>Ga0207664_10002518_pt1 | contig 12121 bp, 10 predicted proteins | sample LARL83metaG_FD_184349 | JGI IMG/M metagenome (GOLD analysis project Ga0207664, IMG submission 184349) | Corn, switchgrass and miscanthus rhizosphere microbial communities from Kellogg Biological Station, Michigan, USA - LAR L8-3 metaG... | ecosystem: Host-associated > Plants > Roots >...
ACGAGAACGAACAGACATCAGCACCATCCTGGAACTTTGGACTGCTTATCAGTCCACAGAGCCCAGAAACCTACCAACGCCCCGGAAGTAGCGGTAGCCAACCAAGATCCCCAACAGAGTCACTCATTCAGCCGGAGAACGAAAGATAGCGCCTCGCCGCATTGCGCAGGTAAGGCGACCGCTTCTTGCAAGTCGATGATGGCGGTCAGGGGCAGCATCGGATTTGCCGACCTTCCGCTTCTCAGAAGGCCTGTCGTGGCCGGGCCACGAGAGCTGTCGATGGCGTCAGCCCCGCGCTGCCTGCATAAAGGCTTGTCAGGGCAAACAAGGCCATGTTAGCAGCCGTGCCGTCTTGTGCCGGGTAATGCCGTTCTGTACGTGGGGTTTTTGTGGGCGCTCTCGGGCGCTGCTAGCGGCCACGAAAAAATGGCTCTGGCACAGTTTTGGTGAGGTCAGTCGGCGAGCAGGACGCGGAGGCGGAGCAGGTCGGGGTCGGCGCTGGCGGCGGGCACGGTCATCCATGCTCGAGCTCGCGGCCGCGGCGGCCGGTCATGATCGCGGCGAACGCCCGGACGTGCGCAGTGACAGCGGCCAGTTCTGGGGGGCGTCCAAGATGGCGTCCAGGCTGGCCTGGACGGCGGAGCCGAGGTCACCGGGCCCGATCATGATCCAGCCGGTGACCGTGCGGGGCTTGGGCGGCCTTGATGCGGGAGGCGAGCCGCTCGCCGTGCCGCCCCGCGGCCAGTGCCCGGCCGAGCCTGGCGATGTCGTCGTCGGCCGGGATCTCGGCGGGGCCGGCTGGCAGGATGCTGGCGTCGGCGAGCACCGGCTGCGAGATCAGGCCTGGATGGACGGCCGGACCGGCAGCGCGTGGTTCCGCATCGTCCGGCATGCCTGCCAAACGCCGGCTTCGAGCCTCGGGTCGCGCTCTCCTCCGACGACTGCCGTCCTGTCCAGGCCTTCGTCGCCGCAGGCCTGGGAGTGGCGGTGATCCCGGATTTACGCGGTGGATCGAGGCTAAGCGGGTCGTGCCGGGTGTCATGACCTCAACTCGGGGTCATGACACCCCTAGGGGGCGCCGGGTGCTGCTCCGAGGCCACGACGGTCACCAGGACAGTACCCGGCCTTTGGCTGGCCGGTCTCGGCAGCTGATCCTCCGTGCCCGGAACCTTTCATTGAGCCTAATGATGCCTTGAATAGCTATGGCAAACTTTAGGATGCCAGCGGTGCCGTAAGCTCATGGACACATTCTTACGAGTTGGTATGGGGGAGGCAGACGTGGATGACAAGGCCGACCGTCTCCGGCTATGGCTCACGTTTTTGCATCGCAGTCATCGGGATCGCAGTGGTGATGATCGCCTTCTTGGTGAGCGTCCTGACGTTCAAGGATGCGAAGCAGCCAGGTGAACTGATTCCCGCCGTCCTTGGTGCTATTACCGCCGCCGTCGGGACACTCGCCGGGCTGATCGTCGGCCACGGTGCGGGCGCGGCGGGCAAGGAACGCGCGGAACACCGGGCGGACCTGCGGGAGCAAGAGGCCGCTGCGGGGAGAACGCTCGCCGAAAGCCTTAAGGCGGACGATGCCACGCTCGCCGCACCGGGAGGCGAGACGTTGGAAGCGGCCGGGCCAGTGGGCGGCCAGTCGGCCGCGGCCGTCGTCCGCAGGCATGCGGATCTTGCTAACCGATTGTTCCCATAGAAGAAATAGAAGAGCCTGAAAAGCCAACAGTTGTCGCATGCTGCGCGGCAGGTGTCGCATCGGAGAGCGCATCGCTGTCGGCCAGCGCATGGGCTTCAGCCGACGACGGCTAATGTTATAGCACATCCGGCCCAAGTCACACTATGATCGGTAACGGTGTAAGGACTTGCTAGCGTCGCGGGTGACTGTGGCGGCAACGAAACCTATGCAAAGGATTGCACCGCCGATAGCAATGACGCATTCTGGTGGAACCAGCGCGTCGTTGCGGAGCAAGGGGGGCTCATGCTGACCGCTCAGGAGCGTGAGGTGGTGACCGAGGCGGTCGCCTTGTTCCTCAGCATCCAAGATCAGACGCGCGCCGTGGTGGCGTCCCTGGTAGATGACACGGACTTCCAGCTCCGGCTGCCGTCGCCGCGCGAACCGACGCCGATGCGCTGGGCGCGGGTGATTATCGACTATTGCGAGGCCGACGGCTGGCGGCACGTCCCACCGTGGCTGTTCAACCTGCTGTCGAGGATGCAACCGGCCCGCGTCGAACTCCTACCGGTGATCGAGCGGATCAGGGCGAGGCCACCCAGCTGGATCGGGTGTAACGGAGGTGACCCGCTCGACACGTTCTGGCTGGGCAGGTCGGGCATGCCGTTCATCGACCGGCGGTTGCTGCGGGATCACATCCGCCATATGGCCCTGTCCGTCACGGGATCCCGCATTCCCCGCATTCTTGTCGTCACGGGGGCGACGCAATCTGGCAAGTCCTACACCATCGAGTTGCTGGACCACTTCGTGCGGGAGCAACAATCTGCCGCATTCGAGCTTCCGCCGGAGCAGCGTCCGGTTCCCGTTGCCGTCGCCGTGGCGAATGTCCCGCGCGGCTCGGGCGCAACTGCCTCCCCGCTCGCCCTCGTCAACCAGCTCGCCGATTTCATGCCGACGGCCACAATGGAGCCGCCGGACGACAACGCTGCGCCCAACCGCCAGAACGAGTACCTGGCCCAATGGGTGCTTGAGCAGGCTGCGGCTACCGGCAAGCAATGGTGGCTGGTGTTGGACGGGCTGGACGACCCCGATCTGACCGACGAGGCAGGAGGGTTCATCAGCAAGCTTGCCCAGCGCGTGGCGCGGAGCGTTGATGAGCCATCGGCGCGGCTGGTCCTGCTCGGTTACCCACCCGCCCTGGTATCTGGTGTGGCGGCGGATTGGCTCGCAAGCGAGCAGGTCGCACCTATCGGCGAAGTCGACCTTGAGCCGTTCTTCACGGAGCTGCTGATTGGTGCTGGCGCCAAGGCGCCGCTGTCGTCCGATGCGGTTAAGACCGCTGTGTTTTGGGCGCTCAAGGATCTCCCGGCCAACGGCGATCGCATGAGATGCCTGAACCAGGTGCTCCGGGAATCAGTGGCTCGGGTGTGCCATGCCTGATCAACGGTGGACCGCGGAGGAGGTGTACCAGCTTCTGGCCGGGGAGTCGTCCAGCGGGGAACGGGCTGAGTTGAGCAAAGAAACCGGCGCCGGCAATGACGATGACGATGACGAAGCGTCGCGGTTCGCGCAGGTAGTCTCCCCAACCGCGGAGATTCCCGGCGAGGCGGTCGAGGCGCTGAAGCTCCTGTTCCCGCCGGGTCAGCAGGGTCCCGAAGCTGCCGCGCCGCCCCGCATGCAACCACCGTCCCCGTCGGCCCTGCGCCAGGCGTACCGCTGGAGCGCAGCTGTGCTCGCGGCGTTCGACCCGGCGCACCTGGCGCCGCTCGGCCGGCCCGCGGAACCCGGCGCGGCTGCGCTGGAACTGGCCGGTGACCTGGTGCCCAGCTATGGGACGGAGGGTGAGCAGGGCGTACGGTGGATGCTCCGGCCGGAGGTGCGCCGCCAGGCGCTCGGTGAACTCGGCGACCGCCCAGCGCTCATCCGTGCGCTGGAGGCGAACCCGGCCCGGCCCGGCACCTTGCTGCAGCGGACGCTTGAGGAGCAGATTCGAGGAACGGCCAAGCCGCTCGAAGAGCAGTCGCTGGACGAGCTCGCTTGCACGCTGCAGGCGGTGCGCTGGCTCCAGCCCACCGAGCTGCATCTGCCCGATGCGGCGCGGATCCATCGGCTCATGGAGGAGCGACGGGTGGTGGCTGTCTTCGAACAGCTTGCCGGCCGTTTCGTGGGCCGCGATGGTGAGCTCCGCCAACTGCGCGACTACGTGGGGGTGCTGGAACCGTCCAGCCAGATTGAGAGTGCGCGTCGCATGTTCCGGCGCTGGTTCGACCAGAAGGAGAAGCCGCCGATAGCGTTCTACGCACCCGGAGGTGCGGGCAAATCCACCTTGATCGCCAAGTTCCTGCTGGACCATTCGACGGTTCCGGACGAACGGCGATTCCCTTACGTTTACCTGGACTTCGACAGCCCGACGCTGGTTGCCGACGCACCGCTCACCGTTTTGCGCGAGGCGGCCAGGCAGCTCGCGGTCCAGTATCCGTCGGGCCGGAAAGCGCTGGACGACTTCGTCGCCACAGCGCACGATGCTGCCCTTTCGGCCGGCCCGGATCGTGGGCTAGGCGCCGAAGGGCTCGAGACCGTCAGGCAGTCGGCGCAGGAGGAGCAGCGCTACGAGGAATCGCACCGCCGCTTCGCGAGGCTGGTCAGCGGCATCGTACAGCGGACCGATAGTCAAGGCTCGTACGACGTGCCGCTGCTGGTGGTGGCCGACACGTACGAGGAAGTCCAGAGCCGCGGCGTTGAACATGAGCTGCGGCTGTGGATCCTGCTGGACGCGCTTCGGGCCGACTTCCGTTCGCTGCGTGTGGTTGTCTTCGGGCGTGCGCCGGTGGAGCGCATACCCACGACCGGGCAGTCACTCAAGCCGCAGTTGCTCGAGGAACTCAACGCGACCGCCGCCCGGGGGCTGCTGCGGGAGGCGGGCGTCGGGGATCCGAAGAGTGCCCAGGATCTGTACGACGCTGTGGGCGGCAATCCGCTCAGCCTGAAGCTGGCCGCGCAGGTCTACCTCAAAGAGCAAGAGGCCGGAAGCGGCCGCACCGGGGTGGAGAAGCTCGACAAGACACGGTTCCTGCTCTTCTCGGTCGGCGAGAACGTAGTCCAGGGCCAGCTCTACCAGCGAACTCTCAAGCACATCCATGACGAGGACGTTCGCAAACTCGCCCATCCGGGCCTTGTTCTCCGGCGGGTCACCCCAGGCTTGATCAAAGAGGTCCTACAGGTCCCCTGCGGTGTCCCCGTTCCCACCGACGAGCGCGCTCGCCAGCTCTTCGACGGCCTGCGGCGGGAGGTGGCGCTCGTAACCCTAGATCCTGATGGGGCGCTTCATCATCGCCCGGATGTCAGGCGAGTGATGTTGAGCCTGATAAAGCGGGACAAGCCGGAGCAGGTAGCCGAGATCAACCGGCTGGCGACCAGCTACTATGAGCGCAACCCTGAGCGGCTGCCACTTGCCCAGGCACGTGCCGAAGAGGTGTATCACCGTCTCCAGCTCGGGCAGCCCACCGAAGAGATCCAGGAACGTTGGCTGCACGGCATCGCCGAGTATCTGCACGGCGCAATGGAAGAGCTGCCGATCACGAGCCAGCCGTTGCTGGCGTCGTGGCTGGGAATCCGGTTGCCGCAAGAGGTGCTCAGGGCGGCCGATACGCGCCAGTGGGAGTCCTATACCGAGAGCTTGGTTGCAGGACTCATGCGCCAAGGTCAGTTTGACGCCGCTCTCCGCGCCTTGAAGGAGCGGCCCCATCGGGGGTGGTCGCCGGGTAGCCCGCTGCATTTGCTGGAGGCTCAGGTGCTGGTGCTGCTTGGCCGTCTCAAAGACGCCGATGCGGCCGCAGGCCGCGCCATGCGGGCCGCCGACCTTTCGGACAACCGCACCCAGATGCTGAACACGCTGTTGCTCTGTGCACAGATCGCAGACGAGCAGGGCGATCATGCCAAAGCCGACGAACGACTCGCACAAGCGCAGGGCTTGGCCGCGGCGCTCAAGGACCCAGTCCGGCAGATCGGGCTCATCTTGCGGCGGCTGCGGCTGCGGCAGGCCGATCCAAAAGTGGTCCCCGACAGGGATCTCCAGCCGCGCTTGGCCCACCTCCTCGAGGAACTGCCCGCCGAGGATTGGCTCGCGCAATATCGACTCGTTCGCCAGGCAGTGCTCGCCCTCGGCTTCGACTATCCCCGGCTGCTGCTGTGGCTGGTACAGCGGGTCGGCGCAGGCCCATACGACGACAAGCAACGCCAGCAGCTGGCCGAGTTGCTCGCTGGGCTCGCCGAGCGCGACGAGAAGATCTGGGAGCGGGTCCAAGCGTTCGCGCGCACCGTCCAGGTGGCCACGCCGGATACTTCCACGGGATCTATGGTCGCCCTGCTGCGGGGCGTGGAGAAAGACAACCGGCTCGCCGAGTTCTTCGAGCAAATCATCCCGCTGGTCGCAGCCGACCCTGAAGCCCGGCAGGCCAGCTCGTCCGTTCTGCCTCAGCTGTTCGCCGGTCCGGCATCCGAGGAGGCGTCGTGAACTTCCGGTACCTGGATCAGGACGAGGTCGATGAGGTGGTCCGGGCGGCAACCAGCGCCAACCTCCTCGGCTCGGACAACCGCAACGCCCTGCTTTCGTTCGTCGACCAGAACCTCGTCGCGAACCTGAACGTCATAGGAAACCCCCAGCTCCAGCTCCGTTCCGATCTGGTCGAACTGAACAGAATCGAGCGGCTGGCAGACGGATCTGTCCCCCTGCAGCTATGGCTGAGCACGGCGTCGAGTCTCGCCGCGGGGCGCGTCGAGGAGGCTGTCTTCGCGAAGTACCAGGAGAAGGTGACCGCCTATGCGGCCGGTCTGCCGCCGCTGCCGGACCCCGCCAGCCTCCGTGAGGTGGTCAACAACGAGGCCATCGTTCATCAGGATGACATGCTGGACTTCACCTTCCTCGGCCAGGGAATGGCCGCCGGCGCCTCGGTGGCCAAGCTGCTGGTGCCGCGCTTCGATGGCGGCGCGCAGACGTTCGATGCCGCTGGCAGGCCGATGCTGTACTACGGCACCGGCTGGCTGGCTGCCCGGGATTTGGTGGTGACCAATCATCATGTCATCAATGCACGCAGTGCCGGCGAGCCCGTCTCCTCCGAACAGGACCTAGTCGCGCAGGCCACCGGCACAACCGTGAAGTTCGACTTCGACTCGCCGGACGCGGCAGGGACCGACATTGGAGTTCAGCAACTTGAGGCGTGGGACTCGCTCAATGGCTTGGATTTCGCGATCCTGCGGCTTCAGGGGCCCATGAACGACAGGATGCCGCTACGGGTGTGGCCGCACCGGCTCGCCTACGCCCGGGGTGACTACCGTCCAGTCAACATCATCCAGCATCCAGAGGGCAACGCCAAGCGTGTGGCCTGCCGCAACAACCTCGTGACGGCGACCGACGCGACCACTGTGCGCTACTTCACCGACACGCTAGCCGGATCTTCTGGCTCGCCGGTGTTCGACGACGCCTGGAATGTGGTGGCGCTGCATCGCGGTTCACGAAGCGTCCAAGGCGTCAACTTCCAGGGCCGGACCACCGCGGCGGTGAACTTTGGCACTCAGGTCACCGCAATCCTTGACCACCTACGAGATCAACATCCGGCCTTGCTGGCTGAGATTGAGCCGGCCCCGAACTGAGGATCATGGCGGACCTGCGGGGTGGGATGTTCGGCGACTGAGGGAAGGCAAAACTCACTTCTTGTGCCGCGATCGCTGATCACGTCGACAGGCTTGCCTCGGCCGCAAGAGATGATCCCAATGACCGCCTCACTTATTCGGCCCCGGCAGGTCCGGTTCAACGCCTGGCATTACGTCGAGACCGATCTGTAGGCCAGCCTGGTAGCCGAGCTGTTCAGCCAGATGGCCGCCGCTGCCCCGGCCGACCGGGGCATGGAGGAGCGCTGCCAGTCCCGGCTGGCCGCCGAAGTCGCCGCCCGGCGATTGCCACTGGCACCCGAGTTCCGCAGTTCGTGGGCACATGAGGGCCCTGTGCTGGGCGTTCGTCCAGGCCAAGGTGTTGTGAGGGGCTGTCAGCCTTCGAATTGCGTGGGCACACGATTTGACGTTGCAGGCTTGATCATGCTACTAGTTCCTGTTTCACTGTGGGCATGTACCTGCGGACCACGCAGCGGAAGAACCGGGACGGCTCGGTCGTCCGGTACGTGCAGCTGGCGCACAACCGGAGGACGGACGGGGTCACCCAGGCGCAGGTGCTGGTCAACCTGGGCCGGGAGGACCAGCTAGACCGGGACGGGCTGGCCCGGCTGGTCGCCTCGATCAGCCGCTACCTGGGCGAGCCAGGCACCGGGCTGCCGCAGGCGGATGCCGCGCAGCTGGCCAGCGAGGGGCTCACCGTGACCGGCTCGCGTCCGGCCGGGACGGTGCACCTGCTGGACGGACTGTGGCGGGCACTGGGGATTGACACCGCGCTGCGCAAGGTGCTCGATCCGCGCCGGTTCACCACCAACGTGGAGCGGGTGCTGTTCGCACTGGCCGCCAACCGGGCGATTGACCCGATGTCGAAGCTGTCCGCGGCGGAATGGGCCAGCAACGACGTGGCCATCGACGGCCTGGAGGCGATGGATGAGGACCAGGCTTACCGGGCGATGGACCTGCTGGTGGAGGCCGACGCCCGGGCCGGGGTGCAAGAAGCGGTGTTCTTCGCCGTCGCCGGCCTGCTCAACCTCGAGGTCGACCTGCTGTTCTTCGACACCACCAGCACCTACTTCGAACGCGACACCGAGGAGACCGGCCAGGACGCGTTCCGCCTCTACGGGCACTCCAAGGACCACCGGCCCGACCTGCCGCAGATCATCATCGGGCTGGCCGTGACCCGGGAAGGCATCCCGGTGCGGGTGTGGTGCTGGCCGGGCAGCACCAGCGACCAGACGATCCTGCCCGAGGTAAAGGACGACATCCGGGACTGGCGGCTCGGGCGGGTCATCACCGTCGTGGACCGCGGCTTCTCCAGCGCGGACAACCTGGCCTACCTGCGCCGCGGCGGCGGGCACTTCATCGCCGGCATGCGCATGCGCGACGGCAACCCGCTGGCCGGGCAGGTGCTGTCCCGGCAGGGACGCTACCAGCAGGTCAAGGACAACCTGCGTGTTAAGGAAGTCAGCATCGAGCCCGCCGGCGTGCGGTTCATCATCTGCCACAACCCCGAGCAGGCCGAGCGCGACCGCACCGCCCGCCAGGACGCCGTCACCCGGCTGGAAACGGAACTGGCCCGGATCAAGCAGGCACGGGAACGCGACAGGACGAACAAGAAGACCAGCACGAACACCAAGCACAAGGCCGAGGCCGCGCACACCAGGGCCGAGTGCGCGCTCCGCGACCATCCCTCTCTCGGCCGCTGGCTGCGCCAGCAGGCCAGCGGGCGGCTGGTCATCGACCGCGCCAAGGTCAAGGCAGAACAGCGGCTGGACGGCAAGTACCTCATCGCCACCTCCGACCCGCACATCACCAGCGAAGACGCCGCCCTGGGCTACAAGAGCCTCCTGGAAGCCGAACGCGGCTTCCGGGACCTGAAGTCATCCCTGCTGCTGCGGCCGGTGTTCCACCGGCTCGAGCACCGCATCCGCGCCCACGTGCTGCTGTGCTGGCTGGCGCTGCTGCTGACCCGCGTCGCCGAACGGCGTACCGGCATGACCTGGCACCGCATCGCCACCGAGCTAGGCCGCATCCACGCGGTCACCCTCACCGGCACCGCCGGCACCGCCGTGCACACCACACCGCTTACCAGCACCCAGGCCGGCATCCTGCGCGATTGCCAGGTCACCCCGCCGCCCCGCATCACCGCCCTGGACCCGGCCTGACCAGCCCGAGCACGCCAGCGGAAGCATCACTACGACGTAGGCACACGCACTCCCGCCAGCCCAGCGCGCGTTCCCACAGGCCAGCCCCCGAATCCGGCGAGTTCATGTGCCCACCAACTGCGGAACTTGGGTGGGAGCCTGGGGCGCGATCGGCAGTGTCCTGATTCCGATTGACGCGAAGACGGCGTTGAACGCGGCAGTGAGCTTCGCGTCCCGGTCGCGGACCAGGTAGGTGAACAGGCACCCGTCTTCTTCTGCTCGGCGGCGAGGTTACGGGCGAGCTGGGTGGCCCACTGGCCCGTCGGGTGCCGGGTGATCCCGAGCAAGTGCACCCGCCGTGTCTGATGTTCGATGACGAACGCGACGTATAGACGGCTGAGCGTGAGCGCGCAGTCGACACGGAAGAAATCGGCGGCCAGCAGTGTGGCGGCATGGGCGCGCAGGAAGACCCGCCAGGACCCGTCATGGCTCGATGGCGGCGGTATGCGGCGGGCACGCAGGATCTTCCGGATGGTGGAGGCGGCCACCCGGTGCCCGAGCCGGCACAGCTCGCCTTGGATCCTGACCACACCCCACCGGGCGTTCTCCCGCGCCAGGCGCACGATCAGCGCGACGAGCTCGTCAGGCACCGGCGGACGGCCCGGCGCCCTGGGCTGGCGCCACCTCGCCGCCACTAGCCGCCGGTGCCAGCGCAGCAGCGTGCCCGGAGTCACGATCCGCCGGACCCGCAGCCCCTTGGGCATGATCCTCGCCAGCGCGGCGAGAACGGCCCGATCAGTCCAGGACATCCGCGGTCTGGGGTTCGTCCGGCCCAGCACGGCCACCTCGTGCCGCAGCGCGAGTATCTCCACATCCTTAGCCGACGAGGACCGGGCCAGCAGCACGAACCAGGACAGCACGGTTACCAGCAGCCGGTAAGCCAGCGCGACAGACATGGGTGCCGATCATGCCGGCGCCAGAACCCCAGGTCAAGCCCAGCAGCCGAGTATTCGACCACTACAGGTGCAGCCGCGGCGCGGCAGCAGCGCGGCTCGAGCACCACGTGAGTGACGCCGCAGCCGGTGCACAAGGCCCGGTCCGGGCGCGATCACCGTGACCTGGCACCGTCCCCACGCCGCACCGTCGCCAGCCACGGCGAGCAGCAGGTCACAAAGACCCGCGGGCGGTCATCGGTACGCTGCCGCCGCCGACCTGCCTTACCTAGGTCCGCAGGACGTAGGCGTGCTGCCAAGACGACGTGATGATTGATTGGGTGCTCCACCTGCGGGGATGCGGCCGCTCAATAGTCAGGCCGTCCGTCGAGCCCGCTGGGCCAGGGTCGGCGCCACTCAGCTGCGTAACCGGATCCACGCGGTTGCTGATGATCACGGTTATGACCGGTCCGCGAGCTGCTGGACCGGGCCGGGCCGCGGCTGGCTCGCCGAGCTGGACCTGCCCGCCGCACCGCCGGAGATCGTCACCGACTGGCTGGCGGTCATCCCCGGCCCTGCGCCAGTGATCGAGCGGCTCGACGGCGAGCTGCGCCAGTGCTATGTGGCATTCACGTCTCGTATAGCCGGGCCTCTGCGCCTGTCTCTGGGTACCAGAGGATGGACCCATGTTCGAAGTAGCTGACTCGCCCACGCCCGTCGGCGGTTCTGCGTTCATCGGAGACCGGGTAGCCGAATTCGCTCTCCTGGGCTCCCCTCCGGAGATATTCATCGCGGATTTCTCCGAGGACGACGTACGCCCCAGTGTCCTGTGACCAGTAGATCGACGCGGATACAGGCGCCGACGGCAGCGCAGGCCGATCGCAAGTCGGGTCGTCGCCATGCGCCCGGATCGATACCGCTCCGGGCCGCGGATTGACCGCGCCCGCGAAGTCGCGGCGCCGTCCCCCGCGCGCATCGCCCAACTCCACCTCGTCGCTGACCGGCTGGGCCAGTGCGCCCACCCCGCCGTACATCCTCCACCGCTGTTCGATGGTGAACCGTGGCGTCGGATCCTGCCCTCCCGGCCAGCGCCGCCACTGCCGCCCGTGACCAGGCCGTCCCTGGCCGCTGGGGCCGTGGAGCAGGCCGTAGACGATGATCTTCCCGCGAGCGATCATCGTCGGGGCGGCGCCGTTGTCCGGGTTCGGCACCTGATACTGAGCGAACACCGGGCGGAAGACCTTGCCGTCGGCAATGGTCGGCGGGTTGAACTTCGCGAACCATTCTGGTGCCATATCGGACCAGATCTCTCGCAGGGACAGCGCGTTAAAGGCAACGAGCCTGCCGGGCGTCGGCAGCCATTGCCCGTCGTCGGTGGGAACGCAGGTCCACACGATGCCGTCCACGTCCCCGTTCGCGGACAACGAGCTGTGCCCCCCGGGCATGCCAGGTCCGGGCCGGACCGCCGCGGTTGCCGCCGGGCTCTCGAGCACCGTGCCCGACAGGAGGTCGTACTGGAAAGCCTTGAGGTAATCCTTTTCGGGCATCTGATACAGGAGGCTGGGGCCAGGCCAGTAGCACGGCCCGCCGTGGATGTTCGGCCCAAAGGCCTCCCCTGTCGCGTACACGGCGTAGTTGCCCGCGGCATCTGTGGCGACGTTGCGATCGTTGTTGACGAATGCCTGGAAACCTTCGCCAACTAGCGC
>Ga0207664_10002519_pt1 | contig 12119 bp, 7 predicted proteins | sample LARL83metaG_FD_184349 | JGI IMG/M metagenome (GOLD analysis project Ga0207664, IMG submission 184349) | Corn, switchgrass and miscanthus rhizosphere microbial communities from Kellogg Biological Station, Michigan, USA - LAR L8-3 metaG... | ecosystem: Host-associated > Plants > Roots >...
CGCGACATCACCGAGGAACGCCGCACCCAGGGGGCGCTGCTCGCCGCCGAACAGAAGTTCCGCGCCATCTTCGAGAACGCCGTGATCGGCATGTACCAGAGCACGCCCACCGGCCAGTATCTGCGCGCCAACCAGGCGCTGGCCGACATCTTCGGCTATGCCTCGCCGGAAGCGTTGCTCACCAGCGTCAAGAACATCGGCGAGCTCTACAACCACCCCGACGAGCGGCGCCTGATCAACAATGACCTGGAGCATACCGGGCGCGTCACCGGCCGCGAGGTGGAGCTGCGCCGCCGCGATGGTCACGCCATCTGGGTCTCCTTGAGTGCGCGCGTGGTGCGCGCTCCGGACGGTTCGGTGGCCTACTACGAGGGCTCGTTGCAAGACATCACCGCCCGCAAACAGGCGGAGGCCGCGTTGCAACGCTCCGAGCAGCGCTATCGGCTGCTGGTGGATCACGCCCAGGTGGGCGTGTTCATCAACGAGAATGGCTACTACACCTATGTGAACCACGCGTTCGCCGACATGCTGGGATATAACGAGGCCGAGCTCACCGGCATGAGCTATCGCGACATCTTTCCGCCGGAGGAGCTGGCCGCCGCCGACGAGCGCTTCCGCCGCCGCCAGCGCGGCGAAGAGGTGCCCAACGACTATGAGTCGGAGCTGCTGCGCAAAGACCGAAAGTCGCGCATCCATGTCACCCACAGCATCGGCACCATCGACCAGGATGCGCGACGGCTTATGATCGGCACGGTGCGCAACGTCACCGAGCAGAAGCGCTTCGAAGCGCAGTTACGGCACAACGCCACCCACGACCCCCTGACCGGCCTGCCCAACCGTACGCTATTCATTGAGCGCCTCGCCAGGGCCATGGAACGCAGTCGCCCTCAGGGCGCGCCGGGTTACGCGGTGCTGTTCATCGATCTCGACAGCTTCAAGGTGGTGAACGACAGTTTGGGGCATGCCGCCGGCGACGAGTTGCTGGTGCAGGTCTCGCAGCGCCTGAAGCGTTGTCTGGGCCCCTGGGACACCCTCGCCCGCCACGGCGGCGATGAGTTCACCGTGTTGGTGGGCCAGACCGAAGATGCGGATGACGCCGTGGAGGTAGCGGAACAGGTGCTGGCGGAACTGGTGCATCCGGTGCGGCTCGGTGACAACGAGATCTACACCAATGCCAGCATCGGCATCGCACCCGGCCACGCCGACTACGCCAGCACCGATGAGCTCTTGCGCGACGCGGATACAGCCATGTATCGCGCCAAAGCCGCCGGCAAGGCCGGTTATGTGGTCTTTGACCAGAACATGTACGCGAGCGCCCGCTCACGCCTGCGGGTAGAGACCGAGTTCCGCCAGGCGGTGGACAACAAGGAACTGCGCATCCACTACCAGCCCATCGTGTCGCTGGGGAGCGGCAGGCTCCTGGGGTTCGAGGCGCTGATGCGCTGGCACCACCCCAGCCGCGGACTGCTGGGACCCGACGAGTTCCTGCGCGTGGCGGAGGAGACCGGCTTGATATTGCCGGCAGGGTGGTGGTTGCTGGGCGAAGCTTGCCGGCAACTACAGGCCTGGCGACTGGGCCATCCGCAAGGACGGGAGCTCACGGTCGCCGTGAACCTGGCGCACAAGCAATTCATGTACGCGGGGCTGCCGCAACAAGTGAACGCCGCACTGCTGGATAGCGGTCTGCCGCCAGAGGGCCTGCATCTCGAGATCACCGAGACGGTGTTCCTGGAGAACCCCAAAGCCGCGGAGCACACCCTGCGCCGGCTGCGGGGGCTGGGCGTGGCCCTGCATCTCGACGATTTTGGCACTGGCTTCTCGTCCTTGAGCTACCTCGCGGCACTGCCGCTCGACACCTTGAAGATCGATCGCAGCTTCGTGGTGGACATGCAACAGAACCCCAAGCACGCTGCCATCGTGCGCACCATCATCGATCTCGCCCGCGAACTCGGCATGCAGACCATCGCCGAGGGCATCGAGAGCCGCGGCCAGTTGCACCTGCTGGATACCCTGGGCTGCCGCGCCGGTCAGGGCAACCTGTTCGCGCCGGCGATGGACATCAAGCGCACCGAGGCGCTGTTCCAGCTGGAGAACCTGTGCCTCAGGCCGGCGGATGAGGGGAGCGGGTTCGCCCCCGCGACCCTGTTCAGGCGCACACGCGATTTCTTCCGCCGCGCTTAGCCTCGTAGAGCTTCTCGTCCGCGGCGGCGATCAACGCGTCCACGTCATAGGAAGGCGGTCCAGCCGCCACGCCTACGCTCAAGGTGACCGTGAGCCCAGGTTGCAGCTTGGACCAATCGTATTCCTCCACCTGCTTCCTGATCTTCTCGCACACCGCGAGTGCATTCTCCTTGGCGGTCTCCGGGAAACAGAGCAGGAATTCCTCACCGCCGTAGCGGGCAATGATGTCGATGGAGCGGCATTGGGTGCGCAGGATATTGGCGATGGTGCGCAGCACATCGTCGCCCACCATATGCGAATGCTGGTCGTTGACCCCCTTGAAGCGGTCCACGTCGGCCATGGCCAGCGCGATCTGCCGGTTGTAGCGTTCGGCACGCTTCACCTCAAAATCCAGCCGGCTGTCGAGATAGCGGCGGTTGTAGAGGCCGGTCAGGCCGTCCTCTCGGCTCTGGCGTTCCAGTTCCGAAGCTTGCTGCTGCAGCCGGCCCAACAGTTCTTCTTTCTCGCGGTTGGCGCTGCGCAACGATTCGGTCAATGCGTGCAGCTCATCCTTCTGCAATGCCAAGTCGTGGGTGCGCTCCACCACGCGCCGCTCCAGTTCGTTGCGGCCCTGCTCCAGTTCCTGGAACAGGCGCGCATTGGCGATGGCCACCGCCACCTGCCCCGCAAACGTGACGACGAGCTCGAACTGAGAGTCGCTGAACATGTCGGGGATATAGCCCTGTACCGACAGCACCCCTAACACCCGCTCCCGATAGGTGATGGGTACGGCGATGAAAGACTGGGTCTGGGGGGTGTCACCGATATGGATCATCATGTCCTTGAAGTCGCTTTCATCCGCGCTCCAGTCGCGGATGAACACCGGCTTGTTGTTGGAAACCACCCAACTCAATATGCCCTCACCCAGGCGGCGACGACGGGTGGATTGGCGGCCACTGCGGTTGTGGTGCAGACGGATGTCCAACTCACGGGTGGATTCGTCGTAGAGGGCCAGCATGAAGGAGTCCGATTCCAGCAGGTTCTTGCTCTCGCGAAAGATGAGCTCGATGAGGTCATCCAGCACCAGGGCGCCGGACACGGCGCGGCCGACGCGGTTCAGGGCTTCCAGCTCATCCTTCTTCACGGCCAGCGTGGTCTGGGTATCAGCGATGTGCTTGACGATCCAGATGATGAGGAAGAGCACCACCAGGAACAGCCAGAATACCGGCGTCTCCAGCCGGTTGTAGACGATGGCTGTAAACACCGCCAGCGGCACCGCGGCGATGTCCACCGCGGCGCTGAAGAAACCGAAGGCCTTGCGCCAGTCGAATCCCTCCAGCCAGGCAATCACCGCCACGAAACACATATTGGCGAACTGCATCACCACGGCCAAGATCAGCATCAGCAAGCCGTCGTGGAGATTGAGCCCGAGCATCGGCACGTGGCCGCCGAAGTATTGATATAAACCGCCGACGGCCAATACCAAGAAGATGATCATCCCGGAGTTGTGGAAAGCCCGCAGCAACGTCAGGCGCATGTCTTGGTTGCGATTCGCGCCCCAGGGCAGGAATGGCCAAATCAAGGAAGAGATTCCGGCGATCCATGCCGCCTGGAGGGTGCCGAAGATGAGGATGCTGGAGATCTGCACCACCCGGTCGAGCGATACGTGGCCCACGTGCGGCGCCGGGAAACCGAACAACACCACTACGATGCCGAACAGGGTGAAGCCCACCACTGCCGCCACGTTGGCGACTTCCAGCTGGCTGTGCACGGACAGATAGATGAGCAGCGGGAAGCCGGCGAAGGCCAGTGCCGCTGCGTAAACCACCGAGACTTGCCGCGCGTTCTTCATGTGAGGCGTGAGTTGTCCTGTCTAAGCGCAGTTTTTACATAGGCTTGGGCCAGGCGCAAGATATTGTTTGTATACTAAATATATCCGTGGCCGGCACCTCAAAATCATCGTGCTAGACTGCCCCTGATCCTGCGAGGCATACCGTCATGTCCATTGATTTCAAAGGCTTTTTACCGAAATTCCTGCTGCCGCTCCTGGCCGGCGTGGTTTTGCTCAGCGCCTGCGCACCCAGGATCTATGTGGACCAAGCCCCAGATGCCAAACTTGGCGCTTACCACCGTTTTGCCTGGCTCTCGCCCCCGCCGGCGCCGGTACGCAATCCCATCCTCGACAGCCAGATCCTCGATGAACGGGTACACAAGGCCGTGAGCGCGGACTTGAAGGCGCGCGGCTACGACGAAGTGGCACCGGACGCCAATCCCGACTTCCTGGTGACCTACCACACCAGCGCCAAGCAGACCCTGCAAAGCACCGGTCCGTCCTTCAGCTTCGGCTTCGTGGACGCCTTCCCACATGGTTTCGGCGCCGCGGCCTTCCCGATCGGTCCGGATGTGGAGACTCGTGACGAGGGCACCCTGATGCTCGACGTGCTGGATGCCCAGAGCAAACGCCTAGTGTGGCGCGGTTGGACCACGCAGCTCCTGAACCAGGATAACTACAGCGACTCGGCGGTCGCCGGTGCTGTCAAAGATATCTTCGACAAGTTCCGCGTCCACTGATCCCCGAGACGTGCCTGGGTTATGATGCCGGCGCGTCTCATCGCCCATGTGGACATGGACGCCTTCTATGCGTCCGTCGAGCAGCACGACGATCCTACTCTCAAGGGCAAACCCGTCATCGTCGGCGGTATCGGCAACCGCGGCGTGGTGACCGCCGCCAGCTATGAAGCTCGCGTGTTCGGCGTGCGTTCCGCCATGCCCATGTTTGAGGCGCGCAGGCGCTGTCCCCAGGGGGTGTATATCCAGGGACGCATGTCCCGCTACAAGGAAGTGTCGGCCCAGGTATTCCAGATATTCGAGACCTTGACGCCGGTATTGCAGGGGCTGTCGCTGGACGAGGCCTTCCTGGACCTGACCGGCGTGCCGGGTTGCGAGGATCCGCGGGCGCTGGGAGCGCGTATCAAGCAGGATATCCGCGCTGCCACCGGTCTCACCGCCTCCATCGGCCTCGCACCCAACAAGCTGGTGGCCAAGATCGCATCCCAGCACTGCAAGCCGGACGGCCTGTTGCACGTGCGTCCCGAAGAGGTCCAGGCGACGCTCGATCCTCTGCCGGTGGTCTCCATCTGGGGCATCGGCCCACGCACCGGCGAGTCTCTCGCCAGAGAAAGCATCCACACCATCCGCGACCTGCGCCTGGCGCCCGAGGCGATGCTGAAAGCCTTGTTCGGTTCCCAGGCGCTGCACTACAAGGCCTTGGCCGAGGGTCGCGACGAGCGCCCCGTGGACGGCAGCGGCGGTGAGCGTTCCGTGAGCCAGGAGACCACCTTCGCGCGCGACCTCACCGACCTGCGGGACCTCGAGCCGATCTTGCGTGCCCTCACCGAGGACCTGTGCCGCATCCTGCGCAAGAACGCGCTCAAACCCCAGACCCTGGTGGTGAAACTGCGCGAAGCCGACTTCACGCGACATACCCGCCAGCGGCGCTTCACGCCGGCGGACGCGAGCTTCGACGCCCTCTATCCCATCGGCCGCGGCCTGCTGGCGCGCTGGCTGGACGAGCATCCGCTGCGGGCGCTGCGGCTCTTGGGCGTCGGCGCCCGGGATTTCGCCGGCGACGAGCAATCGGACCTGTTTGACGAAGGCCGCGCACGCCGCGAGCGGCTGGAGGCCGCTTCCGACGCGGTGCGGGAGCGTTTCGGTGCCGAAAGCCTGCGCCGGGGCGTATCCTTGGACGACGATCCGGACTGACCCTAGCGCATGTACGCGAACTACTTCGGCCTCAACGACAACCCGTTCGCCATCACGCCGGACCCGCGTTTCCTATTCCTCTCGGCGCGGCACACCGAGGCCCTGGCGCACCTGCTGTATGGCGTCACCGCGAGCGGCGGCTTCATCCAACTCACGGGCGAAGTCGGCACAGGCAAGACCACCCTGGTGCGCACGCTCCTGGAGAAGCTGCCGGACAACGTGGATGCCGCACTCATCATCAACCCGCGGGTCTCGGTGCTGGAATTCCTGCGCAGCATCTGCCGCGAGCTGGACCTCGACTGGAAGCAGAACCAGACGCCGCAGGATCTGATCGACGCCCTCAACGCGCACCTGCTTAAAAGCCACGAGAAAGGCCGGCGCGTGGTGCTGATCGTGGACGAGGCCCAGGGCCTCTCGGCGGAGGTGCTGGAGCAGGTACGGCTGCTCACCAACCTCGAGACCCGGGAACAAAAATTGCTGCAGATCATCCTGGTGGGGCAGCCCGAACTGCGCGAGCTCCTGGCCCGCACCGAGTTGCGCCAGTTGGCGCAGCGGATCACCGGCCGCTATCACCTGACACCATTGTCGGGCACCGAGACGGTGGCCTACGTGAACCACCGGCTCACGGTGTCCGGGGCCATGGCGCCGATCTTCACCCATTCGGCGTTGCGGCGTCTGCAGCGCATCAGCGGCGGCATACCGCGGCTGGTAAACGTCATCTGCGACCGGGCCCTGCTCGGCGCCTACACCCAGGAACTGCGTCAGGTAGATGCAGCGCTGGTGAAGCGCGCGGCCCATGAGGTGCTCGGGGAGAGTACCGCGGCACGCCGCTCCTGGCGTCCGGCACTGGTGGCTGCGCTCGCAGTGCTGGCAGCGTCAGCGGCCGGCGCGGCCCTATGGAGCTGGGCGCCGCCAGCGTCTCCTCCCACGCCGACGGTGAAGCTGGCGAAGCCGGCGGCCCCGACCCTCAGCGCCTGGCTCGGCGATGCCGCGCATCCCAGCGACACCGATGCCGCCTTCGGCGCGCTCTTCTCCCTGTGGGGCGCGAGCTACAGTCCGGGCGCCGACGCCAACGGCTGCCAGGAGGCAGAGCGAGCCGGCCTGCGCTGTCTCTATAGACGCGGCACCTGGAACAACCTCAGGGGCTTCGACCTGCCGGCCATCGTGACCCTGACCGACGCCGGCGGTACCGCCCATCAACTAGTGATGACCCACATCGACGACAGCAGCGTGACCCTGCGCGCCGGTGCCGCCAGCGCCCGCTTCCCCTTGAACGAAGTGGAACCGCTCTGGTATGGCGAGTTCCTGGTCCTGTGGAAGCCCGATGCCCACGCGACCCATCCCCTCACTCCCGGCATGAGCGGCAGCGACGTCATGTGGCTGCGCTCGCAACTCGCCAGCCTGCAACTCATCCACGACTCCGGGAATCCGCAATATGATGCGGAACTCACGACCGCAGTCAAGCGCTTCCAGGCCCAGCAGCACATGCAGGTGGACGGCATCGCCGGAGAGGAGACCCTGGTGCGGCTGTCCACCGCGCTCGCCGCGCCCGGCACGCCGCTGCTCGCGGGAGTGCACTGATGTCCTTGATACTCGACGCCCTGCGCAAGTCCGAGCGCGCCCGCCAACAGAGCCTGACCGGACAACTCGGGTCCACCGAGACGCCGCCCGGACCGGGGCGGCTGCCGGTGCCCTGGGTGCCGCTCATCGCCGCGTTGCTGGTCGCGAATGCCCTGTTGCTGTTCTTCTTCTGGCCGCGCACGCCGACACCCGTGGCAGCGGCGGTCGCCACCCCCGGGCCGGCCCCCGCCTACCACCCGGCGTTACGCCCCTTGGCGGACGAAGCGGGAGAGGACGCCTCCACTGTCGCTCCGGGAGGCCCAGAGATCGGTCCGGCGGCATCCGCTATGCCTGCGGACCCACAGTCCCAGACGGCAAGCGTCAATCCGCCGAGCCAGATACCGGCCACGGACAGCGCCTCCCTGCCGACCTACGACGCGCTAACTCCCGAGCAACGCCAATCGTTGCCGGCACTGCATATGGACGTGCACGGCTATGCGGGGAATCCGAAGGACCGCTTCGTGGTCATCAACCTGAAGCAGTACCACATCGGCGACGTGCTCGAGGAGGGCCCGACCCTCAAGGACATCCTGCCCCAGGGTGCGGTGCTGGAGTTCCAAGGCATCAGGTTCCTGTTGCCGGCGCATTAGAAAAGATCTCACCAGTTAAGGGAAAATCTGCATGCGTACCACCGTGATCGTGTCCCTGCTCCTGTCCATGGCCCCAATGGCGCTCGCCGCCGACGCGCCGCGTTTCGACGAGACCAACCTGCGCGCCACCATCAAGACCCTCTCGGCCGACGCCTTCGGCGGCCGCGCGCCGGGCAGCCAGGGTGAGAAGCTCACGCTGGACTACATTACCTCCCAATACAAGGAGTACGGACTGACTCCAGGTAACGGAGACTCCTGGTTGCAGGCGGTGCCCATGAAGCAGATCACCGCCGATCCCAACACCGAGTTGGACGTCAGCGGGGGTACCGCGCCTCTCAAGTTCGCCTACGGCATCGACATGGTGGTGAGTTCGCCGCGCACTGACGCAACCGTCAGCTTGAAAGACAGTCCGCTGGTGTTCGTGGGCTATGGCGTAGTGGCGCCAGAATACAAATGGAATGACTACGCGGGTCTAGACGTGAAGGGCAAGACGGTGGTCGTGCTGGTGAACGATCCCGGCCATGCGGACCCGAAGCTCTTCGACGGCAAGGCCATGACCTACTACGGCCGCTGGACCTACAAGTACGAGGAAGCGGCGCGCCAGGGTGCCGCCGGCATACTTATCGTCCATGATGCTGAGCCTGCCGGATATCCCTGGGAAGTGGTGCGCGGCAGCTGGACTGGGCCGCTGGAGGAATTGCAGCCGGCGCGCGGAGCGTATGCGCTCGCGATACAGGGTTGGGTCACCCATGATTCCGCGGAGAAGATCTTCACTGCCGCGGGACTCAAGTTCGACGACTTGGCGAAAGCGGCGGGCCGGCCAGGTTTCAAGGCGGTGCCGCTCAAGCTCGATGCAGGCCTCACCTTGCACGATGCTGTAAAGGACATCGTCTCCCACAACGTAGTGGGCCTGGTCAAAGGCTCGCGTCATCCGGACGACGTGGTGATCTACACCGCCCACTGGGATCACCTAGGCATGCGCGCCGGTGCCGATGGCAAGACCGAGGTCTTCCATGGCGCCATCGACAACGGCTCCGGCATCGCCGGCCTCCTCGAGATCGCGCGCCTGACGGTGAAATCCAAACCGCAGCGCAGCGTTCTGTTCATGGCTACCACCTCCGAGGAGCAGGGTCTCCTGGGCGCGGCCTACTACGTGGCGCACCCACTGTTCCCGCTCGCCCACACCGTGGCGGACCTGAATATGGACGTGCTGGATACCTTCGGCCGGACCCGTGACGTCACGGTGCGTGGCCGATTCATGTCGGGCGTGGACGAGGTGCTGCAAGACCAGGCCAAGTCCTTGGGGCTGGCGGTGGAGCAGGATTCGGATCCCGCGAAAGGCATGTACTTCCGTGCCGACCATTTCGAGTTCGCCAAGGGTGGCGTGCCGGCCTTGAGCATCGCGCTCGGCACCGACTACGTGGGCCACCCCGCAGACTGGGGACAGCAGCAACATCAGGGTTACACCAGCAATCGCTATCACAAGCCGGCGGACGTGTATGACCCTAACTGGGACTTGGCCGGCATGCTGCAGCAGCTGGATGTGATGTATCTGACGGGCCAGGCGCTGGCGGATTCAGACCAGTGGCCCGGTTGGAAACCCGGTTCGTCCTTCGCCGCCAAACGCAAAGCGGAAAGCGCCCCGAAACCCTGAAAATCCGCTGCAAAGACCGTCCCGGGCGGGGGTTTGCCTACCCCCGCCCCGCCCCCGCGGGTAGAATCCTTGTGCCCCGGCAGCATTATGTCGGCTGACCGCCGCACCCTTATAACAAGCCGCCCATGCACATCCTGATCGTCGATCATTCCAAGGTGGTGCGCACCGTCTGGAACAAGATGGTCGCCGACCTCGGCCACCAGAGCCTCACGGTGGCCAGCGCCGAAGAGGCCCTGGCCGTGGTGCAGGGCCAGGAAGTGGAATTCATCTGCGCCTCATTGTCACTGCCGGGCGAGAACGGCATCTCTCTGTGCCGCAAGATCCGTTCCCTGCCGAAGCACCACAAGACGCCTTTCATCCTGCTCACCTCGACCCAGGACAAGACCCTGCGCCAGGAGGCCTTCGAGGCCGGCGTGACCGAGATACAGGAGAAGATGGATAAGGAACAGCTGGAGGCGCGTCTCAAGCAGTATCTTTCCGAAGAGCAACAGGAGCTCACGGGCCGGGTGCTGTACATCGAGGACAGCATGGTGGCCGCGCACATCATGATAAAGATCCTGCGCCAGATGAACTTGCAGGTCGACCACTTCCGCAGCGCCGACGAGGCGCTCGCTTCCTTCGAGAAGTACGACTACGACCTGATCGTCAGCGATATCCTGCTGGAAGGCGTGATGAGCGGCGTGGGGCTGGTGAACCGGGTGCGCAGCTACCTCTCTGATAAGCGCCGCGTGCCGGTGCTGGCTCTCTCAGGCATGGACGAGACATCGCGCCGCATCGAACTCTTCCGTCTCGGCGTCAACGACTACATCGCCAAACCGCCGGTGGAGGAGGAAGTGCGCGCCAGGGTGCGCAACCTCATCATCAGCAAACAGCTCTTCGACCGGGTGCAGGCGCAATCCCGCCAGCTCTATCAGCTGGCCATGCAGGATCCGCTCACCAGCCTCTATAACCGCACCGGCCTGAACGAGTTCGGCTCGCGCTTCTTCACCGAAGCCAGCGAGCTGGACACGCCGCTGAGCCTCCTGATCATCGACCTTGACCACTTCAAGAACATCAACGACAGTCACGGCCATACCGCGGGCGACCAGGTGCTGGCCAAGGTCGGCGCCATGCTCAAGCAGGCCTGCGGTGAGAACGGCTTGGCGGCGCGGGTCGGCGGCGAAGAGTTCATCCTGATCCTGAGTGAGTGCGGCACCGAGCAGGCCACCCAGCTGGCGGAGAAGATCCGGAAGGACATCGAGAAACTGAAGCCGGATGGCATCGCCGTGGCCGCGCATCGGTGTGACCTCGCGGCCGCTGGGAAAGTCGGTGAGCTTCGACGACCTCTTCAAGGTCGCGGATCGCGCCGTCTATGAAGCCAAGGACCAGGGCCGCAACCGGGTCGTGACCATGTTGTTCTCCTGATTGTTGATGCAAGTCGTCCCGACCTGCGCTACACGGCAAGTCGAGCGCATGTCCGGGCTCGCCTCCGCCGAACCTGGCACCAGAGGCGCTCGATTTGCGTCCGGTACGTCCATGCACCGAAGCCTACATGGATAGTGAGGAACGAATGTCTAACAAGTCAGTGCATTTCGAGACCAACTGCGTCCATGCCGGCCGCCACGTCGATCCCGCCACCGGCGCGGTGGCGCCACCCATTCATCTCTCCACCACCTTCGAACGCAAGCCGGACTACGCGCCCGAGGGTTACATCTACGGCCGCAGCGCGAACCCCAATCGCGAGCAGTTGGAAGCCTGCCTCGCGGCGCTGGAAGGCGGCGCCACCGCCATGGCTTTCGCCTCCGGCAGCGCCGCCGCTTCGGTGGTGTTCCAGTCCCTCAGGCCCGGCGACCATGTGATCTGCACCCGGGATGCATATCACAACGTGCTGCGCATCCTGCGCGAAGTGATGGCGGCTTGGTCGCTCAAGGTGAGTTTCGTGGACGCCTGTGACCTGGACGCAGTGCGGGCGGCGGTCACGCGAGAGACGCGGCTGATCTGGGTCGAGAGCCCCTCCAACCCCCTGCTCAAGATCACCGACCTCGCGGCGGTGGCGGACATCGCCCGCAAGGCAGGCGCCTGGACCGTCTGCGATAGTACCTTCGCCAGTCCCGTGCTGCAGCGCCCGCTGGCTTTCGGCATAGACTTCGTCATGCATAGCGCCACCAAGTTTCTCGGTGGCCACAGCGATGTGGTGGGCGGGATGCTGGTGGCGCGCGAGCAGGGTCCGCTGGCGGAGCGACTCCGATTCCTGCAAGGCACCGGCGGCGCGGTGCCCTCGCCGTTCGACTGCTGGCTGCTGCTGCGTGGCACCGCCACCCTGGACGTGCGGGTACGGGCGCAGAGCGATAACG
>Ga0207664_10002520_pt1 | contig 12114 bp, 10 predicted proteins | sample LARL83metaG_FD_184349 | JGI IMG/M metagenome (GOLD analysis project Ga0207664, IMG submission 184349) | Corn, switchgrass and miscanthus rhizosphere microbial communities from Kellogg Biological Station, Michigan, USA - LAR L8-3 metaG... | ecosystem: Host-associated > Plants > Roots >...
AAGGCCATCGTCCCCATCATTGCCTCTGACGGTTCTGGTCCACCCGCGCGCTACGAGACCGACCTGTTCGGGGTGCGCCGCACCGCGCGCGGGGACGACGAGCTGGCCGCCCTGCAGCGCGACATCGCCGACGTCGGCTACTACTCGTTCGTGACCACCACCGCCGAGGCCGAGCGGCTGTCGGGCGACGAGCCGGCCCGCGACGAGCTCCTGCACCGGTTGATGAGCGAGCGTGTGCAGGAGTGGCTGGTCCTCGCCACCGAACGGCTGGCCGACACCCCGGTCCCGCTCTATCTCATCCCCGGCAACGACGATGAGTTCGGGATCGACGAGATTCTCGACGCCCCCGGCCACAGCCCCGTCAACGTCGACGGCAAGGTGGTCGACATGCCCGGCGGCCTACAGCTGCTGGCCTGCGGCTGGTCCAACCACACGCCCTGGCAGACCCCGCGCGAGGAGTCAGAGGACGAGCTCTACGCCCGCCTGGATGCTCTGGCCAAGCAGGTCTCAGACCCCCGCCGGGCCGTGTTCATGATCCACGTCCCGCCCCACGACTCGGGCCTGGACACCGCGCCCATCCTCGACGAGAACCTCCGGCCGACGATCTCGGCCGGCGACGTCCTGCGCGGGCCCGTGGGCTCCACCGCCGTGCGGCGCATCATCGAGGACTACCAGCCCGTGCTGGCCATCCACGGCCACATCCACGAGTCCGGGGGTGAGCGCAAGATCGGCAACACGCTCTGCATCAACCCGGGCTCCGAGGCCAACCACGGGATCCTGCGGGGGTACCTGGTCGACATCGGTAAGAAGGGCATCGAGTTGACGCAGCGGGTCGAGGGGTAGCCGCCCCGGGGCCGGCACGGCCACCCGCAAAGGGGGTGTGCAATCTAGGGCTGCTCAGCAACCATCAGATGACACACGTCCCTCGCCGCCGCCTCAGATCCGCCTTCCAAAGCCGCAGTTGACGTTCGCCGGCACCCTCGCGGCGCCGAGCTATCAGGCGACCCCGCAGAAGCGCAGCGCCGCCACCGCCAGCGCCTGCGCGCACGACACCAGCCCGTCCACCGGCACGTACTCGTCGATCGTGTGGGCCACCGTGGCCCCGTCGGGATCGAAGCCGGGCGGCCCGTAGCCGATCGAGGGGATCCCGGCCAGCAGGGTGTAGGTGGCCCCGTCATACCAGGAGTCAAGGCCGCCCAGCTCGCGGCGCAGGCCGAGGTCGGCGCTGGCATCCATCATGGTGCTCACCACGGGCGTGGACTCAGGGATCTCCATCGGCATCACGCCGTTGCTCCACCAGTCGAACACCGGGGGATGCTCGGCCAGCCAGTCGTCGCGGGCGCACTCGCGGGTGATCCACTCCTGGACCTCGGCGCGCACCGCCGAGCCCCAGCCGTCGGCATCGGCCTGGACCGGCAGGTACATGACGGCGACCGTGAGATCGCACGAGGAGGGGTAGGTGACCGGCCACTCGCCGCCGCTGACCATCGTCGGCAGCAGCGACGGCACCGACAGCACCGGATGCACGAACGCGCTGTCGGCGGCCCAGCGCGCGCGCAGCGAGGCGATCGCGTCCAGGACCACGCCCGCCTTCTCGATGGCGTTGACCGCCCCGCCGTGGCGCCAGTCGGGATGGCGGACCTCGGCGTGTCCGGGCCGTCCCGGCACGCGGATGACCCCGTACTCAGAGCCACGGCACGCGACCCAGGTGCGGAAGTCCGTGGGCTCGGTGACGATGCCGGCGTCGGCGCGCAGCCCGCGCGCCACCAGGGCGCTGCCGCCCGCGCCGGAGGACTCCTCGTCGGTGTTGGTGGCGACGATGAGGTCGCCGGCCAGCGTGACGTTGGCCGCCGCGATGGCCTGGGCCGCGTAGGCCATCGCCGCCACCCCGCCCTTCATGTCACACGCGCCGCGCCCGTAGAGCCGGCCCTCGCGGACCGTCGGGGTGAACGGGTCGCTCGTCCACTCACGCTTGGGCTCGCCGGAGACCACGTCGATGTGGCCGTTGAACAGCAGGCTCCGGCCTCCGCCCGCCCCGCGCAGGGTGGCGATGAGCTGCGGGCGCCCAGCGAAGTCCAGCCCCTCGGGCACCAGCGGCGCGCCCGCCATGGCCGCGGCGTCGGGCTCGAACAGGTCGATCTCCGCGCCATAGGCCAGCAGGCCCTCGGCCAGGTACTCCTGCAGCGCCGCCTCCTGGCGGGGCGGATCGCCGACCTCGCGCGCGGTGGTGTCGAAGCCGACCAGCGCCGAGGCGAGCTCCACCAGCTCGTCCCGGCCGTCTGCGATGGCGTCGCAGACGCCGCGTTCGAGGTCTGACAGGGGCACGGTGGCGGCACCCTAACAACCTCGGAGCAGCGGTCGTTTACCGTACTCAGGACATGACCGAGACCTCCGCCGAGACCGGGCTGGTCAGCGAAGCCCGACGTCTCATCGACCGGGCCGGGGACCGGGGCATCGTGCTGCGCCTGCTCGGCGGCCTGGCCATTCAGATGCTCACGCCCGAACTGCCCCCGCGCACGCGGTCAGGGCAGGATCTGGACTTCGGCTCGATCCGCTCCAGCCGCAAGGCGCTCATCGAGATGCTCGCCGAGGAGGGCTACGTCGGCGATCGCAACTTCAACGCGCTCTATGGCGACAAGCAGCTCTACTTCACCCATGGCGAGAGCGGGCTGGCCATCGACGTGATGATCGACCGGCTGCACATGTGCCACACCGTCGAGTTCGCCGAGCGGGCGACGGTCATGCCCTACACGCTGTCGCCCACCGATCTGCTGCTCTCCAAGCTCCAGATCGTCGAGCTCAACGCCAAGGACCTGGACGACATCCTGCGCCTGCTGGTCAGCTTCACACTCGAGGACTCCGAGGATCCGGGCGCCATCGATCTGCGCGTCATCAGCGGGCTGGTCGGCGACGACTGGGGCTGGTGGAAGACGATCTCGCTCAACCTCGAGCGCCTGCGGACGGCGCTCGGCGACGGGTCGGTCGCGGTTCCGGAGGGCGGGCGCCGGGACCCCGCCGAGGCCGTGCAGACCCTCGCGCAGACGCTCGAGGACGCGCCCAAGAGCCGGCGCTGGAAACTGCGCGACCGCATCGGCGAGCGCAAGCGCTGGTACGAGACGCCCGAGGAGACGCCGCACCACTAGAGAAACGGCCGCCGGGGCCGCCGCGGAGCGCTGGTGTGCCTGCAGGTTTGCGCCCAGAGGCGCCCGTGCGGCCGGTCACCGATTTTCCAGGGTTTTTTCTGAGGATCGGCGCGCCGCGGCGCTCGTTGTCAGGCGGCTCTTCGATACACTCGAGGGCGGACGAAGCAGGCAACACGGTGAGGGACCGTCTGCAACCTCCCGCTTCGGCCATCGCTCCCCGCTACCTCCAATACATGGGCTTCTTTACGTATCTGACCGGTTTCGGCGGTCGTGACATGGCGGTCGATCTCGGTACCGCCAACACGCTCGTCTATGTGCGCGGCCGCGGCATCGTGCTCTCTGAGCCGAGCGTGGTGGCCGTCGACTCGCGTACCGGCGAGGTCCATGCCGTCGGCATCGAGGCCAAGCGCATGCTCGGGCGGACCCCGGGGACGATCTCGGCGATCCGGCCCCTGAAGGACGGCGTCATCGCCGACTTCGAGGTGACCGAGGAGATGCTGCGCCACTTCATCCAGAAGGTCCACCAGAACCGCTGGGCGCACCCGCGGGTCGTCGTCTGCGTCCCCTCGGGGGTGACCGGCGTCGAAAAGCGAGCCGTGGAGGAGGCGTGTCTGAGCGCCGGCGCGCGCCAGGCCTATCTCATCGAGGAGCCCATGGCGGCGGCGATCGGCGCCGGCCTGCCGGTGGGGGAGCCGACCGGCTCGATGGTCGTCGACATCGGCGGCGGTACGAGCGAGGTCGCGGTCATCTCGCTGGGCGGGATCGTGGTGTCCCAGTCGATCCGCGTGGGCGGCGACGAGCTCGACGAGGCGATCATCAACTACGTCAAGCGCGAGTACAAGCTCCTGATCGGCCAGCAGACAGCCGAGGAGGTCAAGCTGGAAATCGGGTCCGCGCACGACATGCCCGAGGAGGTCCAGGCCGAGATCCGGGGCCGCGACATGGTCTCCGGACTGCCCAAGACCGTCATCCTCACCAGCGAGGAGATCCGGGGGGCGCTGGAGGAGCCGGTGTCGCAGATCATCGACGCCGTCAAGCAGACTTTGGATCGCACTCCGCCGGAGCTGGCCTCCGACATCATGGATCGTGGCATTATGCTGGCCGGAGGGGGGTCCCTGCTTCAGGGCATGGAGGAGCGCCTGCGCCACGAGACGCAGATGCCCGCGCACCTGGCGGAATCCCCGCTGACGTGCGTCGCGGTTGGCTCAGGCCGATCCCTGGAGGAGTTCGAAGCGATCCACCGGTCAAGCAAGAATTCGCGTAACCGTCACCGTCGGTACTAGAGCATTACCGTTCAGGACCGGCGAGTGCGGAGCAACACTTTGGAGACACGGACACCGTGCATGACAAACAGGTTCGACGGCGCAGAGCGGTGCTCGCGCTGCTCGTCGTCGTCTCCCTGATCCTGCTCACAGCCTATTTCGGCGAGTCGCCGCAGAGCCCGCTTCACAGCGTGCAGCGCGGCATCGTCCAGGTCTTCTCGCCGGTCCAGGCCGGCGCCAGCAAGGTCCTCGCCCCGGTCCGCGACGTCGCGAACTGGGTCTCTGACACGCTGCGCGCCAAGTCCAACGTGGACAAGCTGCGCCAGCAGAACCGGGCGCTCGTGGCCCAGCTGGCCACGCTCAAGACCGAGCAGCTGCAGAACGCTCAGCTGACCGCGGAGCTGGGGCTCGATCAGACGGTCGGCGTGCGCAATTACCACCCGGTGGGCGCCAACGTGATCGGCCGTGACCCGACCCTGTGGTATCAGCAGGTAGAGGTCGACGCCGGTTCTGACGAGGGCATCGAGCAGGGCGACCCGGTGCTGGCCGACGGCGGCCTGGTGGGCGATGTGAAGACCGTCGACGCGTCGGTGGCGATCGTCACCCTCATCACCGCTCCCAGCTACGGCGCCGCCGCCCAGGTCACCGACCACGCCGGCGACACCGGGATCCTGGCCCCGTCGGTGGGCAACCCCAACCAGCTTCTGCTCCAGGATCTCCCCGGGCGCGCTCAGGTGGCCCAGGGCGACCTGGTGGTCACCGCCGGCTTCAAGTCCGGCTCGCTGACCTCGCTGTACCCGCCCGGGCTTCCCATCGGCACCGTGGGCAACGTCAACCCGAACCAGCTGTACAACAGCAACGAGGTTCCGGTCTCGCCCACCGCCGATCTTCGCCACTTCAGCTCGGTGCAGATCCTCACCCGGCCGCACGCCGCCAACGTCCGGGCCCAGGTGCCAGCCGGATGACTCATCCGCCCTCCATTCCAGCGAGCCAGCTGGATGACGCGGGCGCCGCCCGCTCAGGCGAGGCGGGATGCCGAGCGGGCGGCGAACCCGCGGGCGAGCGGAGGTGCGCATGAGCGTTCCTGCACCGCGACTGATCCTGCGCCTGGTGCTGCTGGCCCTGGGCACGGTGGTCATCCAGGAAGCCGCGGTGTCGCAGATCTCCATTTTCGGGATCAGCGCCGATCTGACGCCGCTCATGGTCATGTCGGTGGGGCTGCTGGCCGGGTCGCTCACCGGGGCGGTGATGGGCTTTGCCACCGGGCTGCTCGTCGACACCGTGCTCGTCCAGACGCTGGGGGTCACCTCGCTGCTGTACATCGCCATCGGCTACTGGGCCGGGCGCCTGCGCGAGCTGCGCGATCCCGCCCACGGACTGGTCCCGCTGGCCGCGGGCGCCGCGGCGACCGCGGTGGCCGGGATCGGGATGACGCTCATCCAGTTCCTGCTCGGCGTCGACGCGCCGGTGAGCGTGCTGCTCTTCCAGCAGATCTTCATCACGATCCTCGTCAACACCCTGATCTCGCTCCCCGTCTACGCCGCGGTGCGCCGCATCGTCCAGCCGGCGCTGCCCGACGATCCGCGCCGCAGGCGCCGGCGGGCGTACACCACCGGCGGTCTCAGCCCGCTCCAGAGCCCGTCCAAGCGGCTCGGCCAGCTCAACCGAGGTGGAGGATGAGCGCCCCGCCCGAGGACCGGCGCCCCACGATGACACCCCAGCTGGCCCTCCGCGTGGCGATCGTCGGGAGCTTCGCGCTGGGACTGTTCGCGATCATCTTCTTCCGCCTGTGGTTCCTGCAGGTCCTCTCGGGCGACCAGTACGTCAAGGCGGCGACCGTCAACCGCGTGCGCAAGATCGACGTGGCGGCCCCTCGCGGCCAGGTGCTGGACGACAGCGGGACCGCGCTGGTCGACAGCGTCAAGACGCTGGCCGTCCAGATCTCGCCCGAGGACCTGCCCACGCCGGTGACGCTCGACAAGCTCGCCACCCTCGAGCACCCTCCGAAGGCTGACGCGATCGTCTACAACCGCCTGGCCCACGTGCTGGGGATGCCGACCAAGCGGACGCGCTGCCAGCTGCACATGGCCAAGCCCAACGTGTTCCGTCTCTCGCCGATCGCGTGCAAGGTGGGCCAGCAGGTGACGCTCCAGTCCTATGCCGACGTCACCGTCCGCTCGGGGATGGTGGTGACGCGCCCGATGCTGTTCTACCTGGCCGAGAACCAGCGGCTGTTCTCGGGCGTCCAGGTCCAGAACGTCTACGTCACGCACTATCCCGAGAAGACGCTGGCCGCCCAGGTGCTCGGCACCGTTGGCCCGATCAACCAGACCGAGCTGAAGGCCAAGTCCTATCGGGGCGCGGCGCGCACGGACATCGTCGGCCAGACCGGTCTGGAGGCCGAGTACGACAGCTTCCTGCGCGGCACCGACGGCTATCAGAAGGTCCAGGTCAACGCGCTCAACCAGCCGACCGGCGATCTGGGAACCCAGAAGCCCGTGCCGGGCCACAACCTCAAGGTCTCGCTCAATGCCCAGCTGCAGCGGGTGGGCGAGCAGGCGCTGGCGCAGTCGATGAGCGTCAACTACTCGCCGGGTGGCTCGTTCGTGGCCATGAATCCCGACACCGGCGCCATCTACGCCATGGGGTCGCTGCCCAGCTTCAATCCGTCGGTCTTCACCGGCAACCTCTCCACCGCCCAGTACAAGCACCTCACCAACCCGGCGGACGGCTATCCCCTGCTCAACCGCGCGACCCAGAGTGCCGGCCCCACCGGCTCGACGTTCAAGCCGATCACCTCGGTGGCCGCCCTGTCGAGCGGGGAGTGGACGACCAGCAGCATCTTCGATGACACCGGGCAGTTCTGCGTCGGCACCGGCGGCGCCCAGCAATGCCGACACAACGCGGGTCATGCGGTAGACGGGTCGCTGGACCTGGTCAACGCGCTGCGCGTCTCCTCCGACGACTTCTTCTACAACCTCGGCGCCCGGCTCAACGTGGACCCCTCCAAGGCGATCAACGGCGGGCCGCTGGACAAGACGGCCTACAACTTCGGAATCGGGCGCAGCACGGACGTCGATCTGCCCGGCGAGGCGATCGGGACGCTGCCCACGCCGGCGTGGCGCGCCGGGCGCAACAAGCTCGAGGCCGAGTGCGACAACGCCACCGGCCCGTTCAAGTGGACGAACGGACACACCACCAGCTCCCATCACCACAGCGGCTGGCAGCGCTCCAAGAAGCATGCGCCCGGTGGGTGCGGAATCGCCGACGGCACCAACCGGCCGTGGTCGATCGGCGACAACGAGAGCCTCGCCGTCGGCCAGGGCGACGTCCAGGTGACGCCGCTGCAGCTCGCCGTGGCCTACTCGGCGTTGGCCAACGGCAATCACGTCGTGCGGCCGCACTTCGGCATGGACGTCCAGGACCAGGACGGGACGGTGCTGCAAACCATCAACCCGCCCAACGCCCGCCACGTCACGATCGACCCCTTCTACCGCCAGACCATCCTGCAGGGGCTCAACGATGCCGCGCAGACCACGGGCGGCACGTCTGACGATGTGATGGGTACCTTCCCGATGAAGGTCTACGGCAAGACGGGGACGGCGCAGTACACCAACCAACCCGACTACGCCTGGTACGCCTGCTTCGTCATCGACAACACCGACAAGCCGATCGTCGTCGTGGTCCATGTCGAGAAGGGCGGCTTCGGTGATGTGGCCGCGGCTCCCGTGGCCCGCCAGATCCTGTCGCAGTGGTTCTACGGCAAGCCCGGCAAGTACGTCGCGGGGACCAACAGCAGCCTATGAGCGCTACGCCGATCACGCCCGCCGACGACACCGCGGTCCCACGCCCGCGGACGTTGCCGCTCATCGACCCGCTGCTGCTCTTGGCGGCCATCGGGTTGATCCTCTGCTCGCTGCAGACGCTCAAAGGGGCCACGTCACACGCGGTGTCGGGGCACCCGATGTTCTACGTCCAGCGTCAGGCGCTGTTCGGCGGAATCGGGCTCTTCATCGCCTTGGTCCTCAGCCGGATCGACTACTCCCGGCTGCGCGAGTTCAAGTACGCGCTGTTCGGGATCATGGTCGCGCTCAACCTGGTCGTCTACGGCATGGCGCCGATCCAGGGGGCGCGCCGGTGGATCCCGCTGCCGTTCCTGCAGTTCCAGTCTTCAGAGTTCGGCAAGGTGCTGCTGATCGTGGCGCTGGCCGGCTTCGCGGTCGACCGCGCGCGCCGGATCCACGAGTGGCGCACCACGGTCCGGATCATGTTGCTGGCCAGCCTGGCCGCGCTCCTGGTCATCCCGCAGCCCGACCTGGGCACGGGCATGGTCTATGTGGCGGTCGGCTTCAGCATCCTGTTCTTCGCCGGCACCTCGTTCAAGCAGATCACCGCGATCCTGGTGATGTTCGTGGTCTCGGTTGCGATCGTGCTCGCTGGGGCCCCGGCGCTCGGCGTGCACGTGCTCAAGCCGTACCAGATCCAGCGGCTGACGGCCTTCCTGCATCCGAACGGATGCGGCAACCCCACCCCTGGAGTCCCCGACCCGTGCTATCAGCTACAGCAGTCGCAGATCGCCATCGGCTCGGGACAGAAGACCGGTCGCGGAAACAATGCGACCCAGACCAAATTGAATTTCCTCCCCGCCAACGACACCGACTTCGTCTTCGCCGCCGTAGGAGAGACCTACGGCTTCGTCGGAGCCGTCGTCGTGCTGTCGCTGTACGCGCTGCTGATCTGGCGTGCGCTGCGGATCCTGACGATGAGCAAGAACCTGTTCGGTACCCTCATCGCCGCGGGCATCCTCGCGATGCTGATGTTCCAGATCTTCGTGAACGTGGGTATGACCATAGGCATCATGCCTGTCACCGGCGTCCCACTGCCCCTCCTGAGCTACGGAGGGTCCTCGGTCATCGTGACCTTCATCGCCGTCGGGCTCCTGCAATCCATCTACGTTCAAGCCCGGATGGCGGCCAGTGGGAAGGCCCGCACCCTGATTTCGTAATGCCGCGCGACCAGATCCGCAGCGGCCTTAGTTAGCAAAGGACTGAAAAAATTGAAGAAGCAAGTTTTGGTCAGCGTTGACCGCGGGGAGACCCGTGTGGCGCTGCTGGAGGCGGCCGGCACGGTGTCGTCCCGCAAGTCGGGCTCGACCGCCGCGCGGCGCCGCCGCAAGGGCACCGGGGGAGCGATCTCCAGCGAATACAAGGTCGCCGAGCTCTACCTGGAGCGCCGCGGCAGCCGCTCGATCGTCGGCAACATCTACAAGGGCCGCGTCGACAACGTCCTCGCCGGCCTGGAGGCCGCCTTCGTCGACATCGGGCTGGAGAAGAACGGCTTTCTACACGTCGACGAGATCGTGCTCCCGGGGGTGGAGGCACCCCGGCGCGGGCGCGGCGGCGGCCGCGACGGGCGCAACATCACCGACATGCTCAAGCCCGGGCAGGAGATCGTCGTCCAGGTGGTCAAGGATCCGCTCAAGACCAAGGGCGCGCGCCTGTCCATGGACCTCACCATCGCCGGGCGCTACATGGTCTACGCGCCTTATGGCGAGGGCGTGGGCGTGTCGCGCCGGCTCGACGACAAGGAGCGCGAGCGGTTGCGCAAGGAGGCCGCCAAGCTCGATCTGAAGGGCGCGGGCGCCATCATCCGCACCGCCGCCCAGGGCGCCAAGCGCGTCGATCTCGAGCGCGAGCTCGTCTACCTGTTCAAGCTCGGAGAAGTGCTCCAGAAGCGGGTGGCCGAGACCCAGGCACCCGCCCTGGTCTTCCAGGAGGCGGACCTCTCGGTCCGCGTCGTGCGCGACATCTTCTCCGCCGACTTCGAGCGCGCCGTGGTCGACGATCCCAAGCAGCACCACCGGCTGCTGTCCTTCTTCTCCCGCACCGCGCCCGAGCTGGTGGACCAGGTCGAGCTGTGGGAGGACGAGACACCGCTGTTCGACGCCTACGGGGTCGAGCAGGTGCTGGACTCGACGCTCTCGCGCCGGGTGGACCTGCCCAGCGGCGGCTATCTGATGATCGACTACGCCGAGGCGCTGACGGTGATCGACGTCAACTCGGGCTCCTTCATCGGCCGCGGCAAGGGCGCGCGCCTGGAGGACACGATCACCAAGACCAACCTCGAGGCCGCCGACGAGGTCGTGCGCCAGCTACGGCTGCGCGACATCGGCGGGATCATCGTCATCGACTTCATCGACATGGCCCGGGCGCGCAACCGCGACGCCGTGCTCAAGACGCTGCGCAAGGCGCTCGACGAGGACCGCACCAAGACCTTCGTGGTGGAGATCTCACCGCTCGGCCTGGTCGAGATGACGCGCCAGAACGTGACCGACGGCGTCCGGGAGATCATGACCCGGCCCTGCCCCACCTGCGACGGCGAGGGCGTGATCAAGTCCGAGGAGACGATCGCCATCGAGTTCGAGCGCCGGATGCGCGACCTGGCCAAGGAGACCGAGGCCGAGGCGATCCTCATTCAGATGAACCCCCGCGTGAGCGCCGAGTTCACCGGCAACGAGGCCCGCGCCCTGCACGCCGTCGAGGAGGAGACCGGCAAGTGGTTTCACTTCGAGGGGTCCGAGGGACTGCCGCTCGACCACTTCCGGGTGCTGTTGGAGGGTGACCGTGAGCAGGTGCTGGAGCGCGCGCTGCCGTTCCGCGAGGGCGAGGAGGTCCACGTCGAGATCGTCGAGCCCCACATGTACAGCCCCGGCGACGCCGTGGCCAAGATCGACGGCTACATCATCTCGATCACCGGCGGGACCAAGTACGTCGGCGAGAAGCACCTGGTGCGCATCGACGAGGTGGGGCGGACCGCCGCGGTGGCCTCGCTTCTCGACGTCGAACCCGGCGAAAACGGTGCCTCTGACGATGAACTAGAATCGAAGCCTCGGCGTCGCGGCCGCAGAGGCGGGCGACGCCGTTCGGGCGCCAAGGCCGCTTCGGCCGCGGGCTCATCCGATTCGGAATAGATATGTACGCGATCATCAAGACAGGCGGCAAGCAGTACCGCGTCCAGGAGGGCGAATGGCTCCTCGTGGAGCGTCTGCCCGTGGAGGATGGCGCGAAGATCAAGCTCGATCCGCTGCTCTACGTCGACGGCGACAACGTGGTGGATGGCGACGATCTGTCCAAGGTCACCGTTGAGGCAACAGTGCTGGCCCACGAGCGCGGGCCCAAGCTGCGCGTGGTCAAGTTCAAGCCCAAGCGCGGGTACCGCCGCCGCAACGGCCATCGCCAGGACCTCACCCGAATTCAGATCACCTCGCTCAAGCTTGGATCGGGCCGTAGCCGGTCCAAGGCCAAGGCTGCCGCCGCCCCATCAGACGAGCCAGCGACCGCGGAGGCAACCGATGGCGCATAAGAAGGGTCTGGGATCCAGCCGCAACGGCCGCGACTCCAACGCCAAGCGGCTCGGGGTGAAGGTCTTCGCCGGTCAGACCGTAACCGGCGGTGAGATCATCGTCCGCCAGCGCGGAACCCGCTTCAAGCCCGGCGAGGGCGTCGGGATCGGCAAGGACGACACGATCTTCGCCCGTTCGGCCGGCACCGTGCAGTTCACCACGGGACGCCGGGGGCGTGTGATCTCGATCGCGCCCGCCGACACCTCCGCCGAGTAGCTCAGGCGTTGTGCTCGAGGCCGCCTACGCGGCGGCCTCGGGGACCGGCGAGGTGCACTCCGGGCACCGGCGCGCCCTGATCGGGATCGCG
>Ga0207664_10002525_pt1 | contig 12094 bp, 11 predicted proteins | sample LARL83metaG_FD_184349 | JGI IMG/M metagenome (GOLD analysis project Ga0207664, IMG submission 184349) | Corn, switchgrass and miscanthus rhizosphere microbial communities from Kellogg Biological Station, Michigan, USA - LAR L8-3 metaG... | ecosystem: Host-associated > Plants > Roots >...
GACGATGCCAGCTTCTGGCAGGACCAGGCGTCCCTCGTGCTGGCCGCCTATCTGCACGCCGCCGGCCTGGCCGGCGGCACGATGCACGACGTTTACCGGTGGGACCTCACCCAATCCGAACAGCCGCCGGTCATCCTGAGCAGGCACCCCGGTGCGGCGCGGTCGGCCCTCCAGGAAGTCTGCGCATACCTGGCGCTGCCCGACCGGACCCGCGCCGGGATCGCCACGACTATCCGCTCCGCGCTCCGCTTCATGCAAGACCCGAAGATCGCGGAGATGCTCTGCCCCCGCGGCCCGGGCAGCTTCAACCCGCACGCTTTCGTCCGGACCCGGGACACCCTGTACCTCGTCGCCGCCGACGCCAAGCACACCCCGGTCCCGCCGGTGTTCACCGCGCTCATCGCCGAGATCATGTACGCCGCGCGGACCGCCAGCGCCGCGAGGCGCCTGGACCCGCCGCTGTGCCTGGAGCTGGACGAGGTCCCCAATATCGCCCCGGTCCCGATAGCGGCCTGGTCGAGCTGGGCGGCCGGCTCCGGAGTCCGGATGCACATTTACGTGCAGTCCTACGCGCAGCTCGCCGAACGCTGGGGGGACCGCGGGGCGGAGATCTTGTGGCAGACCGCCGACGCGAAGATCATCTATTGCCACAGCAGCGAAGACCGCCTCTGCCAGCTGGTCGAGCAGGCATGCGGCACAGTGCGGATCCGCGGCACCGACGACATCTCCTACAGCCCGCAGGGCCAGCAGCACCGCCGCCGCACCTGGACCACTGAGCACGCGCTGCCCTACGCGATGGTCAGGCAGCTGCCGCGCGGCTGGGCAGTGGTCATCGCCGGTGGCTGCAAACCGGTGCTGGTCCGAACCGAGCAGTACTGGAAGCGGGCCGATGTCCGCCGGCTCGCCCGCCGCGGCGCGCCGCTGAGCCTGGCACCCGCCGCGGCGCGGCCCGTCCCGCCGATCATGCCGGAACTGCTCGACCCGGCCCTGGACCGGGGAGGCTACCAGGCCGACGAACTCGCCGCCCGCCGGGCGGCCCGCCTCGCCGACGGCCTTCCGCCATCCGGATTCCCGGCCGCGCCTCCGCCATGGCAGGCCGCCGCAGGCGGGTGGCCGGGCACCGCCTTGCCGCCGGGCGGAACGGAGGACCAGCGTGGATGGTGATCTCCGGCCGCAGGCACTGCTGGCCGCCGCTGCGGACCTGCCGTCACTGCTGGCCGCCGCCTACGAGACATTCGAGCACATCCTCGCCGCGCTCAGGTCCGCCGAGGAATCAGCCGGCGCCATGCTCCCGGCGTTCGTCATGGCGGCCGCGGCAGCCGCCAACGGGCGCGACGCCATCCTCACAGCCCCGTCACTGCCCCGCGCCGGCCCGCAGCCGCCCCCGCCGCCCATCGGCGGGACGCCCCTGAGCATCGCCGATCACGCCGCGACGCTCGGCCTGCTACTGGAGTCACGGCTGGCCACCGCCGCGGCGGGGGCAGCTGACGAGGACGCGGCCGGCCGCGCGGCCGGGTGCGCGCGGCGCATCCATCAACTGCTCGCCCCGGCCGATGACCGGTAACGCCACCTTCGGCGAGCTGTGGCGCCTGGCAGCCGAACAGCTCCGCCCGCCCATCGAACCCGTGACCGGAGATCCCAGCCCCGAACACGACATCCGCGCCACCGCGGCGGCGCTGCACCGGATGATTACAGCCGTTGCCGGGTACCTGGACGATCCGCTGTGGCAGGCCCAGGGCCGCCGCTTCGGGCCGTGGGGCCGGGCGTTCACCGAGGCGCGGCGCGCAGCGCATCACGCCGGGCAGATCAGCGGCCAGGGCCTGTCCGACGCGATGAGCAAGCCGAGAGACGGCACGCTGGCCGCCCGGCTGGACGCGGCCGCCCGGTCGCTGACCGCAGCCCGGGACCTGCTGCACACCCATTTCGGACCGTCCCCGGCCGGCGCGGATTACACAGCAGCGCCCGTTCCGCGATCCGACTGGGCCGAGGTGATCACCAGCGGGCCGGTCACCCGGGCGCTGCTGGCCACCGTCGCCGGCCAGGCCCGGGATGCGGCCGGACAGGCACTGACCCTGACCCTGCCTTCCCAGGCCGGGAAGCGGGTGACGGCACGCTGGCGGCGGATCCCGCATGCCTGCACCTGGCTGCAGGCCCTCGACGCGGCTGTCCAGGCCGCTCAGCTGCAAGAATCCGTGACCGATTCCGACCTGCGCCTGCTGTACGCCATCCCGGTCCACGATGTGCCCGACCGGCAGCTGCCCGCGGCCGCCGCCCCGGTGGCCGCGCTGAGCGCCGGCGTGGTCACCGCCGCCGACCGGGCCTGCCGGGAAGAGCGAGGCCTCGGCCCCCAAGTCCAGTGGACCCCGGACATGAACGCGGCGGCGCTGCGCCGCGCGGCCGCGGCCTGCGTCATGACCTGCTTCCACTGCGAGGTGATCCTCACCTCGCTCGCGCCCGCCGCCGCCGGCGCCGGCTATGCCGAACTGCCGGGCGTGCTCGACGACGCCACCGCCGCCGCGGGCGCAGCACGCAGCGAATGGCTGGCAGTGGCGCGGGCCTGGGACCAGATGACAACCGACTACAGCGGCTTCCCCTCCGAGGCGACCACCGACATCGAAGACCTGGGACTGTGGACCGGGAGGCTTGCCTACGCCGACCCGTCCTGGACGCCCGCTCACGGGCGTGCCGCCGATCTCCGGCCGAGCGCCGAGCTCGGCGGCGACCGGGCCGCCATCACCGGGACCGTGACTGCGGCCCACTACGCGACGCGGTCCGTGTACCGGTTCGCGGCCGCCGGACACGCCCAGGTGGTGGCAGCCGCGGCGGCCCGGCGACTGTATGTGCCCACCCGCCTGCTGCCCGAGTCCTACAACATCCCGCACCGCATCGCCAATGCACCAGCTGGCCACGTCGACGCGCTGCTGAAACGGTACGACGGAGCCGGGCGCGCCAGCGGGCGCGCCCTCGAAACAGTTGCCGACGTCGCCGAGCGCGTCGGCGCGCCGAGCCACGTCCTGACCGCGGCCGCGCGGGCCACCGGACGATCGCCAGCCAAGATCACCCCCGGCAACGATCTTCTCCTTCAAACCCTGCAGCAGATGGGGGTCACCGACCCGGACCTGCTGCACCGCGCATCAGCCCTCAGCAGGCAGGCCGGGCTGCTCCTGGAGGAGGGGCGCACCCGCGGGGCGCGACGCTACGCAATCAACTCCCGGCAGGCCCTGCCCGCCCGCCCGGACTTCTACCAGCAGCCACAGTCGCCGCTAGCCGGCCAAGACCCGCGCCGGCGCGCCGCAGGCCGCCAGCAGGCCGCGCCGGAACTCGAGGCCTGAGGGTGCCGGCACCGTCAGGCCTGCGGCGGTGAGGCCCGCGCCGGCGCGCGGCCGCGGGAAGGCGCCGGCGAGCACAGCTGCCAACGGAGGCGAATCGGCGGCCGCGCACGCTGGCCCTCGCTAGCGTATGAGCGTGACCGAGGAGCTTGCGAAGGCACGGGACCTGCTCGCGGCAGGCGATGTCCGGAGCCTGCTGCGGCACCTGCACAGCGCCGGCGACACGCTGCCGCCGGACGAGGTCGCGCGGCTGGCGGAGGGAGCCGCGCGACTCGCCGAGTTCGACGACCTGGCGCAGGCCGCCGCCGCGGTAGCCGAGGCCGGGGACCACTCCGGCGCCGAGGACGCGCGGCTGCTCTACGCCTTCGGCTACGCGTGCATTGACCACGGCCTCAGCGACCTGGCGGTCAGGCCGCTGGCACGTGCCCTGGAACTGGCACCGGACTCCGCGGCGGTACTCAGCGAGCTCGTCGTGGCCCTCGAGCACGACCGGCAGTATGCGCGCGCCGTCGCGGTGCTCGAGGCGCACGAGCCCGTGATGGGATGGCTGAACCGATTCCAGTACGTCTACAACGCGATCATGGCCGGGGCCCTGGACAAGGCAGCGGAGGGGTTCGGGCGGCTGCCCGAACCGAAGGACGCCGCCTGGATCCCGGCCCGCCAGAAGGTGCGGCGCATGCTCGCCCGGGCTGATATCGCCCGCGCCGTTACCCCACTCAATCACCAGGACCTGCGCGGATGGCATTACGTCCTGACAGGCGGTGTCCTCGAAAGCCTGTCACCGTACGGTTTCGACGCGGGCATGACCGGCCGCTGGGCCTATGTCGGAGACTCCATCGACGGTTGCGCGGCCGCACTGCAGCGGCTCAAGCGATCCTCGAGGCCTCCGGCGCCGTCCCGGAGGCGGTGGCGCTGCTGCCCGACCGGTCAAGCCAGATCCTCGGCGCCGCGGCCGCCGCGGCGCTCAGCCTGCCGGCGGTGGACTTCGACCCCGGCAAGCCAGCCGCGCGCAGCCTCGTCGTCGCCTACGACCTGACCCAAACCGACCCGGCCGCCGTCGCAGCTCTCCGCCAGCGTGCCCCCGGCCAGATCCTGCTCGAGCGGGCAACCTGCTGGACCGATCCGCCCCGCGTCACCGCCGACGTCAGCGGCCTGCTCAGCCAGGTCGTGACACCGCCGTGGGCCGGCCGGCTGGGCCGCCTCCCAGACGGCGGTGTAGGCTCGGGCCCGGCCGACGACCGGCCGATCGAGGTCATCGCCGGCGAGATCGTCCGCACCACGCCGCAGCAGGACCATGGTGACGGCGGCGCTCCGCCGGACCCCGACGAAGACCTGCGCCGTTTCGTCGAAACGGTCACCTCCGCCCGCGCTCACGACCGCGGCCGCCAGTGGCTCGGCGGCATCCGCGAGTACGTCGCAGATGCCGGCCCTGTCCCCAGCAGCCGCTTCCTGTGAAACGCCGCTGCCCGCGTCGGCCCGCCGAGTTCCCGGCCCGCCACACGGGTCAGGCCGGGAACCGAAAGGCGATGGCCCGGAGCTTCCCGGCGGGCGTTCGGCCTAAGCCGAAGTTCCCCCCAGGCCGATTGGCCGACGCGTTTGACCAGGTGGTAGAGCCCTTGATCACGGAGATTACATGACTACGTAGTCATGAGCCGTGACTGTTTTACCTGGTCAGCGCCTATGCTGGCTCCCTGCCGGGGGAACTACGGGTTAGATAGTCCAGTCCACTCATCCCAGGGAAGCGAGCGACGCCATGGTGGATCGCGAGGCTGGCGCGAGACAAGCTGAGACCGAGCCGCGCCCGGCGGCGGTCACGTTCGTGACCACCGAGCATTTCACCCTCCAGGGTGCCGCTCCTCGACGATCGCGGAGGCGACCCGGCCGGGCGACGATATTCCTTGGCGCGGTCAGCGGGGGGCTGGTTGCCCTCGGGCTGATCGCTCCCGCCGTCGGCGTCCGCACAGCGTTCTACGCCACGGATTCCGGCCGGGCGTGATGCCTTGGCTGTCAGCCTTGGCGGAGCAGGACGACGCGGAGCTGGTTCCGGATGTCCTGCACGAGGTCATCAACGCTCAGGCCGGCGTTCACTGTCGCCGCCATGCTGAGGAACATGATCGCGGAGACGACGTGCGCAAGCGCGGCCGCTTCGTCTGTCCGGACCTGGTTGTCGCGGCACAGGACTGCGGCGACAGTCTCCTCGGTCTGCGCAACGATGGCGAGGGCCTCGGCGTGGCGGGACTCCTCCGGGTCACCGAAGACCATCTCTCGCAGGTAGGTGCGGCCGTTGTCGATCTGGACCCGGTTGCACTCGACGATCGGGCGGACAATCGCCAGCACGGCGTCCAGCACGTCAGGGATTGCCTCGGCATCCGCCCGGCCCCGCTTGAGCGCCTCGACGTAGTGGGAGTTCTGCACGAGCAGCAGAAGCTCCCCCTTGGTCTTGGCGTAGAGGAACAGCGTCCCGGTGCCGATGTCGGCCTTGTCGGCGATCTGCTGGGTCGTGACGTCATCGACGCCGTGCTCGGCGAACAGCTCGCTGGCGGCGGCGACGATGCGGTCGAGCTTCTCCTGCTTGTTCCGCTCGCGCCGCCCGGTCGGCGTGGTGGTGACGGCCATGGCGAGTATCCTCCGGGAATAAGATATGACTATGCTCATTTTTGAGTATAGTCGCCACTCGGTGGGTTCGGTCGCGCGTACCCCGCATTTCTGGACGCTGGCGAGCCAGGGGCCGTCTGCGGGCGATCAAGTCGCGCACTTCCTGACCACCCACAGAACGGATCTACTTCCGTCGTGTCGGTCTGCGCGGGCCATTCTGGGGCCCTGCCTGAGGATCACGGGAATCTGAGGGATACCGCGGCCCCCAACGCTACTTCCGCTGGTTGGCGGCGCCGATGTACTCCCCGAGACGGTACTCGAAGTCGATCCCGGCCTGCTCGACGACGGCCTGCGCGCCGGCCGCGCGGGTGAGGAATCCGGGAAGGGTCAGGGAGTGGGCGAACTCGCCGTAGGCGGCGACGAGGTCGGCGTCCGGTGGAAGGGTGGCGCGGTTGATCGCCTTCTTGGCGGCGGCGAGCGAGGTGCGGTCGAAGGATGCGAGCCGGGCGACGATGGCGTCGACGAAGGCGTCGAGCTCGGCGTCGGGCAGGGCGCGGGTCACCCAGCCCCAACGTTCGGCCGTGTCGGCGTCGTAGTCGGCGCTGGTGAGGATGACCTCCAGCGCCCGGTCGCGTCCGATCGTGCGCGGCAGGCGTTCGGTGCCGCCGCCTCCGGGCAGCAGGCCGCTGCCGACCTCGGGCTGCCCGAAGATCGCGTGCTCGCTGCTGGCGTAGCGAAGGTCGAGCGCGAGGGCGAGCTCGTTGCCGCCGCCGCGGGTGCGGCCGCGGATGGTCGCGATCGTCACGTAGGGCGCCTTCGAGATCCTCAGCACTAGGTCGGTCCACACCGGCAGCTCGTCGTCTTCCTCTGGGGCGGGGAAGTCGGCAGCGGCCGCGAGATCGAAGTGGTTGAAAAAGAAGTCCGGCACCGCACTGTCGAACACGACGACCTGGATGTCCGGGTCGTCGGCCAGCTCGTCGACGATCGCGGCGAGGCGCAAGACGGTCTCCCCGACGATGAGGTTGACGGGCGGGTTGGCGAAGGTGATCCTCGCGACCTGCGGTGAGGTGCGCTCGTAGCGGATGGTGCTCTGGTCAGTCATGGTTGCATCCTCCAGTGGACGGTTGGGAGGTGCCGCCCGCCACGTAGGTCGGGCGGCTTGGTCTTGAGGCCGATGGCGGTGGTCAGCGGCCGAGGAACTCGACGGCGACGGGGGCGAACTGCTCGTGGTACTGAAAGATGCCGCCGTGGCCGGAGTCGGGGTAGATGATCAGCTCGCTGCCCTTGATGCGCCGGTGGATGTCCTCGGAGAGGTTCGAGGGCACCATGCGGTCGTTGTCGCCGTTAGCGATCAGAGTGGGCCGGGTGATCGTGGACAGGTCATCGGGCGTGCCGCGTCCCCAGTTCTTGATCGCCTTCAGCTGCGTCTGGAACGCCTTGACGGAGATCTTGGCGTCACGGTCGACGGTGCGCTCGGTGAGCCGGCCGACGAACGCGCGTGCGGCGGGTTTGCCGGCGGCGTTGCGGTTGAAGAACAGGAACTCCTTCGGGTCCGACCGGGTCACGGTCGCCCGCAGCATGTCCCAGTAGGTGGTGCCGGCGACCTTGTCGATGCCCTTCCCGCCCTTCGGGCCGGTGCCGGTCAGCACGAGCTTGCGGACGAGCTCGGGGTGCCTGACCACGAGGGCCTGGGCCACCATGCCGCCGAGAGAGAAGGCGAAAACGTCGATCCTGTCGTAACCGAGGGCCGTGATGAAGACGTAGGCATCATCGGCCATCGCCTCGACGGTGTCAGGCACGTCTCCGCTGGACGCGCCGACGCCGCGGTTGTCGAAGGTGATGACGTGCCTGTTCTCGGCGATCGGGTCGATGATCCGGGGGTCCCAGTTGTCCAGGGTCCCGGCGAGGTGGACGAAGAAAACAACGGGGATACCGCCCTTCGGTCCCAGTTCCCGGTAGGCGTAGGTGACGCCGCCAGCGGTCACGGTGCGCGACGGTGCCAGGGCGTACGAGGTAATGACAGGTTCATTCGAGATGTTCTGTGTGCTCATGATGGTTCTCCTGAAGCGTGTTAACGATTGATCGGATGCGCGGGGTAGGCGCAAATGCCTGTTCAGAGGCTGCTGATCACCACCTTTCCGCGGATACCGCCCTTCCGCAGGGCCGCCAGGCCCTCGACGGTCTGGTCGAACGGCAAGACCCGGTCCACCACCGGGTGCAGCGAACCCTCGTCGACAAGCCGTGTGATCTCGCGCAGCTGCTCGCCACTGGCGCGCATGAAGAGGAACTCATACGTGACACCGAGCCTTTTAGCCTTCCCGCGAATGCCATGGCTGATGCCCGTGATCGCCATGCGGAGCGCTGGATTCAGGCCGGCTTGGCGCGCGAAGGCCGGGTCGGGCGGACCCGAGAGGCCGATCGCCCTGCCGCCGGGGCGCAGGATGCGCAGCGACTTTTCGAGGTTCTCCCCGCCGAGGCTGTCCAGCACGAGGTCGTAGCCTTCGAGTAGCTGTTCGAAGTTCTGCGTGCGGTAGTCGACGACTACGTCGGCACCGAGTTCGCGCACGAAGTCAGCGTTCGATCCGCTCGTGGTGGCGGCCACGGTAGCGCCTAGATGCTTGGCGAGCTGGATCGCGATCGACCCCAGCCCGCCGGCTCCAGCGTGGATGAGCACCTTCTGGCCCGGCTGCAGGTTTCCGCGCTCGACGAGCGCCTGCCAGGCGGTGAGTGCGACGAGGGGCAGTGACGCTGCCTCTTCGAGGCCGATCGATGTTGGCTTCAGCGCAAGATCGGACTCTGCCACGGCGATGCGCTCGGTGAACGCGCCGATGCGGTCCTGGCTCGGCCGCGCGTACACCTCGTCACCGGGCTTGAATCCGCGTACCTTGGCTCCGACACGGATGACGGTACCCGCGAAGTCGTTACCGAGGATCAGCGGCAGCGCGTAGGGGAGGATCTGCTTGAACTCGCCCTGGGCGATCTTCACGTCGAGTTGGTTCAGGCTGGCGGCATCCACCCTCACCAGGACATCGCCCTCGCCGACCGTCGGCTCTGCGACCTCGGCTAGCTGCAGCTGTTCCTTGTACTTGCTGAGGACGAACGCTCTCATCTGGTGCTCACTCCTTCTGCCTGGCTCGTACCGTCCGATAATTCCGAGTAGACTCAATTATGAGTTCACTCATCTATTTTGTCAAGGGCAGTGGCCGTGGAGCGCAACAGGCCGCAGGTTGGGCGCCGCGAGAAGGCGAAGCAGGAGAAGCGCGAGCGCATCCTGGCTGCGGCGCGCGAGCTGTTCGCCGAGCACGGCGTCAACGGCGTGACGACGCAGCAGATCGCCGACCGGGCTGGCGTCGCGATCGGCACCCTCTACCTGTACACGGCTACTAAGCCGTAGTTCCCCCCGGCAGGGAGCCAGCATAGCCGCTGACCAGGTAAAACAGTCACGGCTCATGACTACGTAGTCATGTAATCTCCGTGATCAAGGGCTCTACCACCTGGTCAAACGCGTCGGCCAATCGGCCTGGGAGGAACTTCGGCCTAAGCGGGCATTCGCGAGCGCGGCCCAGGACTTCAGCACGGTGCGGATGTCGGCGACCCGGTCATATCGCTGTTCCTCGCCCCAGCTTCCGTGGGTCAGGTAGGCGCGCAGGATGCGGCCGGTGCGGGCACCGACGTCGATGCCGCCGAACAGGCAGTCCCTGCGGCCGCCGGAGTCCAGGAAGATCCGGTAGCTTCCGCGCCGGACACCGCACGGGTCGGGATCCGGGTTCAGGCCTGCCTTGGCGGCCAGGTCGATGACCTGCCTGGTCACCCGGCTGGCCGGCCGGCCGTCGAGCACGGCATCAGCGCTCGTCGCGGCGTGCGATCCGTTGCGGTGGCCGCAGTGGGGGCATTTGGCGCCGGGCTGGCAGCCGGGGCGGCTGTGTACCTGGCAGCAGGTGCATCCCGGGTCCTCCACCGCGGTCACGATTCTTTCCTCCCTCGCTGACCCGTTTCGGCCGGACGTCTCACCTGGCGATCGCGCCGGCCGGACGCGACCGTAGCTTCGCGCCGCCGATATCGGCCTTCTGGCCTTCGCGGTAGCCGTCGGCGTAGCCGTTGCCGGTGTAGGTGACACGGGTCGGGGTTGCTCGCGGAGTAGTCGACAGGCTGGTCAGGGTCGGTGCCGTCGTCGGCCCTGAAGCCTGCGGCGCGGACCGTGCCGGTTTTCTGTCGTGCCATCGCGGTCGCTTCCCTCCTGCATCGGCGCCAGTCACGTCAAGTTAGGTGTATTGAGTGTATTAAGTGTGACTCTCGGTTGTCCAGGTTTCGTTTCCCGCACCTGTCAGGTGCCGGGCGGCGGCCCGCGCCCGGCACCTGACAGGTGCGGGTCAGCGCCTGGCCCTGGTGACTCGGGTGAGGTTTTCGTGGTAAAGGGTGGCGAGGTCGGCGGCGTCGGCGAGGGCGTGCTCGGCGGCGGCGGCCTGGGGGTCGGCTTCGGCGGCGTACCAGGGGTAGCCGGCTTCCCATGAGAGGGTGCCGGCGGCGTACAGGGCGGCGAGTTCGGCGGCGTCGAGGGCGCGGTCGCGGTCCGCCAGCAGGGTGATGCGGGCGCCGGCGGGGAGGCCAGCCGGGGGCAGGGTGAGGGCTGCGGTGAGTTCGGCGGTGAGGCTGGCGGCGGGGACTGCGGTGAAGGTCATCGGGGTTCCGTTCTTCTAATTAGGTTTGTTAGGTCTATTTTAATTCCGGGGTCTGACATTCCAGCCGGGCCGTGTACGGGGAGGGGCTGCTCGGGTCGCGGCGGGGCAGTGGGAAGGGCCCCGGGCCGGGTGTGAGCCGTGGCGAGAAAGTCGGCCGTAAGTGGGGCGGTGCGCTGGCCAAAGGACGTGCGGGGTGGCCGCGGCGGTGGCGAAAGTCCGGCGGAAGTCCTGGGCACAGTGATCGGCCGGCGACGGCAGCCGCGCGGCAGCTGTTCGGCCCGGGAGCCCGGGTCGGTGGTGGGCGCGGTGCCGGGCGGCGTGCGGGACGTCCTGGGCGGGCCGGGACGTCGGCGCGGGTGCGGTGGCGTCCCTGGCTGTCCCTCGCGCGCGGCCGCGGTTCCGGCGAGGCCTTCGCCCGGCCTGATGAATGTCTGGGACCGGGCCGTGACGGGGATCGCCTCTCAGCCGTTCTGGCTCAGTCACACCGAGCCTGGCCGCCGCTGTCGGCCGCAGGACTCGCCGTTTCCAGTCGGTCGGGCGAAGATGGTGGAAGCTGACCAGACCCGGAGGGGAGGTGCACGGTGGTTGTCCTGGAGTCGATGGCGCTAAGCCTCGCCAAGGCGATCGTTCAGAAGGCGGCGAGCGCTTGGATCGCCGACCGACGCACCGCAGAGGAGAGCAAGAAGGAGTTGAGCGCGCTGCTCACGCCGAGGTTTCGGCGCGCGGCACCGGAGCAGCGGTTCCTCGACATGGCTGCGGCGGAGCTGGCGTCGTTTAGCTACGAGTTTCGGGGGCTGGACGACGGCGACCGCGAGGCAGCGCTGCTCTCGGTACGCGACGCCTTCGAGCGCGCGGACCTCACCGACCGGGCGCTGTTCGCCGTCGACGTCGACGCGGCGAAGCTCGCCAGGCGGCTGCGCGCAGGGCAGCCCCGGGCGAAGACCGCCGCCGGGCTTGGCGAGGCGGGCGGCGCGTTCTACGACGCGGCGCTGGACCGGTGCTGCGACCTCTACGTGCGTGCGGTGGTCCAGGTGCCGACGTTCGTCGGCCGGTCGTCGGCGGAGATCCTGAACCGGCTCTCCGGTCTTCCCGACCAGGTTGCGGCCCGCGTCGTCGCGATCCTGCGCGAGGCTCAGGCAGCGGTCGCAGACCCGGACGGCGGCGTAACGGTGGCGGGGCGGCCACTGGAGGAAGTGACCGACCCGTTCGACCTGGAGGTGCACCGGCCGGTGCAGCCCGAGGACGCGCCGCCGGGGCTGCCGGTGCTGCCGCCCTATGTGCCGCGCGAGCACGACGAGATGCTGGGCCAGGTGGTGGGTGCCGCAGCGGACGGCCGCAGCGGGATAGCGGTGCTGGTCGGCGGGTCCTCCACGGGCAAGACCCGGGCCTGCTGGGAGTCCCTGGTCCTGCTGCGGGACCAGGACCCGGCATGGCGGCTGTGGCCCCCGATCGACCCGTCCCGCCCCGATGCCGCACTGCGTGAGCTGCCGG
>Ga0207664_10002527_pt1 | contig 12091 bp, 15 predicted proteins | sample LARL83metaG_FD_184349 | JGI IMG/M metagenome (GOLD analysis project Ga0207664, IMG submission 184349) | Corn, switchgrass and miscanthus rhizosphere microbial communities from Kellogg Biological Station, Michigan, USA - LAR L8-3 metaG... | ecosystem: Host-associated > Plants > Roots >...
TGCGTACGCAGAGCCTGCGCGGCGCATCGGCATCGCGGCCGGGCCGGTCAGTCGCGGGGACGTCCGTTCCGGCCGTCAGCATATGTCCATAGGACTGGTCCGGCGTGCTGTCGGACGGGATAGCCGAGGCGATTGAGACCCGGTCGGCAATCGGAGCAGTCCTAGCAAACACGTACGCTCAGCTAATGCCCAGAGCTGTCTTCGCCATTCCGCCACGTGTGCGTACCGCCATGTTGTCAGTGCTCCGCGATCAGGGGATCAACGGCCAGCGGATTGCCACCGAGCTTGGGCAGCGCAGGGGGTTCGCGACCCTCCAAGAGTTGGCCGACTTCCTGGTGAGCACTTACGGTGCCGACAGCCTGCCAGCGTTTGGGGAGCGGTTGTCCGACGCGCTTCTCCAGAGCAGCCCGGACGCGTCGCTTCCTGGATCTACTTGGCTGACAGAAATTCCGATACAGGTGCTGGTCGCGCTACCGGACCATCTGTTCATTCTTGCGGTCGATCTTGGGGTGACGGGTGCCGAGATCGAGCACGCGGTCCCCGGAGGCGTCAACTACGTTCGTAGCGATTTCATGGGGCGCGTGACGGAACTCTTCCTCGCGAACGGCGTGCCTTATGAATTCGATGACGACGGGCAGCTGGCGCCGAGTGGCAGCGCGACCGTTTATACGGCATCGGTCGCGCCCGCAATGGACGTCCTTGACGATCCGCGCCTGATCATCTCGCGACAGCATCTGATCGAGGCGCAGCGTCGGCTCCAGGAACCGGACGCAGAGGAAGCCGCCGACGAGGCGAGGCTAGCGGTCGAGGCAGCGATGATTGCGGTCCTCACGGCCCGTGCCATCCCCATACCCAGCCGCACCCCGGACAGGCTCTTCGATGCGCTCGCGCCTACCGACACGAACGCGCCGCGAGCGATGAGCAGAGACGGTTTGGAGCTCGTCCTCGCGACCTCTCGCTTTAGAGGGCGCACAGCCGCTGGCCATGCCGGCGGGGCACCGGTCGCTCTCGGGGAGGCGCAGGCCGCGGTTGCGGCGGCTGCTGCGTCGATCCTGTTCTTGGCAGATAAACTGCCTTAGCCGGCTCCTCCTCGTCCAACGGGGTAGCGACAGAACCGCGACGCCGGCCCGCCCGACCAAGCGTGCCCTGGACGACGCGCAACAGCGAGGCGCGATGCGGTCCGCAGCAGATGCGGCTCCCGAAGTAGTGTCAGCCCGAACCATGTCGCCATCGCGTCCCGGTGCAGAGCGGTCCGAAGTCGAGTACGTGTGGCCGACCACGATCGCGCGGCCGCAGGCGCCGATGCTGGTCATCTACCTCGACCTCAACCATTGGATCGGTCTGGCGAAGGCCGCGACCTCCCATCCAGACGGAAAGCGCTACCTCCACGCCCTGGAGGCCATCCGCGCCTCACAACGGAAGATTGTGTTCCCCCTCGGGAGCGTTCACTACATGGAGCTGACGCCGATCACCAGCCCGAGGCAGAGGTTCGACGTCGCGACGATTATGGAGGAGATCTCTGGCTTCGCCTCGCTGCTATCGGGCCTCGATGTCATGCGGCTTGAGATTGACGCAGCCGTGGCGAAGATCACCGGGACGCCCGAGCGGCACTCGCCGGTGGAGCTCGTCGGTACGGGGGTTCTCCAATCCTTCGGTCGGCGCGGCGGCCTCCGCGTTTACGACTCGAAGACCCACGAGGACGTCACGGACGTGACTCGTGCCGGGTGGCCAGGCGGCCCTGAGGCCTACGATCAGTGGAGCAGGACCGCGGACGCCGAGCTATCACGGGCGGTCCTGCGCGGGCCTTCAGACGCCGAGGCCGAGGATTTGCGGAGAACGGGATGGGACCCCGAGGCCGCCCGTCGCGTCGCGGAAGGACGCTTGGCGAGCGAACTTGAGCTGGTCGAGATCCTGAACCGAGATGACCAATGGCGCCGCGGACGTATCCGTGACGTTGTATCTGCTCGTTACCTCGCAAATGACGCGCTCGACATCGTCGTGGAGGCGGCGGCTGCGCGTAGAGTATCCCTCAAGGACCTGTGCCCAGCTCTCGAGAGCGCCCGATGGTTCACGGATGGAATGCCGAGCGCTGACACGTACATCACCCTGCGCACCGCCGCGCACCGGAACGCCGCGACGCGCTGGCGCACAAACGAGATCTTCGATGTCGATGCGCTGAGCGTCGCGGTGCCGTACTGCGACGTCGTGGTGACCGAGGCGCACGCTCATCACGTGTTGACCGCCGCGCGGCTGCCCGATCGCGTGGGAACCAAGGTATTCCGGACGATCGACGCGCTCGTCGAGCTGCTCGCGACTCACTGAGCGACACAGCACCATCGCGTCCGAATCGCGCAATGGTCAGCGCTCGCGGTCGCATCGGCGACGTTCCAGTCGCTTGGAGCTTGATTCCGGCGTGGTCCAGCAAGCCACGGCGCCGCAGCGTCCGCACCGGCACTACATATGCAGTTGGCCGGCCCCGGGCCCTTGACCTGAGCCCTGGTTACGGCGACTGCCGCAATCCCCGGGGGGCGGGACGGAGGGACCGGCGTAGCCGGGTTTGTCCGAGACGGGCAGCTCGAGGCCGGGGGGACCGGCCGCGAGACTGCTCCTTGTGCGTGGAGGGGAGGTGGCCGGCTCGGCCGCAGGCTGCGGCAGATTCGCCACGTGCGGCGGGCAGTCGACGCTGCTCATTGATCAACACAGGAGTCAGCGCTCGTTGTCATTGAGCTGTCCAGCTTTGTGGCTAGGCCCTGATCTGGCGAACTGCTCGATGGTGCGTTTTTGAACGGCTATGACAGGCCAGCCTCTGCGGGTTGAGAAACTGGCTAGCGCGCTCAGGCACGCGGATTAGCATGGCGCTGGTCTTTGGGCTGCGGACTAGGGGGTCTGTGATGGCGAATCGCAGGTGGATCAGGCTGGTACCGGCCGCGTTGTTAGGTGCAGGGATGGCGGCGGCGATCGGCGTCGGCGTGGCTGGAGCCTCCGCTGAGGGGGCGCGCAAGGCGCCACTGTATGGCCCTAACATCGTCGTCAGCGGCTTTTCCTGCACGACCGGCGCGACGCCGACTGCCGCAACGTTTGGCACCGTGGTTGTAAACACGCCAGGACACGATGGCGTGCTCACCGGAGAGCTCTCGATCAAGAGTGGCTCGCCGAACACGACATATTCCGTCGCTGACGAACAGGATCCTGGCGACTGCGTCAGCATCATTCAGATTGCCAGCCTGACCACGAATGGGCAGGGCAACGCCAACGTGCATTTTCGCGTCGCTCGCATCCCGTCGGCGACTCGCTTTTGGATTGGCCTCGAAGCTGGGGGTTTCTCGCAGGTCTACGGTAGCTCCGCCGTTTCTCTGGACTAGTTCTAACCGCGCGGGTAGGTTTGGCGTCGCGCGACCGCGACGATGAAGGCTTGCGCGGAGCTGTCGACGAGCTTCAGGCGGCGGGAACCTTCGAGGATCTGACAGCGCTCGGCCCCCGCTAGGACGACGTCGATCGCCAGCTCGACGAGCCCGGCGCCGATAGTGTCACCGACGACGAGCTCGCCCGTGTCAAGGCGGACGTGCAGCCGGGTGGTCCGCAGTCCGGGCTCCCTGTCGGCGACACCGGCCCGGGTGACTACGCTGAGCACAGCAGCCAGCTGCTGGCGACGGCGAGGCCCTCCGCCCGGTTAGCTTTGCGGGCCCCCTGGCCGCCGGCTTGGCAACGGCTGAGGGTCGCCGTTGTTCCGGTCGCACGGACGTTGCCCATCCTGTCCGCGAGGGGTAGCTCCCCGTGCCCCTTTTCGGCGTTGCAGTCGCCGCCGCATCCGGGAGGGGCCCCCTCTCAGCGAAGAGCGGCATCCCCGCCGACGCGACCGGAATAGGCGTGTACCAGCAGCGAGCAAGGGGAGGGTCTAGCGGCGCCGCCGCATGGACTCTGAGTAGGCACCGGACCCCTTTTGCGGTTCTGAGCCGAGCCCTGCAAACGGCGAGACGGAGGTCGGCGGCTTGACGACCGGGTCGCCACCGAAGCATGTGCCACCGTGTCGACGAGGGCTCCCGGCGACGCTACTGCTCTGGATGGCGCTCCTCCCAGCGGAGCGCCGCTGCGTCGGCGCTCGCCGAATGTCGCGTCCGCCCCTGGGCTGCTCTGGCGGTCAGCCTGGTGATCATGTCGAGGGTCCCGGAGGCCTGCCACACCTCGACCGCCTGCCGATTCCGGAAGCGCAGCCACGCGATGCCCTCCACGTTCGTCGCATCGCCGGTGCTCGGGGCGCCGTAGAAGTCGCTCGTCTGCATGCCGGACAGGCGATAGCGGGCGGCGATCTGGTCGTGTGAGCCGATCACCTCCTCGACGGTCAGCCGCGCGTGTGGAAACGCCTCCCAGAGCTGGGAGTAAAAGCTTCTTGCCCCCTGGAGCCCAGCGAGTCCCCGTGGGTAGCCGTGCAGGACGACGTCATCGGAGTAGAGCCTGAGATACCCCTCGCGGCCCTGCGGATCGTTAAAGGCTGCAACAGCGGCCCGTAGCGCCGCCTCATTGGTGTCGAACACGTTGCTCCCTCGGTCGGCTACGACGTTTCGTCTCAACGGGCAATCTAACCCTCGACGGGCGGAGCGGCGATGCGCCGGCAGGGTTGGTGATGGCCGCTCCGTATGCTTTGCGGGTGTCTGAGTTCCCGTCGCCGCTGGGCGAGTTCATCCGCCGCCAGCGCGAGCTGTCGGAGATGTCGATGCGCGAGTTCGCCCGCCTGGCCGGTATCTCCAACCCCTATCTGTCGCAGATCGAGCGCGGGCTGCGCGCCCCGTCCGAGCAGGTGTTGCACGCTATCGCGGAAACCCTGAAGGTCTCGGCCGAGACTCTCTACGAGCAGGCCGGTGTCCCAGTCGAGGAGCCTGGACCGTCGAAGGTGGTGCAGGCGATCCGGGAGGATCCGCAGCTGAGCGGCCGCCAGCGCCAGGCGCTGATCCAGGTCTACGAGGCGTTTGTCAGAGTGGGCGCCCGGCCCCGGCGCTCCGCTCCAGGATCGTGACGGGGCACAGGCGCACGGAGCGCCTCGTGCCCGTCACGCGGCATGGTTTGGGCTAGGCAGCGACGAGCTCGCGCGCGGCGGAGACGGTCGCGCTCGTGACGTCCTCGGTCATCTTCGCGTGCGCCTCGAAGAGGCTCGTGACCGCATCGACCTGCGACTGGGCGCCGACCTTACGCTCGAACTGCGTCAGGCCGTTGACGTAGCGCTCCAGTCCGTCGAGGTACGCGTTGGTGACCTTGCGCCCGGCTTCGATGAAGCGCTCATTGGCCTCACGGACGCGCTCGCCGGCGGCCTCGAGGTCGGGGTACAAGTTGTTCTGCTGAGTGGTGGACGAAGTTTCCATGTGTTACTCCCGAAAGGTCGTGGGTAGCAGATGCTCGCGCGGCGATATGCGCCATCTGCAGATCGGTGAGGGCAAATACCGTCTGCTTGCAAATTAGCAGATAGCTAGCTAATAAGCAAACGCACTGCAGGCTTGCTGCGCTTGCAGCGTTAGCGCTGGCTGATGCTAACAGCAAGCAGTGGTCCTCCTGTGGTGCTACGGTCAGCACCCCCCAGATGGGGGGGCCGTCGTCAGAAAGGAGTCTCAATGGCCACCGGATGTGCCCCGACTTTTGAGGAAATAGCCCTCACCGACGCCCTGACCGCCTGGACGGCGGCCGTGGAAGGGGCGTGTGCGTGGTGGGCTGGTGCCGTTCGCCGTCGCGCGACGCCGGTGGACCTCATGCTCGACTACGCGAGCTGGTGGGGGGAGATGGCCGCCCGGCGGCCCCCGAGCTGGAGCTCGGAGCACCGGATCGTGTTCGAGGCTCCCGTAGCTCGGCTCCGCGATTTCTCCACCACGAGTCCAGGCAGCGAGGTCGTCCCGACGCTCGTGCTTCCGCCCCAGGCGGGTCATGACTCGTGCATCGTCGACTTCTCCGCGGAGCAGAGCCAGATGCGCACGATCCTGGAGACCGGCCTGACGCGGGCGTTCACGCTGGACTGGATCGGCGCCACCGAGGAGACGAAGGACGCCACCATCGATGATTACCTGGCCGTCATCGACCGCGCCCTTGATCACATGGGGGGTCGGGCCAATCTGATCGGTGACTGCCAGGGGGGCTGGCTGGCCACCATCTATGCGGCGCTGCATCCCGAGCGTGTCAACACGCTGACCATCGCCGGGGCGCCGATCGACTTTCACTGCGGCGAACCAGTCATCCACGCCGCGCTGAAGGCGTTTGCGCCCAACGGCAACCTTGACTTCTATCGGGGGCTCGTCAGCGCCGGCGGTGGGGTGCTCAGCGGCGAGCACATGCTGGCGGGCTTCATCCTGATCAAGCCGGACAACGAGATCGGTCGCCAGCTCCAGCTCCTGGCCAGCATTGACGACGCCAACCATGTCGAGCGCTACCGCGAGTTCGAGGACTGGTTCAAGCACACCCAGGCCATCCCGGGCGGTTTCTACCTATGGATCGTCGAGCACCTGTTCCGCGACAACGAGCTCATCGGGGGCGCCCTCGAGGTTGGCGGCGAGCGCGTCGATCTGAGTCGCATCGACTGCCCTCTGAACCTGCTTGCCGGAACGACCGACCACATCACGCCACCTGACCAGGTGTTCGCGCTCGCCGACTACGTCGCCACCGCCGAGCCGGACATCCTGCGCGACGTCACCCCCGGAGGCCATCTTGGCCTGTTCATGGGCCACGACGCGCTGGACAGCCACTGGCCGCGGCTGCTGGCGGCGGTCCTCGAGCGCTCGCGGTAACCGCACGCCGCCCGACGGCGCAGTTACATGTCCATGCCGCCGTTGACCGCGAAGATGGTGCCGGTGATGTAGGAGGACTGGTCGGCCGCCAGGAAGTGCACAACGCGCGCCACCTCATCCGGCCGGCCCAGCCGGCCCACAGGGATCTGGGATTTGATCCGGTCCAGCGCCTTCTCCGGAACGGCTTCGACCATCTCGGTGGCGATGTACCCGGGCGCGACCGTGTTCACGGTGATGCCGATCCCGTCGTCGTCAAGCTTGCCGGCTTTGTTGAGTTGGAAGGCGGCCTCGCGCGCCATTGTTTTGGTCAGCCCGAACAGACCGGACTTCGACGCGGCGTAGTTGGCTTGGCCGATGTTCCCCATCTCACCGATGATTGAGGAGATGTTGATGATGCGCCCCGAGCCCCGCTCGATCATGTGGGGCAGGACCGCCTGGCTCATGAAGAACGCCCCCGAGAGGTTGACGGCCAGCACCTTGTACCAGTCCTCGTCGCTCATCTTGAGCACGGTCTTATCGATCGTGATCCCCGCATTGTTGACGAGAATGTCGAGGCGGCCGTGCTGGGCGATCACCTCGGCGACAGTTCTGCGGCAGTCGTCGGCGGAGCCGACGTTTCCCTGATGGATCGAAGCGTTCAGCCCGTCGTTGCCGAGCTTGTCGGCGAATGACTGGGCGGTCTCCTGGTCGCGGCTGTAGCCGGCCGCAACCTGGGCCCCCTGCTCGGCCAGGCTGCGGCCGATGGCGGCGCCGATGCCACGGGTGCCGCCGGTGACGAATGCGACGCGTCCGTGCAGCCGGGGGCGATGGGCCGTAGCTTCGCCGGTGGCGGTGGTCGTCGTGGCCATGTGATCTCTCCTTTGCCTCAGCGACCCGAGCGCTCACCGAGCCAGTCGGCGAGCTCAGGCCAGATTTCGTGCTTGGCCCTCGATCCGGCCATCAGACCGATATGGCCGCCCGGACGATCCAGGTGCGTGACGTCTTCGCTGGCGACGAGATCGAGCAGGGGGACGGTGCCCCCGGGCGGGGCGATGTGATCGGCCCCTGCGGTGACGATCAGCAGGTTCTGCTCGATCTGCGATAGATCGACGCGGCGGTCGCGCAGTCGTAGGCGCCCGGACACCAGCCGGTTCTCCTTGTACATCCACGTGATCCACTCGCGGTAGGCGCGCGCCGGGAAGGGTGGATTGTCGGCGACCCACTTCGCCATCGCCTGATAGGTGTCGCGCGGATCGCGCCCCTCGAGGATCCCCTGAAACAGGCGACGGTAGGTGGTGACGTAGTTGGTCACCGGCTTCATCAGCTTGTTGGCCCAGTCGATCCCAGCCCCGGGAATCGCCTGATAGCTGTCAGCGATCAGGTCGACGTCGAAGTCGTCGCCACCGACCCACCGGGCGTAGAGGGAGTCGCTCGGATCGATCGGGGTCGTGAGCAGGACCGCATTGCGCACCGGGTCAGCAGGGTTCAGGGCGCAGTACATCGCGCTCAGCGTGCCGCCGATGCACCACCCCAGCAGAGACAGCTCATCCTCGCCGGCGCAGCGCAGCGTCTCTCGCACGGCCCAGTGCAGCTCGTCACAGACGAAGTCGGCCAGGCCCATGTCCGCGTCCTCCTCCCCCGGCACACCCCAGTCGACGAGGAATACATCATAGCCCTCATCGAGCAGGAACTCGACGAACGAGTTGCCGCGGCGCAGGTCGAAAATCTCCGGGCGGTTGATCAGCGCAAACACGAGCAGGACCGGCAGGGCATGCGAGCGGCGGCTGGAGCGATAGCGGTAAAGCGTCGTCTGGCGGTGCGTCCAGACGAGGTCGCGGGGCGTGCGGCCCACCGCTGCGTCCGGCGTGGTCAGGATCACGTTGACGAACTCCACGCTGGCGCTCGGAAGCCGGCTCAACGTGTCGAGCGCGCTCATGACGCGGGGGACTGACCGCTCTGACCGTCGCCGCCCCCGGTGATCCCGCGGGACTGTCCGCTCTCTCTCGCGGGTGACTCACCGGCCGGGGCACCGTTGGCGGTGGTGTTCTCGGATTGCGCTCGGCCGGAGGCGCGAACGGAATTGCCGCCCGCCGCCTGTTCGTCGCGGTCGCGCAGCTGGTCGCGAACCTCTTCGAGCTCCTGCAGGACGCGTTCGAGCTTGTCCTCGGTGCGACCCAGCTGACGGGCCAAGCGTATGACATCGCGCCGCCCTGCAACGCGCAGGTTGCGAATAAACAGATCCATGGCGTCGTTGCTTAGTTTCGTGAGCGCGGCAGCGTTCTCCGCCAGTTGACCGAGCAACGAGACAAACCCCTGAGAGCCGACAAGCCGCTCACTGGACTTCGCCGCCTCTGACTCGGCCTGCTCGTAGAGCCGAGCGACCTGCTCAGCCGCTGGGAGAGATCCGCGATCGTCAGCCATCAGGCAACCGCGTCCTCCTTGCGCTCCGCTCCACGGGTCTCACGTGCGCAAACCACTTGATACCCACTTGCAGAGCTGCGGGATCTGGCCAGAGCCTCTCCACGTCGATGTCAATCTACCCGGCTTGCAGTCCGGGGGCCACCTTTTGCACCGTTGTCTGCCCGCGGCAACAGACGCCTGCCGACGATGGCAGGAGTGCGTGCCCCTTGATCGACAAGCCAGACCAACCTTCTGGCTAAAGGAGCCCACTCCTCAAGGACGGGTATGGCCGAGCACGGTCATCCAGTCTCAACCGACCAGCGATATCGGCGACTCCGGCTCGGTCGGTCGTGCGGCCGCTGTGGCCTGCCGGACGGCGCCCGAGCGCGCGGTGCCGCGGAGACGATCCATAGCCGAGGCTCAGGTCCCGGGGCCGGGAGTCGGCGGCCGCGCGGCAGCGCCCGGACCTGCCGTCCGTACGCGATGGGCCGGAACGCCTCGGTCGGCGTGTGCCCTGCTTGCGGCGACAACCATTTCCCCGAATCGCCGGTTCGTGCGAGCGCAGTCGTCTGCTCGGCGGCGCTCGAGCGGACGCGTCCTGGCCACGGAAGCCGTGGCGCTGTCGCGCGCCCACCGATACGCGTGCCTTAGGTAGAGTCCGGGCGTGCCGAGCGTGGCCGAGGACCTAAAGCGGGTTCCGCTATTCAGTGGGCTCAGCCAGCGCCAGCTGCGCCAGCTGGTCAAGGACTTCAGTGAGCGTCGCGTTCCGGTCGGCACGCTGCTGGTCAAGCAGGGGGAGATGAGTGGTGTCGCCTTCTTCGTGATCGCCGAGGGCGAGGCCGCCGTCATCGTTGATGGCGCGCGGGTCGCCACGTTGGGGCCCGGCGACTATTTCGGCGAACTCGCGATGATCAGCCAACGCGAGCGCATCGCCACGGTCGAGGCGCTGACGCCGGTGCGCTGCCACACGATCCGATTCTGGGATTTCAGGGCGTTTGCGAAGAGGAATCCTGACGTGATGTGGAAGCTCCTCCAGCATCTCGCGGGGATCCTGTTCGAGGTGCAGAGCCGTCACGGCGCGCGACAAGCCGAGATTGCGTCCCCCTAAGGCTGGGCTGTGTAGATCCCACACGGCTCGAAAAGCGGCGGCACCACCGCCGTCGCTGCTTGAGACGATCGGGATCGCCCGCTCGCGCGGACCGGCGGAGGTGACCGGCTTTGCGTAGGCATCGCCGTGGTTCTGGATGCTGTCGCGTCCGCCCTGGATTCGGCGAGATGCGGGGCGGCGTCGCCGGTCCCCATGGTGGCCGCGTGAACTTGACCGAGCGCGAGCGAGGTCCATAGCGGGAGCCGGCGCAGCCGGCGGTCTCTGTCGCGCGGACCGCGGCGCCGGTGGGACCGTGCCGCCCGTCGTGGCCGTCGTTGGGAACGGGCTAGCGGTCGGGGGTGTGGCTAGGGCCGTGGAAGCGGCACCTGGCAGTCAGTCTCCCGCCGGCGCTAAGGACCGCGGTGCTGGCGATCGCATCCGTCCTCTAGGTCATGACGGCGCTGGCGATCCCTTCGGCGACATACCGATGGCCCGGCTCAGGCCTCTTGGGACAGTCGGCGCACCCGAGGCGGCGGGACCGACTGTGCGCATGCAGTCGATCGAGCGTCGCCTGGAAAGGCGACGCCCTGCAATCGGCGAAAGCGACGGTCATGGGCCGGACGTCATCGGCCGCGGAAGCGCTGTTGCAAGTCGTCCTAAACTCGAGAGCGCTCGCTGGTCGAGTGGTCGCACACTGTTCCGCCACGTCGTTGTGGTTTCGAGTCACGCTTCGGAGTCGGCGGGGTCGTTCTGCCGTTCGTAGCATGCATAGACGTGGCGGCACTACCATCACGCGCTCGGCGAGCTAGCCGATCCGGATGACGCTTGGCGATCCATCACCCGCGCGGGCGTAATGGGCGACCATCTCATCGTCCTTCACTCTGCGGTGCGGGCCTGCGCCGGCTACAGCCGCCACGACGCTCCCTCGATTCTGTTGGCTGGCTCATCGGTGGCGCGCGACACAGAGCACGGTCGCGCGATCACCGCGCAGCTGACGCGCCGCCACGGAACGCTTGAGGAGGCGATCGCGGCTGCGGGCTTCGCGCTCGGTGCCGCGGGGTTGTCCAAGAGCATTCGCCGTCAGGCGCGCGCGGCGTGCGAGGACTACTTCTATGGCCGGCTTGACCTGACGCCGAACCACGAGTTGGGCGGACGGGGAGAGATCGTCGAATCGCTCGAGCTGATGCCCGAGCCGATGTACCAGGCACTGGAGGACGTCGTCGGCCTCGTCGTGGACGGAGAGTACGAGGAGCTCCGCGTCGCATCTGGCGATCGGCTCAGCGTCGAGGACCTGCGCCGTCGCGTCGAGGACGACTGCCCCGAGTCCCTGGTGCTGCCGCCGCGGGAGATCTACCAGGTCGAGGCAGTCGCCAAGTCCGACGATCCGGACCTCCCGGGCTGGGCCTACTTCCTTGACCTGTGGACGGAGACCGGCCCGGCACGCCTGCACATCGAAGGCGAGCTCGAGGAGTCGGGCGAGCAGTTCACGGCGACGCTAAACGACATCCTGCCCTGATCCGCCGCGGTCCGCCGCCGCTTTCGCGATCGCGAGTCCGTGATGGACGGACTCGACGGACTGATGCTCCGCCAGGCGCGGCCGGCCGCCGCAGATGCGTCGCACCGCACCCTCGACGATCGATCGGCGGGGTTCGAGTCGATTCTGAAACTTATCGAGCTAGGCGGTCGGCGCGTGAGGGTTGGCGAGGCGCCGCGCGACAAAGGGGTGGCTGCGGTGACTGTTAACGCGGAAAGCCCACCCGTAGGTGGACTCTCGGCCATCAGAAGATCAGGCGGCTTTCGCGGCAAGGGGACGTTCAGATGAAGGTCTCGCCCTCGGGTTGCCCTCGCTATCTGACCGCATCAG
>Ga0207664_10002528_pt1 | contig 12091 bp, 12 predicted proteins | sample LARL83metaG_FD_184349 | JGI IMG/M metagenome (GOLD analysis project Ga0207664, IMG submission 184349) | Corn, switchgrass and miscanthus rhizosphere microbial communities from Kellogg Biological Station, Michigan, USA - LAR L8-3 metaG... | ecosystem: Host-associated > Plants > Roots >...
CATCGGCACGCCAGACGCAGGCCCGTTGGCGCCATCGGCACGTTCGGGGCGGCCCGCGGGCCGCGGGCCCGGCGTGCGTGCCCGCGACCCGGCCCCGCGCCGCGTCGGCCCCGCGCCGCGTCGGCCCCGCGCCGCGTCCGGGCCCGCGGCCCGGCCCCGCGTCGCGTCCGCGCGTCCGCCCCGCGCGTCCGCGCTCCGCGCGTCCGCGCCCCCCGCCCCGCGTCCGCGCGTCCGCCCCGCGCGTCCCGCGTCCGCGCTCCGCGCGTCCCGCGTCCGCGTCTGGATCGGCTACCTAGCCGTATTTGTCCCGTACCTCCTGGGTGTGTACGGTCGGATGGGTGAGTAACGAATCCGGCGACGGCTGGTCTTCGGGGCCGTGGTATGCATCGGAGCCGTCGACGTCGGAGTTCCCGGCTTACGGCTCTCAGGAAGCCGAGGAGGAGCGGTCCCGCCAGTCCCGGTCGGGCCACCGGGGCAGGCGCGGCGGCGGCGGTCGCGACGGTGGGCACGGTGGCGGCGGGCGCAGGCGGAACGGCCTCATCATCGCGATCGCGGGAGGGCTCGCGATCGTGGCGGCGATCGCCGTGGGCGTCGTGATGCTGACCGGGAACAACAGCAAGCCGGTCACCGGGTTCGTCCCGACGGGCACCTCGCCGGAACAAGACGGGCAGCAGATCACCACCGCGTTTCTTCAGGCATGGACGGCGGGCAACTTCAGCGAGGCCGCGCACTACACCGACCAGCCCGCCGCCGCGCAGGCGGCGCTCACCAGCTACCAGAAGTACCTGCACCTGCGCAAGTTCACCGGGTCCACGCAGAGCGCGACGGCGCTGACCGCGAACGCGACGAGCCAGACGCGGGTGAGCACGCAGTACGCGATCACCGCCAAGGTCGCGTCGTCCGACTTCGCCGACGCGATAACCGGCGACTGGAAGTATCACGCGACGCTGACCGCCTATCAGCAGAAGAACTCGCCGGCGTGGTATATCGCCTGGACGCCATCGGTCCTGGCGCCGAACCTGACCGCTACCCAGCACCTGGCCGCCGTCGAGGTCGCCCCCCAGGTCACCGCCGTGAGCGACGCCAGCGGGAACGACCTGGCCTCCTATCGCGACGCCGGACTGACGAACATCGCCAACCTGCTGGAGAAGCAGGCGCCGCCCGGACAGGGCACCCCGGGCCTGAACGTCGAGATCCAGACGGTCGCCGGCAAGCCGGTCGCGAACAGCCAGGCGGCGATCATCGCGCCGAACAACATCACCCAGCTGAGCACGACCATCAACTCCCGTGCCGAATCGGCCGCCCGGTCCGCGGTCGGCATGCGGAACAAGAGCGCGATGGTCGTCATCCAGCCGTCGACCGGCCATATCCTCGCCATCGCCAACAACGCCGGCTTCAACGACTTCGCGCTCACCGCCGCGGTCGCGCCGGGTTCGACGATGAAGGTCATCACGTCCACGGCGCTGATCAGCTCCGGCGTCCTGTCCGCGCAGAGCCCGGTCGCCTGCCCGTCGACGTTCACCATCCAGGGCATCACGTACCACAACGACCAGGGCGAATCGGAGCCCGCCGGGACCCCGTTCATCACCGACTTCGCGCAGTCCTGCAACAACGCGTTCACCATGCAGTGGTCGCACCTGCAGAACGGCGGCCTGGCGCACGCCGCCAAGCAGTACTACGGCCTCGACCAGCGCTGGAACATCGGTCTCAGCGGCGTGTCGGCCAGCTACTTCAACGCGCGCGCCGACGCCAGCGGCTCGGAGCTGGCGCAGGAGGCGTTCGGCGAAGGGTCGCTGGTGGCGTCCCCGATCGCGATGGCGTCGGTGGCCGCCACGGTCGACACCGGGACGTTCCACCAGCCGATCCTGGTGCCCGGCACCAAGCAGCTCACCGCCACCCCGCTGCCGGCCAGCACCGACTCCCAGCTGCACCAGATGATGCAGGCCGTGGTGACCAGCGGCACGGCCGCCGGCATCGGCTTCGGCCCGGGCGTCTACGCCAAGACCGGTACCGCGGACATCCAGAAGCAGGAGCAGCCCAACAGCTGGATGATCGCCTTCGAGCCGTCGAAGGACGTCGCGGTGGCCTGCCTGGTCGTCAACGCCGGGTACGGCGCCCAGTTCGCCGGCCCCGAGGTGAAGGCCTTCCTGGATAGCTTTTAGAAGAGGGTAAAGTCCCGGGAGCGGCCACATATCCGGATTCGCCCGGGTAAGCTTCGGCGTGCTTTGCCTAGTTTGACCGGGGACTATCCAGATAATGCGTTGAGGAGCGGTGCGGTGCGCGGTCTTTTGCCAGTCAGCCGGAAGCGGGCCTCGGTCGCGGGGGCAGTGGCCTGCCTGGCGATCGCGGGCGGCCTCAGTGCCTGCGGCAGCGGGGGATCCGGCGACCCGCTGGGCGGGATGGACGCCAACCAGATCACGATGAAGGCGTTCTCCGACCTCAACACCGCGTCTTCGGTGCACGTGACCGGGCCGTCCAACGGCGGCGGCTTCAACTACAACCTCGACGTGACGCTCGGCTCGTCGAACTGCCAGGGCACCTACGTCACCGCCTCGAAGGGCACGTTCCACGTGCTGACCCTCAATGGCGCGACGTACTTCAGCGCGAACCAGCTCTACTGGAAGTCGACCGGTGCCACCGGCTCCAACCTCACGTTGCTGACCAGCCACTACATCAAGGTCGGACCGAACTCGCAGACGCTTGCCGCGCTGAACACGCTCTGCCACCCGAGCCAGCTGGCCAAGTCGTTCACCGGCCAGGTCAGCGGCATGGTCGAGCGCGGCTGGACCACGATCAACGGCCAGAAGGTCATGCACATCACCGACTCGGGTGACGCGTCCGGCATCTACGTGACGGATTCCTCGACCCCCGAGGTGATGCGGCTCAACTCCGGCAGCAACCTCGACCTGGTATTCAGCAATTACAACGCGCCGTTGAGCCTGACCGCGCCGCCCGCCAGCCAGGTCCTCGACGGCAAGAAGATGGGCTTCTAGCCGTCACTGCGGGTGGATGGTCTCGTGCGCGGCGAGCATCGTAACGAACTTCGCGATCCGCTGCGCCCGGGTGTCCGCTCGCTTGGCCTCGTTCGTCCGGTACAGGATCGCGTATCTGTTGGCGCTGCTCAGCGTCGCGAAGAACGCCTCCGCCCCGGGGTTCGCGGCCAGCGCCGCCGCTAGGTCCGGCGGAACCTCGCTCGCGCGCTGCCCGGCGTAGGCGGCATCCCATCGCCCGTCCTGCTGCGCGGCGGTCACCTCGCGCAGCCCGGCCGGCCGCATCCGCCCGCCCTCGATCAGCGCCGCTGCCTTGTCGCGGTTGATCCTGGACCACTTCGAGCGCGGGCGGCGCGGGGTAAAGCGCTGGAGCCAGTGCGTATCGTCAAGCGCCCCCTTCTGCCCGTCGATCCAGCCGAAGCACAGCGCTACGTCGAGCGCCTCGGCGTAACTGACCGTCGGCGTGTCCGCGGCCTTCTTAGCGATTTTCAGCCACACCCCCGACGACGCCGAGTGGTTGGCATCCAGCCACCGTTCCCACTCCGCCGCGGAACCGAACGAGACAATGGGCAGCTCCATAGCGGTAGTAAATCAGCACGCGGCAGCAAACGCGTCCGGAGATCGCATTTTGCATACTGTCGCCTATATACTCGGTTCGTGGACACCCAGGTGATCAAGCCGGTGCAGCGTCCGGTGCCGCTGCGTCAGTCGGTCTACGACGCGCTGATCGACCTGATCGTCGGCGGCGAGCTGCCGCCGGGCCAGCACCTGGTGGAGACCGACATCGCCCGCCAGCTCGGGGTGAGCCGCCAGCCGATCCGCGAGGCGCTGCACCGCATGGAGGCAGAGGGGTGGGTCGACCTGCGCCCCAGCCAGGGCGCGTTCGTGCACATCCCGACCGACTCCGAGGTCGACGAGCTGCTCGACGTGCGCGCGCTGCTCGAGGCCGAGACCGCGCGGCTGGCGGCCCGCAACGCCCGCTCCGCGCAGATCACCGCGCTTCGGGAGCTCTGGAAGCGGGGCACGGCGGCCGCCGAGGCAGGCGACCTGGCCGCGGCGGTGGTATGCAACACCGAGTTCCACGCGGAGGTCGCCGCGCTGGCTGGCAACAGCGTGCTGGCTGACCTGGCCGGCTCGGTTAGCCGCCGCGTCCGCTGGTACTACCGCCTGGTCGCCCCCGCGCGCGGTCACGGCTCCTGGTCAGAGCATGCCGAGCTCATCGATGCGATCGAGGCGCGCGATGAAAACCGCGCTCAGACGCTGGCCCGCCGGCACACCGAACGGACCCGCTCCGCCTATCACCAAGCTTCTTCATAACGACCTAGCAGCTTCCCGTCCTGACCGTTGATTCGCTTGTTACATTGTGCGCATCTACTGGGGGTTTGTTAGGGGAGAAGCGCCTATGCCGAAATTGTCCATGCGCGCACTGAAGGTCCTGTCGGCTGGTCTTGCCGGCGCCACCGTTCTGGGGATCGCCACCGTGCCCGCCCTCGCGGCACCGGCGCCTAAGCCTCACGTCGCGCTGACCGCGAACCAGATAGTGAAGAAGGCGGAAGCGGACCTGAAGGCCGCCTCGTCGGTCTACATTTACTCGAAGTTCTCGATGCAGGGCCTGACGATCGTCAACACCGAGCAGGTTGCCCCGCAAGGCTGCCTGCTCTCAGTCAGGGCCGGGCCCGGGCTCTGGGCGCAGATCCTGACCGTCGGATCGTCGGAATGGGTGCGGCTCAGCAACCAGACCTGGCAGGCGCTCGGGTACACCGGCACGGACCTCGGTTACGTCGAGGGCAAGTGGGTCACCATCGCCGCCTATCTCCAGCTGTTCGGGCTCGGCAGAGTGCCCGTCGGCAAGCCCGATTGCCACGCCCACGAGGCCAGCGGCCTGCCGTTGACCGGCTGGACGCTGGGCAAGAAGATGATCAAGGTGTCCGGGTACCGTGCGTGGCGGCTCAGCTACAAGCTCAGCAAACACGACTCGGTGACGGTGGCCGTATCGGACACCCGCACACCCGAGTACCTCGCCATCACGCTGCTGGGCACCACCGAGTACCTGAGCCACTACAGCGCGCCGGTGACGCTCGCCGCGCCGCCCGCCGCCGACGTGCTCACCTCGCTCCCACCGCTGCCCAAGGGCAGCGCCCCGCCCGCGAACCGCCTCGCGCGCGCGTTCGGTCTCGTCCCTCACCCGGGTCTGGTGCCCGGATTCGCGTTGGAGGCATCGAAATGAGCGTCATGCGGTACGCCCGCCTGCTCGCCGCCGCAGCGGCCATCGGCGCGGCCGCCGTGGCCGGGACCGCCCTGCCGGCCGCCGCCGCACCGGCCGGAAATGCCAGCAGGGCCGGCGCTGCCGGCGGGCCGCTGGGCGGCCTGACCGCGAACCAGATCGCCGCCCGGGCGCTGCACGACCTCACCTCGGTGTCGTCCGTGCGCTTTTCCGAATCCGCCAAGGCGGCGGGCACGAAGCTCTCGGCCCGAATCACGCTGACCCGGTCGGCCTGTGCCGGTGTCCTATCGGCTACCGGTTTCGGCAACTTCCAGTTCATCCAGGTCGGCAAGACCGGCTGGACGCTGCTGACCAAGCAGTTCCTGAAGGAGTTCGGCTATAGCCAGGCGCAGATCGACGCCTACGCGGGTAAGTGGCTGAAGAACGACCCGATGACCGGTTCCGACACCAGTCAGCTCTGCAGCATAAAGCAATTCTCCAAGGGTTTTCCCAAGACCGGCTGGACCCTGGGGAAGGTCACCACCCTCTCGGGACACCGGGTGATCGCGATCGCCAATAAGAAGCAGAAAGTAACCGCTTACGTCCTGATCTCCGCTCATCCGGAGTTCATGAAGTTCACCGCCGGCGGAGCCACCGCCACGTTCTCCGGCTACAACGCGCGGGTGAAGATCTCACCGCCGCCGGCCAGCAAGGTGGTCACCTCGCTGCCGCCGCCACCCGGGTTGTAATCCGCTCTCTACGGAAGGCGGACCACGCTCACCGGGTCGGCGGCATAGGGATCGCCGGCGTTGTCGATCAGCTCGATCTCGCCGCGGTCCGACAGGACGTGAAACGAGCCGTCGGCCCGGTAGCACCGGATGATCACCGTGGTGCCGTCCGCGTGCCGGTAGCGCTCCTCGGTGTATCCGTCGGTGGCGTGCTTGGACGCGTCCACGGCCGGCTCGTCCCGCCATTCAAAGCGGTACGGCGCGAGCGGCAGCTTCAGCTCGTACACGTCACTCACCTCCCCGCACCCTGCGGACCGCTCCACCCCGCAGGGTACATACCTTCACCGGACCTCAGGCGATAGCCGGCCTGGGCGTCGCGGCCTTGTCCGGCGACAGCCGGACGGCTTCCTCCATTTCCTGCTCCGACGGCCGGCTCACCCAGAACTTCAGGATCAGCATGGCGATAAGCCCTAGTGCCGCGCCGAAGAAGAATCCGGATACCCAGCGGAAATGGCCGCTCCCGTACAGGGTGCCGGTCATTACCAGCGCGGCGAGCCCGCCCGCGAAGCTACCGCCGAGCGCCTTCCAGGCGTAGATCGATCCGTAGTTGACCGCGTTGTTGGTTTCGCCCCAGTAGTCGGCGACGAGCGCGGCGGTCATCGGGAAATTGGCGCCGGACAGGCCGCCGGAGACGATCGCGCAGATGGCGAACAACGGGGCATTGTGCAGCTCGCCCATCCAGAGCGCGAGCAACTGGAACACCACGTTGCCGGAATACGCGTAGATCATCACCCGCCTTCGGCCGATGAATTCTGACGCCCAGCCGTAGAACGGCCGGAAGATGCCGTCGGTGAGGGAAAAGCCCGCCACGCCCGATACGGCGGCGACGGTGCCGAGGCCCATCGCCTTGGCGAACGGGAAGTAGTAGGCGACACCGAAAAGCGAGCAGCCGACGTAGCAGGCATATTGCAGCCCGACCCACTTGGCCGCCTTGGTCCGCCACATCTGCGGCAATGTGTAGTGCCGCAGCGCGGGCGGGTTGTTCCGCAGATCGCGGGTGCTGTGCTTGTGCCAGTTGAGCGGGTCGACCTCGGCCGGCCACCAGTTCTTCGGCGGGTCCTTCATGAACCAGCCGGCGATGCCGATGCCGGCGGTCATGATGATGCCCTGGGTGATGATGAAGACCTTCACCGTGTGCGGGCTCAGATCACCGACCCCGCCGCCGGCGGTGAACCCGCCGACCGCGGCGATGAACGGGACCGAACCGTAGGCCCAGCCGCCGTTCACGAAGCCGGTACGCCAGCCCTTCCGGTCCGGGTACCACTTGGCCACGATGTTGATGCAGCTCGAGTACACCATGCCGGAGCCGATGCCGCCGAGCGCGGCGTAGCCGAGGTATGCCTGCCAGATGTTGGTGGATACGGCGAGGATGCCGTATCCGACGATGCCGCAAATGACGCCGCCGATGATCACCGCCCAGCGGACGGGCAGGAGACCCCGGTTACGCAGGTAGCCCGTGCAGATCTGGACGAACGACTCGAAGATCACGTAGAAGGAGAACAGCCAGTACGTGGGGGCGTTGCCCCAGTTGTGCGCCGCCTGTAGCGAGCCGGACAGCGCGCCCCAGGTGTATTCGAGCAGGCCGGCCAGGCACATCGCGAGCCAGGCCGCCATGATCACGACCCATCGGTTGTAGCCGAGGATCTGCCGAGGGGTCTCACCGATCCGGAAAATCCGGCCGGTCGAGTTGGTTACCTCCCGATAGGGGAGGGCTGCTTCTGCTGTTGCCATGGGTTGCCACCTATGCCTCCGTCGTCGGGTTTTCGCCTCGCTGAAACCAGCGGCGGTGGCGGCCCCCTGGCTCGACGAACCTTCATGGCGTCCTCGGCTAGGTGTCACACAGTCCCAGCGCTGTGAGCAAGGCGTCCTGGGCGGGGCCCGGGCTGGCGGCCGCGACGAGCTCGTCAAGCCCCCAGCCGGCCTCGTCCAGAACGTCCTTGGCCTGATCGAACAACGGCAGACGCCGCGACGGCGGCACCGCCTCGAGCACCAGGTGGCCGACCACCTGGATAGCGGCCGCGCACAGCGCGGCACGCCGGTCCGCGGTGCCGCGCGCGATCCCCGGCATCAGCGGGATGATCTTTCCTTCTGGCGGTTCAAGTCCGGCCATCGCCCAGCTCCGTACGCAGCCGGTCGATCTCGCCGGGCCTGGCGAGGTCGATGACCTCGACGAGCTCGAACCGGCGTCCGCCGGGGGAGCCGTCCGCCAGCAGCAGCGGCTCGCCCTCCGCGAACACCTCGAACCGTGTGCTCGCTGCGCGCGGTCCGATCGTCAGCACGTAGCGCAGCACCGCCCGGCGGTCGGCCAGGTACCGCTGCTGATGCCCGCCGTCGAAGCGGACCTGCCAGCTGTTCACTGAGTCAAGCACCGACTCCCCGGTTCAGCGGCATCGAGTACTCCTCGTCGCGCAGCCGCTTGTGCCGCTCGGGATCCTCGAGTTCGCGCAGCGCCTTCGGCACGTCCATGCCGATGGCCACCCAGTTGCGGTTCGCGCCGGCCTGCATGGTCGCGACATGCTCCGGCAGCATGTGCCCGAACCTGCCCTGCATGGCCAGGTAGTCGGTGACCGGCCGCTGCACCGGCGGGTGGAAATAGAAGTACTCCCGCTGCTCCGGCAGGTACTCCCACATCGGCCACAGTCCGGACTCGACCACCCGGCGGCCGAGCTCGACGGTCATCGAGGTCTGGTACACCCAGCCTTTCTGGCACGGGGTATAGCAGTGCAGGAACGCGGCGCCCTGGTGGTTGAGGCCCTTGCGGGTCTTGTTCATCAGGTCGACCGGGTAGCCGACCGTGGTGGTGGCCACGTAGCAGTGCGGGTGGCCCTCGGCCATCATCTTGGCGAGGTTCTTCGGCGGCAGCTTCTTGCCCTCCGGTATCGCCTTGCCGAACGGCGTGAACGTCGTCATGCCGGCGTACGGCGTGGTCGGCGACGTCTGGATGCCGGTGTTCGCGTAGCACTCGTTGTCGTAGCAGATGAACAGCGCGTCGTGGTTGCGGTACAGCGCGCCGGATATCGAGCCAAGCCCGATGTCGGACGCGCTGCCGTCTCCGGCCATCACCAGGATGTTCGGGTACGGCCCGGGGTAGCGGCCCTTGCGGATCATCGCCTCGTACGCCGCCGCCATCCCGGAGGTGAACGAGCCACCGGACGCGATCGGCGTGTGCGCCCACGGCACCGTGTAAGGGGTGCACAGGTACGTGGAGTTGGCCACGTACATGCAGCCGGTCGGCCCGGCCACGACCGTGTCGTTGCCCGCCGCCTTGAGCACCCACCGGTACTGGATCGCCGGCCCGCAGCCGGCGCAGGTCCGGTGCCCGGCCGCGTAGGGGTCTTCCTCGGGGAGGTCGGGCAGGTAGTGCAGATCCCGCCCGTGTTCGTCGTCGGTCGCCGCCGCCCGGCCGTCCTCCTCGAACAGGGGCAGCTGCTGGCGGTGCACGTCGTAAGCCATGAGAGATGCTCCTATTCCTCGAAGCCGACCCAGTGGGTGGCCTTTTCGACCGCGCCGCGCGCGATTGCCTGGCCGAGTTTGCCGGCCATCCAGTCGAACTCGGCGATCGGCACGGTCTCGCCGCCCAGGCCGGCCATGAACGAGGTGACCAGGGGTCGCCCGCCTTGCTGGTGATACAGCGCGGTGGTCACGTCAAGCGACAGGATGCCGCCATAGCTCGCACCGCCGAGGCCCAGGTTGGTCTCCACGACGCCGACCGCCTTGACGCCGCGCAGCGCCTCGCGCAGGTCCTCGCTGGGGAACGGGCGGACCCACAGCAGCCGGGCCATGCCGACCTTGATGCCCTGCTCGCGCAGCCGGTTCACCGCCGCGCGGCAGGTGACCGAGTGCCCGCCGGAGATCACCAGCGCGATCTCCGCGTCCGCCAGCCGGTACGACTCGACGAAGTGCGGGTACTGGCGGCCGAAGACCCGGGCGAACTCGTCGGTCTTCTCCCTGATCACCGGGATCGCGTCCTCCATCGCGCGGGCCCGCTCCAGTTGCAGCGGCGGCCCCTGCTCCGGATGGATCTGCGGCCCGTGCGACACAGGCCGCCGCGGGTCAAGCGGGAACGGCAGCACGTACGGCGGCAGGAACTCTTCCACCTGCGCGATGGACGGCATCGCCACCTCGCCGGCGATGTGCGAGACGAAGTAGCCGTCCTGGGCGATCATCTGCGGCAGCAGCACCCGGGGGTCCTCGCCGATCGCGTAGCCGAGCAGCGACTTGTCGAAGACCTCCTGCGGCGTCGCGGCCCAGCCGAGCAGCCAGCCCATGTCCCTGGTGCACAGCGCGTCGGTGTGTTCGGAGCCGAAGTCCCCGGGCGGATCGAGCGTCCGGTCCGCGATGGCCATCTGAACGGGAATGCGCGCACCGGAGATAATCGAGTACATCTCGTACCCGTAGGTGACGCCGACGCCCGACGACCCGGTGAATGCGCGTGCCCCGCATGAGCCTGCGCCGAACGCAGCGGAGAACTGCGAGTGCTCGCCGTCTGAGTGAATGTACTCGGCGTCCAGGATTCCGTCGGCGATGAACTGCGCGAGGTTCATCATGATCGCGGTATAGGGCCGGATCGGATACGCGGTAATGACGTCCACGTTGGCGTACAGCGCCGCGTAAGCCGCCGCGGCGCAGCCGTTCTGGCGTATCCGGGTGCCCGCGATCCCGTTCAGGAACTGCTCGCCATCCGGCGTTCGCAGGGCGGGCCCGGGGCGGACCGGCCGCCCTCCCTCCAGATGAACGGTTGTCATTCAGAAGCACCCCTGCCGTTATGCGAAAGGTCGTATTCTGCGATCGCTTCCTCGATCAGCTGTCGTGTGAACGGCGCCTGTTCTGCGTGGGCACCGTCGTACGGTGCGAACGCGGTTTCCATCCGGACCACCGCGTCCGGCTCGTCGAAGTCCATTTCAGGCACCTTTTCCAGGCAGCCGGTCGGGCATTCCTGGACGCAGACCAGGCAGCCCTTGCAGTAGTGGGTGCGGATCGAGTAGCGGCCGTTTTCCCGTGTGTCGCGCAGCACGCTGACGTCCGGGCACACGATGTAGCAGTTGTCGCAGCCGTTGCACACACCGCAGGACATGCAGCGGTCGGCCTCCTTGACGGCCTCCTCGCGGGAGTAGGCGAGGGTGACCTCGGTGACCTGGCTCTTGGCGCGTGCCGGAGCGGGGGTTTCCGGGATCGGCACCCGGTTCGCGTGCCTGAAGTAGGCGGTGTTGAGCTTGTCGTACGGCATGACTTCGGGCTCGGGGTCCTGCTCAAGGACCCGCGCGGTGAGCACGCGGTCGATGTCGCGGGCGGCGCGCTTGCCGTCGCCTAGGGCGTCGACCACCATCGACGGGCCGCGCATCACGTCGCCGCCGACGAACACGGTGCCGCTCTCGTCCGGGACGCGGCCGAACTCGTCGGCCAGGATCAGGCCGCGCTCGGTATAGGCCGCGGGGAGCCAGTCGAGCACCTGGACCTGCCCGATCGCGACGAGGATCGTGTCGCACGGGACGTCGGTCTCGGTGCCTGCCTCGATGTGCGGGGTAACTTTGCCGTCCGCGTCCTTGGTGAGGGTGGCTTCAGCCAGGACGGCGGCGGTGATGTTGCCGTCCGCGTCGGTGCGGATCGCGGTGAGCGCGGAGTTCGGCCGGAAGCCGACGCCCTCGTCGCGGGCGTGCTCGAGGTCGTCGGCCTGGACGAGCAGTTCGTGTCCGGCCTCCAGCGAGACCATCGTCGCGGTGCCGCCGCCGAGGCGCAGGGCGGATCGCGCCGCGTCCGAAGCGGTGTTGCCGCCGCCGATCACCAGCACGTTCGTGCCGATCTTGACCGGGCGGTGCAGGCCGGTCTCGCGGAGGAACTCCATCGCGCCGATCACGCCCCTGGCGTCCGGGGCCGCCGGATGCCGCCGCCCGACGTCCTGGCCGAGCGCGAGGAACACCGCGTCGTATTCCGTGCGTAGCAGGGCTATGTCATCGATCCGGGTGCCGCAGCGGATCTCGATGCCACCGAGGCCGGTGATCTTCGCGATCTCCTTGTCCAGGATTTCCTCAGGCAGGTGCCAGGCGGGGATGCCGGCCCGTAGCATGCCGCCCGGTTTGCTGAGCGCCTCGAAGATCACGCTGGCGTAGCCG
>Ga0207664_10002529_pt1 | contig 12090 bp, 9 predicted proteins | sample LARL83metaG_FD_184349 | JGI IMG/M metagenome (GOLD analysis project Ga0207664, IMG submission 184349) | Corn, switchgrass and miscanthus rhizosphere microbial communities from Kellogg Biological Station, Michigan, USA - LAR L8-3 metaG... | ecosystem: Host-associated > Plants > Roots >...
CCCACCACCCACCAGTAGCACACCAGCCACCAGTGGCACACCAACGGCCACCACCGAGTCCGCAGCCACCGCGCCGAACACAACCCCGTCCAGCGCAACCCCCACGGACCCGAATCCCGCCCCCAGCAACCAATTCCCCGCCCAAGCAACGCGCACATCGTCCCGGGATCGCAACAACAACAACGCATCCACAAGCGGCGCGCCCTCGACGGCACCACGCATGCCAACCGGCGCAATAGTTCCCACAGCCCGTCGCCCCAACCGCGACGACGACGAACCGGACGAGGAACACGAGTCGAAATACCTGATCCTGGCCGACGACATCTACGGCGACCGCCAGGCATACTCACCGCCGGTAATCGGCGAACACCGGCCGCAACGGTGACTGCTGTGCTGGGCGCAGACCCGGCCACCGAGCCGATCGAGATTTCCGCCCTGGAATTCGACGTGCTGTGGGAACACATGCGGCTGGCCGAAATGCCGCTCGTGTTGCGCGTCCCGTCACCCGGTCGGACGTACACCGAACGGCGCCAACTGATCACGTCCGCGTGGCAGTCCCTCACGGATCGCGGCCTGTGCGACCGAAAACTTGCCGTCCGCGAGCCACTCGCGCACCTGCTCCGCCTGCTGGAATCCCCCGACCAGGAAATCGACGGCCGCTTCGGCGCCACCCGAGGCGTACGCCTCCTGGTGGCCGCCACGGGCGACGACGCGGTACACGCCCTGCTGACCAAACGCGGCCTGATGCTGTCCCCAATCCCGGTGACCGGCCTGGCCCGTGAAGCCCTGAGCGCACTCCCGAACATCCCCGCCGGCCCCGGCGAATCGATCACCGTCCGCGCCGACGACCTCGACGCCGCGGCCACCGACGCGACCAACGCCGACGCGTTCGAACTCGCGCTGTGCCGCCGCGACGTGTCCCTCCGCGACGCGAGCGCGCTAGGCCGCATGCTCGGCAACGTCCGGCGCCAGGGCCAGTTCGGCGCGTCGGCCCGCACCCGCTGGGGCCACCGCCGACGCGCACCACACGTCATCGGCTTCTTCGACACCGACGCCGGCCGCTACCTCCAGCTACGCCAGACCACACCCGACGGCGTCGCGTGGAGCACCATCTCACCCGCCGACACGCGCCTGCTGGTCACCCAACTCACCGACCTCCTCGCCGCCGTGACCACATCCGCCGCCGAGGAACGCTTCGGCTGACCATCCCTTCAGCCGACCATCCGTTCAGCTGACCGTTCCTCCCGTGTCCCCCTGACCACCTTCCTTCTCCACCGCGCCTTCTCCGTCTTCCAACCCCGCACCGCCCTGCCCGGGCCGTAGCCGGGTCGCCCAGTTCTGGGCGACCGGGCGTAGCACGCTCGAGTGCGCCCGACTCACCGCGGCCCGCGGTGGCCCGCCCGGGCCGCGCTGAAACCGCGTTGATCCGCTGGGTCGAGCTGAACCGGCCAGGTCGTCGGCGAATCGACCAAGCCGTCCGCGACCGAAGCGGATCAAGCAGATCCCACTCGGTCGCTTCGACCGCCTCGAAACCCCGAGCTACGACCCGGGACGGCAAGACCTCCGTGGTCGCGTCGTCCCGCTGTCGGGCATCGCTCACCAAGCGCCACCGTGCTGACCGACCCGGCGTGGCTCGCCAGGCGCGGCATCGCTGTCGACCTGTCGGGCGTCGATCCCATCGGGCGTTCAACTGTCCGCACTCTGCTTGTCCGGTCAGCCCGTAGGTCCATCCGCCCGCTGGCTGAGCGGTGCTTCGCCGAGCCTGGTGCTGCTGTTTTTCGGCTCAACGAACGGGACCGGGTGGTTTGATCCCGATCTCCGGCATGATCACCGGATCGGGTGATCATGCGGCACCGTCTTCCATGGTCAGTCTACTCGCGACTGATCATCCTGCCACCAGCTGCGATCGGATCTCCGGTGCCGCGCGACGAACTGCGTCCGCTGCCTGGTCACTCGGTTCGTTCTGGGACGCCCGTTCTGCCTCGACCCTGGCTGTGTACGCGGCCACCTCGCGGGCCACCGTTGCCTCGTCCCAGTCCAGCACCGCAGCCATCAACCGTGCGACCGACTCGGCGCATTCCACGCCCCGGTGCGGGTATTCGATCGAGATGCGGGTTCGCCGCGTCAGCACGTCCTCCAGGTGCAGCGCACCCTCGTGACTCGCCCCGTACACGACCTCTACCTGCAGGTAATCGGGCGCCGCCGGGATCGGTTTCAACAGGTCCGCGTCACCTTCGGCCAGTGCCAATACCTCGTGGATCAATGACCCGTACCGGTCCAGCAAATGGCGAATCCGATAAGGGTGCAATCCGTATCGCGCACCCAATTGATCGGCCTGGTTGACCAATGCGTGATAGCCGTCGGCACCGAGCAGCGGTACTTTGTCAGTGATCGACCGTTGCAATCGGCCGGACAGTTCCGCGCCCGCCGCGTCGACCGCGTCCGCGCCCATCACACGGTACGTCGTGTATTTTCCGCCCGCGATCGCGACCAATCCGGGTGCCACGCGCGCGACCGCGTGTTCCCGTGACAGCTTCGACGTTTCCTCACTCTCACCGGCCAGCAACGGACGCAGGCCGGCGTACACGCCTTGAATGTCGTCGTGTGTGAGCGGCGTCGCGAGCACCGAATTCACGTGATCCAGCACGTAGTCGATATCCGCCTTGGTGGCGGCCGGGTGTGCGAGGTCCAGATTCCACTCGGTGTCCGTCGTTCCGATGATCCAGTGATTACGCCACGGAATGACGAACAGCACCGATTTCTCGGTACGCAGGATCAACCCGGTTTCTGCCACAATCCGGTCGCGGGGCACCACAATGTGGACGCCCTTGCTCGCCTTTACCCGGAATCGTCCTCGACTGCCGGACAATTGCTGCATCTCGTCGGTCCACACCCCGGTGCAGTTGATCACGACGCCGGCCAGCACGTCGGCCTCACGCCCGTCCTCCACGTCACGCACGCGTACACCGGAAACCCGGTCGGCCTCCTTGATGAAGCCGGTGACCAACGTCGACGTCCGCACAACGGCCCCGTAGTGCGCAGCGGTGCGTCCAACGGTGAGCGTGTGCCGCGCATCGTCGGCCTGCGCGTCGAAGTAGCGCACGCCACCGATCAACGCGGATCGCTTGAGGGCGGGGAACATTCGCAGCGCCCCGGCCCGGGTCAGGTGTTTCTGGCCGGGCACGGAACGCGCGCCGCCCATCGTGTCGTACATCAGCAGGCCGCTAGCGGTATACGGGCGCTCCCAGAACCGGTGCGTCAGCGGATAGAGGAAACCGACCGGCTTCACCAGGTGCGGCGCGAGCCGGGTCAGCATCAGCTCACGTTCCCGCAGCGCCTCGCGGACCAGACCGAGCTCCAGTTGTTCCAGGTATCGGAGGCCGCCGTGGAACAGCTTGCTGGACCGGCTGGACGTCCCGGCCGCGAAGTCGCGCGCCTCGACGAGCGCCACGCGCAGACCACGCGTCGCCGCGTCGAGCGCGGTCCCGACACCGACGACACCGCCGCCGATCACCACCACGTCGAACTGCTCGGAACTCAGGCGCCGCCAGGCTTCCTCGCGGTCGACGACACCGAGCCGGGCACCGAACGCGCCCGGCGGATAGGCCGCTGACCTGTGGTTGACCACGAACCGCCTCCTGTACTGGACCGCGGGTTTGCACCCGTGGCTCACGCTACCCGGAAGGTTCCTCGTTCGTGGATCGGCGAGTGCCGACATTGTCGAACGGTCGCCGCGCGACTAGCCGAGCCTCAGTCGAGGTCGTCGTGTCGCATCAACTGACGGCCGGCCTCGGTGATCGAACCGGACAGTGACGGATACACCGAGAACGTCAACGCCAGGTGTTCCACGGTGAGCTGGTTCTGCACGGCAAGCGCGATCGGCAGGATCAGCTCACTCGCGTTGGGCGCCACCACGACCCCGCCGATGACCACTCCGGTCGCGGGACGGCAGAACACCTTCACGAAACCGCGATGCAGCCCTTCCATCTTGGCCCGCGCGTTCGTGGCCAGCGGCAGCATCACGGTCCGCGCCGGCACCGCACCGGAGTCGATGGCCTGCTGGCTGATGCCGACGTTGGCGATCTCCGGATGGGTGAACACGTTCGCCGCCACGGTTTTCAGCTTGATCGGCGCCACGCCCTCGCCCAACGCGTGCCACATCGCGATGCGGCCCTGCATCTGCGCGACGGACGCCAGCATGAGCAAGCCGGTGCAGTCGCCGGCCGCGTAGATCCCGGACACGCTCGTCCGCGACACCCGGTCGACCGAGATGAACCCGCCGGGCCCCGTGTCGATGCCCACGCGGTCCAGGCCGATGTCGGTGGTGTTCGGCACCGAACCGACGGTCATCAGGGCGTGGCTGGCCTCGATCGTGCGCCCATCCGCGAGGTGCACGATCACACCGTTGTCGACCCGGACCACGCGTTCCGCCCGCGCGTGCTTGACCAGCGTCGTTCCGCGTTCCGCGAACACGTCCTCCAGCACGGCGGCCGCGTCGGCGTCCTCGTGCGGCAACACCCGGTCGCGGCTGGAGACCAAGGTCACGTCGACCCCCATCTCGGTGTACGCGGAGGCGAACTCGGCGCCGGTCACGCCGGATCCGATCACGACCAGGTGATCGGGCAGGCGCGGCAGGTCGTAGATCTGGCGCCACGTGAGGATCCGCTCGCCGTCGGGTTCGGCGCCGGGGAGCACGCGGGGTGTCGCACCGGTCGCGATGAGTGCCACATCGGCCGGAATCGCTCGTTCGGTGCCATCCGGAAGTGTGACGGTGACCTCGTGCCGTGCCAGGCCGGGCGACACGTCCGAGAACCGGCCCCAGCCGGTGACGACCTCGACGCCTTCGCGGAGCACCCGGGCCCGGACGTCGGCCGACTGCGCCAACGCGAGCCCCTTCACCCGTCCGTGGACGACCGGCAGGTCGACGTCGGGATCGGCCTTTCCCGCGTGAATGCCCAGCTCATCGGCGTCCCGGAAGGCCGAACGTGCGCCGGCGGACGCGATGAAGGTCTTGGACGGCACGCAGTCGTACAGCACGCAGGCACCGCCGAGCCCGGCCGGCTCGACGATCGTCACCTCCGCGCCGTGCGCCGCGGCGACCAATGCCGCCTCGTAGCCGGCCGGCCCACCACCCAGGATCACGATCCGCGTCACACGACAACCGTACGGGCTCGGCGGTTCGTCGCCAGATGCCCTCGGGTGATCTCGGAAATCGCTAGGCTGTCCGGCGTGCCGCTCTACGCCGCGTACGGGTCCAACATGGATCCCGGTCAGATGATGGAGCGAGCCCCGCACTCGCCGATGGCGGGGACCGGATGGCTCGTCGGCTGGCGCCTGACTTTCGGCGCCGAGGACCTCACCTGGGAGGGGTCCCTGGCCACCATCGTCGAGGACGAGGACTCGCAGGTCTTCGCCGTGCTCTACGACATGATGCCGGAGGACGAGGAGCGCCTGGACACCTGGGAGGGCTCCGAACTCGGCCTGCACAAGAAGATCAGGTTGCGGGTGCAGACGCTGGAGGGCTCGGTGCTGGCGTGGCTGTACGTCCTGGACGCCTACGAGGGCGGGCTGCCCTCCGCGCGCTACCTGGGCGTGGTCGCGGACGCGGCCGAGGCGGCCGGTGCCCCCGCCGACTACGTCAGTGACCTGCGCACTCGTCCCTGCTTGGGCATCGGCCCGTAGCTTGTCAAGTCCGCTGTCCACAGCCCCCTGAAGTTGTCCACAGCTGATCAGAACCCAGTGCCGGCCCCTTCCTGAACCGGCCAAGCTGGCCACATGATCGAATTTCTGGACAACGACGACAACGACACACTCGACGGTCGCCACGGCGCCTACACCCTCGCGTACGCGAGGCAACAACTCGGCGACCAACGTCTACGGGCCGCTCTGGAAACCGGCACGCTGAGCGCGTTCGGCCGCGGTGTGTTCATCGACGCCAGACGCGTCCTGGACCTACGCACCAGATCCGCCGCCGCCCAACTGCTGACCGGCGGGACCATCGTCGGTCCGACGGCGGCGGCGCTGCACGGCAGTTCGGCCATCGGCGGGTTCCCGATCCACGTCCGCGTGCCCTACGACCAGCGCGTTCGCTCCCGCACCGGCGTGATCGTCCACCAGGGCGGCATCCGGGGATCCGACACGACCATGCTGGACGGACTGCGCGTGCTCACCGCGACCGCGGCCATCGCGGACGCACTGTGCACCGAACCGCGACGCGCCGCCCTGGGCGGCGCGGACGAGTTGCTGCACGCACTGCGCCCGGACGACCGGGCCGGCTTCGTGGCGTCCGTGACCGAGCACCTGACCACCCGGATCGACCGGCGCGGAACCAGGCGCGCCCGGGAACTGCTCGGCCTCGCCACCGGCCTACCGGAATGCACGTCCCAGAGCGCACTGCTGCTGATACTCACCGACGCCGGCTTCGCCCGGCCGATCTGCCAACACGAAGTGGCACGACACCGTTTCGATTTCGCCTGGCCGAAACACAACGTGGCCCTCGAATACGTGGGCCACCAGACCAAGGAGCAACGCCATGATCGCCATGCACTCGTCCCTGGCTGGCACGTCATCCATGCGGACGCACACGACATCGCCGATCCGACACCGCTGTGCACCCGTCTCCGGACCGCCCTCCATGCCCGGCGCCCGATCGCCGCGTAAGAGCGGCGACCGGCGTCATCAGCTCGCGGCGTTCGCCGCCAGGGCCGTGTGCACCAGCACGCGCACGGCGGCCGGCAGCGCGCGCTCGTCCGCGACGAACGTGGGCCGATGGATGTCGCCGAGGATGCCCTCGCCAGACCACACGCCGAGCCGAGCGAACGAACCCGGAACGCGCTCCAGGTACCACCCGAAGTCCTCGCCGCCCGAGGACTGCTTGGTGCTGGTCAGCGCGTCGGCACCGAGTGCTGCGGCCACGCCGGCGCACAGGATCTCGGTGCTCTCCTCCTCGTTCACCACGACCGGCACGCCACGCCGGTGCTGCAGGTCGAACCCGACACCGGTCGGCACCAGCAGGGACTCGACCAGGCCCGCCACCAGCGGCGCCAGTTCGGCCCAGGTCTCCCGGTCGCCGGTACGGAGCGTGCCGCGCAGCACACCGTCCTGCGGGACCGCGTTTGCGGCCTCACCGGCGTGCACGGCGCCCCACACGAGCACGGTGCCCGATCGCGGGTCGACGCGGCGCGACAGCAGCGTCGGCAGGCCGGTGATGACCGTGCCGAGCGCGTGCACCAGATCGGCCGTCAGGTGCGGGCGCGACGTGTGGCCACCGGGCGATGTCAAGCGCAGTTCCAGCAGGTCGGCGGCGGCCGTGATCGGTCCGACGCGGGTACCGACTCGACCCACCTCGAGATGGGGGTCGCAGTGCAGCCCGAAGATCCGCTCGACGCCATCCAGGCCACCGGCCGCGATGACGTCCAACGCGCCGCCGGGCATGACCTCCTCGGCCGGCTGGAAGATGAACCGCGCCCGGCCGGGCAACGCGGGCGCGGCGGCCATCGCGAGGGCAGCGCCGAGCAGGGCGGTGGTGTGCACATCGTGGCCGCATGCATGGCAGACGCCATCCACTGTGGACCGGAATGGCAGGTCGGTCATCTCGGGCAGCGGCAGTGCGTCCAGATCGGCCCGGAGGGCTACACAGGTGTCACCCTCACCGACGTCGCAGATGAGACCGGTGCCTCCGGGCAGAACCCACGGCCGGAGCCCGACGGACTTCAGGATGCCGGCGACGAGGTCCGTCGTGGCGAACTCCTGTCGGGACAGTTCGGGGTTGGCATGCATGTGTCGGCGCCACGCCACGAGGTCGCCGATGTTCCCGGCCAGCCACTCGTCCAACCAGGACGGTCCACGCCCAGCGCCGAGGTCGTCCACACCGGACATCCTGACCCCGTCGTCGGACAGCAGCACAGCGTGTCGCCCCGCGCGGACGTGGGTTGTGGCATCGTGGCCCGCACCGACCGCACCGACCCCCTCGGGCAGATCAGGGCGCGCGTCCACCACAGTCACGCCTGTCCTCCTCACTCGAACATCGGCCCGTCGACCGGCAGCACACCATGGTCACAAGAGCCGTCGTCCCCGGCATGGATACGCCCACACGCCGGTCTCCCTGTGCGGTCATCCTCCCCTAGGTCACTTACGTGATTTGACCAGACGGGAGCTCAGCCGACCGCCGGTACGCTTGCTGCGGTGAGCGGTGCGCAAGATTCAGCCTGACCGAAGATGCCAATCGGCCACGGGTCCTGCGAATGGGATGAAACGCCCAATCAACCCTTGGCGTTCTGAAGATTCTTCAGACGCAAGATGTGCTTGTACTTCGCCCGATGCCCGAAGTACACGATCACCAGCAGGACCACACACACGACGGCCATGATCACCTTGCGCTTGGCGATCGCGGCGTCCGCCGCCTGTTGTCCCTGGTTGTAGTTGGTCCCATTGCTAGCGGCCGGCGCCGTGGTCACCGGGGCGGCGACCGTGCCGGCATGCCCCACGACCACCTGGTGGACACCCACACCAGTGGTGGCCGCAACGGCAGGCTCAGCCACGACGCCGACGAGCAGCAGCATCCCGAGCACGGCGGTCAACCCGCCCAGCACCATCCGGACCCGCATCGCAGCCTCCCCAGGACAGCCACCAACGACCGCCCACCCACGTTACCCACTGTGCACCCCAACCCCCAACGCAGGAAGCCCATTCGGATGACAACACAGGGACACAGTCACCACCTCAACGCGACAACCAAAAGCCACCCTGAAGTGCGGCGCAGCAGAGTCACAGCGACCGGCGAGCAGTCGACAACAAGCAGCGGCTAGCGACCAGCCGACAGTCCGCAACAGCAACAGCAACAGGCTGCGGCTGCGGCAGTAGCAGCAGCGGCGATCAACAACGGGCAGTCGCTAGCGGGCGGCTGGAGCAGCGGGCGGGCGAAGACGGCAACGGCAACGGCTGTGCACATAGAAGTCAGCGGCAGCAACGGCAATAGCAGCGCGCGGCGACTAGCGGCCGGCCATGGCAGCGGGCGGCGATGGCGGCGGGCCGGGCGATCGCGGCGGGCGGCGATGGCGGCACCGCAACAGGCTGTGGCACGCAGACGGCAGCGGCGCGGCGACAGGCAGCGGGAGGGGCAGCAGGCAGCCGACGGGCGGTCGTGGCAGTTGGGTGGTCGGCGGCGGCATCGGGCAGCGGCAAGCGGGGTAGTCGGCAGCGGATAGTCGGCAGCGGGTAGTCGGCAGCGGGTAGTCGGCAGCGGGGCGGCAGCCAGCGGTTTGCCGGTCTGTCCCGAACGTGAACGGGAGGCAACCGACGATTCGTGGCCGGCGGCCCTGCAGGTTGCCGCCATGGCGCGCCGGACAACCGACGATGGCGTTGCGGGAGATGGCCAGGCGACAGCGCTATGGGACTGGCAACGCCCGAGGGGCAGCCGGGCGGCGGCGCGGGCCTGCGGCGTGATGCGCGGGACAACCTGGCGATAGCGCAACGCGCAAGTGTGGCGAGGGGGCAGCGGCGACGGCGCGGCACAAACTCGCAGGCGTGACGGGCGGGGCTGCCGGGCCATGCCGCCACGGGCTCGTCGCCGTGGCGTAGCCAACATTCGAGCGGCAGCGCAGCGGAACACGCAGCCGTGGCCCAGGCTGCCGGGCCAAGGCACCACCACAAGGCAGGAGACAGCACGGCGATGACACAGCCGGCCTACAACTGTGGCCGGCGGCTGCCGCGCCAAGGTGCCACAAGACTGGCCATCGCGATGCACTAGACAGCCCGGCGAGGCCGCATCGGAACCCGCAGGTGTGGCACGTGGGACAGCAGGGCGACGACGCATCACAGCACGCGACCGAGTTCCCGGGACAGCCAGACGACGACACAGCGGACTGGCAACTGGGATCCCGAGGCTGTCGGGCTATGCCGCAGCGGGGTTTCTCGCCGTGGCGGAGAAGACCGCAGGGCGGCCGAGCAACGGAACTCGCTGGCGTCGCGCGCGAGACAACCGCAGGCGATGGTGCCGCTAACTCACATGCGCGGGGCGAGGGACTGCCGGGCCGTAGCGTTGCGAGGGGCCGCAGTCGGTGGTGTGTTATTCAGATGGTAGGTGGAATGCCTTGAGGATGCGTTCTGCGGCCAGGGTCGCTGTCAGTGTTCCGGCCCGAACCTGTTGTTCCAGTTCGGGAACCAATGACTGCACCGCCGGATCGCGATGTAGGCGGGACAACAGGGAGTCGCGGACCATTGTCCATGTCCAGTCTACTTGTTGCTGGCTTCGTTTGCGGTTGTATTCGCCGGTTTCTCGCATTGCTTTGCGGTGGTTTTCGATCTGCTGGCGGACCTCGTCCAGGCCGGCGCCTGTTAGTGCGCTGCATGTCAGGACCGGGGTTGTCCACGGGGCGTCGGGGGTGCGCAGCAGCCGTAGGGCGCCGGCCAGTTCTCTGGCGGCGGATTTGGCCTCGCGTTCGTGGTTGCCGTCGGCTTTGTTTATCGCTATTATGTCGGCTAGTTCTAGGATGCCTTTCTTGATTCCCTGCAGGGCGTCGCCGGTGCGGGACAGGCCTAGGTATACAAAACAGTCGACCATGTTGGCCACGGCAGTTTCTGACTGGCCTACGCCTACTGTTTCTACTACCACCACGTCGTAGCCGGCGGCTTCCATCAATACGATTGTTTCTCGGGTGGCTCTGGCTACGCCGCCCAAGGTGCCGGATGTGGGGGACGGGCGGATGAACGCGGCCGGGTCTACGGCCAGGCGGGACATCCGCGTCTTGTCGCCGAGGATGCTGCCGCCGGTTCGGTGGGACGTCGGGTCGACGGCCAGCACAGCCACTCGGGCGCCTTCGCTGGTCAGGAGGGTGCCGAAGGCGTCTATGAAGGTGGACTTGCCGGCTCCGGGTACGCCTGTGATGCCGATGCGGTGTGCGCCGCCGGCCTCGGGCAGCAACGTGACCAGCAGTTCCTGGGCCTGTGCCTGGTGATCCGGACGGCTCGACTCGACCAGGGTGATCGCGCGGGCCAGGATCGCCCGGTCGCCGGCCCGCACGCCGTCGGCGTATTCGGCGATGTCGATCGTGCGCGGTCGGTCGCGCGGCGCGTCAGTGCCCATCAATGTCGTGCCGGGCGGACAGGTCGCGCAGGAGGTCCACGGCCGCGTCGGCGATTACCGTGCCGGGCGGGAAGATGGCAGCCGCGCCGGCGGCCCTCAGCTCGTCGAAGTCGTCCGGCGGGATGACGCCGCCGACTACGATCATGATGTCGGGGCGGCCTAGAGACGCCAGTTCGTCGCGCAATGCGGGGACCAGCGTCAGGTGGCCTGCGGCCAGCGAGTTCACGCCGACGATGTGTACGTCGGCCTCAACTGCCTGCCGTGCCACCTCGGCCGGGGTCTGGAACAGCGGGCCCACGTCGACGTCGAAGCCCAGGTCGGCGAACGCCGTCGCGATCACCTTCTGGCCGCGGTCGTGCCCGTCCTGGCCCATCTTCGCGACCAGGATCCGCGGCTGCCGGCCCTCGGCACCGGCGAACGCCGCCACCAATTCGCGGGCCGTCGCCACGTTGGGCGACGCGCCGACCTCGTGCCGGTACACGCCGGAAATGGTACGGATCCGGCCGGCGTGCCGGCCCCATGCCTGTTCCAGCGCGGACGAGATCTCGCCGACCGTCGCCTTCGCCCGTGCCGCGTCGATGGCCAGGGCCAGCAGGTTGTCCGTGGAGGTGGCCGCGGCGGTGAGGGCGGCCAGGGCCTTGTCGACCGCGGTCTGGTCGCGTTCGGCGCGTAGCCGCGCCAGTTTGGCCAGTTGCGCGGTGCGGACACCCGCGTTGTCGACCTTGAGCACCTCGATCCGCTCGTCCTCGTCGACCCGGTATTTGTTCACGCCGATCACCGGCTGCCGGCCGGAGTCGATGCGGGCCTGGGTGCGGGCGGCGGCCTCCTCGATGCGCAGCTTGGGAATGCCGGCGTCGATCGCCTGCGCCATCCCACCGGCCGCCTCGACCTCGCTGATGTGGCCCCACGCGCGGCGCGCCAGGTCGTACGTGAGCCGCTCCACGAACGCGCTGCCGCCCCATGGGTCGATCACCCGCGTCGTGCCGGATTCCAGTTGCAGCAACAAC
>Ga0207664_10002531_pt1 | contig 12083 bp, 11 predicted proteins | sample LARL83metaG_FD_184349 | JGI IMG/M metagenome (GOLD analysis project Ga0207664, IMG submission 184349) | Corn, switchgrass and miscanthus rhizosphere microbial communities from Kellogg Biological Station, Michigan, USA - LAR L8-3 metaG... | ecosystem: Host-associated > Plants > Roots >...
CGGGGCCGTCCCGGGTGAGCGCCGGCCTCCGGCCGGGGCGGCGGTCGCAGCCGGGGCGGCAGGCGGCGGGCCGGGGACGGCGAACCGCACGTCCGGTATCACCCGGGCGACCCCGGGGTCGGCCGCCAGGCGCCGCGCCTCGAGCGCGGAGACCGTGGCCGCGATCGAGTTGACCAGCGTGAACCGCTTGATCCCGGTCGCGCGCACCTCCTCCAGCTCGTCGGCCAGCGACGCCTGAGCCGCCCGGGCGGAGGCCGCCGCCCGCCTGCTGCCTTCCGGCCCGCGGCCCGCGAGTCCCGGGCCTGCCTGGCTTTTGAGTAGCACGATCACCGGCTGGTCGACGTCCTGCGACAGCCGCGCGGTCAGCGCCGGCGTCAACGGGCCGAAGGCCGGCCTGCCGCCCGCCGCCAGGCCCTCGGCCGCGGCCGCCGCGCCGTATCCCGCCACCGCGGGGAGCCCGCCGAGGATGACCGACGCGAGCGCCGGCACGGCAACGCCGGACAAGAACTTGCGTTTCGTCATGCTCTCCTCATCCCGGAAGGGCAGCCTGAGCGGCGGCGACCGTGCGACCGTAACAGAGCAATCACTGAGCGTGCGCAGCATCAAGAGGGTCAGGCGGCGATCGAGAAGATTCCGTGATTCTCCGCGGGGACTATCTGGGCAGATGCCTACATTTGGCCGTCGTACCGCTGCCACCGCCCACATCTGGTGCCCGTCGGGTCTCGTGCCAGGCGGGGGTAGCTGCCTACCATGGCGGCATGAGTCCGCTCTCTGGAGTGCTTAGCGAGGCGTGGGCGCTGTACCGGCGGCACGCCTCGCATTTCATCCTCATCTCCTTCGTGATCTTCCTGGTGATCTCCGTCATCACCGCCCTGCTCAGCTGGGCGCTCGGCACCGTCGGCGCGCTCATCGGGGTGATCTTCAGCATGTTCGGCACGTTCCTGCTGCAGGCGGCGCTGGTGAAGGCCGTGCAGGACGTGCGGGACGGCCGCGTGGACCTCGACCTCGGCCAGACCGTCTCCGCGGTGCTGCCGTTCCTCGGCTCGGTGGCGGTCGCGTCCATCCTGGCCAGCATCGGCATCGGGATCGGCTTCGTGCTGATCATCGTGCCCGGCCTGATCCTGCTCACCTTCTGGTCACTGATCGTGCCGGAGATCGTGATCGGCGGCGCCGGCGCGCTCGAGTCGTTCGGCCGGAGCTGGCGGACGGTCCGCGGCTACGCGTGGAGCGTGTTCGGCACGTACATCCTGGTGTTCCTGATGCTGATCGTCGGCGAGATCGTGCTCTCGGTCATCCTGTCCGTTCTGCACCTGTCCTACGGGTGGCGCAACTTCATCTCCAACCTCGTGACCGACACCCTCGTGGCGCCGTTCATCGCGGCGGTGATCACGCTGATCTACTACCGGCTGACCACGGCGCACGGCGGGCAGCCGGAGCCAGGCGCGTTCAGCGCCCCTGGGGCCGGCGGCTACGGCCCGTACGGGCAGGGACCCGGGGGGCAGGGACCGTACGGGCCGGGCCCCGCAGGCCAAGGCCCGTACGGGCAAGGACCCGCCGACCAGCCCCCGTACGGTCAGGAGCCCCCGACCGTTCAGCAGCCCACGTATGGTCAGCAGCCCCCCACCGGTCAGCAGCCCCCGGACGACCAGGGCCCCTACGGACCGAACCCCTACGGCGGGGGCGGCGGGCCCTCGTAACGCGGCCGGGACTGCTTGAGCTTTTACCCGAGCAGCACTGGCCGAGCAGTGTTACCCGAGCAGGGGCTGGACCTGCTCGGCGGCGAACCGGACGAAGCCGACCGGGTCCTGGTCCGCGGCGTCGGGGTGCAGCACCACCTTGTCCACCCCGGCGCCGGCCCAGAGCCTGACCGCCGCGGCGACCTCGGCCGCGTCGCCCGCGACGGCGGCGGTCCCGGCCTCGCCGGTCGCCGCGAGCCGCCGGGCCGCATCAGGTCCCGTCACCGTCAGCAGGTAAAGGACAACCTGGTGCGGGCCGGTGAGGCCGGCCGCCGCGCGGGCCCCGGCGGCGATCTCACGGGCTTCCCGCAGCCGTTCCGGCGTGGTGGACCCGGAGGTGAGGATGGTGCCGTCGGCGTACTGGCCGCTCACCTGGAGGGTGCGGTCGCCGGTCGCCGCGGCGAGCAGCGGCGGCGGGCTGGCCGGCGGCAGGTCGAGCGCCACGTCGTCCAGCTTCACGTAGCGGCCGTCCGTCGTCACCCGTTCCCCGCGCAGGAGCCCGCGCAGCGCCCGCAGGTACTCGGCGAGCAGCGTCAGCGGCGACGCGGCTCGCGCGCCGACCTGGCCCATCCAGTCCTGGACGCCGTGGCCGACGCCCACCGTGACCCGGCCGGGGAACATGCGCTCGAGCGCGGCGGTCTCCATCGCGGTAAGCGCGACGTTCCGCAGCGGGACCGGGAGCACTCCTATCCCGACCGCTAGCCGGTCCGTCCAGGCGAGCAGCGCGGACGCGAGCGTCAGCGCGCCGCCCCAGAAGCAGTCCTCCCAGAGCCACAGTTCCGCGAGCCCGGCGTCCTCGGCGGCGCGGGCAACCTCGCGCAGCCGCTCGGGCGGAACCTGGGGCAGGCAGGTGGCAGCGAGAATCGTCATGTGCATATTCTCGCGGTTCGCACGGAAATGACGGGGGCGGGTACTCACGAGATGACGGGAACGCTTATGGTTGCGCGATGGACGAGTCGTTCAGTGCCCAGCTGTGGGCGAGCAACAGCGATATCTACGGCGCGATCCTGGCACACCCCTTCATCACCGGGCTGACCGATGGGACGCTGCCAGAGGATGCATTCGCGTTCTACGTGCTCCAGGACGCCCTTTACCTCACGGACTACGCGAGAGCGCTGGCTGCGGTCGGCAGCCGCGCGCCTACGACCGGTGCCATGCGGATGTTCGCCAACCACGCGGCGGACGCCATCGCAGCGGAACTTGAGCTGCACGATGCACTTCTCGACGAGCTAGGAATTTCCCGGGAAATGGCTGAGCAAGCCGAGCCCGCCCCGACGAACCTGGCCTATACGAGTTACTTGCTTGCTACCGTCCGGGGCGGCAGTTACGCCGAAGCCGTCGGCGTCGTGCTGCCGTGCTATTGGATCTATGCGCAGGTTGGCAAGGAGCTGCAGAGTCGCGGATCGCCCGATCCGCGCTACCGGCGGTGGATCGCCACCTACGGCGCGGATGAGTACCAGGGGGTCGCCGGTGACGTCATCAGCGAACTCGATCGCGTTTCCGTCGGTCTTTCCGCGTCAGAGACCGCCGCAGTGCGCCGTCACTTCCGGACCACCTGCCGCTACGAGTGGATGTTCTGGCAGATGGGGTATGCCAAGGAATCCTGGCCTGTGTAAACAGGCGATGTGGGATTGCGCTAAGCCTGCCCGCCCCGACTCGCCACGATTTGTCAAGAATCCTAGAATCCATGGCGCGCTTACCCGTAGCGGTGAGTTATGATTAACTCGGCTCAGCGCGAGCACAATGCCGGGTAGCCGGACGCGGGGAGCCGGTGATTTACCCAAGCCTTGTGCAGGACGGGGTGGCGTCCTCCTGGCGCGTAACGCTGCAGGCATCGCTATGATGACTGTCGATACGAGGAAAGGCGGATTCCAGTGGCCCAAAAGATCACAACACTCTTCATAGACGACATTGACGGCGGGGCAGCAGAGGGGACCGTGCGGTTCGCCCTGGACGGCACTGATTACGAGATCGACCTGAACGCGAAGCACTCGGAAGAGCTTCGGTCAGCTCTCGGAAAGTACGTCAGTCACGCTCGCAAGGTCGGCGGCGCCTCGCGCCGCGCCGGTCGCGCCGCAGGTCGGGCCGGTCGGGGGTCCGGTTCGACGCTGAACACGACCGAAATCAGGAACTGGGCGCGCGAGAACGGGTACGACATTAAGGATCGTGGCCGCGTTCCCGCCGATCTGGTTGCGAAGTACCAGGCCGCCACCGGCAAGTAGGCGGCATACGTAGGAATACCTACATTCCAGCCTGGCCACCCTGCGGTCTTTGCTTCCTAAAGAACGACGCCCCCGGCGATCACGCCGGGGGCGTTTTTCTAGGCTGCCAACTAGGCTGGCATCGGCATGCCGTAGCCCATTCAGGCGTATGCGGATTGCCCGCCGCCTTCGGTGCCCGTGCCTGTATCGGCTCCTTCACTATCGGTGTCGACTGCGTCTTCCTGCTCTTCGTCTTCGCTCGCGTCGCTATCCGCATCTTCGCTCACGGCCGTACCGTCGGCGTCCGCCGATCCCTGAACTCCTGCGGCCGTCAGCCATGGTGATGCCGGGAATCCGGGCATCACCGGATCGGCCGGCTCGGTGAAGAGCCAGGCACACGACACGATGAGTGAAATCACGAATACAAAAAATACCCAGAAGATTCCGGTGAGTCCGGAGGTGATCGTCAGTCCCGCGGCGGCGGCTTGCGATGACGATATGCCGAACATGGCGGGCGTCGCCTGCTGGCCGGCCTGGATCATGGCGGAGGGCACCTCGGCGGCGAGCGGCACGATCGCGCCCGCGAGCAGCAGTGCCCCCTGCCGGGATGGCCGCCACAGGGCCGCGAGCGCGGCCACGGCGACGATCGCCACCATGACAAGCACGTTGCCCGCGATCACCATCGCCGGGTTGTCGAAGGCGTTGCCCGCGGTGATGGTCTGCGAGGTGCCCGTCGTGGCGACCGCCAGCGTGTAGCGGTCCCAGGACGGCGCGAAGGCGGCCGCCGTGCCGATCGCGGCGAGCACGAGCAGCGCGAGCGGCCCGGCGTGACCGCGACCCGGGCGGGCCGGCCCCGGCCACTGCCTTCCCAGGGACCCCTCGCGAGCCGCCGCACTGGTTGACCTGAGCGCGAGCGCCGAGCCCACCGTGCACGCGGCCCAGCCGAGCAGGCTCACCACCAGGCCGGAGGCGAGCGTGGCCTGGCCAGAGACCACCTCGCCGAGGTCGGCGATGAACAGCCCCAGGGTCACCGTGCTCAGCCCGAGCCCGAACAGCGCGCCGAGCCGGGCGGCGTTGCCCGGCCGGGCCACGCTGAGCGCGACAAGCGCCGCGGTCACCATCCAGCCGATCACGTAGCACAGGTGCGGTATGACCTGGTCCCACTGGGAAAGCAGGCTCTTCCCGCCCATGTAGCCGGGGAAGAGGCCCGCGAGCCCAAGCACCACGCCGAGCGCGAGCAGTCCCTCGCCAACGAGTAGCGCGCCACCATACCTCGGTCGCCGCGCGGCGACCTGGCCGGCGTTCTCGCCACCGGTCTCGCCCTCAGCGGCGGTGCTGCCGGGCACGGGGCCGCCAGTCACGCGGACGCGCCGCCGCAGCGCGGTCAGCGGGTTCTTGCGCTCGCGGCCGACCGCCCTGATCGTGCCCGGCACCTCGATCGCGGTGAACCGCGCCCATGCCTGCCGCCAGCCGTCGTGATGCTCAGGCCAGCGGTCGACCGGCGCCTCGTACGGCGCGCCGACGGCCCAGATGCCGTAAAACCGCTTTCCCCGTCCGATTTCATATTTCTCGCCCCGATGCGAGATGATTGCCTTGTCCGGCACGGTTCCAGCCTCCATACTCCCGGTTAATGCCTTACGCGCCTACGGTAGGCAGCGGAACTGGAAGATTGCTGAAGGCCTGCTCAGCGCACAGCGCAAATCCTCGGCCCAACCGTGGTTCATCCCCCCAGGGTGAGGCGGGTCGCCCTCCAGGCGCGGCATCGTCGTGCTGCAGCAGCAGTGCCCGCGGCTCCGGGGAGCAAACCATGACTGACCAGATGACCGTCATGACGGTGCGGACAGCGGGCCGGTACCGGCTCGACGCCGCGGCCGGCCGGCTCATGCCCGCCGACCGGGCGGCCCGCGGCAAGGCGGCCCGCGCCGCGGTGCCGCGGCAGAGCCACGCCACGTTCGACCCGCCCGCGGACCGGCCGGACCCGGTCGGCCTGCTCGAGGAGCAGGCCAAGACCCGGCTGCCCCACCTGGTGCCGGTCAGGTACGGCCGGATGATGGTGTCACCGTTCACCTACTTCCGCGGCGCGGCCCTGCCGATGGCGAGCGACCTGGCCGACACCCCGGTCACCGGGCTGGCCGTGCAGGCCTGCGGCGACGCGCACCTGTCCAACTTCGGGATCTACGCGTCACCGGAGCGGCGCCTCGCCTTCGACGTCAACGACTTCGACGAGACGCTGCCCGGCCCCTGGGAGTGGGACGTCAAGCGGCTGGCGGCGAGCCTGGAGATCGCGGCCCGCGGCAACGGGTTCACCGGCAAGCAGCGCCGCGGCATCGTCCTGGCTGCGGTCGGCCGGTACCGGGAGGCGATGCGGGACTTCGCCGGGATGAGCAACCTGGAGGTCTGGTACTCGCGCGGTGACGTCGAGCAACTGCGCGCCCAGTTCGAGGCCACGCTGAGCTCCAGGCAGCGCAAGCGCCTTGACAAGGGCCTGGCGAAGGCCATGACCAGGGATAACCTGCAGGCGTTCGGCAAGCTGACGACCGTGGCCGACGGCCGTGTGCGGCTGCTTTCCGATCCGCCGGTGCTGGTGCCGGTCGACGAGCTTGACCTGGGCGACCAGGACCGGGCGGCCGTCGAGGCGACGCTGCCCGCCATGATCAAGGGCTACGGCCGCACGCTCGACAGCAACCGCCGGTACCTGCTCGAGCAGTACGAGTTCTGCGACATGGCGATCAAGGTGGTCGGCGTGGGCAGCGTGGGTACCCGCTGCTGGGTCATCCTGATGCTGGGGCGTGATTCTTCAGACCCGCTGTTCCTCCAGGTCAAGGAGGCGGAGGCGTCGGTGCTCAGCCGGTTCGCCGGCGCCAGCACGCACCGGAACCAGGGCCAGCGGGTGGTCGCGGGCCAGCGGCTGATGCAGGCGACGAGCGACTTGTTCCTCGGCTGGCACCATGTCGCCGCCGGACTGCTCGATAACCGGCCGCGGGACTTCTACGTCCGGCAGCTGCGCGACTGGAAGCTCTCCGCCGACATCGAGCTCATGGTCCCCGACGACCTGCGGAGGTACGGCGCGCTCTGCGGCTGGACGCTGGCCCGGGCGCACGCCCGTTCCGGCGACCGGATCGCCATCGCCGCCTACCTGGGCGGCGCCGACGTCTTCGACCAGGCCATCGCGGAGTTCGGCGCCGCGTACGCCGACCAGACCGAGCGGGACCACCAGGCCCTGGTCGACGCGGTCGCCGCCGGGCGGATCACCGCCGAGCAAGGCGTGTGACGGCAGCGCCGGACCACGGCGAACGCCCGCCCACGGCGGGTCTAGCGCGAGCCCGCTCGGGAGGCCCCGCGCGGCGCGGCGCCGGGCCGGCCGGACGGGGTGACATCGTGCAGCGCGTGCACCGGGCCGTCGCCGCCGCCGAGGCCGGCCAGGCCGTGCGCCACCGCGTCGCCCGCCACCGCGGCCGCCTGGCGGGCCGCGTCGGACAGCGAAAGCCCGGCCGCCAGGCCCGCGGCGAGCGCCGCGGAATGGGTGCAGCCCGCTCCGTGCGTCGCCGCGATGTCATGGCGCGAAACCGGGATCGTCAGGTGGGCGCGGCCGTCGAAGAGGTGGTCGGCGGGCTCGGCGCCGTGCCCGCCGGTGACCAGCGCCGCGCCCGCGCCCATCGCCACCAGGCGCTCGGCGAGCGCGGCGCGGTCCTCGCCGTCAAGGCCGGTGAGCGCCTGCGCCTCCATCAGGTTGGGCGTGACCACCGTGGCGAGCGGGAACAGCCGGCCGGTCAGCGTCGCCACCGCGTCGGGGCGCAGCAGCCTGCTCCCCGAGCTGGCCACCATCACCGGGTCGACCACCAGGGGCAGGCCACTCCCGGCCAGCTCCCCGGCGACCGCCTCGATGATCGGCGCGGAGAACAGCATGCCGGTCTTGACGGCGTCCGCGCCGATGTCGTCGAGTACCGCCCTGATCTGATCCCGGACGAAAGCGGGCGTTTGCTCCGCGATCGATGTCACGCCGAGCGTGTTCTGCGCGGTGAGCGCGACGATCGCGCTCATGCCGTGCGCGCCGCAGCGCGCGAACGCCTTCAGGTCCGCCTGGATCCCCGCGCCGCCGCCTGAGTCGGACGAGGCGATGGTCAGCACCCGCGGAATCACGGCTCAGACACCTGGGATTTCCCGTCGCGCAGCGACATCGGGGGGTACGGGCCGGGGGTCCGGGGGGGGTTCCCCCCGGGAAGCGGAGTGTCCCCCCGGGAGATAGCCGAGTGCTGAGGGTCCGATCCGATGGCGGTTTTTGCCATCGGACCCTCCGCACTCGGGCTCGACGCGACCGCGTGCCAGCGCCTCGGGATGCGGCCCGCCTGGTACGCGGCCCGGCCCGCCGCGACGGCGAGCGCCATCGCCGTGGCCATCCGCTCCGGGTCGGCGGCCCGGGTGATCGCGGACGCGATGAGCACCCCGGCGCAGCCGAGCTCCATCGCGAGGGCGGCGTCGCTCGCGGTGCCGATGCCGGCGTCGAGGATCACCGGAACGCCGGCCCGCTCGGTGATCATCGAGATGTTGTGCGGGTTCCTGATGCCGAGCCCGGAGCCGATCGGCGCGCCGAGCGGCATCACCGCGGCGCAGCCCGCCTCCTCCAGGCGCAGCGCGAGCACCGGGTCGTCGTTGGTGTACGGCAGCACGGTGAAGCCGTCGGCGACGAGCAGCTGCGCCGCGTCGAGCAGTTCCACCGGGTCGGGCAGCAGGGTGATGTCGTCGGCGACTACCTCGAGCTTAACCAGGTCGGTTTCCAGTGCCTCGCGGGCCAGCCGGGCGGTGAGCAGCGCCTCGGCGGCGGTGTGGCAGCCGGCCGTGTTGGGGAGCACGGCGACGCCCGCGTCGCGGATGGTACCGATCAGCGACCCGTGGCCGGCCCCGCTGACCCGGCGCATCGCGACCGTGGTCAGCTCGGTGCCGGAGGCTTGGAGTACCCGGCCGAGCACGTCGAGGGAGGGCGCGCCGCCGGTGCCGACGATCAGCCGGGAGGTCAGCTTCTGGCCGGCCAGCTCCCAGGAGTCGGCTGCGGGCGAAGACATGCTTCCGTTCTGCTTATTCACAGTATTTCTATCCTCCCTGCACGGCGGTCACGATCTCGACGACGGACCCGTCGGCGAGCGGGGTGTCCGGCCAGGCACGGCGGGGGACGACCTCGCCGTCGACGGCGGCGGCGATGCCGCGGGCGGACTCGGTGAGCTGGCCGATCAGCTCGGCCAGGGTGGTGCCCGGCGGGAACTCGCGCCTGTCTCCGTTGACGGTCACTTGGTTCATCTCAAAACCTCCCGGGGCGGAACGGGGCCCAGGCGGCGTGGGCGTCCTTGCCGTCGAGCAGCGCGGCGACCGCGTCGGCGGTGACGGCCGACAGCATGATGCCGTTGCGGTAGTGGCCCGCCGCGATGATCAGCCGGCCGTCGCCGACCGGGCCGAGCACGGGGCCGTTGTCGCTGGTGCCCGGGCGCAGCCCGGCGACCGCCTCGGCGAAGATGAGCTCGCTGGCCGCGGGGACCGCCGTGGTGGCGTCGCGCAGCAGGTCGTGCACGGCGCCGGCGGTGACGTCACGGTCCGCGCGCTCTTCCTGGGTGGCACCCACCACGAGCTCGCCGTCTTTCCGCGGCACCAGGTACAGGTCGTGGCCCTGGACGATGGCGCGGATGGTGCGGGTGAGGATGTGCGGCATGCCGTTCGGGTGCCGCAGCCGGAGGATCTGGCCCTTGACCGGGCGGATCGCGGTGCGGACGGCTTCCGGCACGCCGTCGAGGTCGCGGGTGGCGTGGCCGGCGGCGACCACCACGTGCGCTGCGGTGAGCTCGGGGGGCTGGGTCTCGGGGGGCTGGGTCTCGGGAGGCTGGGCTGTCGCGGGCTGGCTGGACAGGACGACGCGGCCGCCGGCGACGTGGGCGGCGGCGGCGCGGACCGTCCGTACCCCGGCGGTCGTCGCGGCGGACCGGAGGGCGGCCAGGTAGCGGCGGTTGTCCACCGACAGGTCGCCGGCCGTGAACACGCCGCCCCGGGTCGACGGGGCGAGGAACGGCTCGCGCCTGCGGCACTCCCGCGCGTCGAGCCGCTCCGCTTTGAGTCCGATCGAGTGGCGGAACTCGGTGAGCCGGTCAAGCGCGGCCAGGTCGCCGTTGTCGTAGGCGACGGCGAGGGTCCCCTCGGTGCGCAGCCCGGTCTCCCGGCCCGCGGCCCGCTCAAGCTCCGCGTTGAACGAGGGGAAGCGGTCGACGGCGTGCAGGTTGAGGCTGAGCAGGTGCTGCTCGCCGAAGACGGACTCGCCGACCGGGCCGAGCATGCCGGCCGCGACCAGGCTGGCCTTGTCGTCAGTCCTGGGATCGTCGCCGCCCGGGTCGACGATGATGACGGAGTGCCCGGCGCTCGCGGCGCGCCAGGCGATGGCAGTACCGATCACTCCGGCGCCTACGACGATGACATCTGCGTCCACGTACGCTCCCTTCGCCGGCATTACCCGGATCAGGTTCGACGGTCGGAGGCCAGGTGCCTCCCTCTCAGCCCTGTCGCGGGCTCCCGTGCTGTCCACCTCAGTGTAACGCTGGCGCCTGATATGTCCGGGCCGGGGACCGGGGCGCCGCCGCGCTTCTTGCTGTTATCAACACCCGAAGCCGACTATTAACAATCTGCCATCGGGCAACTACGTTGCGTACTAGGCTGCGCTGTGCCGGACACGCCGCGTAACAGATGGAGGCCGATATGGGACCACGCATAGCCAGGTCAGCACACGGGGCCTCGCGGTTCTATCCGACCCGGCCGGCGCCCCGGCCGCACCCGACCCGGCCCGCACCGCGGCCGCACCCGATCCGGCCGATTCCCGGCGGCCGGTAGTCAAGTCGCCGGGACGCTGCCCGCCGGAGAGCGCTTCATCATGCCGGACCGGGGACGTCCTGGCGGTGCCTGCACTACGGGGCGAACTTGGGCATACTTGCCCGCATGGGAATTTCGGGGGGATGGCGCGGTGCGGGGACCTTCCCGCTGACGGCGGCGGCGGTACTGGTCACCGCGGTGGTCGCGATCGGCGGTTGCACGCGCACCGCCACGACAACAGGCACTCCGTCGGCGCCTTCTACGCCGTCTGCTCCGTCTGCTCCGTCTGCTCCGTCAGCTCCGTCAGCTCCGTCAGCTCCGTCAGCTCCGTCAGCTCCGTCAGCTCCGGCCTCGTCCGGTGGCAGTCGGGGGAGCACGGCCGGGTGCAACGCGGACTACTGCACCCCGGCGGACTGGGACACGGCGCGGGCGTCAACGCCGCTCGCGCAGATCCCGCCCTTCGTCGAGCCACTCAACGTGGTCATCAGCGCGCGGTCGACGGTGCCCCTCGCCGACATCCAGCAGGCGCTCGGCAACTGGCACACGGTGTCCACGGCGACGACGGTCAGCGTCCTCGGAATCCACATCAAGTGCATCTCATCGGAGCAGGCGGACGTGACCGGCGGCGGCTACGTGGCGCAGCACGTGGCCTGGCGGCTCGGCGGCTGCGTGGACGGCAACAATCTGTCGCTGTCCGGCAATGAGGACCACGTGCGGATCTGGAACCAGCCGGTGACGGGCAGCAAGAACGGCGCGTGGTTCATCGCCGCGAGTTACGAGACGATGTGCGTCGACTACCGCGGCGCGCTGACGGCGGCCAGCGACCATGCGGCGTACGCGGCACTGCACGCCGGGAGCGCCTATCACTGCGTCGACGGCGGACCGGGCAGCTTCCACACCAAGCACCCCGACGGCTACAACGACGCGGCCACGGACTTCTCCGCCGCCATCGCCACGGCCGCCCGCGGCCACGGCTGGCAGGTCACGACGCGGACGGTCAGCGTGCCGCGCGGGGCGAACGCCGGCGAGGGCGGCGTCCCGTTCGACTCCACCGTCTACGTGCTCACCGTCACCGGGTGACCGTCCTCCCGCGCCGATGATCGATTAGGTTCCGGCGAACGGTTAGCGGAACGGGTTGAGTACCCGGATGCCCGCGTAGGCCTGGCCGTCACCGAGGTCCTCGGAGATGATCTCCGTGCAGCCCATGACGCGGGCCGTGCCGCGGTCTTCAGGCGGCTTGTGGTGACGGTGGTGCATGGGATCTGAGGATCTGGCGGCCGTCGGGACTTCGTGCTTCTGTCGTGCC
>Ga0207664_10002532_pt1 | contig 12079 bp, 9 predicted proteins | sample LARL83metaG_FD_184349 | JGI IMG/M metagenome (GOLD analysis project Ga0207664, IMG submission 184349) | Corn, switchgrass and miscanthus rhizosphere microbial communities from Kellogg Biological Station, Michigan, USA - LAR L8-3 metaG... | ecosystem: Host-associated > Plants > Roots >...
CGACTGCAATCTCGGTGCTGGCGAGCCCGCGGGTCAGAGCTGGGACCACTACTTCCTCGACTGTCCCAGGAGGCACGGTACTGCGGATGATGACGCTGTGGTGCCCGGACGGCGGTGTCACGAGCTTTACTGCCGCGACGATGTCGTCGACGGCTCGCCGTATGTAGAACGGGTCCGCGGCGCCGCATGCAGTCGCCGGCGTCCCGACACATACAAGCGAGATGTCGGCTCCGTCGAGAGCACTGAGGTACGACGTCGAGGCATGCAAGGTGCCACCGGCGACGGCTGGCTCAACAAGCGCGTCCCGACCCGGCTCGGCCACCGGACTGCGGCCGCGGCAAACGTCATCAAACCTTGGCTGCATCCACGTCGATGCCCCAGACGTCGTGACCCTGCGATGCTAGGCAGGCCGCCGTTACCGTCCCGATATAGCCAAGACCAACTACCGCAACTTTCATCAACACCCCAGCTTGATTCCTGTCCTGGCCCGATGCTCCGGCCATAGCCATGAGAACGGACAGCCACTAGCGGTGATACTGCCGAGGCCTATTCAGGCTCCAGTCTCGACAATCGCGGATCCCGGATCTGCCAGCGGACCGGTAGCGCGCTGCGGGAACCGCCGCTACCCGGGAGGCCTCACCCTGAGCCGCTCGAAGGACAGCCGCTCACGCTGGTACAACGCTCTGCACGGTCGAGGAGGCACCCGCCGATCGGGTTAATACACCCGGTCCGGCTGAAAACCGTACCTCAACGGCCAGCTTCGTGTATCAATCCGGGCTCTCCGGAGGTCTTCTGAGCGTCGTGTTGACCAAGACGAACGCCGGGTGATCCGAGCTGCAGTGGACTGCGATGGGGGGAAATGCGTGGCTTCAATAAGAGATACGACATCCCCGGGTCCGAAGGGCGGCAGCCCGCGTCGGCTGGACGAAACGCCGACCATGGATTCGCTCAGCCCGCGCGAGGCACCGGCCATCGCCGATCCGGGTCTGGCTCTCGGTGCCCGGAGGACTCGATCCGAACGATCCCTCCGGCAGCAGCTCTTCCTTGGCGATCTCGCCGCAATCACGCTGGCCTGGGGGCTTCCGATGCTCTTCCAGAGCCGACTGCGCCCGGACCAGTCGGCAGCCGTGTTCCTGGCGGCTGCCGTTTCGACGCTCGCGGTGATTCAGATGGCCGGCCTGTACCGGTCCTGGGTGTGTTCCGAGTTCTCCCGCCAGGCCGTCCGGATTATCGCGGCAACCGCCGTAGGCGGGTCCGTGCTGGCAGCGTCCGGCTGGCTAGCCAGCGGCCCTATCTCGGTCACACCCGCTGCACCCGCCACAGAGGGAGTCGTGGCCGCCGCCGTATTGATGATCGTGCTGCGCTGGCGCTATAGGAGGTGGCTGAAGAGCAAGCGGGCGGATGGGCACTTCCTGCAAACCGTAGTGCTGGTAGGTACCAACGAGGACGCCGCCGCCATGTGGCAGATGCTCTCCGACGAGCCGGAGCTCGGTTACCGAGTCGGAGGCGTCGTGGGCAAGCAGGTCCAGGTGGCACCCTGGCAAGGCATTCCGCACCGGTCGGCGCTGGCCGACCTTCCGCAGCTCGCCGACGAGGTCGGTGCGGATGGCGTAATGCTCGTCAGCAGCGCGGTGACCGCGGCCGAGAGCGCCGCCGCGGTACGGGATAGCCTGGCCTGCGGGCTGGATGTCCAGCTCTGGCCCGCGCTGGCCGGAGTGCTGAGCAGCCGAATTCGCACCGCTCCGGTGTCCGGTCTGCCGATGCTCTACGTCGAGGCGCACAAGCCGCTGACATGGCACCATGCGGCTAAGCGAGCCATCGACATCGTGACCGCCGCTGTCCTGCTTCCGCTGGCCGCGCCGGTACTGCTGATGGCCGCGATCTGCATCCGCCTGGAAGACGGTGGCCCGGTGCTGTACCGGCATGCCGTAATCGGCAGGTACGGGGTTCAAACCGAAGTGCTCAAGCTCCGCACGATGGTGCCGAATGCCGCCCAGAAGCTCGACGGCATCACGGCGATGAACGAGAGGAAGGGCGGTCCCCTCTTCAAGTCGTCCAACGACCCGCGAGTGACTCGGATCGGCCGTCTGCTGCGAGACACGAGCATCGACGAGCTCCCTCAGCTCTGGGACGTGCTGACCGGCCGGATGAGCCTGGTAGGACCGCGATTCGCCATGCCCAAGGAAGCTGCCCAGTTCGACGAGGAGCTGCAGCGGCGGACCGCCATGCGGCCAGGGATAACCGGCTTGTGGCAAACGGAAGCCCGGGACAACCCGTCCTTCAGCGCCTACCGGCGGCTGGACCTGCTCTACGTCGATAACTGGTCGCTCGGTCTGGACCTGGCCATCCTCGCGAACACGGCTCACTCTGTGACCGCCCGGACGGTGCGGGCCGTGCTCGCACGAGGCGGTCATCGCCGGGAAATGCTCACTTCCGGGACGGCAGAATCTTCGCTCGTCGAAACACCGGGAGCAGATCTATGAAGGCTAAAAGATGAAGCGGAATGATTCCAGCCGGGTTCTGATCATCGTCCAGAACCTGCCGGTGCCGTTCGACCGCCGGGTCTGGCTGGAGTGCCGCACCCTGACCCGAGCTGGCTACCAGGTGGCAGTGGTCTGCCCCAAGGGTCCGGGAGACCCTTCCTACCAGGTCATCGATGGAGTCGAGATTTACAAGTACCGGCCGTATTCCCCGGGGGGCGGCGCCGCTACGTTCTTCGTCGAATACGCCTATTCGTTCGTCGCCACCTTGTACCAGTCACTCAAAGCCGTCCGGGGCGGTCGCTTCGGCGCAGTCCAGAGCTGCAACCCTCCCGACATCTTCTGGCCCATAGGCGTCCTCTTCAAGCTCTGGCATGGCTCTCGGTTCGTGTTCGACCACCACGACCTCTGCCCGGAGACGTTCGAGATACGCTTCCCGGCAGGCCCTCCGCTACTATACCGAGGCCTCCGCTTCCTCGAGCGCTGCACAACCCGGCTGGCCGATCACGTGGTATCCACCAACGAGTCGTTCCGGCAACTGGTGATGAACCGTGATGGCGTCGATCCCGATCAGGTGACGGTAGTGCGAACGGGACCCGACCCCGACAAGTTGAAGGCGGCCGACGCCGTCCCCGCGAAACGGCGAGGACGAGCGCATCTGGCCGCCTACATCGGTGTGATGGGCCCTCAGGACGGGGTCGACATCGTGATCAAGATGGCCGATGTTGTGGTCAACACGCTCAAGCGCACAGACATCTCGTTCACCTTGATCGGATCGGGGGACTGCTTCGACGAGCTGGTCGCCCTGCGCGATCGGCTCGAGCTGAGGGAATTCGTCGAGTTCACCGGACGAGTACCGGACGAGGACGTACGGGACATCCTGTCGACAGCGGACATCGGCTTGTCGCCGGACCCCAAGAACCCCCTCAACGACGTGTCGACCATGAACAAGACCATGGAGTACATGGCTTTCGGACTCCCGGTCCTCGCCTTCGACCTTCGCGAGACGCGTGCCTCGGCGGCCGAGGCAGGTGCCTACGCCACTCCGAACGACGTCGAGGAGATGGCACGCCTGCTCGTGGAGCTGATCGACGACGAGCCTCGACGGCGAAGCACGGGTGCCGCGGGCCGGCGCAGGATCGAGCAGAAGCTGGCATGGAGCCACCAAGAGGTGCACTACCTGTCCGTCTACGATCGTCTGCTCGGCCGTGAGCCCGATGTCCAGCGGGTGGGTGCCAGCCGTGCGGCTTGAGTCGGCCGGGCGGCCGCCGGAGTCCGCCGAAGACGCAGCGCCGAGCTCGGCAATGGAGTCGGCCCCCCGTCCCCGGGTGCCATCATCGCGCTCCCAGAAATGGCCGGGCAGCGGGACGCGCCTCGCGTGGTATGCGCGTCGCCTGCAGTGCATGTCACCGCAGGAGGTGTTGTGGCGGTCCTCCGATGCCCTCCGGCAGAGAGCCTGGCGGCTGAAGCAGGTTCCTCCCCCAGCGACGGCGCCGCGGCAGCCGGCCCACTTGGCGCGGGACGGATTCCAGGGGAAGCCGAAGCTGGCCAGGGCCCCGCGCTTCGAGTCACCCCTTACCGCCGGAGCCCTGGACGCCGTCCCGGCAGATGATGTACGACGGCTTCTCCGCACTGCTGACGAGATCCTGGCCGGCCGGTGGGACGTGCTGGGAGTCACCCGGCAGGACATGGTGGCTCCTGATTGGTTCCTCGATCCGCTGAGCGGCCGGCGAGCGCCCCGGGCCGAATACTGCTTCAGCATCAATCACCGTGAAGAGACGGTCACGGGCAACGTGAAACAGGTCTGGGAGCTCTCGCGCCACCATCACCTGACCCTCCTGGCCGGCGCGTATGCGCTGACGGGCGACCGCCGCTACGCCGAGCGAGCCGGATCCCACCTCCAGTCGTGGTGGCAGGAAAACCCATTCCTGTCAGGGATTCACTGGACGAGCGGGATCGAGCTCGGGCTCCGGCTGATCTCATGGACCTGGACCCGTCGGCTGCTCGACGGCTGGGATGGCGCCCAAGGCTTGTTCGATCAGAACGAGCTGGCCCACAAGCAAATCTGGTGGCACCAGACCTACCTGTCCGGATTCCGTAGCCGCGGCTCGTCAGCCAACAACCATGTCGTCGCCGAGGCGGCCGGACAGCTGGTTGCCGCGCTGGCGTTCCCTTGGTTCGAGGAGAGCACCGCCTGGGCTGATGAGTCAGCCAGCCTGCTCCAGCAGGAACTCGCCCACAATACGTTCCCCAGCGGAGTGAACCGCGAGCTGGCATTCGACTACCATGGCTTCGTCGCCGAGCTGGGCCTGACCGCAGCGGTCGAAGCCGACCACGCCGGGCGGCCTCTCCCCGACGCGACCTGGCGGTCCCTGGGGCGCATGCTCGATGCAGCCGCTGCCTGCCTGGACTGCGGACTCCGGGCACCCCGTCAGGGTGACAGCGACGAGGGCCGGGCCCTCGTGATCGCTCCCCCCCGGAGCAACCGCTGGGAGGCGCTTCTCGCACTCGGGCAGGCGCTCTTCGGCGCCCCCGAGTGGTGGCCGCCAGTGCAACCGGGCATCGCGAGCACGCTTCTGTCGGCGCTGGCTCGGCACCGCCCGCTACTCGATCGACCGGCCACGCGACCGTGGCACTTCGGCGACGCCGGGATCACGATCTTCCGGTCCGAGCCGACCGGCCGGCCCGAGATCTGGTGCCGCTGCGACAGTGGACCCCACGGGTTCCTCTCTATTGCGGCGCACGCCCACGCCGACGCTCTGTCCATCGAGGTCCGCCACGACGGGACCGATATCCTGGCCGACCCCGGCACGTACTGTTACGGTACTGATCCGATGTTTCGCCGCTATTTTCGATCCACGATCGGTCACAACACGCTCGAAGTGCTCGGCCGGGACCAGTCGACCTCCGGTGGCCCGACCATGTGGATACGCCACGCCGAGTCGCGGCTAACGGACCTCGAGTCGTCCCCTAAAGGGGACGAAGGGCGCTGGGTAGCAGAGCACTTTGGCTACCGGACGCTCGACCCCCCGGTGACGCACCGCCGGACGGTCGAGTTCCACGGAAAACAGAGCCTCATCGAGATCACCGACGAGATCGAAGGCACCGGCCGTATTCCTGTCCGGCTGGCATTTCACCTGGGACCAACTGTCGAAGGCAACTTGGAAGGCTGCGTCCTGACTCTGCGGTGGCAGGCCCGCAAGGGCGGCGACGCGACGGCCACGATGACCCTGCCGTCATCGTTTGGCTGGTCATTGATCCGGGGCGCGACGGACCCGGCGCTGGGCTGGTATTCCCCGGCGTTCGGGCAGAAGGTCCCGGCCACCGACGTGATCGGCGTGGGATCCGCGACCACGGGCTCGCCGCTGCGCACGCGCCTCGCCTTCTGAATCTGCCCTAGCCAGGTCGCGATGCCCGGTCTGACTGCGGCTTTTCCGGCCTGGGGCCTCCTTAGGGAGCCTGCAGCAGCACGCTTAGCCTCGCCGGGCATCGTCCGCGAGTGGGGCCAATCCTGCCGACAGGCAGCCCGAGCTGGTCCGATATCTCAATTTCGCCCTGGCCGTGACCGAGCACGACTCTCTTGTGCGCCGCGAGGCTGCGAAGGCATTCATTCCGCGCGGTAGCCGCGAGCCAGGAGCCCACGCGTTCGGGGTACTCCATTCGATCGACGTGCTCGAGCAAGCGCAGCCATGTGATCTGGGAGACGTCAGCCGCGTATTCCCATGCTCTTCCAGCTGTATCCGCCGGGAAGTGGGAAGACGTGACAAGTCTGGGGTCAACCCCAGATGTCGCGTTGGACGTTGAGAACGATGCGTGAGCCGAGGCGGTCCAGGGCCACCGGCAATTCGTGCATATCTGCGAGGCTCGCGCGGACGGCACGCTGCCGCTCCACCGGACAGATGACGAGCAGGAAACCGCCACCGCCCGCGCCGGTCAGCTTGGCGCCCGACGCCCCGGCCTCGAGCGCCCGCTCGACCGCCGTATCTACCTGGGGATTGGAAATGCCCGCCGCCAGCTGCCGCTTGGCCTCCCAGCCCTTGCGCATCGCTTCGCCGACCGCGTCGACATCCCCGCAGCGTAGCCGGTCGGCGGCCAGGCCCGCGAGGTCGTGCAGGAGCTCGAGCTGATCGCGGGTGGCTTTGATGTTGGCGGTCTGCTCGGCGAGGATCCAGTTCGCGCTCCTGGTGACTCCCGTGTAGAACAGCATGATGTTCCGCTGCAGGTCCCGGCGCCCGGCCGACGGGAGTTCCAGCTCTTCGGCCAGTACCTGATCACCGGGCCCGAAGCGGATGTCGCGGATGCCGCCGAAGGCGGCAATGTACTGATCCTGCTTGCCAATCGGCTTCCCGCAGCGGTCGATCTCGATCGTGCAGGCACGGTCGGCCAGTTCCTCCGCCGTTACCTGGCGCCCGCGGTAGGCGAAAAGGGCGTGCAGCAAGCCGACCGTCACGGCGGAGGAGGAGCCGAGGCCCGAGCCGCCCGCTGACGGGATGTCGGCCAGCGTGGTGATCTCCACGCCGTTCGTCACGCCAGTCATCCACATCGCCTCCCGGACCAGCTCATGTTCCAGCTCCTCGACGCGAGAGACGATCTCCTTCTTGGAGTAGTTGACGTAGATGTCGTTGTCGAACCGCTGCTTGACGATCACGTAGACGTACTTGTCGATCGCGCAGTTCAGGACCCGGCCGCCGTGCTCGCGATAGTAATCGGGCAGGTCCGTGCCCCCGCCGAGGAGGCCGATACGCAAAGGAGTCTGGGTGATGATCATGTCGCAGCTCGCACTAGCCACTCCTGTTGGGCCCGCCGGTACGCGTCTACCGTCCCCACATCGCGGAAGTAGCCCTCCACCGGCATCGCCTTCGCCCGGCCTACCAGCCGGGGCAGGAGGTCATAGCCGATATCACGCGGCAGCGGACCGCCGATCTCATCGAGCACGCGCGGATGGAAGGCATACATTCCGGCATTCACCAGATCGGAAACCGGCTGGCTCGGCTTCTCCGTGAACCCGACGACCGTGCCGAACGCGTCGAGTTCCACCACGCCCCCGGCAGATGGCCGGTCGGAATGGAAAACCGCCAGCGTTGTGATCGCGCCGTGGGCCCGGTGCGTCTCGGCCAGGGACCGCAGATCGAAATCGGTGAGGTTGTCGGCATTACAGGCGAGGAACATCTCGTCCCCGCCGACCCAGGCCCGGTTGGCGGCGAGCGTGCCGGCGCTGCCGAGCAGTTCCGGCTCGAAGAACGTGCGCACGGCGGGCGGCCCGGCCCGCGCGTCGAGGTGGTTTCGTATCACGTCCGGCAGGTGGTGCAGGTTGACCAGGACCTCATCGACGCCCGCGCGGCCGAACGCGTCGAGCCAGATGTCGAGCAGGGGCTGCCCGCCGATGGCCAGCATGCACTTCGGGGTCGTGTCGGTGATCGGCCGCAGCCGGCTGCCCACGCCCGCGGCGAGCAGGAATGCCTTCATGATGCCGCCTTCCTGACCACCCCGAGGGCACGCATCCGCGCGTCAGCCTCGGCCAGCACCTTGTCCAGGCCGTCCATGTCCTCGAGCCACGCGGCGTACGCCGCCACCGACTGGGCCGGCCCGCGCCGGGGCTCCCAGCCCAGCTCCCGCAGCGCGCTGATGTCGGACAGGATGTGCCGGGTGTCGCCGAAACGGTACTCCCCGGTCACGATTCCCGGCTGGTCCGACCCGTACTGGCGCCTGACGACGTCGGCGAATTCCCGGGTGGTGACCGCCTGGCCGCCGCCGACGTTGAAGACCCGCCCGGCGGCGCGGTCGTCCCAGAGCACCAGCACATTGGCGTCCACCACGTCCTCGATGTTGACGTAGTCCCGGATCGCCCCGCCGTCCTCATACAGGACCGGAGCCCGGCCAAGCAGGTAGCTCAGGCAGAAGATGCGGCAGGCGCCCGAGTAGGCGTTGTAGACCGACTGCCGGGGGCCCTGGACGATGCTGTACCGGAGCGCGACGGTCGGGATGCCGTACCGGCGCCCCAAGTTGATGCCGACCATCTCCTCGGCGAGCTTGGACATGCCGTAGGCGTTCTGCGGATTGGAGACATGCTCCGGTGTGGCCCGCAGCTCCACCGGACCGCCGCACACCGGGCACGGGATGTCCCACCGGCGCGCCGCAAGCGCGCTTTCCGGCCGCATCCCCGGCGTCTGCTCGCCGTCGACCGGGCACCAGTAGAGTCCCTCCCCCATCGCCGCCTGCGACGAGGCCACCACCACCCGGGCGAGGTCCAAGTGCTCGGCCACGATGATCTCGTAGAGCAGGGCGGTCGAGACCACGTTCACGTCGGAGAACCGCGAGAAATCGGGCAGGTAGTCCTGGTAGGCGGCGAAGTGGTAAACGGCATCCACGCGGCGCAGGAGGTTCGTGAGCAGGTCGCGGTTGCGGGTGTCGCCCTGGTAGAAGTCCGCCCCCGGAGCCAGGTACGCCGGCCGCCCGTTGCGGTGGACCGGCCGGGTCAGCGCGTCCAGCACGATAACCTCGTGTCCCAGCGACAGCAGCCGGTCGCACGTGTGAGAACCGATGAACCCGGCTCCGCCGGTGACCAGGATCTTCATCTGCGCCAGTGCTCCAGGCGCTCGGCTTCCTCGCAGTACGCTGCCATGATTCAGAACACAGCCGTTGCGATCGCACCCGCGCTCATCGATCAGTTCCATTCGGCGGGCAACGTGGCGTGAACCCCGCCAGGGCGCGCCGTGGCCGCCGGACTCACGTTGCCAAGATCGGCCGCTGGAGGCTGCACCACGTCACCTCGCCTGGTTCGCTCGCTGGCGATCTGCGCTGCGCATAAGATCGTCCAGCCGGTGGCTGTGATACGACGGAACCGCAAAAGTGCGGCCCGGCTAGCTGTTACGGCTCGACGTGGCGGTCGCCCGGACCAAGGGCAGGACGCGGTAGGGCACCTGGGCGGCCAGGGAGATCAGGGTGGCCGACCGGATCACGCCCTCGGTGGAGACGATCGCGTCGAGCACCCGCTGCAAGTCGGCGTTGGACAAGCGCGGCCGGGTCGACCTCGGGACCGTACCCGGTGATCACGCCGCGCTCCTGCATCCGCTCCAGCCGGGCCTGCACGGTGCCGCGGGCGACGCCGCCGGTCGTCGCGCCGGGCGAGCATCCTTTCCTCACCCAGGTCAACCACTGCGTGGGCAACGTCGAGCTAGGCAAGCTGGACGAGTGGGTGGACTTCTACCAGCGGCCCGGGGATGCAGCACATCGCGCTGGCCACCGGCGACATCGTGGCCAGCGTCCGCCCGATGCGGGCGGCGCGCGTGGAGTTCCTGTCCACCCCGGCAGCTATTACGGCTCCGCCAGCCGCCAGCAGTTTTAGACCGAACCAGTTCCACTGCCGCTCGAGGACACTGAGCTCGAAGACCGACGATCCCGGCGTTCGGTAGCAGGTGATAGGGGCTCCGGTGGTGCCACTGGAGTGGGCCTGCCACAGAGCCGGCCGGGATAGACCAGGAACTGTTCCGCTCCGGTGACGAGGTGACTGCGATCCCAGCAGCGGCAGCCGGGCAAGGCCAGCCACGGTCCGGACCGATCTCGGGTCGAACCGGGCGTCCCGGAACCACGCTCGGTAGAACGGTGAGCGAGCGGCCGCCAGACGAACCAGGAACTGCAGCCGCCGATTCTGGTAGCGGGAAACCGCGGCGCTCCGACGCGATGGAAGGCTACTTGCCGCTCCAGGCCAGCGCGTAGAGCGCTGGTGTGACGACGAGCCCCATTGGGCCGCGAGTTACCACTCTCGGCAGCGCGGGATATTTGGATTGAAGGTAATCTACGGTGACCCATTCAACGTTTGGGAAAAACGGCCGCAGAAGGGCGTCGAGCTCACCCTTTGAGAATCCAGCGTGCGCACCGTACTCATTCTTGAAGCGACCCTTCAATCGCATCCGGTAGTCGGCGACATTCCAGCGAACCTTGGTCGCAAGACTAGTCTCACGAGACCCAACATACCCCACAAGGCGACGTCGGTTGGGGACACCGACGTAGAGGCACCCGCCTGGCCTCAATACCCGATGAATCTCAGCGAGAGCCGCACGCGGACGGGCCACGTGCTCCAGCACGTGGGAGCAGAGAATGACATCGAAGCTCCCGTCGCCGAAGGGCATCTGCTCAATCGGGCACTCTACGAATCGCACCTCGGAATCGCTTCTCAGTCCCTCGTGAAGCTGTATGTCGATGGCTGTCATCCGGCATCCGACCGAACGGAACTCGTTGACCTCGACCGCATCGCCACACCCCGCGAACAGCACGTCCATGTCAGACAAGCGCAGTTCGCGCCGCGCAAGCTGCTCAATGAGGAATCGACTTCCCGCGTGCTGTCCAACGCTGCTTGTCACGTCAACGTTCACCGCATTACCTCGTCTGGTTCGCTTGCGCATGGACCGTTGGTTTTCCAGTGCATAGGATCACCGAGCGGGTGGCCGTGATACCAGAAGGTGTGAGTCCCGGTTGTGTCGGGCCGCTGGCGCCGTATGCGGCGGGGTTCGGGAGCTGGCTGGGGTCGCAGGGGGTATTCGCTCTCGGCGGCGGCCAACAGGCTATGCCAGCTGGACCAGGTCAGCCGCTGGCTAGAACGTGAAGGGCTGGGCGTCGGCGAGCTGACGGCCGAGCCGGCCGGGCGGTTCGCTGCGGCGCGGCGGGCGGCGGGCCGGGTGACATGGGCTTCGCCGCGGAGCATGGTGCTGCTGCTGGGGTACTTGCCCGAGCCGGGGGTCGCGCCGGTGCCAGCGGCTGTTGCCGCGCGGGGCCCGCTGGAGGAGCTGCTGGCGGATTACCGCCGGTATCTGCGGGTGGAACGCGGCTGTCGGATCACACCGTGGTCGATGCGTACGAGCCGGCCGCCCGGCTGTTCCTGGCCGGGCGGGAGTGCCCGGGTGCGCCTGCCACGGGCCGGCGCGCACCGCTTGCGGCACACGGCCGCGACCCAGTTGGGCCAAAGGCACTGGTCTCGTACCGAGCCTGCTTACGCCAGCAGCCTGGTCGCGGCCGCCAGCGGGGGTGCCTGCCGGTCCCGCTGGGACCTAACGGTGACGGAAAGCGGCCACGGGATCGCCAGCTCAGGATCATCGAACGCGATCGAGACGTCCTCGGACGGGTCGTGTACCCTATCGATCTGATAGGAAACGTCCGCAGGTTGGGTGAGAGCCTGAAACCCATGCGCGCAGCCGGCCGGCACGTACAGTGTGACCTGCTCGTCGTCACGCAGTTCGAAGCTCTCCCAGTTGTGGTATGTAGGCGAGGCAGGACGTAGGTCCACGATGACGTCAAAGATCGCGCCAGACGAGCATCGGACCAGCTTCGCCTCGCCGTTCCCGCGGCGCACGTGCAATCCGCGCACCACGCCGCGCACCGAACGCGACAGGCTGTGCTGGACGAACGCAGCGGGATCGAGTCCGGCCGCACGCATCACGTCCGCATCGAAGGTGCGGCAGAAGAAACCGCGCTCATCCCTGTGCGGGATCGGCCGGAAAAGCAAGGCACCGGCGATGCGCGGAACAAGTCTGACGTCCATAATGCCACCCTCCCGACGGCGGGCGGCCCGGCCCGCGCGTCGCGGTGGTTTCGTATCACGTCCG
>Ga0207664_10002533_pt1 | contig 12078 bp, 10 predicted proteins | sample LARL83metaG_FD_184349 | JGI IMG/M metagenome (GOLD analysis project Ga0207664, IMG submission 184349) | Corn, switchgrass and miscanthus rhizosphere microbial communities from Kellogg Biological Station, Michigan, USA - LAR L8-3 metaG... | ecosystem: Host-associated > Plants > Roots >...
GATGGTCAATCCGTCACGGACGATCACCGTCACCGCGTTGGTGGTGGCATCCGCCACCTGCTCGATGTTGTAGGTGATCTTGGAGAGCAGCATGCCGGCGGACATGGAGTCGTAGTACCTCGACGGCAGGCGCAGCAACTGGCCGAAGGTCTCCTCGCGCATGCGCTTGATGATGCTGCGCCCGACCCAGCCGATGTTGTAGGCCGCGGTGAAATCGGCCATGCCGCGCAGGAAGAAGAGCCCGACGACCTCCAGCGGCAGGTAACGGATGCTGTTCAGATCGTGCAGCACGAAGCCCTTGTCGGTCAGCGGCTTGAGCAGGGACACGAAAGCCGCCTGGGTGAAGGCGTACAGGGTCATGCCCAGCATCGCCACCAGGTAGCGCCGCCAGTGCGGCAGCGCGTAGCCCATGAGGCGGCGGTAAGTCTGGAAGACTGTGGTCTCGTCCTGCGGCTTCGACATCAATGGCTCGCCGCCGCGTCGGTGGTGAGGATCTGCAGCTGGGCGAAGCCCATGGCGCCGGCCACGTCCATCACCGTGACCACCGACTGGTGGGTGGCGCGGGCATCGGCCCGGAGCACGATGGGCTGGTCGCGCTTGTCTCCGGCCGCGGCCGCCAGCGCGTCCCGCAGGCTGGCCGGATCGGAGCCGGTCACGGGCTTTTGGTTCACAAAGTAGCGGCCCTCGGAGTCCACGGTGATCTCGATGCCGTCCACGCGGTTATAGACCGGCGGCGCGCCGGCGGTGGGCAACTGCACGTTGACGCTGGTGCTCTGGATGAAATGGGTGGTCATCATGAAGAACACCAGCATCATCAGGACCACGTCCACCAGGGAGATCAGGTTCAGCTCGGGATCTTCCCAGCGGTGCCGTTCACGCAGCCTCACGGTCGCCCCTGCGTTGCCAGTCCGCCGGAGTCTGGCGCCCCTGCAGCGCGTTCATGAGCCGCATGGTCTCCCGCTCCATGCGCACCACCAGGTCCTCCACCCGGCCGCGGAAGTAGCGGTAGGCGACGTAGGCCGGGATGGCGACGGTGAGGCCCACCACGGTGGTGATGAGCGCCTGGGAGATGCCGCCGGCCAGAGCCGTGGGGTTGCCGAGGCCCGCCACCGAGATGGCGGCGAACACGTGCATGATGCCGAGCACGGTGCCGAGCAAGCCCAGCAAAGGCGAGATGGTGGCGATGCTGCCGAGCGTGATCAGGTAACGGTCCAGCTCATGGACGATGTGGCGCCCGGCATCGGAGATGGCGTCGTTGAGGATCTCCCGGTCGGAGCTGCGATGCAGGATGCCGATGGCCAGCAGGCGACCCAGGGGCGAGCCGGTGCGCAGGGCCTGCATGCGTTCCTCGGTGAACTCGCCGTTGCGGATCCACTGCCAGACCTGGGCGGCCAAGTGCTCCGGGGCCACGCGCTGGGTCTGCAGGCTCCACAGGCGCTCGGCGATGATGCCCACGACGATCACGGAACACAGCAGCAGCGGCACCATGATCCAGCCGCCGGCCTTGATGATCTCGAACATACCGCTCCCCGGTATCCAGTTGATGCATGATACTGGATTCCAAGGGATTTTTGGCTTTAGTCAGCAGTCCAGAACCGTGCCGCGTCCCGCCGCCAGCGCATTGTCAGGGTGGGTGGAAAGCCATCCCGGAAGCGCATGCAGAGGGCTCCGTCCCGGGCAGTGTCCGCAAGCGTAGCCAGGGAGAGATATCTCGCTTCCACTTCCGGTTTCGGGAAGTCCCAGCGGTTGCGGTAGCCCACCGGGAACCAGACTTGCCTGGGCGACACCGCCGCCACGAAAGGTTCGGTGGATGAGGAATTGCTGCCGTGATGAGGCGCGACCAGCAAGTCGCTGTGCAGCGCCGGCTGCAACTGCAGCAGACGCCTCTCGCCCTTCTTCATCAGGTCTCCCACGAACAGCGCGCTGCCGCCTGCGCCGCTGACCCGCAGCACACACGACGCATCGTTGCCCGTCAGCGGATTGCCGAGCTCCGGGTAGAGCAGCTCGAAATGCACACCATCCCAGTCCCAGTGCTGGCCGCGCAGGCAAGGCTGGGCGCGGGGTACTCGGTCCATGGCCCCGGTGAAGACCGGCACGCCGGGATACGCCTCCCGCAGGCTCTCAAGTCCGCCCGCGTGGTCGCTGTCGCCGTGACTGACGATGATCCGGTCGGGCGCGGCGACACCTTGGGACCGGAGGTAAGGGACCAGCACTTCCTGGCCGGTATCGGAGCCGGAACGGAAGCTCGGACCCGTGTCGTAGATCAGCACATGGTCCGCGGTGCGGATCACCGCCGCCAGGCCCTGCCCCACGTCCAGCAGCGTCACGTCGTAATCGCCTGCGGCGATGCCGGCAGGTGCGATGACGAACAGGGGCAATATCAGCAAGGCTGCCGGCAGGCGCCCCGGCACTGCGCGGGGCAGCAGTATCCAGAAGATACCCAGCAACGCCAGGGCCGCCAGATACCATGCCGCCTGAGGCGCCGGCAGCGTGGCGGACGGAGCCGCCAAACTATCGAGGATCGGCCAAGTGAGCCCCATGATGGCGGTGGCGAGCTTGAGCAAGCCCGCCCCAGCCCAGGGCCACGCACAGGACAAGGCTGCGCCGATCAGCGCCAGCGGGATCACGCTGAACGCGTAGATGGGCACGATGATGAAATTCGCCAGGGGCGAGCCCACGCCGGCTTGCTGGAAGAAGAAGGCCAGCAGCGGCAGCAGCCCCAGTCCCACCGCCCATTGGGTGCGGATGAGGTCCAGCAACCAGTTGTGGCGCGCATGCACGCGACCGCTGAACACGAAGAGGATCGCCGCCACCGCCGTGAAGGAGAGCCAGAAGCTCGCCTCTGCTGGGGCCAGGGGATCCCAGATCAGGACACCCAGCATGGCCAGTGCCAGGGTGTCACCGGTCCTGAGCTTGCGCCGCAGCAGCAGGCCGAGTGTGAATGCCGCCAGCATGATGAGCGCCCGCTGCGTCGGCAGCGTGAAGCCGGCGAGGCAGGCATAGAGCCCGGCACCCAGCAAGGCCGCCACTGCTCCTGCCATGGATGCCGGGCAGCGCAGGCACAGCACTGCGCTGCGCCGCCACAGGGATCTCACCAGCAGGAACAGCAGTCCCGCCACCACGCCCAGGTGCAGTCCGGCGATGGCCATGAGGTGCACGGTGCTGGTGGCCTGCAGTACCCGCCACTGGTCCTCGCTGATGCTGCCCTGGTCGCCGGTGACCAGGGCCACTGCCATACCGGCATAGGGATCGGCACCGAGCGCTGCGTCCACGCGATCACGCAACCAGGATCGCAGCCGCAGTAGTGGGAAACACGTGCCTTCCAGGCGCGTGGTGTCCTGGGCCACGTAGCCCGTGGCGCCGATACCGTGGAAGAACAACCAGCCTTCGTAGTCGAAGCTGCCGGGATCCATGAAGCCGCGGGGCCGGCGTAGCTTCACGGAGAAGCGCCAATGCTCCCCTGCACGAGGCGGGGCGGTATCGCCCTGGTAACTGAGCCGCACCGTCGCGGGGATACCCTGTCCCGGCGCACGGCCGTCCAGGCTCTCCACCGCGAACTGGAACTGGATGAGTTTGCCCTTGGGTTCTGGGAGGTCGCTGACCCAGCCGCTGAGTGCCACCGGTCGCGCCTCGTAGGCCGGGTCGAGGCGCGTAGCCAGGTGTTGCCCGGCGAGGATCCAGCACCAGGCGGCGCCGAGCGGCAGGAACAGCAGCCACAGCCAGCGGCGCCAGATGGCCGCCGCCACGATGGGCGCGCACAGGGCGAGCAGCAGCGGCAGCGCCGGCAGTTCCCGCAGCGAAAGTATCGCCAGCGCCCCCGCCAGCATCGCTGCTGCGGACTTCCACATGGCCCCACCCCTGTAATCCGTGGATAATGGTTCCCGCGCCCGCCTGCGGCGGACGACCTATATATAGTTCATTTCTGAATAACGCCAGGCCCGCCTGTGGCGGGCTATGCTGGAAGAGCGGGCAAGGTCCCGTGATCACGCGCTGGAGCCGCGGTGCCTCGTAAGTTCCTCTCCAAGATCGTGCCGGATGCGGAGCAACTGCACGCCAGGCTGCATGGCAAGTGGTACATGCGGCCCTTCGATTTCCTGTGGCATGACCCGGCGCTCTGGCACGTCGGCCGCCGCGGCACCTGCCGGGCCCTGGCCCTGGGGGCCTTCATCTGCTGCCTGCCGGTGCCGGGGCACATGGTGCTGGCGGTGCTGGGAGCGCTCTACTGGCGCATCAACATGCCGGTGGCGGTGGCGGCGGTGTGGATCAACAACCCCCTCACCTTCGGCCCCATCTACTACCTGGGCTACAAGCTCGGGAAATTCCTGCTGAACCCGCTGCATCCCAACCTGGAGACCCGCTCCGCGCCCAGCCAGGTACTGCACACGCCGGAGCTCTCCCATGTGATGCACGCGGCAGAATCGGTGCTGCTGGGCTGCGTCACGGAAGGACTGATCTTCGCGGTGGTGGCCTACGCGGTGTTCGACGTGGCCTGGCGGCTCTCGATCAGCGGCCGTTGGAAGCTGCGCCAGGCGGAGCGTGCTCAGGCATCCAGACCTTAGGCGACCAGCCGGCCGTCCTGCAGGTGAAGCACCCGCTGCGCCCGCTCGGCCATCTTCATGTCGTGGGTCACCAGCACCAGCGCGGTGCCCATCTCCCGGTTCAGTTCCAGCATCAACTGATACACCTGTTCGCCGGTGTGGCTATCCAGGTTGCCGGTGGGCTCATCCGCCAGTACCACCGCCGGACGGTGCACCAGGGCCCGCGCCACGGCAGCCCGCTGCCGCTCGCCGCCGGAGAGTTTCGCCGGACGGTGCGTGAGGCGCTGGGCCAGGCCCACCTTGCCCAACAACTCCACTGCCTTCGCCTCCGCCTCCTCCGGTTCCATGCCGCCGATCAGCAGCGGCATGGCCACGTTCTCCACCGCCGTGAACTCCGGCAGCAGGTGGTGGAACTGGTAGACGAAACCCAAGGAGCGGTTACGCAGCAGGCCGCGGGCGCTGTCGGACATGCTGCTGAGGGACGCCCCATTGACGTAGACCTCGCCGGAGGTGGGGGTGTCGAGCCCTCCCAGGAGGTGCAGCAAGGTGCTCTTGCCGGAACCGGAGCTGCCGACGATGGCCACACGCTCCCCCGGCGCCACGCTCAGGTCCACGCCGTTCAGCACCTCCACCTTGTAATCGGCTTCCTGGAAATGCTTCACCAGCCGGTCGCAGCGCAGCATGGCGGCAGGACCCTTCTCGGCGGCGACGCTATTCATAGCGCAAGGCCTCCGCCGGCTGGGTGTTGGCGGCGCGCCAGGCGGGATACAGCGTGGACAGCACCGTGAGCACGAAGCTGGCGAGGGTGATCTTCAGCACGTCGCTGCGCACGATGCTGGCCGGCAGGTCGCTGATGTAGTACACGCTGGAGGGCAGGAACTCCGTGTGGAACACCTGCTGCAGGAAATGCATGATGCCGTTCAGGTAGGTGGCCAGCAGCACCCCCAGCCCCAAGCCGATGAGCGTGCCCAGGAAGCCGATGATGGTGCCCTGCACGATGAACACGCCCATGATCTCGCGTGGGCTGGCGCCCAGGGTGCGCAGGATGGCGATGTCCGCCTGCTTGTCGGTCACCGCCATCACCAGGGTGATGGCGATGCTGATGGCAGCGACCAGCTCGATGAGCGAGAGGATGATGAACATCACGGTCTTCTCCATGGCGATGGCCTTGAAGAAGTTCACGTGCTCCTGGGTCCAGTCGCTGACGTAGTAGGCGCCGTGGAAGCGCTCGGTGAGGGCCCGCGCCACCAGCGGCGCCTGGTACTTGTCCTTGACCTTCAGGCGCAGGCCGCTCACCTGGTCGCCCAGGCCGTAAAGCACCTGGGCATCCTTGATGTTGATGAGGGCCAGGCCCCGGTCGTACTCGTACATTCCGGCGTCGAAGATGCCGGTCACGGTGAAGCGGCGGAAGCGCGGGATCAAGCCTGCGGGCGTAACGTTGCCCTGGGAGATCATCAGGATCACCTTGTCGCCCGGGGCCACGCCCAGGGCATAGGCCAGGTCCTTGCCCAGCACGATGCCGTAGCTGCCCGGCTGCAGCTCATCCAGCTTGCCCATCACCATGCGCTTGCCCACCTCAGAGACCGCCGGCTCCATGCCGGGTATCACGCCGCGCACCTCGGTGCCGCTCATGTTGGAACCGTTGGCCAGCATGGCCTGGTCGTCCACGTAGGGGGCGGCGCCGGTCACCGAGGGCAGCTCCTGGGCGTCGCGCATCACCGCCGGCCAGTCCGAGAGCTTGTTGTCGAAGCCGGAGATGGTGGCGTCCGAGGTCATGTTGAGGATGCGGTCCCGCAACTCGTCCTGGAAGCCGTTCATCACCGAGAGCACCGTGATCAATGCCATTACGCCGATGGCGATGGAGACCAGCGACATGCCGGAGATGAAGGAGATGAACTGGTTGCGGCGCTTGGCGCGGAAGTAGCGCAGGCCGACGAACAGGGGGAAGGGTCTAAACATAGACGCGCATTATAGGGGTAGGCTCAAGGCAAACGGACCGGCACCGGGCGATAAAGCACCGCCTCCTCGGGGCTCATGCGTGCCGCATAGGCCAGCACCTCCACCCCCGCTGCCATGGCTTCCCGCAGGGTGCGGCCATAGGTGGGATCGATGCTGTCCGCGGGCCGCACCTCGATGACGTCATCCCGTTGCACGCAGAAACACAGCGCGGCCCGGTGGCCGGACCGCACCTTCTCCATCAACTCCCGCAGGTGCCGGCTTGCCCGCTCGCTGACTGCATCGGGAAACAGAGCTATGCCGTGCTGCACCGCCGCGGTCACGTTCTTCACTTCCAGGTAACAGTCCGGCCGCTCGGCATGACCCTGGAGAAGAAAATCCACCCGGAAGCCCTCGCCGGCCATCACCTCGCCCTTGAGAGCGCCATAGCCGTGTAGTTCCCGGATGACCCCGTCGCGGATGCCTTCCCGCACCAAGGCGTTGGTACGGCCGGTATGGATGCCCACCAGCACCCCCGGCAGGGCTTCCACCAGTTCCCAGGTCCAGGCGTATTTGCGCTCGGGGTTAGCGGCCCGGCTCATCCAGATCCGCATACCCGGATCCATGCAGCCCAACATGCCGCCGGTGTTGGGGCAGTGGATGGTGAGCGCCGTGCCGTCCGGCAGGGTCACGTCCGCCAGGAAGCGCTTGTAGCGACGCAGCAGCAGGGCTTCCTGCAGAGGCAGGTCGAAACGCATGGCTTGATGAGCCTATATGTCAAGAAAGCAAGCTAAGTCGATGCCCGAGATGGCTTTTTACAATGCTATAGTTAAGTCCTGCCATCCGGGGGAGATTGTGACATGCGCCGTCCTGTCCTGAGCTTGGGCTTAGCAGCCCTCTCGCTATCCTGCGTGCTGCCCGTATTCGCCTCCGATGCGCCGGCCGCAGACTCCACGGCCGCGCCCACCGCCGTGACCGGTCCTGCCCCTGATGCCGCGCCTTCCGCTTCCACCCAGACCGCAGCCACCCCGGCCACCGCCGCTGCAGCGACCGCCAGCACGGCTCCTGCGACCAGTACCGCTTCGGCACCTGCGATGGCTTCTGCGGCCGCTCCGGCCCAGGCCGCAGCACCGGCCGCGGCTTCGGCGACCGCGCCTGCTCCCGCGGAGACTCCGGCTGCCACCCAGACCGTCCACACCCTGCCTGCTCCGACGTCGCAGCCCAGCGGCATGAACGTGCCGGTGCGCGGCATGAACATGGCCAACGTCGAGCACATCTTCGGTACGCCGGTGCAGAAATACGACGCCGTCGGCAAGCCCCCCATCACCCGTTGGGACTACCAGGACTACGTGGTGTACTTCGAATACAATATGGTCCTGCATACGGTGATGAAGAACCAGCCCAACGGCTGAGTCACCGTCCGGACCAACCGCCGCGTGAGCGGTGCCGCTGACGAGAGCGGTACCTCACGCGGTTTGTTTTATCAGGGCTGAGTGAAGATGACAGCGCAGTACAAGTTGCCCCCGGAATGGGCCGCTCAGAGCGGCGTGATGCTCACCTGGCCCCGCTCCGACGTGGAGTGGAACCCGGACTACGCCTCCGCGGAGCGCTGCCACACCGCCATCGCCAAGGAGATCAGCCTGCGGGAGCCGGTCGTGATCACCTGCATGGACGCGGGCCACGCCGAGCGCATCCGCGGCTACGTGAAGGCCGCCGGCGGCCGCGTGGACCGGCTGCACATCTTCACCTTCCCCTCCAACGACGCCTGGGCCCGGGACCACGGCCCCATCACCGTCGAGAAGGACGGCGAGCTGGTGCTCCTGGACTTCATCTTCAACGGTTGGGGCGAGAAGTATCCCCACGTGGAAGACAACCGCCTGAGCCGCCGCCTGTATGAAGCCGGCGCCTTCGGCGCGCTGCCCATGGAGAGCATCGAGCTGGTGCTGGAAGGCGGCAGCATCGAAGTGGACGGCGAAGGCACCCTGCTCACCACCGAGAGCTGTCTGCTGAACAGGAACCGCAACCCAAAGCTCAAGCGCGCCGAGATCGAGGCGCTGCTGCACAAGTATCTGGGTGTGGACCGCATCCTATGGCTGAAGCACGGTGCCATCGACGGCGATGACACCGACGGACACATCGACACCCTGGCGCGGCTCTGCGACGCCAAGACCATCGCCTACCAGGCTTGTGAAGACGCCGGCGACCCCCATTACAAGGGGCTGAAGGCCATGCAGGACGAACTGAAGGCGCTGCGCCGCAAGGACGGCCAGCCGTACAAGCTGGTGTCCCTGCCCTGGCCCCAGGCGGTCATCGACCACACCGGCCGCCGGCTGCCGGCGACTTATGCCAACTTCCTCATCGTGGACGGTGCGGTGTTGGTGCCGACCTATAATGATGCGGCGGACGGCCCGGCGCTGAAGGCCCTGGAGGGCTGCTTCCCGGGCCGCGAGATCGTGGGCGTGCCCTGCCGCTCACTGATCCACCAGTACGGCAGCCTGCACTGCGTGACCATGCAGTTCCCCCGCGGTGTGGTGCCGCAGAAGGTATAAGCGAAGATGAGCACATCCAAGTCCCTAAAGGTCGGTCTGGTGCAGCAGCGCTGCACCGACGACCGTGCCGCCAACCTCAAGGAGAGCATCAAGGGCATCCGTGAGGCGGCGTCCAAGGGCGCGAAGCTGGTGCTGCTGCAGGAGCTGCACACCGGACCCTATTTCTGCCAGACGGAGGACACCAAGGTGTTCGACCTGGCCGAGAGCATCCCGGGCCCCTCCACCCAGGAGCTGGGCGCCGTGGCCAAGGAGCTGGGCGTGGTCATCGTCGCGTCGCTCTTCGAGCGCCGTGCGCCGGGCCTCTACCACAACACCGCCGCGGTGCTGGAGAAGGACGGCACGCTCGCCGGCATCTATCGCAAGATGCACATCCCGGATGATCCGGCTTACTACGAGAAGTTCTACTTCACTCCCGGCGATATAGGTTTCCAGCCCATCCAGACGTCCGTCGGCAAGCTCGGGGTGCTGGTGTGCTGGGACCAGTGGTATCCGGAAGGCGCGCGCATGATGGCGCTCGCCGGCGCGGACCTGCTGCTCTATCCCACCGCCATCGGCTGGGTGTCGGCCGATGACAAGGCCGAACAAGGACGCCAGCGGGACGCCTGGATCACCATCCAGCGCGCCCATGCGGTGGCCAACGGCCTGCCGGTGCTGGTGTGCAACCGCATCGGCCACGAGAAGGACCCCTCTGGCGCCACTGACGGCATCGACTTCTGGGGTTCCAGCTTCGTGACCGGCCCTCAGGGCGAGATCCTGGCCGAGGCAGATAGCTCCTCTCCGACGGTGCTGGTGACGGATGTGGACCTCAGCCGTTCCGAGGCGGTGCGTCGCATCTGGCCCTACCTGCGGGACCGCCGCATCGACGCTTACAGCGACCTCACGAAACGTTATAGGGATTGAGTCCATTCTCATCCTTACTGATGCCTGCCACGCCCCACGTACTCGCTCCTGAGAACCTGAATCTCACGCGCCCCTCGCAACGCTGGGGCCAGCTCTACGGCAGCGCCACGGGTCTGGCGCTGGCGGAAGCGGCACTGGGCATGCAGGCGCCACTGCTGGCGGTGACCCAGAGCGCCCGGGACACGGAGCGACTCACCGCCGAACTCAAGTTCTATCTCGGCAAGCATGAACTCCCGGTACTCTCGCTCCCGGACTGGGAGACATTGCCCTACGACCTCTTCTCGCCCCACCAGGACATCATCTCCGAGCGCCTGACGACCCTGGCCGCATTGCCGAACCTGAAACGCGGCATCGTGGTGGTGGCCGCCGCGACGCTGATGCAGCGCCTGGCCCCACCTGCCTTCGTGGTGGGCGGCACGCTGATGCTCAAGGTGGGCGCGCGCCTGGACCCGGACGGACTGCGGCATCAATTCAGTTCCGCCGGCTATGCCTCCGTGACCCAGGTGATGGAGCACGGCGAGTTCGCGGTGCGCGGCTCGCTGCTGGACGTGTTCCCCATGGGCTCGCCGGTGCCCTACCGCATCGACCTCTTCGACGACGAGATCGAGACTATCCGGATCTTCGATCCCGAGACCCAGCTCTCGAAAGAGAGCCTCACGGAACTGAGCCTCCTGCCCGCGAAGGAGTATCCGCTGGACGAGGCAGGCATCCGCGCCTTCCGCCAGCGCTACCGGGCCCGCATCGAGGGCGATCCCCAGCGCAGCGTCATCTACCGGGATGTGTCCAACGGCATCGCCATCGGCGGAGTGGAGTATTACCTGCCGCTGTTCTTCGATGAGACCTCGGACTTCTTCCAGTACCTGCCGAGAGAAAGCACCGTGGCCTTCGTGGACGACATGGAGACCGCACTGCAACAGGCCTGGACCCAGATCCAGGAGCGCTACGAGCAACGCCGCCATGACATCGAAAGGCCGCTCCTGAAACCGGAAGACGTGTGGCTGGAACCCAAGGCGGTCCAGGAAGCCGCGGCGCGTTACAACTGCATCGGCATCCAGCCTTTCGAGCTGCTGGATGCCCAGGGCGTGAACTTCCCCACCGCGGCGCCGACCCATCTCCGGGTGGACGTGCGGGCGCCGGAACCAGCAGAGAAGCTGGTGGCGTTCCTCAAGGGCTTCAGGGGCCGCGTGCTGTTTGCTGCCGAATCCGCTGGGCGCCGCGAGTATCTGAACGACCTTCTGGGCAAGCACCGGATCAAACCTGTGGCTTTGGAGGGCTGGGGCGAGTTCCTGGCGAGCGACGAGCCCTTGGGCATCTGCATCGCGCCCCTGGAGCGCGGTCTCAACCTGCCGGACGCGGGACTGGTGGTACTCACGGAAGAACAGCTCTTCGGTGAGCGGGCGCGCCAGAAGACCCGCCGCGTCAGCCGCCGCAATCCGGAAGACATCATCCGTGACCTCACCGACCTGGCGGCCGGGGCGCCGGTGGTGCATGAGCAGCATGGCGTCGGCCGCTACCTCGGGCTCGAGACCCTGGACATGGGCGGTTTCGAGACGGAGTTCCTTCGGCTGGAGTACGCCGGCGGCGACAAGCTCTACGTGCCGGTATCCTCCCTGCATCTCATCAGCCGCTACAGCGGCAGCTCACCCGAGACCGCACCCCTGCACAAGCTTGGCAGCGGCGACTGGGACAAGGCCAGGCGCAAGGCCGCGGAACAGGCTCGGGACGTGGCGGCCGAGCTGCTGGACCTCTATGCACGCCGCGCGGCGCGCGAGGGCCACTCCTTCAAGTTCAACCTCGGGGAATACCAGGCCTTCGCCGAGTCCTTCCCCTTCGATGAGACCCCTGACCAGGCGCTGGCCATCACCAACGTCATCCAGGACATGACCGACGGCAAGTCCATGGACCGGGTGGTCTGCGGCGACGTGGGCTTCGGCAAGACCGAAGTGGCATTGCGGGCGGCCTACGTCGCGGTACAGGGCGGCAAGCAGGTGGCAGTGCTGGTGCCTACCACGCTGCTGGCCCAGCAACATGCCCAGACCTTCCAGGATCGCTTCGCCGACCAGCCGGTTCGCATCGAGGTGCTGTCGCGCTTCCGCACCGGCAAGCAGCAGGATGCGGCGCTCAAGGCGCTCGCCGAAGGCAAGGTGGAGATCGTC
>Ga0207664_10002534_pt1 | contig 12077 bp, 10 predicted proteins | sample LARL83metaG_FD_184349 | JGI IMG/M metagenome (GOLD analysis project Ga0207664, IMG submission 184349) | Corn, switchgrass and miscanthus rhizosphere microbial communities from Kellogg Biological Station, Michigan, USA - LAR L8-3 metaG... | ecosystem: Host-associated > Plants > Roots >...
TGGACAGTCCACGTCGACGTCGGCGACGGCAGCGCTGCCCGCCGGCGTGACACGCAAGACGTTTCCACAGGGATTCGACGCCGCAGCCTTCGCCGCAGAAGCCAAACGGCAGTACATCCAGATCCAACGCTCCTACGACGACGCAGACCGCGCTGCATTATCGAGTGTAATGACCGCGGACATGGCGACTGAAATCGGCCGCGAGCTCGACAAGCGCGGCTTGCATCATCCGACCGAGATCGTCGCCCTCGATGCGGACGTTCTCGATGTGTCGACCGAGGAGGACAAATACTGGATCAGCGTGCGCTTCACGGGCCAGGTCAAAGAGGACGGCGAGCCATTGCCGCACTCAATCGACGAAGTGTGGAATCTCACCAAGCCGGTCAAGGGGGGATCGGGCTGGCTGCTCGCGGGAATTTCGCAGGTGGCGTAACCGCCGCTGCCGCGCACCTGCACTGGTCCCATAAAGCAAAAGCCCAGCGTTTACGCCGGGCAATGTGCTTGAATGGTTGGTTGCGGGGACAGGATTTGAACCTGTGACCTTCGGGTTATGAGCCCGACGAGCTGCCAGACTGCTCCACCCCGCGTCAGAAGGTGAATTGTACGCCTTCCGAGGCCCCTCGGTCAAACCTGCAGGGAAAATCCGTTGCGTTCAGGGCCCGGAAAAACACGGCCGACCGTTGACGCGGCACGGGGCGAAACTGAAAGGTCGCAGCTCCGACGTTTCCAGGAGCCTGGCGACCGCGTCGGACGAGACGCTTTATTACAGGCGTTCGGTCTCAGCAGTCCCCGGACGCCACACCAGCAAGCGGCTTTCGATGCGCGTCACGATGAAGTCCAGTATCAGCGCGAACACCGTCAGCACCAGGATCCCGGCGAGCACGGTGTCGATGTCGAACACGCCCTCGGCCTGCTGGATCAGGTAGCCGACCCCTCGCGCCGATCCCAGGTATTCGCCGACGACGGCGCCGACGAACGCAAGGCCGATCGACGTGTGCAGGCTGGAGAACACCCAGCTCGTCGCCGACGGCAGGTAGACGTGGCGCAGCAACTGGCGCCCGGAGGCGCCCAGCATGCGCGCGTTGGCGAGCACGACTGGACTTACTTCCTTGACGCCCTGGTAGACGTTGAAGAAGACGATAAAGAAAACCAGCGTGACGCCGAACACGACTTTCGACGCAATGCCCAGGCCGAACCACACGGCGAAGATCGGCGCGAGAATCACGCGCGGCATCGCGTTCATGCCCTTGATATAGGGGTCGGCAAGCGTCGACGCCGTCGGTGAGAGCGCGAGCCACAATCCCGCGACCAGCCCGAGCAGCGTGCCGATCGCGAACGCGAGCAGGGTCTCGATCAGCGTCACGCCCAGATGCAGGTAGATGCTGCCGCTGGAAAACCATGTCCAGATGCGCTGAAAAACCTTGAGCGGCTGGCCGAAAAAAAACTTGGCGCGGGTCGGATCGTCGAACCAGAACGGCGGGATCAACCCCGGCTCGGTCATCGCGTACCAGAACAGGAACACCCCGCCCAAGAGCAGCGTGTGGTAGAGCACGAGCCTGGCGCGCCGCGTGTTGGTCGTCATCGGCGGCGCTTCACTGCGTCTTCCGGCTTTGCGCGTAGCCCTTCAGCACCTCGTCCTTCATCGCGTGCCAGATGTCGCCGTGGATTTCGACGAAGCGCGGCGTCATGCGGATCTCGTTGACGTCGCGCGGACGCGGCAGGTCGATGACGAACTCGCCGATCGGATGCGTCCCGGGGCCCGCCGACAGCACGATGACCCGATCGGACAGCGCGATCGCTTCCTCGAGATCGTGCGTGATGAACAGCACCGACTTGCGATCGGCCGACCAGAGCTCGAGCAGCTCGTTCTCCATCAACTGTCGCGTCTGCACGTCGAGCGCGGAGAACGGCTCGTCCATCAGCATGATCTTGGGGTCGAGGATCAGCATCTGCGCCAGCGCGACCCGCTTGCGCATGCCGCCGGAGAGCTGATGCGGAAAGCGGCGCTCGAAGCCCGCAAGGCCGACGCGCGCGAGCCAGGCATGGCCGCGTGTTTCGGCGTCGCCCGGCGCGACGCCGGCGAATTCCAGCCCGGCCAGAACATTGTCCAGGGCGCTGCGCCACGGCATCAACGAGTCGGCCTGGAACATGTAACCCGCGGCGCGATTGATGCCCGTCAGCGGCGAGCCCTTGACGCGAACCCTGCCCGACGACGGCGGGAGCAATCCGGCGGCGACATTGAGCAGCGTCGATTTGCCGCAGCCGGTTGGACCGACGACCGAGACGAATTCGCCCTCGCCGACGGTAATCGTGGTGTCGCGCACCGCCGTGTAGCGATCGCCGGCCCGCTCGCGCGAGGCGAACGTGCAGGTGATCTGTTCGAGCGCGAGCGCCGGCTCCCGCCCGGCACCCGTGGCGGAGTGCATCCGGCTATTTCTTGTACTTGGCCAGCGCCTTTTCGACGTACTGGTTGTCGTAGGTCTGCGCGAGATTGATCGACGCAGGCTTGACGTCCGGATTGAACGCGGCGAGCACCTTCAGCGTGTTTTCGGCGCCCTGCTTGTTGAACCGTCCGTCGGTCGAAAACGCATCCTTGACCTTGTTGTAGCTCGCGAGATACCCGGCCTTGTCACCCAGCAGGTATTCGGGCGGCACCGTCGCGACGACCTGGTCAGGCGTCGCCTTGTCGAGCCACAGCAGCGCGCGCACCATCGCGTTCGTCAGCGCCTGCACGGTATTCGGATTCTTCTTGATGAAGTCGATCGGCGCATACAGCGCGGCCGCCGGCATGTCGGGGCTGCCAAACACCGCGGCGGTCCCCTTGGCGGTGCGCGTGTCGGCGATCAGGACGATATCGCCCTTGGATTCGAGCATCGTGATCACCGGATCGACGTTCGAGATCGCATCGATGTTGCCCGACTCGACCGCGGCGATCGCGCCCGATGCGGTGCCCACGCCGATGATCGAGACGTCGTCGCCCTTGAGCCCGTCCTTAGCCAGCATGTGCAGCACCAGCCGATTGGTGCTCGAGCCAGGCGCGCTGACGCCGATCTTCATGCCCTTGAGGTCCTTCGGCGATTTGTACGACGCCGCTTTGCTCTTGACGATGCCGAGCGAGATCGCGGGATAGCGGCCCATCAGCACGAAACCTTGCATGTTGAGGCCCTTCGGCTGCTGGTCGATCGTGTTCTCCCATGCACCCGAAACGACGTCGGCGCTGCCGCCGACGACCGCCTGCAACGCCTTCGAGCCGCCGGCGAAGTCGCTGATCTCGACGTCGAGGCCTTCGTCCTTGAAATAGCCGAGACGCTCGGCGATCGTCAGCGGCAGGTAATAGAAGCCGGCCTTGCCGCCGACGGCGATGGCAACCTTCGGCTTTTCGATCTTGCCTTGCGCCTGTGCAGCCCACGGCAATGCGACGGCGAGCGTCGCGCAAACGGTGAGCGCGATCATGCGGAATAGCTTCATGGAATCCTCCAGGTGCGAAAACGGCGCGGGCGCGCGATCTCTCGCCGACATGCTCGGAATTTCAAGTCGGTACGGTCGATGCTCACATAGGGCTCACGGTGTGTCAACGAGGCTGCCGGACCGCTGACTTCAATGCGCCAGTTCCGGTGGCGGCGGATGCAGGTCGGTCGATTTTCCGGCCTTGACCACCTGTCCCGGCAGATCGTGCCCCACGATCTCGCCCAACCGGCGCGACGCGGCGAGCAGCAGGTCCAGATCGACGCCGGTCGCGTAGCCCATGCCGTGCAGCATGTGCACCAGGTCTTCGGTGCAGATGTTGCCCGTGGCGCCCGGCGCGAACGGACAGCCGCCGAGGCCGCCGAGACAGCCTTCGTAGCGGACGACGCCGGCGCTGAGTCCGGCGAGCACGTTGGCAAGTCCCATGCCTCGCGTGTTGTGGAAATGCAGCGCGAGGTCGAGCTCCGGCCAGCGCTCGCGCACGCGCCTCACCAGCGCCTCGACCTGCCGCGGGTTGGCCATGCCGGTCGTGTCGGCCAGCGTCACCCCTGCAACGCCCAGATCGACGTAGCGCGCGACGCCATCGATCACCTGCCGTTCGGGAATGACGCCTTCGAACGGACAGCCGAACGACGTCGCCAGCGCGCCGGTGATCGCCTTGCCGCTGCCGCGGGCGACGTCGAACACTTCGGCAAAACCGGCGAACGACTGCGCGACCGTGCGCCGCACGTTGGCGCGATTATGCGTTTCCGACACCGAGACGACGAGCACCATCTCGTCGACATCGGCGGCGAGCGCGCGCTCGGCGCCGCGCGCGTTCGGCACCAGCGCGACGTAGCTGACGGCGGGGTTGCGCTCGATGCCCGCCATCACCGCTTCTGCGTCGCGCAGGTTAGGTACCGCCTTGGGCGAGACGAACGAGGTCGCCTCGACCTTCGCAACACCGGTCGCCGAAAGAAGGTCGATGAGCTCGATCTTCTGCTCGGTCGGCACCCATTGCGGCTCGATCTGCAAGCCGTCGCGGGCGACGACGTCGTGAATGAAAATTTGCTTGTCCATCACCTGCCTTTCAAATCGTCCCGGCCGCGCGCAGGCGCGCGATGTCGGCATCGGCGTAACCGAGCGTGCGCAGGACGGCATCGGTATGCTCGCCCAGCGCGGGTCCTATCCAGTCGATGTCGCCGGGTGTGTCCGACAACTTGGGAACGATACCGGGAAATTTCATCGGCGTGCCGTCGGGAAGCCGCATCTGCCGGATCATCTCGCGCGCCGCGTATTGCGGGTCGGCGAGGATGTCGGCGGCGGTGTAGATCTTGCCGTGCGGAACGTCGGCCGCCTTGAGCGTCGCCAGGACCTGCTCGAGATCGTGCGCCGCCGCCCAGCCGCCGATCGCGCCGTCGATCTCGGCCGTCCGCTTGACCCGGCCGAGGTTGTTCGCCAGCGTCGGATCCTGCCCGAGATCGTCGCGACCGATCGCGTGCATCAGCCGCTTGTAGATGCTGTCGCCGTTGCCGGCGATGACGACGCTGTGCCCGTCGCGCGTCGTGTAGGTGTTCGACGGCACGATGTTGGTGAGCCCGGTGCCGATGCGGCCGCGCGTCTCGCCGAAGATGTCGTAATCGGGGATCAGGCTTTCCATCATGTTGAACACGGCTTCGTACAGCGCGACGTCGACCACCTGCCCCCTGCCGCCGCGCGCTTCGCGGTGATGCAGCGCCATCAACACGCCGATGACGCCGTGCAGAGCGGCCAACGCGTCGCCGATGCTGATGTTCATGCGAACCGGCGGACGGTCGGGGAATCCGGTGACATGGCGCATGCCGCCCATCGACTCGCCGACGGCACCGAAGCCGGGCTGGTCCCGATACGGCCCGGTCTGGCCGAAGCCCGACAGGCGGAGCAGGATCAGGCCGGGATTGACGGCGGACAGCGCGTCGTAGCCGAGTCCCCATTTTTCCAGCGTGCCGGGGCGGAAATTCTCGATCACGATGTCGGCGTCGCGGGCGAGCCGGCGCACGATCTCCTGCCCTTCGGCGACGCGGAGGTTTGCGGTGACCGACTTTTTGTTGCGCGCCTGGACATACCACCAGAGCGACGTACCCTTGTGCAGCAGCCGCCACTGCCGCAGCGGATCGCCGCCATCGGGCGATTCGATCTTGATGACCTCGGCGCCGAACTCGGCCAGCATCTTGCCCGCGAACGGGCCGGCGATCAGCTGACCGACCTCGAGGACCTTGAGGCCGGCGAGCGGACGAGCGGCGACTGCGGAGGCGGACATCGTGGCCGCCGTCAGATGTTCCCGCCGGCGCGCCGGGCGCGCAGCGCGCCCTCGAGACGCGGCAGCTTGTCCGCCATCGCGCGGCCGATATAGAGCTGCGGGTCGGACGGCGGGCTCATGTTTTCCTTTTTCTCGCGTTCGGCGATGCTGGTGCGCGCCTGCTCGAACGCCTTGACGAACGAGTCCTCGAAATGCAGCGCCTGCTGGAAGAGCGCTTCGGCGAAGAAGGTCGCGTCGCTGTCGGTGCCGCAGCCGAACGACGTGCGATTGGCCGCCGACGCCGTCATGATCAGCGTGTAGTCGTCCTGCAGCGGCTCGACATAGCCGCCCGAATAGCAGGCCGACACGATGACGATGCGCCACTTGATCCCGGATTGATCGAGCATCTCGCGCAGCGACTGCGGTGAAAGCTCGTCCAGCTCCAGTGGCGGAAAGTCTGCGGTAAGCCGATAGTCGCGCCCGCCATGGCTTTCCAGGAAGACGAGCACGACGTCGTCGTCGCGATCGATCGTCGCGCCGATCTCGTTCAGTGTCTCGCGCAGATTGTTGACGGTCGCCAAAGGCGTGTCGAGCACCGTCCGCGGATTGTTGATCAGCGTGACCGAGCGTCCATCGGTGTCGAAGCGCTCGTCGAACAGATCCCGCGCGGCGACGACGTCCTTGCGAAAGACGTCTTCCGCCGCGTCCGGAGCGAAGCCGACAAAATACAGGTCGGTGACGTCCGGCCGCTGGTCCTCGAGGTCGGTGAGCGCCTTGTCGAGCAAGCGCGGCTGCGCGGCAAGCGCCTCCTCCGACGCGGGGCTCGGATAACCCGTATCGCGCGCTTCGGCCGCCGAGTCCGAGACCCACCATGACGTGTCGGGCAACAGCGGGGCAAACAGCCACATCGGACTCATCAGCACCGCGGCGGCGACCACCGACCGCAGGCCATAATGCGGCCGGGGTGGGGCGAGGCTCACGGCAGCCGCGCGCCAGAGCCAGAACAGCGTCCACAAGGTGAAGATCGATTGCGCGCGCACGGTTTCGCCAAAAAAATCCAGCGGGCCGAAGACCGCGCCCAAGACCCGCGCGATCTGCAGCGGCCACTCGCTGGCGAGCACGATGACCGGCAGCGCCAGCGCGTAATCGGGTTGCCGGAAGGCGCGCGCCAGCAAGGTGGCAAGCAGCATCAGGATTGCGCCGAAGAACACTTCGCCGACCAGGCCTTGCATCGTGAACATCGCGCCGGGGTCGCGCTGCACCCAGTCGACGCCGATGTCGACCAGAGCCGAAAAGGCGAACAGCGCCAGGAGCTGAGGAACGCCGATGCGGAAATCCAGCCGCGTCACCTTCAGCCCGAACGGGATGCGCCCGCCCCAGGCGAGGTTGCGACCCAGGTCGCGAAGCGATATCGGCATCGACAAGCCGTCCTCTATCCGGCCGCGCGTTCGGCGATGTACGACTTGACCGCAGCGACATCCGGCGGCAGCACGGCGTAGCGCTGCGGCCGCTCTTCGATCCCGATGTACGCGGCCGGCCGCGCCGCTTGCCGGCCGAGCGCCTCGCGTATCGTCGTTGCGAACTTCGCCGGCAGCGCCGTCTCGATGCAGATCAGCGGAATGCCCTTTTCGCGCTGCTCGAGTCCGACCTTGATGCCGTCGGCGGTGTGCGGGTCGACGACGATACGATAATTATCGGCCACCGCCCGGATGGTTTCGATCCGGTCGGCGTGGGTGCTCATGCCCGACACGAAGCCCGATTCGCGCAGCCTCGCCTCCAGCGGCGTCCCGAACAGGTCGAAGCCGCCGTCGCGCTCGACCCGAACCCACAATTCGCGCACCTTGGCCGCGTCGCGATCGGCCAGGTCGAAGACGAAGCGCTCGAAATTCGACGCCTTGGAAATGTCCATCGACGGGCTCGACGTCTGCAGCGTCTCGTCCGGGCGGCGCACGCGGTAGCTCGCGGTGCGGATGAATTCATCGAGCACGTCGTTTTCATTGGTCGCGAGAATCAGCCGCCGGATCGGGAGGCCCATTTTGCGCGCGACGTGACCGGCCAGGATGTTGCCGAAGTTGCCCGAAGGCACGGCAAACGATACCTGCTCGGCGTTGCTCTGCGTCGCCGCAAAGTAGGCCTTGAAGTAATAGACGATCTGCGCGGCGACCCGCGCCCAGTTGATCGAATTGACGGTCCCGATCCGCATCTCGCGCTTGAACCCCGCGTCGGCGCCGATGGCCTTGACGATGTCCTGGCAGTCATCGAACACGCCGTCGATCGCGATGTTGAAGATGTTCGGATCGGTCAGCGAATACATCTGTGCCGTCTGGAACGGGCTCATCCGGTCCTTGGGCGAGAGCATGAACACGCGGATCCCGCGCTTGCCGCGCATCGCGTACTCGGCCGACGATCCGGTGTCGCCCGACGTGGCGCCGACGATGTTGAGGTCGCGCTCGCCCTTGGCCAGCGCGTGCTCGAACAGGTTGCCGAGCAGCTGCATCGCGATGTCCTTGAACGCCAGCGTCGGGCCGTTCGCCGCCCGCAGCAGCGATACGCCGGGCTCGAGCGGCAGCAGCGGCGTGATCTCCTCGCTGCCGAAGATCGTCGCGGTGTAGGTGCGGTCGATCAACGCCTCGAGCTCGGCCGGTACGATATCGTCGGCGAACAGCGACAGCAGCGCGAAGGCCAGCCGGCGGTAGCCGAGCGGGCGCAGCGCCGCGAGGTCGGTTGCGCCGAGACGCGGATAGGTCGCCGGCACCGTCAGACCGCCGTCCGGCGCGAGCCCTTCGAGCAGGATCGCCGAGAACGGCTGCGGCGGCATGCCGCCGCGGGTGCTGATGTATTCCATTGCGAAAAAGGACTAGCGCTCCGGCGCGTAGTCGATTTCACGCACCGACTTCTGCACGCGCAGCCGTTCGACATTGCCGCGAATCTGCTCGCGCAGCGCGAGACCGTTCGGCACGGCATGGAGGACGAGCAGTGGCGTCGTACGGTCGGAGGAGTTGAGCACCACGTCGGACAGACCGAACAGGCGCAGGAAGAATGGCTCGATCAAGGTCGTGTCCTTGACGCGATAGAGCTCGATCGAGTCGGTGCGCTTGGTGAGCACGCCGCGGGTAAGTCCGACGCGCTCGCTCGTCACCCGGTAGCGAAAGAACTTGAGCGTCAGGTAGCGCCACAGTGCGATGAGGGCCGGGACGAACAGAACCCAGTACGCTTCCGGCCGGATCATCGCGCCAGCGACGATGATCGCCGCCGCGACGAGCACGCAAGCAAGGTAAGTGCCGAAGTTGGTCAGTTGCGACGGGCTGCCCTCCCAGACGACCGTCTCGCTCGTGGTTTCCATGTTCGCCTCCATCCGTCCCGTTGACCGGTTCTAGTTAAGCTCTTCCATCCGGATCCTCACCACCTTGCCCCGCACCGTCGGCAGTGCCTCGATCCGTGCAATCGCGTCGACGACGCCGCGCTCGACCGACCGATGCGTCAAAAGGATGATATCGGTCTGCTCGGCGCCTTCGGAGGGCTCCTTCTGGATCATGGCTTCGATCGAGATTTCGCGATCGGCGAGGATGCGCGTGATGTCCGCCAGCACCCCCGGCCGGTCCAGCACCCGCATGCGCAGGTAGTAGCTGGTCTCGACGTCGCCGATCGAGAGCACCGGCGTGTCGGAAAGCTGGTCGGGCTGGAACGCCAGGTGCGGCACGCGGTGCTCGGGGTCGGCCGTGTGCATGCGCGTGACGTCGACCAGGTCGGCGATGACGGCGCTTGCCGTCGGCTCGGCGCCGGCGCCGGGACCGTAATAGAGCGTGGGGCCGACGGCGTCGCCCTTGACCAGCACCGCGTTCATCGCGCCCTCGACATTGGCGATCAGCCGCTTGTGCGGGACCAGCGTCGGATGCACGCGCAATTCGATGCCGTCGCGGCCGTTCGCTTTGGCGCGGCGCGTGATGCCGAGCAGCTTGATCCGGTAGCCGAGCTCCTCGGCGTAGCGTATGTCCTCGCGCGCCAGCCGCGAGATGCCTTCGGTGTACGCCTTGTCGAATTGCATCGGCACGCCAAATGCTATCGCCGACATGATCGTCAGCTTGTGCGCGGCATCGATGCCGTCGACGTCGAACGTCGGATCGGTTTCGGCGTAGCCCTTCGCCTGGGCGTCCTTGAGCGCGGCGGCGAACGTCGCGCCGGTGGCGCGCATCTCCGACAGGATGAAGTTGCTGGTGCCGTTGATGATGCCGGCTATCCACTCGATCCGATTCGCCGTCAGGCCTTCGCGCAGCGCCTTGATGATCGGAATGCCGCCGGCCACCGCCGCCTCGAATGCGACCATCACGCCGGCTTTTTGCGCGGCGGCGAAGATCTCGTTGCCATGCGCGGCCAGCAGTGCCTTGTTGGCGGTGACCACGTGCTTGCCGTTCGCGATCGCCCGCAGCACGTACGCTCTGGCCGGCTCGATGCCGCCGATCAGCTCGACGACGATGTCGATGTCCCGGTCGTCGACGACGGTCTGCGGATCGGTATCCAGCCGCACACCGTCGACGTCGCGGGTCGCCGCCTGGGCGCGGGAGAGCGTGCGCGTGGCGATGTGGGTGATGCGGATCGGGCGTCCGGCGCGGCGCGCGATTTCTTCTTCGTTGCGGCGCAGGACATCCCAGGTGCCGCGTCCCACCGTGCCCATGCCGAGCAATCCGACATGCAGGGGCTTCATCGTGGTCTCCGCCATCGCGCGCTCTTAAGCGAGTCCGTCTTCACGGAACATCTGCTTGATGCCGCGGATCGCCTGCCGCGTACGTGATTCATTCTCTATCATCGCAAAGCGCACGTGACCGTCGCCAAATTCGCCGAAGCCGATGCCCGGCGACACCGACACCTTGGCTCGCGCCAAGAGCTGCTTGGTGAATTCGAGCGAGCCGAGCGGCCGGTACGCCTCCGGAATCGCCGCCCAGACGTACATCGACGCCTTCGGGATGTCGACCTTCCATCCGGCTTCGTGCAGCCCCTTGACCAGCACGTCGCGCCGCTTCTGATAGGTCATCGCGATCTGCGCGACGCAATCCTGCGGCCCTTCGAGCGCCGCGATCGAGGCGACCTGGATCGGCGTGAACGTCCCGTAGTCGTGGTATCCCTTGATCCGCGACAGTGCGTGAACCAGGTCCTTGTTGCCGACCATGAAGCCGATCCGCCAGCCGGCCATGTTGTAGCTCTTGGACAAGGTGAAGAATTCGACCGCGACTTCGCGTGCTCCCGGCACCTGCATGATCGAAGGCGCTTTCCAGCCGTCGAAGCAGATGTCTGCATAGGCCAGATCGTGCACGACGTAGATCCCGTGCTCGCGGGCCAGCGCGATGATCTTTTCGAAGAACGGCAACTCGACGCATTGCGCGGTCGGATTCGCCGGGAAATTGATGATCAGCATCTTCGGCTTGGGAAAGCTCGACTTGATCGTGCGATCGAGCTCGGCGAAGAAGTCGACGTCGGGCGTCAACTGCACCTGGCGGATGTCGGCGCCGGCGATCACCGGCCCGTAGATGTGGATCGGATAGCTCGGATTCGGCACCAGTACGGTGTCGCCCTGCCCCAGCGTCGCGAGACCGAGATGCGCGATGCCCTCCTTCGAGCCGATCGTCACGATCGCCTCGGTGTCGGGATCGAATTCGACGCCGTAGCGGCGCTGATACCACTGGCAGATCGCGCGGCGCAGCCGCGGGATGCCGCGCGACACCGAGTAGCCGTGCGTATCGGAGCGCTGCACGGTTTCGACCAGCTTGGCGACGATGTGCGCCGGGGTCGGCCCGTCGGGATTGCCCATGCCGAAATCGATGATGTCCTCGCCGCGCCGCCGGGCGGCCATCTTGAGTTCGGAAGTGATCGTGAAGACGTACGGCGGCAGACGCGCGATGCGCGCGAACTCGCGATCGATCGGGGAAGCCATGCGGTTCCTCACCCCGCCAGCATAAGCGCCCGGACCGTCCGAGCGATGTGGCGGCGACTGAAGCTATAATCCTAACGGACTTAGGCAGTTACCGCAATGCACAACGACATACCCACCGTTACCTGAGAAGCTGAAGACGCCGCATGAAATTCCATCTCAACACCGCAGAAGGCAACGTCTTTACCGGTCATGGCGAGGGTTTCGTCCGCATCGGCGAGACCGACTACCGCGAGAATCTCTTGGTCACGCCCGAGCGATTGATCGGCGGCTGGGCGCCCGGCGGGTTCGATGCGCTGTCCGAGTCCGACTTCGCCGCGCTTGCGGCGCTCGAGCCCGAAGTCGCGCTGTTCGGCAGCGGGACGACGATGCGGTTTCCGCATCCGCGCCTGACGCGCGCGTTGACCCAAGCAGGGATCGGCCTCGAAGTGA
>Ga0207664_10002535_pt1 | contig 12073 bp, 7 predicted proteins | sample LARL83metaG_FD_184349 | JGI IMG/M metagenome (GOLD analysis project Ga0207664, IMG submission 184349) | Corn, switchgrass and miscanthus rhizosphere microbial communities from Kellogg Biological Station, Michigan, USA - LAR L8-3 metaG... | ecosystem: Host-associated > Plants > Roots >...
CCGCTCCACCGACTCGGATCAATCCTGACCTTCCCCCGGACCTCGAACGAATCATCAACAAAGCCCTGGAAAAAGACCGCGACGTTCGCTGCCAAAGTGCCGCTGAAATCCGTGCCGACCTGAAGCGGCTGAAGCGGGACACGAGTTCCGGAAAGGTGAGTGTCGTAACGCCAGTTGCGACAAAACCGGCGCGCAAGGGAAGAATTTCCCTCTGGATTGCGGCATCGATGGCGGCCGTGCTCACGGCTCTTGGCGCGTGGTGGTTCGCCCCGGTCGCGCAGCCGCGCGTGACAGCTTCTACGCAGATCACACATGACAATCAGCCGCGATGCTGCTTCGTGACCGACGGTACCCGTGTGTATTTCACAGAGTTCGATCCTTCCACCGGGAAGGGATTTGCAAAGCAGGGATCGTTTAAGGGCGGCGGCGAAGCCACTCCAATCGCTACGACGCTGGATAACGTCTTCGTTCTTGACATCTCACCTGATGGATCTGAACTTTTAGTTGCCTCCGGCGGAACAGTTGGTTTGGGCGAGTCGCTGTGGACGTTGCCGCTTCCCTCAGGTTCAGCCCGGCGTTTGGGTAACATTATTGTCGATGGCACCCGCGCGAAATGGTCGCGCGATGGCAAGAAACTCGTCTTTGGGAAAGGCAACGAGCTGTGGGTAGCGGACGCGGATGGCAGCAATCCCACGCATATCTATACGGGACAGGGGCGTCCGGAATGGTTAAGCTTTTCTGTGGATGGGAAGCGAATCCGCTTTACCCTGTTCAACGATCAGGACAACACCCGGGCTTTGTGGGAGATCGGCGCCGACGGTTCGGGACCGCACCCGCTGTTGCCGGGCTGGCACAATCCTCCGCGCGAATGCTGCGGGGTGTGGACGCCCGACGGCCGCTACTATGTTTTCCAGAGTACCGCTGACAATAAGACCACCAATGACCTGTTCGTATTGAGCGATTCAACCAGCCTATTTCATCGCTCGTCGTTGAAACCGACGCAGTTAACCTTTGGTCCTTTGTCCTTTGCCATGGGCAGCGTGACTCCAGACGGCAAACATCTGCGGGTGGGAGGTTTGGAGAATCGAGGCGAACTGGTGAAGTTCGATCCAATCACCAAGCAGATCGTTCCCTACTTAGGCGGGATATCAGCGACGCAGGTGGCGTTCTCTAAAGACGGAACGTGGATGGCTTACGTCAGCGTCGTGGACTACACGCTGTGGGTGAGCCGCACGGACGGGAGTGGCAAGCTCCAGCTGACGTATCCTCCCAATTCAACCGCGTTGCCGCGGTGGTCGCCCGATGGTACAAAAATCGCCTTCATGTCGGCACAAGTGGGCAAGCCTTGGAAGATTTTTACTGTTTCCGCGCAAGGTGGTACTCCGGAGGAATTGCTTCCGCAGGACGCAGCAGAAGGCGATCCCCAGTGGTCACCGGATGGTACCCGAATGGTGTTCTCACGTATTCCCGACATGGCGAATGCTTCGGACATCCGGATCATCGACCTGAATACACGGCAAGTTTCCGTGGTGCCCGGCTCTGCTGGTCTGTTCAGCCCTCGCTGGTCGCCGGACGGACATTTCCTGGCGGGAATGGATTTTGCACGGCAATCAACCAAGCTGTCGTTATATGACTTTGCATCTGGCAAATGGTCAGATTGGGTGAACGATGCGAATGGCATTGAATATCCGACGTGGTCTCCTGACGGCCAGTTCATCTACTATGCAAGTGGCTCTCTCCCCGCTTATGACCGTGTGAAGCTAGGCAGCCATCAGATACAGCATCTGTTCAATATTCCCAACTTGAATCCGTACTCGACCAACATTGGTCCCTGGAGCGGCCTTACCCTCGACGGCACATTGATGTACACGCGCGACGTGAGCTCGCAAAACGGGTATCAGCTGGACGTGGATTTCCCATAGCTCCAAACCGCACTCGTATAGTGACCTGTCCTTCGGTTACCATATTTGAGGGCTGCTCCCCGCATCCAATTAACTATGACGAAGAACCTGCTGCTGTCGCTGGCCGTAGTTTTGTTCCTTGGCACATTGACGTTGGCTCAAGATCCGTCCCTGCTGCGGCCGCCCAAAGGCTCACCGGTAGCGCTCATTGTGTTCGAGGACTTGCAGTGCCCGAAATGCCGGCTGGATTCGCCGGTCGAGCAGCAAGCCGCTAAGGCGCACAAGATTCCGCTGATTATTCACGATTTCCCGCTGCCCATGCACAACTGGTCGTATCAGGCGGCGATCATCGCTCACTATTTCGATTCGCAGTCGAAGGAGTTGGGATCTGAGTTCCGTTCCTTCATCTTCCAGCACCAGCCGGAGATTACGCCCGACACGCTGCAGAATTTCGCGCAGCGCTTTGCGACCGAGCACAAGACCCAACTACCATTCGTGATCGATCCGCAGGGCAAGTTTGCGGCTGAGGTCAATGCTGATAAAGAGCTTGGCAAGAAGGTGGGTATCCAGCACACGCCGACGATCTACGTGGTCAGCAGCCGCAATCCTTCGCGGCCGTTTATCGAAGTAACGGACAGCTCGCAATTATTCCAGACGATCGAAGCCATGCAGAGCGAATGAAAAAGATCGGGTGATCGGGTTATCTGGTGATCGGGCGAAGTGAAAACAATTGGTAATTGGGTAATTGGGTAATTGGGTAATTTATACGCCAGTTTCAAGGCCTTTCTTCAATTTCCCAATTACGCAATTTCCAAGGTCCCCAATTTCCTATTGCATTCGAGTCTTCCGATCACCCGATCACTTAACCTGTCCGGCCACGTACGCGCTCACCTGCACGAAGATGCTGTTCTGAAAGAGAATGTTCCCCTGCTCCGCCGCGCGGATCTTGATTTCGGCGAAATTGCTACTTAACTGTGCGGGAGCGGTGGCGCGCACCAATACCGTGCTTTGACTCTGTGCTGACACCGACGTAGTGGGGATTGGTGAGCCGGAAGCCCAGCCTGAAGGCATTTCCGCCGAGATGCTGACTTCCACTGGAACGTTAGTGGAATTCCGGATCGCGATGGGTATCGTCAGCGTATCACGCGCCTGAACGGCGATTTCCGGTCGCAGAGTCTCCAGCGAGTTCAGCACATGGGCGCGCCAGAAGTTGCGGTAAAAGCCGAATGGGCCGCCAAACTCGACGTCAACTGTTTTCGAGGGATGGAACTTCCAAGGCGACGGGGGCACGTACGGAATCGGGGTAGACGAAGCGCCTTCAAAAACATCGGCGCTGTCAGGCCCCGGCACGTGCGATTTCCCGAGCCATAACCGAACCGGTTCGGGCAGGTACCCCGCTTTCTGCATGTCCGCGATTGCGGTCGGTGAAGTATCGCCGCCCTCAATTCTTCTGCCGAGATTCGGATCAGGCAATTGCGTGTAATAGGCCGCAGCGGATTGGGCGGCCAGTTGCAGGTAGGTGAGCTTGCGCGACGGTGAAGCCTGGGTCCCGTCGTACTCGGGGCCATGTCCCTTGAAAAACGTTGTGTCGAACGCATCGGTGAAGTAGTAGAGCTTCTGCGGCTGCCAGGGAGTGAGCCCCTCAAACGCATTCTCGAATTGGCGAATAGGCGCGGCGAGCTGTGAAGGGAATGCGGTTGGGTCTCCCGCCACATCGAAAGCTTCGGTTGCGATAACACCTGCGGCTTGGTGATCCCCGTGATTCTCTCCGGCGACGCTGCTCGGTAGCCAAGTGAACACAACCTCAGGCTGGGTAAGGCGCACGATCCGAACCACCTGCTCCAGCACCGATGCGCTCGGCCACGTCGCTATCGAAAGGAGAACGTCCTGGCTGGCAGTGTCGCGGCCATCGAGGAACCATACGTTGGTGATGCCTAGCCTGCTTAGCGCCTTCCGCCCCTCGATCTCCCGAACCAGGCCTAGAGCCTTTGCGTGCTCGCGGCCAGTGGAATTGGAGCCGGAATCGCCGCGCGTGCAGTACACGACTGCAACCCGCTTGTGCTGGTCGAACACGGCGCGAGCGAGATAGCTGGAAACGATGGTGTCGTCATCCGGATGTGCGACGACGACAAGGATGTCGACCTTGTAGCGGTCGTCTGGCGTGGAGACCTGGCCGAAGCTGGCCATCTCCAGCAGGCACAAGATCGACAGGAGGAAGATGTTTAGGCGGCTTTTCAATGTGTTTCCCATTGCCGGCTTTTTCGCAACTTAGGCCGTATAAAACCAAAAGGGTCGGACACGAATGTCCGACCCACACAAGCCCTTGGCGGGCGAGGTCGCCCGTTCGACTCCTTCGCTCAGCTCAGTCGCTCAGGGCAGGCTCCGCCCCACACACGACTTACGCTACCGTCCTCAGTTTCCCCGGCAGAAAGTGGTACGGAGGCCAGGGGCCGCTGACTGACACTTCGCAGTTCTTCAGCTGCTTGACTGCGCTGCTGGTTCGGTTCTGATATTTTTCGATGGATTTGCTGTCGATCAGGTGTGCTATGTCGATGAGGATTCCGTCTGTGTCAACCCGCTTACAACTGATTTCTTCTTCCAGCGGATTGAAGAGCCTGTGGACTTGAACCGAGAGCGCCTTGGCTCGTGTCTGGCGCTCGCGGTCGTTCGAGGCCTTTTCGCGGAGTTTAGCGAGATACTCGCCCCCCACCGTGTCGGGAATCGTGACCTCCCTCAGTTCTCTAAGGGCCCGTTCCCTGACCAGGACCTTAACGTGCATCTCAGCCTTGCCCTTCAGCCGGGCTACGCTCTCGCCGAATGCCCGCTTGTTGGCGCGAACGGCGTGCTTGAGAGACTCGTCGTTGTCGAAGATCGTTCCAAACCGGAAGGGAAGCACAGTGCCCTGGCGGAAGCAAACGCTGACAACTTTAGCATGCTCCAGGACGTGTTTTTCTTCCAACTTGGTGGCTGCTCGGTCAAATTCGCTGACCACCACCGCGAAATCGCCGCTGGGATAACTAAGGACTGTGGCTCCGTTAACACCTTGAATGCCGTCGAGTACGAAGGGGCGGCGAGTGCGAGTACCGTTCGAAAGCCGGTGCTCAGTGAGGCAGTACGCGTACCAGAACATAAGAGGTCTCTCCAAAGCTGGTCAGAGGCATACCTGCTTACCTCGGTTTTTGCGACAACGCGTTATTTCGAACCCAGGAAGAAAGGGCAGTTTTACGGGATTGGACGCCAAAAGCCGCATCCAGTCTTGATCTTACGCCTGGGGAATCAAAAAATGCAACACTTTCGTGGCAAATGCATCGCAAAGCGACGTTTCGGGTGAGATTGCGAGGCTTAAAGGGCAATTCCGCGAGTCTCTGAGGCGGACCTCCGCCCTTATGGCCCTCCAAAACTGCCAATTCCCTATCGGATAAGCGGCACTCTGATAACATGGTGCCCCATGTCAGAGCCTACGCCACTGGGCCAGACCATATCGCACTACCGCATCGTCGACAAGCTGGGCGGCGGAGGTATGGGCGTTGTCTTCAAGGCCGAAGATACCCGCCTCCACCGGTTCGTGGCGTTGAAGTTCCTGCCGGAAGACGTGGCTCGCAACCCCCAGGCTTTGGCGCGCTTCCAGCGTGAGGCGCAGGCCGCTTCGGCACTTAACCATCCGAATATCTGCACTATTCACGACATTGGTGAGCAGGAGGGCCAGGCGTTTCTGGCGATGGAGTTCCTGGACGGCATTACGCTAAAGCACAAGATTGCAGGAAAGCCACTTGAGACGGATGTCCTCTTGTCACTGGCGATCGAGATCGCCGATGGATTGGACGCGGCCCATTCGCAAGGCATCGTGCATCGCGACATTAAGCCGGCCAACATCTTTGTAACCAAGCGCGGACATGCCAAGATTCTCGATTTTGGCCTAGCCAAGGTGACTGCCTCCGCAAGCGACCCTTCGTCGGCAAACACCATGACGGCGGCGATCGAGGCGCAGCACCTCACCAGCCCTGGATCAGCCCTTGGGACCATCTCCTATATGTCACCGGAACAGGCGCGGGGGAAAGATCTGGACGCGCGCACGGACCTGTTTTCTTTTGGGGCTGTTCTTTACGAGATGGCCACGGGTTCGCTCCCGTTCCCGGCGGATAGTTCCGCTGAAATCTTCAAGGCAATCCTGGATACGACGCCGACACCACCGGTACGACTGAATCCCATGGTGCCTCCCGAGCTGGAGCGAATTATCAACAAGGCTCTGGAGAAAGACCGGAATCTGCGTTATCAAAGCGCAGCAGAAATGCGCGCTGATTTGCAGCGACTCAAACGGGATACAGACTCGGGACGATCCGGAATTGCTGTCTCAGCATCTGGTTCCAGCGCGCAATTTGCGGCAATACCCGGCAGCGGTTCCATGTCAAGGGCGGCCGTTTCTCGGTCTGGGTGGAAGAGGTGGGTGGCGGTTGGCATTGCCATTGTCATCGTTTTCGCTGCGATGTTCCTATACCTCGGCTCGCGCCCGGTCCCTCGGCCTACGCTGTCCGGATACGTTCAAGTCACGAATGATGGGATCCCAAAGAGCCTGTTCGGCACGGATGGCGCCCGCCTGTATTTCAGGGAGTTCGCAAGGTTGGCGATCTCGCAGGTTGCAGTGTCCGGTGGCGAGATTGCCCATATCCAAGCTCCGGCACCGACCATGACCCCGCTGGCAGTCTCGCCTGACGGTTCGACCATGCTCGTTGCTGACGAGGTGGGGCAGACTGCATTCAGCGGGCCTTTCTGGGCCTTGCCAATACTAGGAGGATCAGCCCGCAGGGTCGGGGACCTTGCTGGCCAGGCCGCGGACTTCTCTCGCGATGGCCGGCTGATCGCATACGTGAATGGCAATGATCTTGGGGTGGCCAACAGCGACGGCAGTCAACCTCGCAAGCTGTACACTGCCTCGGGCAAGATTGCTGATGTTGCCTGGTCGCCTGATGGCAAGGTGATTCGTTTCACGGTCTCGTATGGGTTGTCGTCCACCGGCGCCCTGTGGCAGATTCGCTCCGATGGGACGGCCGCGCAGGAACTCCTTCCCACCTGGAAACTCCCTCCGAATGAGTGCTGCGGGAGCTGGACTTCCGACGGAGGCTACTTCGTCTTCTATTCCTCCGGCAACATTTGGGCACGACAAGAAAAGACGAACTGGTTCACGAAATCCAATAGCCAGCCGTTTCAACTGACGTCTGGGCCGATGACTTTCTTTTCACCTGTACCCAGCCGGGACGGTTCCAAACTATTTGTGACGGGCTCGCTGGCCCGAGGAGAGTTGGCCCGGTATGACCCGAAGTCAGGCCAGTTTGCGCCTTACCTCTCCGGTATGTCGGCCGACGGAGTGGCCTTCTCAAGAGATGGGCAATGGGTGGCATACGTCAGTTACCCGGACGGAACGCTCTGGCGCAGCAAAGTCGACGGAAGCGAAAAGGTGCAACTGACATTTTCGCCACTGGACGCCCGCTTACCACAGTGGTCTCCTGATGGAAAACAAATTGTCTTTTTTGCATTTTCGGGAACTCCCCATCCCAAGGCGTACACCATATCCAGCGATGGCGGCCAACCTGTCGAATTGTTCCCTGGGCAGGCATCCGAGCAGTGGGATGTGACTTGGTCAGCGGACGGCGGGAAGATCTGCTTTGGAATGGCGCCGGCTGATGCTAATGCCGAACTCAAACTTCTAGATCTCAAGACCCACCAGGTCTCGACTGTTCCCGACTCAAAAGGACTTTTTTCGCCGCGCTGGTCTCCAGATGGCCGCTACCTTGCAGCCATGCCCTTCGCTTCGCGCAGTCTCATGCTGTTCGATTTCACGACGCAGAAGTGGCAAGAGATCGCACAGGTGACCCTGGGCTTCCCCACCTGGTCGAAAAACGGAGATTACATTTACTTCTTGCACGAAGAAGACCACCCTTCGGTGATGCGCATTCGTGTAAGCGATCGAAAGATCGAGCCGGTAGCTGATCTCAGGAATTTCCGGCAGGCCGGCCTGTTCAATGTCGGCCTCAGTCTGACTCCCGACGACTCACCCTTACTGCTTCGCGATACCGGGTCTACGGATATTTACGCTCTCGACTGGAAACAACAATAGGGCCGCGCAGCACTACCTTTTGGCTGGACGAGCAGGCACAGCGAAGAACACCGCCAAGAGAATGTTCAAAGCTAGACTCAGCGGCACGCTTACCCACGTGAGTGCAAAGCAGGCTAGATACGCTATCGGACCGACGGCATATTGCCGTGAGATTGAGTGTGCTGAATCTAAAGTCGCCGAGTCCAGCAAGGCACCAGCCACCGCGTGGTGCCATAACACATTGAAAAAAATGGCGATCAGGACGTAGGTGCCGTTGAAGACCGCTGCGGCCACGCGGGCATCGGTGCCGCGAAGATGGGCGGCGAGCAGAGCAGTGGGAAATGGGACGAACGTGACTCCAAGCAGCAGGAGCAGGTTCAAAAAGAGCAGCCGGTGGTCTGATTTGCGAATGTGGTTGAACAGGCGATGGTGGTTCACCCACATGATCCCGATGAACGCGAAGCTCACCAGAAAAGCAAAGTAACCCGGCCACTGGCGCAGAAGCGCCGCGCCCAGGTGGCCATCCTGCGTCATGGGGACCTTCAGGTCGAGGATCAGCAGCGTGATCGCGATGGCGTACACACCGTCCGAGAAGGCTTCAATACGTCCAGTTTCCGAGGACATGAGTTGAGAGTGGGAGGATTATAGAAGAGTCGTCGGTTTCAGGTCGTCGGTCATCGGCAGAACCCGTCGTTGGTCGTTGGCAAGTACCCACCCTCTCGAGAAAGATGCGACAAGAGCGAGATTCGACTACGTGAGATAATTCGCGCCATGAAAAGCCAGACCGCCATTCTGACTCTCTTCGTTTTGACTATTGGTGTTTTGGTTAAGTCAGTACCCGCTCAGGATGCAGCATTTGAGACCTTTGGCATAAAGAAACTTGCCTTCGAAAGTGGTCCCGGAAGTTTCTTTGCTCCCCACGAAGACATTTTCGTTCTCGACTCGCTGAAGGCGAAGCCGAGACACTTAGCCATTGGTACCGCTGCGGTCTGGTCACCCGACGGAAAGAGGATCGCGTACTGCGCGCACGAGGGGTGGGGAACCAAGCACATAGTGTTCGGACAAATGCAGCTCATCAATGCCGACGGATCAGGAAATGCGGTATTGACTAGCGAACCTGGCGGCGCTTGCCCAATCGAGTGGTCCGCAGATGGAAAGAGGATAGCGTTCTCCAGCGGGTCCGGCGGCGGTGTTCTCGTTCTCGATGAAGCCGCGCGAGTGACGAGTGTGCTGCGAAAGGCCGTGGGACTGAGTTCTCCGGATGGAAGTAAGTTGGCATTCTCGAAGTATCGGGAAAGCCGTCAATCGACTGGTTCAATTTGGGTTGCGCATGCCGACGGAGCAAACCCACGAAAGGTGATTGACGACAACTCTGAGGTGATTTGGCTCTGCTGGAGCCCTGACGGCGAAAGCATCGTTTTTTCTTCTCGCCGCGAAAACAAAGAGCGATCAGAAATATTTCGCGTTAAGCTCGATGGAAGCGGCCTGGAGACACTCGCAGCGGATAAGAAAATGTCGTTTGTCCGCCCATCGATCTCGCCTGACGGCAAGTACCTTGTGGTAACGGCATATGCCGGATCGGGAGAAGGTTCAATATTGCTGCTGGATCTCGCGAATCACACGCGCATACTCCTAGCCCACGGTGAGCATGCGTCAATCGCTTGGGAGAAACGGTAAAGGACTTTCGACCTCTACGCCATCACTTCTGCGGCCACCCGCTCGGTCACGAAGGCTTCGATCACGTCACCCACTTTGACGTCGCCGTAGTTCGCGATGGAGATGCCGCACTCCATGCCATTTGTGACCTGGCTGGCGTCGTCCTTGAAGCGGCGCAGCGAGCCGACCTTGCCCTTGAACACGACCACGTTGTCGCGCAGCAGCCGTACCTCGGAGTCGCGCTTGATCAGGCCATCGGTCACGCGGCAGCCGGCCACCGTCCCGACCTTCGGGATGCGGAAGACTTCCAGCACCTGCGCCCGTCCCTGGTGGGTCTCTTTGAACGTCGGTTCGAGCAAGCCGGTCATGGCGCGCTTGATCTCGTCTTGCAGCTCGTAAATGATCGAGTGCAGGCGGATGTCGACTTTCTCCTGCTCGGCGAGTTCTTGCGCCTTGCGCTCCGGCCGGACATTGAAGCCGATGATGATCGCGTTCGACGCCGAGGCCAGCAGAACGTCCGACTCGGTGATGGCGCCCACACCTGAGCGCAGTACCTTGAGACGCACCTGGTCGTTCGACATCTTCGAGAGCAGGTCAGTGAGCACTTCGACCGAACCCTGCACGTCGCCCTTGAGAATGATGTTGAGTTCCTTGATGCCGGAGCTCTTCATTTGCTCAGCAAGGCCTTCCAGGGACACGCGCGAACTCTTGGCGAGAGCGGCTTCGCGCGCTTTCTGCTCACGGTAATCGGAGATGCCGCGCGCTTTGTCGCGATCGGCGACGACCAGGAACTGGTCACCCGCTTGTGGCAGACCTTCCATGCCCAGGATTTCGACTGGGGTAGACGGCGGCGCTTCCTGCAACGGATTTCCGCGATCGTCGAACATGGCGCGCACTTTGCCGTAGACGTTGCCGACGACGAAATTGTCGGTGGCCCGCAAGGTTCCGTTCTGAACGAGAACGGTGGCGACCGGCCCGCGTCCGCGATCGAGTTTGGCTTCGAGCACAACGCCGGTTGCCGGACGTTCGGCAATTGCTTTGAGGTCCTGCAGATCGGCGACCAGGCAGATCATTTCCATCAGCAGGTTGAGGTTCGTTTTCTGCTTGGCGGAAACATCGACAAAAACCGTCTTGCCGCCCCAATCTTCTGGAACGAGTCCGCGATCGCCGAGTTGCTTCTTCACACGATCGGGCAGCGCGCCGGGTTTGTCGATCTTATTGACCGCAACGATGATCGGAACCTCAGCAGCGTGTGCGTGATCGATAGCTTCAATCGTCTGCGGCATCACGCCATCGTCGGCGGCGACAACGAGCACGACGATGTCGGTGGCCTTAGCTCCTCGCGAACGCATGCGGGTGAAGGCTTCGTGACCCGGCGTATCCAGGAACACGATCTGGCGGCCATACGCCGGGGACGCTGTGTCCTGAATGCTGACCTTGTAAGCGCCGATATGCTGGGTGATTCCGCCAGCTTCGCCTTCGGCAACGTTGGTCGAGCGAATCGAGTCGAGCAGGGTGGTCTTGCCGTGGTCGACGTGGCCCATGATGGTGACCACAGGAGGACGAGGCTCGCCTTCGGCAGATGCGCCTTCTTCCTTCGCGGCGGTTTCGGCCACATCCTTCGCCGCCTGCTCTTCGAATGTGATTACGTTCGCCTCGGCACCGAAAAAGCGGGCGATATCGGTAGCAAGCTCGGGGTCGAGTGTCTGGTTGATGGTCGCAAACACTCCGCGAGCGAGAAGGCGTGCGATCAAATCCTTGGCGCGGATTTCGAGCTTCTCCGCCAGGTCCTTCACGCTGATGCCTTCGGTGATGGTGATGTTCCGCGTAATCGGCAGCGGCTCGTTCGAAAGCGACAGCCGCGGCGGCGGAACAAAGCCCTTCATTGGGCCTTCCTTCACCCCGCGAGGAACATAGCGCTGGCCTGGACGGCGAGCTGGACCGCCCGGGCGGCTGCCCGGACGAGTCGGCGCTCCTGGGGGCGGCAAGCCTGGACCAACTCCCATGGGACGCGCACCGCCGGGCCCGGTGCGAGTCGGATGCATGGGCCGGCGCTCGCCGGGACGCAGCGGCGGACGCGACCCACCCGGACCTGCCGGGCGCGGGCGCTGGAAAATCGGCTGACCAGGAACAGGACGCCCGGGCGCAGGCCGGTTCGCCATCGGGCGATTTGCGATCGGCTGTCCTGGCTTGACCGGTGGCGCCTTGTACACGGGCCGCGGACCCGTCTGCGGAACGATCATGCGTGGTCCCGGCGCTTGCGGGCGCGCAGGGGGAGTCGGCGGTGCCGCTGCTGCCGGACGCTGTGGCTGAACTGTAGGCGCAGCCGGCGCACTCGGGGCAACAGGAGCAGCAGCGTTTACCTGTGGTGGCGGCGGTGTGACCGGACTTGTTGGCGCAGGCCGCGGAGGAACTGCCGGCGCGG
>Ga0207664_10002538_pt1 | contig 12071 bp, 11 predicted proteins | sample LARL83metaG_FD_184349 | JGI IMG/M metagenome (GOLD analysis project Ga0207664, IMG submission 184349) | Corn, switchgrass and miscanthus rhizosphere microbial communities from Kellogg Biological Station, Michigan, USA - LAR L8-3 metaG... | ecosystem: Host-associated > Plants > Roots >...
AGAACCAGCTCGTCGGTAGTTCCCGGATAAGTAGTAGATTCGAGAATCACCAGCTTCCCAGGGCCGAAATACTTGGCCGTTTCCTGGCAGGCCGAGACGATGAAGCTCATGTCGGGATCTTTGGTCTTGCGCAACGGGGTGGGCACGGCGATGTTGATGGTGTCGAGGTCGGCCACCACTGAGAAGTCCGTGGTCGCCCGGAACTTCTTGGTCTCCACCATCGACCGCAGGGTTTCGGTGGGGACATCCTGCACATAGGATTCGCCGCGATTCAGCTTGGCAACCTTCGATTCCAGCACGTCAATTCCGGTGACCGGGAACCCGGCCTTGGCAAATTCCATCGCGAGCGGCAATCCAACATAGCCCAGCCCGATGATCCCGACGCGGGCGGTGTGGGTCTTGATCTTGTCCTCGAGAATGGCTGCGGCGTTAGCTGATGCAGTCTGCATAGATTCTCTAACGAGTTTAGCGTGTCAGCCTTGGGGCGCGTGCGCCGGTTGCGTGGGCTAGGCCCGCTTAGACGTACACTGTTTTGGTGGGGAATGCCTTGCATCATGTCTTGATCTACTCTGATTCGCTGACTTGGGGAATTATTCCAAACACGCGCAGAAGGCTGCCTTTCGATGAACGTTGGCCCGGTGTACTCGAGCACACATTGACCGGTCTGGGCCACAGCTTGCGAGTTACGGAAGACTGTCTGAACGGCAGGCGTACAGTTTGGGAAGATCCATTCAAGCCAGGCCGCAATGGCTTGGAGGGTTTAGCGCAACGCATCGAGATGCATTCCCCTTTGTCGCTGGTGATTCTGATGTTGGGAACAAATGATTTTCAGTTCTCCCATCCCTACAACAACGCGTGGTCGGCCGCCCAAGGTATTGCGACGCTGGTGAACGAAATCCGGAAGGCGCCCATCGAGCCGGGAATGCCGGTGCCCCCGGTTCTGGTTGTGTGCCCGCCTCCGGTTCGCTCTCCGCGGGGCGTGCTGGCCGCGAAATTCTCCGGCGCGGAGCAGAGGTGTAGCGGCCTTAGCGATGCGTATCGCGCGGTCTCGGCCGAACTCGGCTGCTTGTTTTTCGATGCGGCAAGCGTGACATCCTCAAGCCGTGTGGACGGGATCCACTTGGATGCAGACCAACATTTGAGCCTGGGACGCGCCTTGGCAGCGGTGGTGGCTCCGACCTTGTCCCTAAGCTAGCGCAGCGAGAGTTCCGTAGGGTTGCCGTGTCATACTGAAACCTGGGGTTTGGGTCATTGAACTCGGAGAATCCAACGCAAGTTGCCGTGCTCGGCCTGGGCTACGTCGGGTGCGTGACGGCGGCCTGTTTAGCAAGCCTGGGGCACCGGGTGCTGGGCATCGATCGCGATCAGCACAAGGTGGACAATGTTCTCAACGGCCGTGCTCCGTTTTACGAGCCGGGCCTGGATGAATTGGTCCGCGAAAATACTGCTGCGGGGCGATTGTCGGCCTCCAATTCGGCGGATGGGATCGCGGATGCCGATATCGCGCTGATCTGTGTAGGCACGCCTTCGGAAAAGAACGGAAATCTGGGCCTGGGCCAGTTGCGTCGCGCTATCGAAGAGGTTGCCGCCCGGGTTTCGGGTCGCTCCAAGCCGCTGATCATCGCCATCCGTAGCACAGTCTTTCCGGGAACCTGCGAAGAAGTGGTGTTGCCGGCCTTTGTTGGACACAGCGCCGTTGCGGTGGTCTCTAACCCCGAATTCCTGAGGGAAGGCACGGCAGTCAAGGATTTCGTCGAGCCCTCGCTGGTGGTGGTGGGCGGATCGGATCCACAAGCGGTCCGGCGGGTAGCCGATCTTTATGCGCCACTGGGCGTGAAGGCCTGCCAGGTTTCGCTGCGCACCGCCGAAATGATCAAGTACGCCTGTAATGCGTTTCACGCGCTCAAGATCTCGTTCGCAAATGAAGTGGGAGCGCTCAGTGGAAAGCTCGGCATCGATGCTCACGAAGTCATGAAGACACTGTGTGAGGACGTGAAGCTGAACGTATCGCCGGCCTATCTTAAGCCTGGATTTGCGTTCGGCGGCTCCTGCCTTCCCAAAGACCTGCGCGCGTTGGCTTACCGTGCCGGCCAGTTGGATTTGAAGCTCCCGCTGCTGCAGTCCGCTCTCGCCAGCAATGAACAGCATCTGCAGCGGGCCATCGAGGCGGTTCTGGATCTGCCCGCCAAGCGAATTGGCGTCATTGGACTGGCCTTTAAAGAGAATACCGACGATCTTCGCGAGAGCCCTGTAGTGACCCTGCTCGAGCAACTGATCGGCAAGGGGCGGGACGTGAAGGTATTCGATCCGCACATCCGTTTGGATGAAATTTACGGCACGAATCGAAACTTCATCCTCGAATCCATTCCGCACATCGGCCGCCTGCTGGTGAACAACGTCGAGCAGATTCTGATTTGGGCCGACCATCTGGTGCTGGCTCAGAAACAAAACGCTGAAACCATGGAGCGTATTTCCGAGCGTGGCCTGCCGATAGTCGATTTGGTGCGGGGCTCTTTGAAGGCCACGGTGGCAGGCTCTGCTTTGTCGCCGGCGGGGGATTAACCTTTGTCACGTCTTCGGCCCGCTGCATTTCTAATGCTTTACCATGAGGAAGCCGATATCATTAACGATAGAGCTGGCGCCGGCCGCAGCACTCGGACGTGGTTCCTCGCACCCGATGAACGTGCGGCGCGGTCTGGCGCGATTTAGCAAGCGATCCAGATGATTCGGCTGTTCAGAGTCTTCATTCCCACCAGTGTAGTCGCTCTCCTGGTTTCGGAAATCATACTCACATACACCTGCTACGTCGTGGCGACGTTCCTCATGCTGGAAGCCGCTCCGGAGGTCTTCCTCCTGGACGATAACGGATGGCTTCGCATTGCCCTCGTGGTGGCTTGCCTGATGCTGGGCATCTATTTCCACGACCTATACACCCAGTTTCGAATCCGGTCGCGAGTCTTGCTGCTCCAGCAGGTGATCGTGGTGGTCGGCGTCACCTTCCTCACCCAGGCTCTGTTGGTTTACTTACGGCTCCCGGACCTCATTCTGCCCACCTGGGTCATGATCGTGGGCAGTGCCCTGACTCTCATCTTTCTTCCCATCTGGCGGATACTTTTCAGCACCGTTGTTATGAAGGCGATGGGCTCGGAACGCGTGCTGTTCCTGGGAACGTCGTCGGTGTCGCAGGAGATTGTGCAGTATCTGATCGAGCACCCCGAAACCGGTCTGACGGCTCTCGGATATGTCGATAATGTGGAGACCGGCGCGGAACTTGCCGGGGCCAAGGTTCTGGGCCGGATCTCAGATCTGGAAACCACCGTCGACCAGTTCCGCCCCGATCGCATTGTGGTCGGGATGGCCGAGCGCCGGGAACGCCTGCCCGTGAACCAGCTCTTAGAATTGCGGCTGTCCGGCATTCACATCGAAGATGCGCTGACCACCTACGAATCCACGTTTGGCCGCATCTCCACGCGGGAACTCCGACCGTCGCAGTTGATCTTCTCCACCGAACTGGGGCCGAATCCGAGCCGGGTTTTGTTGCAGTCGGTCTATTCGATGGCGATCGCCGTGGTCGCCGCCGTAGTTGCGTTGCCCATCATGGCGCTGGTGGCGATTGCCGTGAAACTCTCTTCTACAGGACCAGCAGTTTATAGCCAGCGTCGGACGGGCAAGAACGATGTGCCCTTCATGCTTTACAAGTTCCGGTCTATGTACGCCGATGCCGAGGCGCACAGCGGTGCCGTGTGGGCTAAGAAAGACGATCCGCGGATTACGCCAGTGGGAAAATGGCTCCGTAAGCTGCGGCTTGACGAATTGCCCCAACTGTTCAATGTTCTGAAGGGCGACATGTCGATTGTCGGGCCGCGCCCGGAGCGTCCGGAATTCGTCGCCGAACTGGAGCGCAGGATTCCCTATTACCGCCAGCGGCATTGCGTCAAGCCCGGAATCACCGGGTGGGCGCAGATCAATCACAAATACGGCGATACGATAGAGGACACCATCGTCAAGCTGGAGTACGACCTTTACTACATCAAGAACCTGGCTCCAGCGCTGGATGCTTTCATCATTTTCCACACCGCGAAAGTGATGCTGCTGTCGCGCGGATCGCAATAACGCGCCGGCAGCTAGTTGCTTTGATCCGGCTCAGCCAGTAAATCGCCCAGGCGATCCAGCCGGCGTTCCCACGTCGAGCGGCGGTCAGCGATCCATTGTTCTGCCGCCGAAAGCCCCGCGGGCTCGAGGCTGCAAGTGCGTACCCTCCCGACCTTTTCGGTTTGTACGAGCCCGCTGTCCTCCAAGATTTGCAAGTGTTGAACTACTGCTGCCAGAGTGATATCGAGCGGCTCCGCTAACTGCGAGACCGATATGGGACCCGCGCTGAGTTTCTCCATAATTGCCCGACGCGTGGGATCGCCGAGGGCGTGGAAGATGCGGTCGATATCAGGCTTCTTCCTAGGCATGCTCTGTCAAGCGGTCCAATAGCTTGCGCCATCCGGCTTGGCGCATTTCAGGACCATCCGCGCCTTCGAAGAATGCTCCCTGGTGGGTGAGAATGAGATCCGTTCCTGTTTCCGACGTCAAGAACTCGACCGTTACTAGAGACGCCGAGATGCACTTGTCACCCACGGCCATCTTGGAGGCAAGTACGATGCGGCGATTGGGCACGATGTCCTGAAAGCTGGCTTCGTTTGTAAACACCATCCCCTTCACCGGACCGCTGTGGCCAAAACGGGCATGCTCCTTGCCGCCCACTCGAAAATCCATCTCATAGTGCTCGACCTGGTTACCGCCACCGTCCACAAACCAGCGGCGTTTCTTGGCTGGGTCGGCGAAGGCGCCGAATACGCGTTCAGGAGAGACGGGATAATTGCGTTCGATGACGAACGTGTTGTGAATTACGGATTGCTGTTCCATGGGTTCCTTTCTTCCAGAGAGAATTACTTAAGTAGCAACTTTAGTATGTATCGAGCCCAGTCTATTGTCAAGTGATTACTTAAGTAACTTCGCCCAAGCATGGATGTTTTTTCCGTCTGAGCGGCTTAATTTACGTCGCTCCATTTCACTTGGTCCACAAGAAGCGATTTATATTCAATTGGTTACGCTTGGTAAAGCAATTGCCCCCCTGGCATCGAGGAGACTAAGCATGCCCCGTTTTTTGAATGCGGCCCTGCTCGGCGCCGCCCTGATAATTCCCGTAGCAATGACGCCCACGGCGTTGCGTGCCGACGATCGCACTTACCACGACCGTGAACACAACGATGAGCATCGTTGGGATAGCCGTGAAGATCACGCCTATCGTAGTTGGGCAAAAGAGAACCACCGCAAATACCGCGATTTTTCAAGACTCAAAGAGGAAGACCAGCGAGCATACTGGAGTTGGCGTCACGATCATCCGGACGGGAAGCGCGATCGGCACTAAGTTTGGCGCCGGTAACGGATCTACTGAAATCTCGGACTGAACAGCGGATCCGTTTCCGGCGACAGCAACACCCACAAAGCGTAGATTCCAAGCACTGTACCCAACGGAAAGTTCAGGAGTTCGATAATCGCGATTACCGTCCCGATGGAGCGCGCCCAGGGGCGATAATTCAGCAGTCCCACGCCCAGCGCGATCGTGGGCAGCATCAGGATCAGCAGCAGCATCATCCAGCCTGTCACCGTGTAGCCGATTAGAGGTCCATACGCTGACGCGGTCGCCGGGCCGGCAAAAAGACCGAAGAATATAATGCTCGACAGGCCGCCAAAGCCTCCCACCAGAATGTGCATCAATCCCAGAAATTTGACATGGGATTCCAATTACCAATCCACCTCGATCTCGTAGTTGTCAGGGCCACCCTCAGGGTTATGGATCTCGAAGACCAGCCGATAATGGTTCTTATCGGAGGGACTTTCCACAATCTGCACGTCTCCACGACCTCGCAGTTTCTTAGCCACCGGGCTAAGATCTGAGCGACTGGGCAAGGGCCGCAGGAAATCCGCCCGTTCGCCGGTGACACCGCGGCCTGTCATAGCTTCGGAGAAAGCCGCGCCGCCTTGAATTGCGACGCGCACACGCCCTTCCACCGTGCCGCGCCACATGACACCTGGACCTTCGTAAGAAAGATCAGGCTCTTTGCTTCCATCGCGCGCCCAGACCAGAGCAAACGAATAATCGGCAGCCCCACTCTGTGGATCGTGAATCGAAACCCGTGCCGTGTAGTGATTGCGCTCGCTCGGTTGCTCCACCAATCGAATGTCGCCACGTCCCTCGGTCTGCTCCAGCTTCACTTGCACATCCCGGCCTGGCAGCGGGCGGGAGAATTTGAAGTGCTCGTCGGCCACCGGCGCGCCACTCACGTTCTGGGCGACGCAGGTCTTCGCCCGGCAATTGATGATAGCTTCCTGGTCCACTCGGCCGCTCCAGGCCATCTTATCGCTGCGGCCAGCGTGTGCTTCGACGGCATTGTTCGAGGCGTCCCAATAGAGCGCGATCGAGTAATAGGAACTTCCTGGCTGGCGATCTTCGATGGCGACGGCCAGCGTGTAATGATTGTCGAGCCGGGGCTGCTCAACGATATGGGCGTACCCCCGGCCCTCCTGGATTTCCAGACGCGCATCTTGGCGGGTGGCAGGCAGCCGGTCGTGAAACTGAAAGCGCGGGTGGCCCACCGGCGCGCCATCCTGAACCTGAACCTCCAGCCGGTTGTCCAGCAAGTGCAGCACGACGATTCCATCCACTTCGCCTTGCCAGACGAACTGCGGCCGATTCTGCGCGAAAAGGACGCAGGCGAAGAACAGAACCGGCAGTAGCTTCACCGCTCTCATTGTACTTAGTAACTGACGCCATGCGATGTAAGATGGACTACGGTTTAATACGGCTAACATACAGGTCCCCCCACGCGTTAAAATAGAGGATCGAATCAAAGCGGCGTAACAGGTCGACCGTACTTAGCGTCAAACGTTCGCCGAAACCACTTTAATGGCGCCAGTACCCGCACTTTTACTAGCCACGACAGCACACCAATTAGTACAGACGTTCTTCGACGACACTTTCGCCGGAGTGCATCGGCTGGATTTCTTCGATTGGTCTCTATTGGTGCCTTATTTCGTGCTGCTGCTCATCCTTTCCTGCTATGGCTGCCACCGTTACGAGATGATCCGGCGCTATCTCAAGCACCGCAAGGAGCTGCCGTCGCAGTCCCCTGGAAAGCTCGAAACTCTTCCACGCGTGACTATACAGCTGCCGCTTTATAACGAACGCTACGTGGTGGAACGTCTGCTGGAGGAAGTTGTCCGCATGGATTATCCCAAGCACCTGCTCGAGATTCAAGTGCTGGACGATTCCACCGACGACACGCACTCGTTCACCGAAGCGCTGGTGCGCGACTATCGCGCCGCCGGCGTCCCAATTGAATACATCCATCGCTCCAACCGCCATGGCTACAAAGCCGGCGCCCTGCAGGAGGGCATGCGGACCGCCACCGGCGAGTTCATCGCCATTTTCGACGCCGATTTTGTTCCGCCGCGCGATTTTCTGATGCGGACCGTGCACTATTTCGCCGACCCAAAGGTGGGCGTGGTGCAGACACGCTGGAGTTATCTGAATCGCCACTTCAATCTGCTTACTGAAGTAGAGGCGATGCTGTTGGACGGTCACTTTGTCATCGAGCATGGTGCGCGCGCCGGCAGCGGACTGTTTTTCAACTTCAACGGTACGGCCGGAATCCTGCGCGCGAGCATGATCGAAGATGCGGGCGGCTGGCAGCACGATACACTCACCGAAGATTCCGATTTGAGCTATCGCGCGCAGCTGAAAGGCTGGCGCTTCGTGTATGTGCCGGACATCGAATGTCCCTCCGAGCTTCCGGTGGAGACGTACGGCTTCCAGATCCAGCAATCACGCTGGGCCAAGGGACTCACGCAAGTGGCCCTGAAGCTGTTGCCGTCGATTTTGCGATCGGATGTTCCTCTGCGCGTGAAAGTGGAAGCCTTTTTCCACTTGACGCCCAACATCTCGTACCCGCTCATGCTGATTGTTTCGGCGCTTATGCTGCCGGTCATGATCGTGCGGTTTTACATGGGATGGTTTCAGATGCTGACCATCGACCTGCCGCTGATCATCGCCTCGTTCTGGTCGATCTCGGCGTTTTATATGGCTGCCCAGCACGAATTGTATCCGAAGAACTGGAAACGTTCGCTCGCGTTGCTGCCCGCTCTGATGGCCGCTGGAGTGGCCCTGACGGTCATTAACACCAAGGCCGTTTTTGAGGCGCTCTTCGGTATCAAGACCGCTTTCGCGCGCACCGCCAAGTACGCCGTCGGCGACCGCAAGGTGAAGCTCGAACATGGTGAGTATCGGCGCCGGAGCGGCTGGCTGCCTTACGCGGAGCTCGCAGTAGGCGCCTATTTCCTGTACATGGTTGAGTTCGCCATCGAGACTTGGAATTTCCCCGCCGTCCCATTCCTGCTTCTGTTTGTAGCCGGTTATTGGTGGGCCGGATTCAGCACGCTTTGGCAGGAATATCAGGGACGCCTGCGCTGGCAGCGCGAGCGCGACCTGGCGCTCGACAAGACCGTCGCCTAACAATTTTCCTCATTCGGCATTTAGCTGTGGGTTCGACGCATCGCTGTGTAGAGTTGTACCTCGTGGAACTAAGGTCGTGCAGGGTCAAGGCTGTATGGCAATGGTTGATGTGTCGCTCAACCCATTCGCGCCTATAATCCTCACCGGGATCTGATCGCCAAAAGGGACTCCCGCAGGCACTTGAAGATTGATCTGATAGAGCCCTGCAAAACCGGGCGCAAGACCAGAGAAGACTACCTGACTTGGAACATCGCCAATGGTCACGACAGGTAACTCAATCGTCTTGTAGAGTGGATTGCCACTGGCCGGTGCGGCCGTTCCGGTGGCGAGCGGAGCCCCGTTCGGATTGCCGCCCACCGTTGCCTTTCCCAAGCCAGTCGCGTAAATCTGAAGGAAATCACCAATATGCGCGGCTTGTCCGCAAAGTGAAACCAGATTGATGCCTGAAGCCGAGCAATTCTGCGGAATCTGAAGTGCGATCGAAAGGCTCGGCGGTAAAACAAGCCATGCGCTGTTTGCAAAAAGGGCCGCCGCATTGTTCCTGACGACTCTTGATGGGTCTGGAATCCTAAAGAAGCCCGGTGAGGTTGGGGCCATCTGAAGTTGAAAAACTGGACTCGTCCCACTCGATGAAACCACCTGGACGTTGACTACGCCTAGCCCCGAAAGTTCTGTCGGGACGAAAGCATTGATTTGGCCTGAAGACGGCACGACCGCGAACAAGGGCGACAGTATCCCATTGAACTTGACTGAGGAGCCCCGAAATGCTGTCGCGGGAAATAACGCGCTGCCATCCTGCTGCCCTCCGAAAATACTCACAATCGATCCTGGGACAATCGAAGAGCCGGCGAAGCTCCCTGCGTTCACCACAGCGTCGATCGAAGGCTGGCCCTGGCCTGCCGTTACTAGAGTAACCGAGTTGCTTGTGTTTCCCCCGATTGTGAGTGATAAGGAGTGGCTTCCTGGCGACAGATTCGCAGGGGCGGTGAAGAACACTTGATACTTTCCGACGGAAGATGGCTGAAGCCCCGCCTGCTGAACGAGCACGTTCTGCCCATCGACAGCGATGGTAGGCCTAGTGATCGTAACCGCTATCGGAGCGGAGGGAGCGGGAGTGCCAGTCGAGATTAAAGGACTGGTCGGCCCGAGCCCAACCGCCAGCAGCGAGAGCGCTTCACCAGGTTGCGCTGGATTGGTCAGATTGACAGGACTACCATTCAAATGCGAGATCTGTCCAATAGTTCCTGTACTGGCGAAAATCCCGGGCGCAAAATTTTGCAATCTTACGAGAAATGAGGTGAACATTCCCTGAAGACCGACCATAAGCGTGGCGGTTCCCGGCTGTGACTGTACTGGAAGTTGGACGGTGAGTTGCTGTGGCGATCTACTCAATAGTGCCGCAGACTGTCCATTGAGCAATACCGAGAGAGGAACCGTACTGGGCTGTTGCAGATCGAGATTATTGCCAAAGATTGCGGCAAGGACTCCGGGAGACAAAGAGTCTTGACCAGACGCGAGGTTCAACACCGAAGACACAGCGGGTGGCCCGCCTGGTAACACTACGTGTGGGGGCGTGGACTGCGCACTAACTAATATTGGAACCAGCGGTACGAGAAGAAGTCGCTTCTGCATAGCTGGTCTATAATGGGCAGAAACAAATATATCACTATGCCGCTGCCTAAGTAGGCAGTCAGTACCCACGCGAAAGGTCCGGTCGCTCATCCCTCGAATCCGATCACGGATCGCGTCTAACTCGAAGGGTGTTGGCTGAACGCGATTCCCCGGTCAACCAAGGACGAGTAGAATGGGTGACAAATCAGACGTTTTATATGTCGCTTTTTCCACAAGAGATTAAGTGTTCCGACTGGGTTGACCTTCACAATGCCATTGAAGCTTTGGGCGGTGCTGATCCCTACCAATGGCTGTTCCGTGGGCACGTGGAGGCATCCTGGGGATTAATACCCCTAATAGAGCGGGAATGTGAATTGCGGCGGCTGCTTCCGACTGAACTGCGGCTTTATGACGAATTCCGGTCAAAGGCGCACCTCTATACCACACAGGTGCCGCCTGTTGAGGACGTTGTCGGCTGGTTATCTACCATGCAGCATCACGGCGTGCCGACCAGACTCCTCGATTGGAGCTATTCGGCGTACGTCGCGCTCTTCTTCGCGTGCGAGAGAGCCGGAGAGGAGGAGTCCGCAGCTCTGTGGGCAATTCATACTGAAAGGCTCTCCACAAAGAGCCATGAACTCGCTGCCGACATGTTCGGCATCCCTTTGGACGCCGTGTTTGAATCTCCTGAACGCTTCAACCGCATCGCCTTCCCTCACGCTTTTGAAGGCACCTCCACTGGATTGGTCATACCAATCCTTCCGAGGTTCCGGGTTTCTCGGTTGTCTTCACAGCAAGGGTGTTTTCTGCTCAACTGCAACTACCTCGCTACGTTTGAAGAGTCTGTGGCGGCGATGATGAAGGATGTGTCATCCGATTGGTTGTACCGCATTGTTTTTCCAAGCAGCCTACGAATCGAGTGTCTCAAACGCCTCATGCATTTCAACATCCACCCAGCGAGCCTATATCCTGACCTCGAGGGCCTCGCGAAGTTTCTTACTCTGAAAAACACGCTGTTTCCGGTTTAGACCAGGGCGTTGGCTGTTGGAATTGACTCCAAACTGACGGGCCGGGCAATATTCGCGTACGTACAGGGTTACTGCTGGTCTTCAGTATAGTGTGGTCCGTCGATGGCCCGGTGTTTCTGATGGCGTTTGCGCTCTCTCTTGTCGGTTACATGCGTTTGCCAGTGAGCGTACTCAGCGTAGAAGGACGAGTACTGGTTACCGTAGTTCGTCCAATTGCAACCTGTCCGGAGGCAAGTGAGCTTTTCAGCGACGATGTCCCCGCGTTTAGAGATCGTGTCCGGAAGACCGGTGTGACGAAACTCATGCCTAAATTGATCACTGCAGACATACCACCATTGCCATTTATCTTCGGCGTTTAACCCGCAAGCTAGCCGAGAACAAGAAGTAAGAACAATCGCACGGCGCACCGGCCTGTGACTATAGCAGAGCGTATGCTCGTTGGGCGGACCTGCGACAACGGCGACGCCTGCGCTGGCAGCGCGAGCGCGACCTGGCGCTCGACAAGACCGTCGCCTAGCGAGATCGCGATACACCCAAGCGGCTCAAGAACGCGAGCAAATCCTGAAATTCTTCCGGTGTCAGCCGTTTGTCGTAATCGGTGGGCATCAAACTCTTTGGTTCGTAGACGACTTGGCGAAGTTCGTCGCGCGCAAACATGTGTAGCTCGTTATCGGAACCCAGCATTTGCAGCGAAAAACTGTCTTCGTTCATCAAAACTCCGGATAACGTCTTCCCGTCGCGCATAACAACGCGAATCGCTTGATACGTATTCAACGGCGCAAGGCTCAGCTCATGACGGCCGCCGTCGGTAGCGACACGGTGCTCGGTCTTAGTCAATGCGTCTCGAATGGAGTAAAGCTTGCGCCGGC
>Ga0207664_10002539_pt1 | contig 12069 bp, 8 predicted proteins | sample LARL83metaG_FD_184349 | JGI IMG/M metagenome (GOLD analysis project Ga0207664, IMG submission 184349) | Corn, switchgrass and miscanthus rhizosphere microbial communities from Kellogg Biological Station, Michigan, USA - LAR L8-3 metaG... | ecosystem: Host-associated > Plants > Roots >...
CTGGCCGGTGACGCGGCGACCGGGGTCCGTGGGCTGCCGCATCGGCTCGGCGCGATCGGCAGCCGGTGGGCGGCCACGGCGTTGCTGGTGGCCGCGGCCGTGGTGCTCGTGATCGGGCCGACCGGCCACGCCGTGCTACGGGTGGCCCTGGCCGCGCTGTCCGTGGTGACGCTCGCCGTGGGCCTGGCCATGGGCCGGCGGGTGGGGTCGCGGGCGGCGTTCAACGCGGTGCTCGTCGTGGCGCTGCTGGACGTCGGCCAACTGCTGCTGGCCGGAGTACGCAGCTAAGACGGTGCTACGTCTGGGGCGCGAACCGGCGGGACAGCACGGACGCGGCGATCGCGATCACGCCGCCGACGATCGCCGGCACCACGTGTCCGACCGCGACCAGCGCCACCGCCGTTCCGCCGTACAACACGATCTCCACGACCAGCCGCGCCGGATCCGGAACGCGGCGACGCGCCGTGCGCGCCATCCACACGCCCCAGAACACCACGATCGCGGCGACGAACACGACGGCGAGCACCACCGACACGACGACGTTCCCGCCGATCGACACGCCGAGCCACGCCAGGCCGCCGACCAGTGCCAGTTCGGCCAGGAAGCACACGGCGAGCAGCGCGCCGACCCACCCACCCGGCAGTGTTTCCGCGCGATCATCCGCCATGGCCGGAACCCTACGTCACAGCAACGTGAGCTGGTTGGCGCGTTTCGGCGGGCGGCCAACCGGGTCCGCGGCGCGCTCGGCGAGCCGGTCGTCGAAAACGGACAGGAACGGCGACCCGCGTAGTTCACGCTCGGACCTGGTGTCGCGCAGCGGATGGCTCAGGTACAGATGCGACTGCGCACGGCTGACGCCGACGAAGAACAGCCGCCGTTCCTCTGCGACGGCCTCCGCTGCGTCCGTGTCCTCGCCCGGCCAGCGCAGCGGCAACACCCCGTCCGCGCACCCGACGACGAACACCACCGGGAACTCCAGGCCCTTGGCCGCGTGCAGCGTGAGCAGCGAGATCCGGTTCGCGCGCGGATCCCACGTGTCCACCTCGCTGCCCAGCGCGAGTTCGGCCAGCAGCGCGGCCGGCTCGTGGCGCGCGGCCAGCGGACCGAGCAGTTCCAGCGCGGCCCGGATCTCCTCGGTCCGTTCCGCGTCGCCATCCACGTCGGCCAATGCCTTGGCACCGGCCGACTTCACCAGGACCGCGCTCGACGGGTCCGAAATGGACGCCAGGTACGGCAGCAGCGCACGCACGCCGGGGTGGTCGCGCAGCCGGTCGTGCGAGCGGCGCTGGAACGGCAGGCCCTCCTTGCTCAACTCCGCCATCAGCGGCCGGGCCTGCGCGCCGGTCCGGTACAGCACCGCGATGTCGTCGAATGACAGGCCGCCGTGCACCGCGTCCCGGGAGGCCACGCGGCCGGAGTCGTGCGCGTGGAACGACGAGCCGCCGAGCAGTTCCTCGATGGTGTGTACGACGAACCGGGCCTCGCTGTCGGCGTCGGCCGTGGCCCGCACGGTGATCCGCGCGCTGTCGCCGTCCCGCTGCCGCATCGCGTGCAGCGCGCGGTCCGGCACGAGCGTGCTCGGTCCGATCGCGGCGACCGCACTCGCCACGATCGCCGGGCTGGAGCGGTAGTTCCTGGTCAGCGCCACCGTGTGCGCGGTCGGGTAGTCCTGGCGGAAACGCAGGAAGAACCCGACGTCGGCGCCACGGAACGCGTAGATGGCCTGGTCGGGATCGCCGATCGCGCAGAGGTTCCCGTCCGGCGGGCACAGCAGTCGCAACAGCCGGTACTGCTGCTCGTCGACGTCCTGGTACTCGTCGACGCAGATCCAGCGGAAGCGGTCCCGGTAGTGCGCGACGAGATCGGGCCGGCTTTCCAGGAGCCGTACCGGCATCACGACGAGATCGTCGAAGTCGACCAGACCGGCCGCGTGCAATGCCTTGTCGTAGCGCTCGGCGAGGTCGCCCGGCCGGTCGGTCCGCTTCGCCAGCGACACGGCCGCCATCGCCCGCCGCACCTCGGTAGGTGTGGTGCTTTCTGGCAACAGTGCACGTAGCACGGCGCTGCTATGTGTACTATCCGAAACGACAAAGCCCTTTTCCAGCCCGACCGCCGCGTACTGCTCCCGCAACAGGTCCAGGCCGAGCCGGTGGAACGTGGCCACGGTCAGGCCGGCCGCTCGCTCGCCCAGCAGCGCATCGAGCCGCTCCCGCATCTCCTCGCAGGCACGGCGGGTGAACGTGATAGCGAGGCACTGGCCGGCCGGCACGCCGTGCTCGGTCACGATGCGCGCCAGTCGATGCGTCAGCGTCCGCGTCTTGCCCGTACCCGGGCCGGCCACGATCAACACCGGCCCGTTGATGATCTCGGCCGCCGCCTCCTGATCCGGATCGAGCCCGGTCAGCACGACGGAGGGCACCGGCGTCGGCGTGGGCTCGGTCACGGCCGGCATCGGTTCTGGGAGCGGGCGTTCCGGCTTCGACGCGACCGGGGCCGGGGCCGGGGCCGGGGCCGGGGCCAAGTCGAACAGGCCGAGCGCGGACGACGCCAGCTCACCGGGTTCGAACAGCGAGATCGTGCCGTACTCGCCGTCGTAGCCGGCATCCCGGATGACCTGGCCGGCGCGCAGCCGGGACACGGCCTCGGTCAGCAGCGGCGACTTCGCGCGCGCGATCTCGTCCAGCGGCAGTTCCAGCAGGATCGCCAGTTCCGGGCCGAGCGTGCGCACGAGATCGTCGACGGCCGACGTCACGGACTTGCTCTTCGGGCCGACGCCGAGGATCTCCCCCATGATCTCCGGCAGCGGCACGATCGACAGGAACTGTCCGGCCGTCGCGGGTTTCTGGCCCAGCGGGCGGTCCGCCAGCTCCGACACGCGGTGCTGCACGCCGACCGTCAGCGGTTTGCCGCACGCCGGGCACAACCCGTTGTGCGCCTTGGTTTCCGCCGGTTCCATCCGGACGTCGCACTTGCGGTGCCCGTCGAGGTGGTACTTCCCCTCCTCGGGGAACATGTCCACCGTGCCGACGTAACCCTCCCCGGTGACCAGCGCGTCGCGCAGCTGGGCGAATCCGAACTCGGTGTCGAACACGGTCGCGTTGCGGCCGAGAATCGGCGGTGAATGCGCGTCGGAATTGCTGACCAGGCGAAACCGGTCGAGCTTGGAAACCTGCCAGTTCATCTCGGGGTCGCTGGAGAGCCCAGTCTCCAGCGCGAACACGTGGTCGGCGAGGTCGACGTAGCAGTCCTCGACCGCGTCGAAGCCGGATTTCGAGCCCAGCACGGCGAACCACGGCGTCCACGCGTGCGCCGGGACGAGGTACGCCCCGTCGCCGGACTCCAGCGTGATCTCCAGCAGGTCACGCGAGTCGAGCCCGAGAATGGGCCGCCCGTCCGAGCCGATATTGCCGATTTTGGCCAGAGCCGCGGAGAACTTCGCCATCGCGTCGAAATCCGGCAGGTGGCACAGGTGGTGGACCTTGCGCGTGCGGTCGCCACGTTTGTAGATCGTGGAGATCTCGACCTCGAGCTGGAACCGGACCGGCCCGTGGCACGTGGGCGGCAGGGTGCGCAGCACGTCGCGGTCCAGGTCGTCGCGCAGCTTGAACAGGCCGTTCTCGGCCGGCACCAACGACGTCCGCAGTTCCTCGGCCCACGCCGGATGCGTCACGTCGCCGGTGCCGAGCACCGAGATGCCCTTGCGGCGCGCGTACCAGGCCAGATGCGGCAGATCGCAGTCGCGGCTACATGCCCTGCTGTACTTGGAATGCACGTGAAGATCCGCGTAGTACCGCACGGACGGGCATCCTGCCACAGCGGCCGGACATCCGAATCAGGCGGCGCCCGTGCTCGCGGTCGTGTTCTCCGGGAAGTGGCAGGCCACCTGCTGTCCCGGCACGAGCTCGGCCAGCGGCGGCTCCTGCGTACGGCAGATCTCCTGCGCCTTCCAGCAGCGGGTGTGGAACCGGCAGGCCGGGGGCGGGTTCAGCGGGCTCGGCACGTCGCCGGTCAGCCGGATCCGCGCCCGGTTCGTGCGCCGGCTCGGGTCCGGGATCGGCACGGCCGACATCAGCGCGACCGTGTACGGATGCCGAGGCTTCGCGTAGAGCTGCTCGGCATTGCCGATCTCCACGATCTTGCCCAGATACATCACGGCGACCCGATCGGACACGTGCCGCACGATCGACAGGTCGTGCGCGATCATCACGTACGTGAGGTCGAGCTCCTCCTGGAGATCCTCCAGCAGGTTGATGACCTGCGCCTGGATCGACACGTCCAGAGCGGACACCGGCTCGTCGGCCACGATCAGCTTGGGCCGCAACGCCAGCGTGCGGGCGATGCCGATGCGCTGCCGCTGCCCGCCGGAGAACTCGTGCGGGTACCGGTTGTAGTGCTCCGGGTTCAGGCCGACCAGTTCCAGCAGGTCCTGCACGGCCTTCTTGATCCCGTTGGGCGTCTGCACGTTCTGCAGCCGGAACGGCGCCCCCACGATCGTGCCGACCGTGTGCCTCGGGTTCAGCGACGAGTACGGGTCCTGGAACACCATCTGGATGTCCTTGCGCAGCGGCCGCATGGCGCCCCTGGACACGTGCGTGATGTCCTTGCCCTCGAACACGATCTTGCCGCCGGTCGGCTCCAGCAACCGGGTCAGCAGGCGACCGGTGGTGGTCTTGCCGCAGCCGGACTCGCCCACCAGTGACAGCGTCTCGCCGCGCCGCACGTTGAAGTCAAGTCCGTCCACGGCCTGCACCGCGCCCGCCTTGCGCTGCAACAGGCCGCGCCGCACCGGGAAGTGCTTCTGCAGTTCGGTGACCGTGAGCAGATCGGTCTTGTCCATCGATCGGTCCCCACTCACAGGTTCGGCTTGATGTCGGTTTCCCAGGCGTGCAACCGCTGTTCCGCGGTCAGGTGGCAGGCGACGCTGTGGTCGCCGTCCACGCTGCGCAGCTTGGGGACCTCGTCCGTGGACAGGCCACCGGTCAGCTTGGCGTAGTTGCACCGGGGATGGAACGGGCAGCCCGACGGCACGTTGATCAGGCTCGGCGGCGTGCCCATGATCGGCAGCAGGCGGTCGGCCCGTTCCTTGTCCAGCCGGGGCATCGAGCCGAGCAGGCCCCACGTGTACGGGTGCTGCGGCCGGTTGAAGATGTCGTCGACCGGGCCGTACTCGGCGGTCCGGCCGGCGTACATCACCATGATGTTGTCCGCGAGCTCCGCGACGACGCCGAGGTCGTGCGTGATGATGATGACCGCGGAGTTGAACTCCTGTTGCAGGTCCCGGATCAGGTCCAGGATCTGCGCCTGCACGGTCACGTCCAACGCCGTCGTCGGCTCGTCCGCGATCAGCAGTTCCGGGTCGCACGACAACGCCATCGCGATCATCGCGCGCTGCCGCATGCCGCCGGAGAACTGGTGCGGGTAATCGTCCACACGGGACGATGGCTGCGGGATGCCGACCCGGTCCAGCATCTCGATCGCGTGCTTACGGGCGACCGCCTTGGACACCTTGTTGTGGATCCGGTACGCCTCGATGATCTGCGTGCCGATCGTGTAGTACGGGTGCAGCGCGGACAGCGGATCCTGGAAGATCATCGCCATCTTCTTGCCGCGCAGTTCCCGCACCCGTTCCGCCGACGCGGCGACGAGTTCCTCGCCGTCCAGCCAGATCTCGCCGGTGATCTTCGCGGTGCCCTGCTTGTGCAGGCCCATGATCGCCAGGCTGGTGACGCTCTTGCCGGAGCCGGACTCGCCGACGATGCCCAGCGTGCGGCCGCGTTCCAGCGTGAAGGACAGGCCGTCGGCGCTGCGCACCAGGCCGTCGTCGGTCGGGAAGTGCACCCGCAGGTCACGCAGTTCCAGGAACGAACTGGACGGCTTGGGCGCCGAGTCGTAGTACTCGGCCTCACCGGGCCGGGGGCGTACGTCGACGAAGCTGTCGCCGCTGCCCCAGTCCTCTTCCGCCTTCGTGTCCATCAGTACCGCACCCTCGGGTCGATGACCGCGTACAGGATGTCCACGATCAGGTTGGCCATGACGACGAAGAAGCCGGCCAGCATGGTCACGCCGAGGATCTCCGGCAGGTCCTTGTTGTTGATCGCGTTGACCGCGAACCGGCCGAGGCCGGGCAGCGAGAACGCGGTCTCGGTCAACACGGCGCCGCCGATGAGCAGGCCGAGGTCGAGGCCGAAGATCGTGACGATCGGGGTCAGCGTGGCGCGCAGGCCGTGCTTGACGACGACGCGCCGTTCCACCAGGCCCTTGGCCCGCGCGGTGCGGATGAAGTCCTCGTTCATCGTGTCGAGCATGCCGGCCCTGGTCAGCCGCGCGTAGAGGGCCGCGTACAGGAACGCCAGCGTCACCCACGGCAGCACCAGCGCCCCGGCCCAGCGCAGCGGATCCTGGCTGAACGGGATGAACGTGCCCGCGTCCGGGAACAGCGGGATCGTATCTCGGAAGATCGCCAGCGACAGCAGTGCCGTGAAGAAGACCGGGAGCGACACACCGGCCAGTGCGACCGTCATCGCGGCGCGGTCGAACACCGTGCCACGGCGTAACGCCGACAACACGCCGATGCCGACCCCGAAGACGACCCAGATGATCGCGGCCCCGATGGCCAGCGATCCGGTCACCGGCAGCGCGCTCAGCATCTGCGGCCACACGGGTTCCTGGTTCTTGAACGAATAACCGAAACAGGGCGCGGGACACACCGAGACGTCCGGGCCGTCGTTGAACGTCTGTCCGGCCACGATGCCCTTGAGGAACCGTCCATACTGGACGTACAGCGGCGCGTCGAGGCCGAGTTTGACCTCCATCGCGTGAATCTGGGTCGGGCTGGGGTTCTTGCCGACGTACTGGGCGGCCAGTTGGTCGGTCGTCTGTCCCGCCAGGCGCGGGACGAGGAAGAAGACGGCGAAGGTGACCATGCTGACGACCAACAGCATGAGCACCGCGGCGAACAGGCGCCGAATGATGAAGGTGATCACATCGATCGGCGACGGTGACCGGCGGGTTCACCGCCGGTCACCGATGCCTTCACCTGCCTCGCATCAAATCGAATCGGTCAGGGACTACTGCGAAACGCCCAGCTGCGTGTAGTCGTACATGCCGTACGCCTCGGTCACGAACACGTTCGTCACCGCCGGGTTCCGGTACAACAGGGCCTTCGAGTAGACCTCGGGCAGGATGACCGCGTCGCCCATCTCCATCTGGTCGATCTGGGTGTAGATCGCCGTGCGGCCGGGTGCGTCGGTCGTCTGCGTCGACTTGTCCAGCAGCGCGTTGAGCGCCGGGTTGTTCTCCTCCTGCAGGTTCGAGTTACCGGCCGACTTGATGGCACGGCCGTCCGAGATCTGCGACAGGAAGCCGAAGCCGTCCGGCCAGTCGGCACCCCAACCACCCATCAGGATGCCGAGGTCGTGCTGGTGCACGAAGTTCGGCGAACCCGCGTAGCTGGTGAAGTAGCTGCCGGTCGGGTACTGCTGGATCTGGGCCTTGATCCCGACCTGGCCCAGCGCCTCCTGGATGCCCTGCGCGGCCGAGACCTCCTTCGGACGGTCGCCACGGGCGCCGATGTTGATGCTGAACCCGTTGGGCTGGCCGCACTTCTGCAGTTCGGACTTGGCCTGCGTCGTGTCACCGTTCGGGTTCGCCAGGAACTTGTACTGGTCGGACTTGGCGTAGCCGTCCACCGTCGGCGGCAGGATCGTCGTCGCGATGTCACCACCGGCGATCGGGCCGCCGTAGGCCGTCTGCTGCGTGGTCTTGTTGATCGCGTACTCGATCGCCTTGCGGCAGTCGACGTTGTTCAGCGGGGCGACCTGCGTGTTCAACGCGGCGTACCAGAGGAAGCCGGTCGTGGCGTCGTCGGCGTAGGTCTGCAGCCGCTTCTGGCCCAGGATCTTGGCGCGCGCGGCGGTCTGCACGCCGGTCCCGTCCAGGTCGAGGTCGAGGGTGCCGTTGAGCAGCCGGCTGTCGATGTCGGCGGCCTGCACGTTGAACTCGACGTTGATCTGGTTGACCAGTTGCTTGTCGTTGGGGTCGCTCGCGGCCGACCACTGGGTGTTCTTCACCAGTGTGAAGCCCTTGTTCGGGTCGTACGACGAGAACATGTACGGGCCGCTGGAGACCGGGTGCTCCTGGTACTTGGCGCCGGTGTCCTTGGCCGGCGGGACCGGCGCGGTCTGCGGCATGCTGACCAGGTAGTCGAAGTCCGCGAACGGGTGTTGCAGGTGGAACACGACGGTCGTCGGGTCCGGGGTGTCGATCGCCGTCAGACCCATCTTGTCCGGCGACGTGTCCTTGTAGGCGCCGGGGTAGGTCGGGTCGGTCAGGTACTGCTGGAAGTAGGTCGGGCCGTTGGGTGCCACGTCCGGCGCGTAGTTCGTGCTGCGCTCGACGGCGTACTTGACGTCCTGGGACGTGATGGCCGAGCCGTCCTCGAACTTCAGCCCCGGCTTGAGGTGGTAGGTCCAGCTCAGGCCGTCCTGGCTGACCTGGCCCTTGCCCGTGGCCAGGTTCGGCACCAGCTGGAGGCCGTCCTTGCCGGGGACGTCCTTGTAGCTCAGCAGCGGGCGGGCCCACAGCCGGCTGAAGTCCCACATGTAGGCGTAGTACGTGTTGCCCGGGTCGGTCGAGTCGGGCGTGTTGCTCAGGGCGAAGCTCAGCGTGCCGCCGGTCTTCGTCGACGCGTTGACGATGTTCTGAATTCCGGCGTTGTAGGCGGGCGCGCCACCGCTGGCGCTGTTGCCGCCGCTCCCGCCGCTTCCCCCGCTCGACCCGCTGCCGCAGGCCGTCAGCAGGCTCAGCCCGGCACAGACGGCGGCGAACGCCACTGTCTTATTGCGTTTCATACGACTGACACGCCTCCTCGTTGGATTGGTTGGGAAAATGGTCGGGACTCGTGCTGGTCTAGCGGGATCGCGGATCCAGCGCGTCCCGCAGGCCGTCGCCGAGCAGGTTGAACGCCATCACGGAGATGAAGATCGCCAGGCCCGGCACCAGGATGTACTCGGGGTCGATCGAGTAGTACTGGTTGGTCACCGCGTCCGCGAGCATGGCGCCCCAGCTCGGTGTCGGCAACTTCAAGCCGACACCCAGGAAGTCCAGGGCCGCTTCGAACAGGATGTTGGTCGGGATCAACAGGGTCGAGTACACCAGGATCGGTCCGACCAGGTTGGGCAGCAGTTCGTGCCACAGCACGTAGAAACCGCGGGCGCCCAGGCTGCGGGCCGCGTCGACGAACTCGCGTTCCCGCAACGACAGCGTCTGGCCGCGGATGATGCGGCCGATGTAGGGCCAATTGAAGAAGCCGATCACGAACACCAGCACCGCGATCGTCAACGCGTTGCCGGACAGGCCGAACGCCGAGTTGGTGCCCTGCACGACACCGGTCAGCGACAGCGCGAACAGCAACAGCGGGAAGGCCAGGAAGACGTTCATGGCCCAGTTGATGACGGTGTCGACCCAGCCACCGAAGTAGCCGGCGACGACGCCCATGACCGTGCCGATGACGACGGACAGCAGTGTTGCGGTGAACGAGATCAGAAGCGAGAACTGGGAGCCGACCAGCACGCGCGAGAGCATGTCGCGGCCGTACTGCGGGTCGACGCCCATCGGGTGGGCCCAACTGATGCCACCGAAGGTGCCCAGCGGCGCGTCTGTGTTGTGGTCGATCAGATCGGTGTGGTAGGTCGCGATGTCGAGGACGCCCGAGTTCGCCAGGAACACGGACAGGATCGCCCCGATCACGAACAGCACAATCACGACGCCACCGCCCAGCGCCCACCGGTCGCGCTTCAGCCGTGACCACGCGATCTCGGCGAGTGACCGACCACGGATCGTCTTACCTGTCAGGTCACCGAGTACCGGTTCGTCCGCCGGACCGGACAAATCCAGCGGTTCCAACGGCGCTGCCAACGCTCAGGCCCCCTTCCGCCGGGGTCCGGCAGTTACATTCCTCCCACCACCCGGCCCAGGGGGTGGTAAGGCCACGCACGACTTATGGCCGCACGAAGTGTCAGCCGACTTTCCAATCCCAGACCGCGAGAAGGCTAGGTCCCTGGCCCGTCCGTGGCGTGATTGTGATTCAACTGTAGGCCAAACGGCCTACATGAGCCGTTCAAGTGGTCCAGGGTTTTTGGACGTAAGGAGATATTTGCGTCGAAACGGCGGTTCTGGACACGATGCGGACCGTCATCGGCATGTGTCGAGCGGAGCAACGCCGTTCACCCGATCGGGCGTCGGCGTAGCTGTCTTCGGCCGCCGCTGATCGATGGTATTCCGACATCTCACACAATAGACACGCTCGTTCACAGTAAGTCACCGCCGAGTGTCAACAGTCAACAGTGTTTGTAGGCGATCCGGCACCCGCGTAGTCCGTGCGTCTTCAACCGTGCGCCCGAACGGACCCGTCCGGAATGGACAGTGCGCGTCGCGCGCGCTTTTCGAATGTCTGAACCTACTGGCCTGCCAACAAGAATGAGTACTCTCGCCATCCATCCGGATGTACTCACGTTGCTGCGTTTGCCGTGCTGGACAGGGGTTTCCCCGTGGACGGTGCGATACGGACAGAGGTACGCCCGTGTACTGATGATCTTTATCGTCAACAACCATGATCTCCGTGGGTGATCCGTGCCAAGATTGATGGATCAGGTTGCATTACCCCGAGTCCGGATCAATCGAGGACGCCCATGACTGGCACGGCGCCGGCAGCACGCCGGGACTACGGTGGCCGAACGGCCAACCAACGCCGAGCCGAGCGCCGGCAGCGGTTGATGACCGCCGCGCTGGAACTGTTCGGCACAGAGGGCTATCCGGCGACGTCCATCGAGCGGTTGTGCGCGCGGGCCAATGTGTCCACGCGCAACTTCTACGAGGAGTTCGCCAGCCGGGAGGCCCTGCTCATCGCGCTACACGACCAGATAACGCAGCAGGCCTTCGACGCGGTGAGCGCGGCGGTGGCCGAAATCGAGGACGCACCGACATCTGTGCGTATCGATCGTGCGATCGAGGCATACATCGGCACCACGTCAAGCGATCCACGCTGGACCAGAATCGCCTACGTCGAGGTCATCGGCGTGAGCGCCGCGGTCGAGCGACACCGATTGGCGTGGCGCGCCCGGCTGGGCCGAATGCTGGAAGCCGAGGCAGCACACGCCGTAGCCCGAGGAGAGGCCACCAACCGCGACTACAGCCAGACGGTGATGGCCTTCATCGGAGCCGTGAATGAGCTGGTCTACCACTGGTCCATCCACGGTCGCCAGGTCCCCTTGACGACCATCAAGGACGAACTCACCAGGCTGGCCCTGGCCGCTTTGCGGGCGGAGTAACGGCCCGGCTGTTTCGCGCCGAGCCGTGTAACGGCTCGGCGGTCGGAACGGGCGGAGCAAACGACCCGGCGGTTCGCGACGGGCGGAGTGACGGTCGCGGCGGTTGCAACGAGCGGCCGTCGTCGTCGCCTTGGCATTCGGTTTCGCCACGGCTTTGGCGGAGTTCGCTTGTGTGTCGCTTGATGAGTGCCGGCTTCAGCGGAGCGTGGCGGCTTCAGCGGTCGGGCAAGCCGCGCATCCACAGGGGGTCGGTTCTGTCCGCCTCGTAGGGGTGTACGCCCCTCGGGGGTCTTGACAGGACGTAGCGTGAGCGGACCAACAACCCCCAAAGCCCCCACGCCAGCCCACCCGCCATAAGCCCCAAACCCCCACCGAACCAGGCCCCGCCCCAAACCCCGGCCCCACCACCCAACAGACGCCGTTGTTCAACGCGCAGACCGGCGCTTGCTACGGCGGCGCTACATCGCCGACGACGTTCGGGCAGTACAAGAACGGCTCATCCGGACTATGTATGACCGACCCGAGCGGCTCGACGAAGTCCGGCACGCTGCTCAACGTCTCGGCATGCAACGGCGGCGCCACGCAGAAGTCCGGCTTCGATGGTGCGTTCCTTACCATCAACGACTTGTGCGTCGGCGCGGCCGGTGACAGTACGTCCAACGGCACGAAGATAAACATCCGCACGTGCACCGGCGCTCCGCCGCAACAGTGGGAGATCAACGCCAACCGCACGATCGCGGGC
>Ga0207664_10002540_pt1 | contig 12065 bp, 11 predicted proteins | sample LARL83metaG_FD_184349 | JGI IMG/M metagenome (GOLD analysis project Ga0207664, IMG submission 184349) | Corn, switchgrass and miscanthus rhizosphere microbial communities from Kellogg Biological Station, Michigan, USA - LAR L8-3 metaG... | ecosystem: Host-associated > Plants > Roots >...
ACCAGCCCAGGGCGAGCAAGCTGGTGGCGGCCGTGGTGGGAGCCGGGCTGGTGGAGCGCCGCGCCGACCAAGCCGACGGGCGCCGGTCGTTCCTGGCCAGGACCCCGGCCGGACTGGCAGTGACCGAGCAGGTGCACCGCTTCCGGCGCAGGCTGATCAGCTCGGCCCTGTCCTAGTGGGATCAGGGCGATGTCTCGGATTTCGCGCGGCTGCTTGACCGGTTCATTACCAACTTCGCCTCTGTCACCAGGTAGAGATCCGCCGCCATCCCCGCCGGTCCCCGGGAGGCCGCGGAGGACCAGCACGGTCAAACTCCCGGACTGGCAGATCCAACGAAAATGCGGCCTCGGCGAGCAGCAGGCCACCACGCCATCCCGAGGTCATCCACGGATCCGGGATGGCTCACGGACAAAACTGCAGAACACCAGCCCTCGGGCCTCTGCGCCCTCTGGCACACTCCTTCTGGCATCTGGAGTTCACGCAGTCTGCCCGCGCCGGCCATCCATGATCCCACCGGCTCACGCGCACGCATACAGCCCGGATCTGTACGGCCAGCGTGTTGATCGGCGTCGAACTGGTATCCATACAGATCGGCGGGTCCGCGCGCGTTCTCCTCGGGGTCCTGCGTGACCCGACGTGGGTGGCGAGATGGTGACGTTGTGGGCAGCCGGATCTTGGTGCGGCCTGGCGACCTGGGCTGCGGTTCACAGGACACCGAACTGGTCATAGGCGGCTCGCAGCGTGCTGCCCGCCTCCAGCGCGTCCCGCAGCCCGTGCTCTTTCGATGCCTTGGCCAGGGCCCGGCTGATGGTCTCCTCGGTGAGCTCCGCCGGGATGACGACGGCTCCGTCTTCGTCGGCCACCACCAGGTCACCGGGCCGGACCTGCAGGCCGCCGACGACAGCGGGCTGCCGCCACGCGGTCACTGCGGTCCGGCCCTTGCAGTCCAGCGGCAGTGTCCCCCGGCTCCACACCGGGTAGCCGAGGGCGGCGATACGGCGCGCGTCGCGGCAGTACCCGTCGATCAGGGTGCCGCGGGCTCCGCGGGCGCGCGCCGCCGCGGAGAACAGTTCGCCCCAGCAGGCGGCACGGGCCGATCCGCCCGCGGCCACCAGGATGACTTCTCCGGGCCGGATGTCGTCGAGCGCGCCGATCTCGCCGGTGTAGGGCTCGGCGGGGATCCGGTGGACCTCGGTGACCAGGAACGGGTTGGCGAAACCTGCGATCACCTCACCGCGCCGGAGCGGCCGGATGGCCGGGTCAAGGGTATGGTCACGGTGCCCGAGGTCGTCGAGGATGTCAGATACGACCGCGGCGTACAGCCGGCTCGCCGCCAGGTCCGGTAGCACGCCGCTGCCGTCTGCGGCGCTCATCCGCTCTCGCCTACCAAGATCTTCAGGTGCCTTTCCGGTTCGTCCCGCAGCAGGGCAAGCCCGCCGGTTACCGCCGCGCTGAGCGGGATGCGATCGGTTATCAGCGGCGCCGCTTGCACCGCCCCGCGGCCCAGCAGCTGCAGCGCCTCCCGGAAGTCCTGATCCCATACGTGCGACAAGGACCCGATCAGGGATTTCTCGCCTCGGATGAGGTCCATGGGCGCGATCAGCGCGGACTGGGTGACGATACTGAGCAGTACGGCCCGCCCGCCGGAGCGCAGGGCCTGCAGCGCGGTGTGAATGGCGCTCGCGGTGCCCGCGCACTCGACGGCGACATCAGCCTCCAGCGTCCCGGCCTCGCCGGGTGGCACCGCCCGGCCGGCACCGAGACGGGTCGCGAGGGCCCGGCGCTCCGGCAGGGGTTCGACGACGGCCACGCCGTCCGCACCGAACGCGGCCGCCGCCTGCACCGCCATCAGCCCGACTGCGCCCGCCCCCACCACCGCGACCCGCTCGCCTGAGCGCAGCCTGCCCCGGCGCAGCGCCCGGACGGCCACCGCCAGCGGTTCGGCCAGCGCCGCCTCATCGTCGGCGACCGTGTCCGGGACCGGCAGGCAGATGCGCGCGGGCGCGTTACACAGTTCCGCAAGCCCGCCGTCGCCGTGCAGGCCGAGCGCTCCCAGCGCCGGGCACCGGGTCACCTCGCCGCGCTGGCACCAGTAACAGGTACCGCAGGACACGATCGTGTCGACGGCCACCCGCTGACCCGGCCAGGGTCCGGTCACGTCAGCGCCGGCCGCCACGACCACGCCGGCGAATTCGTGTCCGAGCACGAGCGGCGCTCGCGCTCCGGTGACCGGATGCGGCGCAGCGGCCGGGATGAACACCGGCCCGCTCAGCCATTCCTCAAGATCGGTCCCGCAGATACCGCACCACCGCACCTGGAGCTGCAGTTCTCCGGGCCCCGGCGGCGCGGGCGGCGGCACCTCCTCCACCCGCACGTCACCCCGCCCATGCCATCGAACGGCCAGCATCCCAGGCGCCTCCCTCCGGTTACGCGAAGCCAGCAACCTCCACGACGTTGCGCAGGTCACCCGCCGACGGGCGCCACCACCGCATCCCGATCAAGAAGACGACGAAATCGCCGTCGATGTCCGCCGTGTAACGACCTCGCTGGACCTCCACAGCCACTCCCTCCTGAGCGATGTCACCTCTCGATCAGCATGCACCAGGAGCGCCGGCTCCCGCCACGGGCCGATCCGGCTCGCCCAGCCGGGGACTCACCACAGGCGGCCATCAGCATGCTCCCGCGGTACCCGCGAAAGGCCCTACTACCATCGTCTCGCACACCAGCAACGACACCGGACCGGCCGCGCAGCCACACCGCGGCTACGTACGTGCTAGCCGCCCGCCCCGGCGGGACACCCCCGCCACCAGACCGGGAGTAACGTAACGTGACGGACGGCATCCCCGCCACAGAGGCAACACGCACGCGGATCGCCGACTCGGCGCGGCCGATAGTGGCATCAATGAGGCGATTGGCCGCGCGCAGATCACTTCATTATGTCGGCACGGCCACTAGGCCGACCTGGCGCGCGAAGTAGCCTGAGGCCATGAGCTCCGTCCGTGCGAGCGGAGCAGCCACATGGTATGCGGCAGGTCGTCGAGTTCGTCGGCACTGCAGTCAACCGGTGCGCGCTGCGGCTGTCCTGGTCCGGTAATCACAGACGCGATGGACTGCACCGTTCAGCTGTGAGCAGGGTCGCGCCGGCAGTTTGCGTCCGGATGCTCAGCCTTGCTCCAGCGAGTCACCCCGCCGCTAGCACCATGCCCGGCGGGCGCGGGCGCGCTGGACACTGGTGGGATTCACCCGGATGAAGTGCGCGGCTACCCCTTCGACCCACGGTTGGAGCCCGGCATCGATGATCGGCGCGCGTTCAGCCTCGGTATCCAGATGATGTGCTGCCCCCCGGCACGAGCACGACCCATCCCTCGCGCGCTTGCAGGTCAATCTGGTCGGCCTCGACGGCGACGTGGTAGTCGGCGTGCGCGATACCCGTGCGCAGCTCCTCGTCGAAGACGGGGTTCCACGTGCCCAAGATGAGCGACCCTCCGTCGATCTTGTACGCGACCGGCAGCGCCGTGGGCCCGTACCGGCTGGTGAAGACCAGCCGCCCCACCCCCCCGTTGGCGAGCAGCTCCATGCTTTCGGCCTCATCTAAGCGCTCCAGCACGCTCCGGGCATTCACTCGCATGTCACGCGAAGAAGAACTGCTAGGCGAACTGCTGTCGGCTTCATCATCTGGCCTGGCGCGGCGTCCGGTGCCGCGAATCACCACCACCGGGCAGTGGCAGTGGGTGATGCAGTGCTGGCTGACCGAGCCGAGGAGCATGCCCGCGAACTCGCCGTGGCCGTGACTGCCGATGACGATGAGATCAGCGGTCTTGGAGAGGGCTTCGAGCACCGGCGCCGGATTCCCCTCGATAACTGTTCGCCGGGCCTCGGTCGCGTCACCGGGGGTCAGGACGGCGCTGATGGCCTTGTCGAGTTGCCGTCGCGCCTCGTCAGCCGGGTCGTAGCCGGGTGGGATGGGAGGCTGCCATCCCCAGCTCACTGGCCACTCCCAGGCGGACACGATCTCCAGGGGCGCGCCGGTCAGCTCGGCCTGGCGCATCGCCCAGCGAAGAGCAGCTAGCGAAGATTCTGACCCGTCGACCCCCGCGACGATCGGGCGCCGGGTCGTGGTCGTTCCGTCAGCGCTGGTCATGCTGTCCTCCTCTCACGGCGAAGCTCGCCGCTGCGTGTGGCGGGCTTCAGTCTCTTGCCGTCTTCCGTTCCGTACCATATCATCATATTACTTGTACAAGTTACTTTAGGATATGCTACCGTGAATGCCATGGACAAGCCGAGATCTCAGGATGAGGCGAGTGATGCGGTGCGGCTGGCGATGGCGGTCTCCCGGTTGCGGTCGCGGATCAGGATCGAGGCCGGGCTCCGCTCGACCGGCATCCCGATCTCGCAGCTGGCCGTGCTGGGGCGCATCATCGACGAGGGGCCCGTCACGGCGGCGGCGCTGGCGGCCGGTGAGCACGTGACGCAGCAGGCGATCGCGCAGAGCGTGGCGACGCTCAAACAGCGCGGCCTGGTGGACAAGCAGCCCGATCCCGGCGACGGCCGCAAGAGCCTGGTGACCGCGACCGCGGCGGGCCGAGAGCTCAGGGAGTCCCTCGTCGTATCGCGCGAGGAGTGGCTGACCCGGGCCGTCGACGCGGCAGTCAAGCCCGAGGAGCGCGCCCTGCTCCGGGAGGCGATCGGGCTGCTCGAGCGCATCGCTGATGTGGAGCTGCACCGCGGCGGCGAGATCCGATGACCGCGACGACCGGATCCCAGCAGCGCGCGGCCGGCCCGTTCGGGTGGCGGACCGTGACGCCCCTGTTGATGGGGTCGGCGCTGAACCCGGTCAACAGCTCGGTGATCGCGACCGCGCTCGTGCCGATCGCCGCTGCCTTGCACGTCCCGGTCGGGCGCACGCTGATCCTGGTCTCCTCGCTGTACCTGGCGTGCGCGATCGCGCAGCCGACCGCAGGCAAGCTCGCCGAGGAGTTCGGCCCCCGCCGGGTCTTCCTGGCCGGGATCATGCTGGTGCTGCTCGGCGGCGTGGCCGGCGGGCTGGGCGATAACCTGGCCGTCCTGGTCATGGCCAGGGTCCTGATCGGCGTCGGGACGTCGTGCGGTTATCCCTCCGCGATGGTGATCATCCGCCGCCGCTCCCACCAGGCCGGCCTGGGCGAGCCGCCGGGCAGCGTGCTCGGGAGCCTGGCGATCGCCGGCTCGGCCACCGTGGCGATCGGGCCGCCGATCGGCGGCCTCCTGGTCGGCGGCCTGGGATGGCGCTCGGCATTCCTGCTCAACGTTCCGCTGACCGCCGCCGCGCTGGCGATGACGCTCGCGTGGATTCCCCGCGATGAGCAGCCGGCTGCCGGACGGAAGATCGCGGAGGTCGCAACCCGGATCGACCTGGGCGGCATCGTGGTCTTCGGCGCGATGCTGGCCGCCCTGCTGGTGTTCTTGATGTCGCTGCCGCGCCCAGACTGGGCGGCGCTGGCCATCTCGGCCGTCCTGGCGGCGCTCCTGGCGGCCTGGGAGCTCCGGGCCGCCAGGCCGTTCATCGACCTGCGGCTGCTCGCATCTGCCCGGGCGCTAACCCGCACGTACCTGCGCTTCGGGCTGACGCTGCTCGGCGTCTACGTCGTGCTCTACGGGATCACGCAATGGATGGAGGCGGCCCGGGGGCTGTCCCCCGAGCAGGCCGGTCTGGTGCTGGTGCCGATGGGCGCCGTCGCCGCCGTCGTGTCGCATCCGGTGTCGCGCCGCAACCTCGTCCGCGGGCCGCTGATCGCCTGCGCGTTGTTCATGCTCCTGGCATCGGCCGCCACGCTGTTCATCACCGGTCACAGCGCGGTGATCGCGCTTGTCGGGGTGATGGTCTTGTTCGGCGTGGTCGTCGGCACGGCGTCGGTGGGCAACCAGACCGCGTTGTACCTCCAGTCACCGCCGGAGAATCTCGGGACCGCCTCGGGCCTGTCGCGGACCTTCGGCTACCTCGGGTCGATCGCCGCGGCGACGATCACCAGCATCGTCTTCCGCGCCCACGTCAGCGACGCCGGCCTGCACGATATGGCGCTCATCCTCGTCGGCGTCGCCGCTGCCGTGTTGCTCCTGACGCTGCTTGACCGGCAACTGCCCAGGCGCCCCAAGGGCCTCGGCCTGAGCAGCGCCACCCCGCCCTCCCCGGACACGAAAGGAAGCCCCGTGCCTGCCCAGAGCCCGGCCATTGACCCCCGGCGCGCCGCCCTGGTGATCATGGACTACCAGCCCGCCGTCCTCGGCGGCCTGGACGATCACGATCAGCTGCTGACCCGCGCGGCCTGCGCGATCGACCTCGCCCGCCACGCCGGCATCACCGTCGCGTACGTCCGCGTCGCGTTCGCTGATGAGGACTACGAGCAGGTGCCCGAGGCCAACAAGATGCTCGCCCGGGTGGCCAGGAGCCGCGCCTTGCATCACGAGGCCCCAGAGACCCAGATCCACGGCCGGCTCGAACCTCAACTCGGCGACATCGTGGTGCGCAAGACCCGCGTCGGGGCCTTCTCGACCACTGACCTGGACCAGCAGCTCGAGGACCGCGGGATCACCACCCTCATCCTCGCCGGGGTCAGCACCAGCGGCGTCGTGCTCTCCACCGTCCGCGAAGCCGCCGACCGCGACTACCGCATCTACGTCCTCGCCGACGCCAGCGCCGACCGTGACCCGCACGTCCACGCCGTCCTCACCGAGAAAGTCCTGCCCATGCAGGCGCACCTCATCACCGTCGCCGATCTGCCCAGCCTGATCATCACGGCCGGCCGGCCATCTGCCGCCACCAACACCACCACGAAGGTGAGACCATGAAGCAAAGAGAAGCAGTGGCTGCTCAGCCGCCCGGATCGGCAGGCAGCGCGCCGCAGAACGTCGAGCTGCGGCATCTGCGTTACTTCGTCGCGGTCGCCGAGGCCGGCACGTTCACTGAAGCGGCGCAGCGGATGTTCATCGCGCAACCCACGCTGAGCCAGCAACTGCGCCGTCTGGAGGACATCGTCGGCACGCGACTGCTGCACCGCACGCGCGAGGGGGTCCGGCTCACCACGGCGGGCGCCGTGCTGCTAGACACCTCCCGGGCCATCTTGTCGCTGGTCGACCACGGGATGAGCCACACCCGGCAGGCGGCCGGGCTAGGACGGCAGCGGCTGCGGATGGTCGTGCCGCCGGACCTGCCCGATGCGCTCGCGGCGCAGACCGCGTCCCGGCTCCTGCCGGCCGCCGCCGCCGCCAACGTCGACGTGACCTGGGTCGAGACCCCGCTGGACAGCCAATTCTCGCTTATCCAGCAGCGCAAGGCCGACGCCGGGCTGGGCTGGCTGCCCGCCCAGGGCGAAGACCTGCCCGCCCCCCTCGACGTGATGCGCCTAGGCGAGTTCGAACCCCTGCTGTGGATCCCCTCCCGGCATCCGGCCGCGCGCCGCGGCACCCTCACCGTCGAGGAACTGACCCGGATGACCGTGCTGTACGGGCCGCGCCGCGCCGACGCCGGCACCTACGACCAATGGCTGTCAGTGCTGCGGGCCGCGGATCCGGGTTTCGCGTTCACCGACCCGCCATTCCGTCACTCGCCGCCCATGTCTGTAGCCTTCGCCGCCACCGCGAGCCGCCCCACTGCGGTGCTGACCAGTCCCTGCATCACGATGGACAGCACCACGGCAGCCCGGAAGCAGCAACTGGCAGACACCTGTGACATGGCCGAAGTCAGCCTGCAGCGGCATCCGCTCGTCGCGACCGCGGGCCTGGTGTGGAACACCGACCTGCCGCGGCCGCTCCAGCAGATCCTGTTCGACACCGCGGACGGAGCCGGCTGCGCCCCGCTCGCACAGGCCAGTTAAGGTCATGATGTCCGTGACACACAGCGCGAGCACCACGACTCTCCTGGTTCGCGTGCTCGTGACCTTCGCGCTGACCTTCGTACTAGGATTCGAGCGTGAGCTTCGGGGGTTCCGGCGGGCGACCAGACCTTCTCCCTGATCGGCACCGCTTCCGCCGTCCTCGGCAACCTGGCCGGCGCTGGCTCGCCGAACGCCATCGCGCGAGCTGTCACCGGCATCGGATTTATCGGTGGCGGAATCGTGTTCCGCCGGACGGTCCGCTCTGGCCAGATGATCGACGGAATCACCACGGCGGCGGCCGTTTTCGCGACCGCCGCGATTGGCGCGGCGGCTGGAGCCGGGCTGCTGGCTGTGGCCGCGCTGGCGACGCCCTGGTCCCCATCGCCTTGGAAGGACCGCACCCCGCATCACAGCCATCAGCGACGGCGCCGAGCAACCGGCAGGCATCCCGGCCCGGGCGAACTGGGAGCGCATGGCGGTCCCGGCACAGAACACCCATTAACTGCAGCGCGGCAGGCCAGACCGATGATTTCAAATCGCCGACCAGAACGGCGGGACTGCGCGCGGTTATCAAGAGTTCCTCGCACCGTCGGCAATCTCGGCCGCGGCGAGTAGACGAGTGGCTCGACCGTATATTTATGCAGCGGTGATCCTGGGGCGAATGCCCGCATCTGCCGCGTTCCGAGCGCGGACTGGCGGCCAGGCCGGGTCTACTTCCTGACGCTTCTTGAACCCCTCGCGGGGACAACCGGACTCTGGCCCTTACCGCCAGGTCGGCCACTCTCCGCAACCGTAGGCGAACTGAACCCTACGGTCGACTGGTTTACTGCTCATGCGCCGACAGGGTCTTCCTGGATTGCCATGGCGCTGACATCCGCGTCCGCCGTGCATGCCGCACGCGGCCCGTCGCCCCTCACGGTAAGGCTGATCGTGGGTCACGGCGCAGGGGTGAGCGGGGAGCCCCGGCCGGGACGTCCGATGCTGCAGGAAGTCGAGGACGTCTCCTGGATGGCCGGCTGCCGACCGGATGCCTGGAGACCGGGGGTGATCCGGGGCAGGCGGAAGGGTGCCAGCCCCGGCAGCATCCAGCGAGCCGGGCTTCGGCAGGCGGTCAGGCCCCCGGAACGTCGCGGCGGAGCCCGCCAGTGCGTTCCCGGTCGCCGGGACGCAGCAAGATGCGGCTTCCCAGCATGTCCGCGGCCCGCCACGCCGTCACGCTGAGTGACACGAGACGTCACGGAGAACGCGCACACTGCCGCCGTTCGGTATCGTCAGGGGCCGTGATCGACTGATAGCTGACATCGTGCATAACGGGCGTTATGCGCCTCTGCGTCACACCATGCGCCGGGACGCAGTCCGGCCGTACGAGGTGACCGCTGCGATCACTGCGTTGACGCCGACGCACACCCACCCCGCTGCCCGGGCTCTATGTTCCATCGGGCAATACGCGTTCGGCGGCCCGCGCCGCCGGATTTGGTGCTCATGTAGCGGAAAGCCGGCTAGGTCGCGCGTGACTGACTCAGCGCTGGTTGTCCTGGCTGTGTAGCTCGGTTTCGAGCAGGTCCATGGCCTTGAGGAAGGCCTCCTGCTCGCTGGGGGTGAGCTTGTCCAGGACGCGGGCCAGCGGTTTGGCGGCGCCGTCCAGCCATTCGCCGATCTGGGCGGCCTGGGCGGGGGGGATCTGGACGATCGTGCGCCGCCGGTCGGCCGGGTCGGGGTGTCGTTCGACGAAGCCTGCCCGGTCAAGGTCGGCGAGCACGCCGCTGACGGTGGGCAGGGTCAGGCCGAGCCGGGAGGCCAGCTCGCTGACGGTGACCGGGCCGCCGCGGAGCTGCTCGAGCGCTGCGACGTGACGCGGGCCCAGCGGCGCGGGCACGGCCGGCGCGGTGCGGTCCTGCCAGCGGCGCATCCCCCTGGTCACGCGGGGGAACAGCTGCACCAGGCGCAGGCACAGCGCGGAGTGCCGGGAGGCGCCCGTCTCGTCAGCCATGGTCCTCCCTTGATGCGTCCCGCCTTGACAACCCAGAGCCCAGTGTATATGGTTCCGCTATCAAAATAGTTTTGATATCGGAACTGAATAGATAGGGGAGGGCGTCATGGCACCGTCGGGACAGCTGACATCATCAGCGCTGCAGGCGCTGATACAGGACGGGAACCTCGCCGGGTCCTGGACGCTGGACACAGCCAGGTCCGAGGTCCGGCTGAAGAGCAGGAGCATGTGGGGGCTCGCCCCGGTCAACGGGGTCTTCCGCGAGGTCACCGGGAACGGCACGGTGTCGGCGGCCGGCGATGTGACCGGCACCATCACGGTGGCCGCCCGGTCCGTCGACACGAAGAACAAGAAACGGGATGAGCACCTGCGCTCGGCCGACTTCTTCGACGCCGCCAACCACCCGGACATCACCTTCACCGTCGACGGCATCCGGCCGGGTCACGGGGGCGTCAGGGTAACCGGCAGCCTTGCCGTCCGCGGCCGGACCCGCCCGGTGTCCTTCGACGCGACGGTCTCCAGTGCCGACGGCGAGACGTGGCTGGACGGCGAGGTCCAGGTCAACCGGGCGGACTTCGGCCTCACCTGGAACCAGATGGGCATGGCGTCGATGCGCAACACGATCACCGTCCACGCCGTGTTCACCCGCCCGTAGGCCCCGCTCGCGGCGCGGCCGCCCGACCCGGAACCGGGCGTGATCGGGAAACTGCGCGATGCGCGCGTGGAATGTTCCCCGGGCAGGAGCCGAGGTGCGGCTCCCTGACCTTCCGGTGCCCGAGGTGACCGAGGGCACCGTGCTGGTGAAAGCGCAGGCGGCGGCCCTGAACCCGGTCGACAACGCGCTGGCGGCCGGGACGATGGCACAGATGATCCCGCGCCAGTACCCGCTGGTGCTCGGCCGGGATGCTGCCGGGACCGTCGAGGCGATAGGGCCCGGGGGCACCAGCGTGGCGGCCGGCGGCGCGGTGATCGGGCACATGCTGCTGACCCGCCGGTCCGCCTGGGCACGCTGGGACATCACGCGCTGCCCGCTACCGCGGTCACGGCCAAGCCGGCCGGGCGGGACTTCACCACCGCCGCGGCAATCCCGCTGGCCGGTACGGCCGCGCTCGCCGCCGTCGACGCGATCGGCGTCAAGCCGGGACAGGTCATCCTGGTCGCCGGCGCCAGCGCGTATGCAGTGCCGCTGCTAGCCGCGCGCGGCGCCGCCATCGTGACCACCGGTGCCGCCGATGATGCGGCCCGGCTTACCAGGCTGGGAGCAGCAGCCGTGGCGGACTACACCCGGGGGGACCTGGCCGGCCAAGTCCCGCGCCCGATACCCAGACGGCGTGGACGCGCTGATCGACCTGGTCTCCCACGCACCCGACGGCCTGGCGATGGACGCGGTACGGCTCGGTGGCACCGCCGCTAGCACGCTGGGCGCTGCCGATGAGCCTGTGCTGGCCGGGCGGCGGCTGACCGGCGCGAACGTCATGACTGTACCGGGCGGCGAGGTCATCGCCGGCCTGGCGCGCCAGATCGGCGGCGGGACACTGACCGCGGACGTTGAGCAGGTCCTGCGCGGGCGCCGGACCCTACTGGCCGTGTGCCGTGCCAAAACTCCCGCATGTGCGCTGACCTGGCGTTTCGCGTTCGCTAGGCTGCTCTGCGGTATTCGCTGGTCAGGCCACCGAGGACCTGCCTGCGCTCGATCCGGGCGGTGATGTCGACGGCGTGGCCGGACTCGCGTAGCGGCGGTTCCTGCTGCAGGGCCTGGTGCGGATGATGGCTGTTGTAATGCCGGACGTACTCGGTCAGGACGCCGCGGAGGTGCCGCTCGCCCAGGATCAGCATGTGATCTAGGCACTCGCGACGCAGCGTGCCCACGAACCGCTCCGCGTATGAGTTCGCACGCGGGGACCGGACCGGTGTCTTGATCACCCGCGTGCCGTTACCAGAGAAGACGCTGTCGAATGCGTCGGTGAACTTGCTGTCTCGGTCGCGAATGAGGAACTTAAACTGCATGGCCCGCTCGTCGAGGTCTATCAGAAGGTTGCGGGCCTGCTGGGCTGTCCAGGTCCCGGTCGGATGGGCGGTGACGCCTAGTACTCCAGCCGTAGATCGTTATATTGCATGGTCTTGGGTTATTTGCCGCTGCCAGTTCCCCGGTGCTCCGGTTCCGGCGGATCAGCAGGCACCGGTGTCCGGGGCCGGGGTTGCTGATGGTGACCCAGGCCCAGTCG
>Ga0207664_10002543_pt1 | contig 12055 bp, 8 predicted proteins | sample LARL83metaG_FD_184349 | JGI IMG/M metagenome (GOLD analysis project Ga0207664, IMG submission 184349) | Corn, switchgrass and miscanthus rhizosphere microbial communities from Kellogg Biological Station, Michigan, USA - LAR L8-3 metaG... | ecosystem: Host-associated > Plants > Roots >...
GCGGAATTACGCCGAGGCGCACTCGGCGATTGAGCCTGCGCTGGTGAAAGAGATGGCGGTTCTAAGCGATGCGCACCCCCAACTGGCCAGAGCGCACATGATCGCGGCGCGGATCAGCGAAGCGCAGCGGCACGCTTCCCAAGCGGACACCCACTACCGGCAAGCCCTCGAAATCTACCGGCGCATTACCGCCAGCAATAATCCTACCCGGGTGATGGCCGAGCGACAATACGAGCGGTTCTCAAAATCCTTTCGAAAATGATGCCGGTTTAGTCCTTGACGCCGTTAAGTACCAACTCCAAACAGACGATAAGAGACTGGGACGTCTTAGGGAACGTGAATTGAACGCATCGCTGACTTGGGTCAGCCGATTCCCTGACACGCTGGAGGCGGCGGATGGCTCGATTTTTGAGTCCCAGGCGGAGCCTTGTCTTTGGATTCCTCCTGACGGCGGTGGTGCTGGCGGCACAGCAGCCGGTGAAGTGGGATGCTCTCCTCAGCGATAGCATCGCGGCCATTAAGGCCGGAAACGCTACCGAGGCTATCCAACTGCTGCTTCCTTTGTACGAACAAGCGAAAGCGCTGCCGGCCCAAGCGCACGCGTTGCCTTCAGATGACGCGCGGCGCATGGAAACCGCCCTGGTGCTGGCCACCGCCTACCAATATCATGGCCAGCTCAATCAAGCCGAACCGCTCTACCTGGAAGCGATTCAGTGGCTGGAGACGGGTCATGGCAACAACGGATCGATGCTGGCGCCCGCGCTAGACAATCTGGGGCGGCTTCGTCTGGAGCAGGGACGCTGGCGGGAGGCCGAAGAGCTCCTCGGAAAGGCCAGGGATCTTTACAATCAATCGCGGAATGCGCGAGATCCACGCATCGCGAGCGTTAACCGGCTCTTAGGGGAAACCTATATGACCCAGGGCCGGATTGACGAGGCGGTTACACTCCTTGAGCAAGTGGTGGATATGCTCCGCCAAGCCCCGGATGTAGCCCGCCAGACGGTGGCAGCGGCGTTGCGAAGTCTGGCGATCGCATACACCATCCAGGCCAGGTATCCCGAGGCGGAAAAGCTGCTTGACGAAGCTATTCAACTGAACCGCGCATCGGGTGAAACCCAACTCGAACTCGCCGATAGCATGCTGGCTTTGGGGCACGTTTTTCTTCTGCTGCGCGATACGGCGCGTGCCACGCCGTTGCTAGAAAAAGCTGTTCGGATTCTTGAAGTCCATGATGATGCCCACTTGCCGAGCGCTTTGAGCGAGCTCGGGGCCGCGGCTCTTCAAGACGGCAAGTATGCGATAGCGAAGGAGTATCTTGGCCGGGCGCTGGATCTTGACCGGAAGCAGTTTGGATGGGATCGTGTGTCTATAGCTCTGATCCAAGCCGGTCTGGCGGAAGCGTACTTCGGCGAACGGAACTATGATCACGCCGAGGCGTTGATCCAGGAAGCCATCGCAACGGACCAATCATCGGTTGGAAAAGCGCATTTTACCGTGGCCAGGCTGCTGCTGGTGGAGGCCACCATCGAGGCCAAGCAGAGGCATGCTTCCGACGCCGACGCGCATTATCGCCAGGCCTTGGACATCTACCGGAAAACCTTCGCGGCCGACCATCCCGATGTATTGAAAGCCCAGCGGGACTACGCTTTGTTCACAAAAACCCTCCGCAAGTAATCACTAAGCGCGCGCCAGGATGCGGCGAAGGCCCTCTTGAAAGCTCGCCGCCGGCGTCAGGAGGCTCATCACTAGAAACGCCTCGTTCTCAAAATCGAAGAAGAAACCGGGCTGGACCAGCACGTTATCTTCGCCCAACAGAATAAGCACCCAGTCTTCCTCGCTATGAATACGCGGCGCCTGGATCACTGCGTACCAGCCGCCCTCCGGCTGAAGCACTCGCCAGGGCGATTCGGGACCAATCCGGCTCCCGAGGAACGCCAGGTTCTCGCGCACGCGGTCAAGAATCTGCGCCTGCATGGTTTCGCGCAGAGCCAGCAATCCTGGCGCCGCCCATTGCACGGGAGTCGCGACTGAAAGATACGTATCCGCTATCAGTTCCAGCCGTTCGAGAGCTACCCGGCGTGTCTGCGCCGGTCCGCTGATCACGATCCACCCCAGCTTGAGCTGCGGCAATCCGACCAGCTTGGAGAGCCCGCTCAAAGAGAACGCCAGCACTTCCTCCTGATCCACCAGCGATGAAACACGCCGCGGATCATCTGCCAATCCGTAGTCGGAGAAAACCTCATCCGACAGGATTGCCAGGTCGTGGCAGCGGCACAGATCCGTCAACTGGGCAAGCTCCGGTTTCTTGAGATAAGAGCCGGTGGGGTTGTTCGGATTCACGACCACAACGGCCCGTGTGCGGGGTGTGATCTTGCGCGCCAGGGCCTCGAAATCGACGGCCCACCCACCGTGATAGACCAGCGGGTATTCGACCACGCGTACCGACTCCAGGGCAGCGAGGAAATCGAACAGTGGATAGGAAGGGCGGGGAATCAGGACCTCGTCGCCGGGGTCGGCCAGCAGCTTGAATAGCAGCGCGTAGGCTTCGCTGGTGCTGGCGGTGAGGAGAATGCGGCCGGGGTCCACGCGCCCGCCGTAGTACGAGGAAACGGCCATACGGGCTGCCGGTATTCCCGCCGGGGCAGGTTCATAACAGAGCGACCGGGGGTCGGCCAGCGCGGCCAGGATGCGGTCCTCGGAATAGCTAAATCCCGCGGCCGTCGGATTGGATTCAGTCAGATCGAGAATCGCCGCGCCCGAAACCCGCTTCTGTGCGAGCAATTTGGCCAAGGGATTCGCCGCAGCGCTCCAGTTGAGCCGCGAAGAGAACATAACGCGAGTCTACTTCAGGTGGTACAACGGAACAATGAGACAACTTCAGAGCCTGGTGGCTCTCGCTCTATTTTGCGCTGGCGCTGCCGTTAACGTCAGTGCGCAACCGGCGCCGAAAACAGCCGGCTTTCGCGACATGTTCCTCGAGCAATTGAAGGACGTCGAAGCTAAAGTCGTCGGTCTGGCCGAAGCCATGCCGGAAGAGAAATACAACTGGAGGCCCGAGGAAGGCGTCCGGTCCATCAAGGAAGTCTACGTGCACATCGCTTTCGCGAATTATTTTCTGCCGAGTTTCATCGGCGTTAAGCCGCCCGCCGGAATCAGTCCCGCCATGGAGAAAGCTCCCGCTGACAAGACCAAAGTCATCGAAACGGTGAAGGCGTCATTCACGTACATCCGCCAGGTGGTCGCCAACCTTCCCGACGCCGACTTGGACAAGCAGACCAAATTCTTCGGCCAGGAAATGACCTATCGGGGGATGCTGTTCTTCACCGCCAACCACATGCACGAGCATCTGGGCCAGTCGATCGCCTACGCGCGCACCAATCACGTGACGCCGCCGTGGTCAAAGAAGACTGACTAGGCCCCTAGTTCGGGTTGCTGGGCACGTTGCTCTTGCTGGTACGCGGACTGCTGCGATGAGAACCGCTGCCGCGGTGCTTGCCGGTAGTACTCCGTTTGTGGCTGGAAGTGCTACCACTCCTTTTCGTGCTGGCGAACGCGCTCGAAGCCGCGCCAATTAGTAAGGACAATGCAAGGAAACTGGAGAGAATGATCTTCATACCTTAGCAGTGTGGGGCAGCGGCGAAAATTCGCAGTAAAATAGCACATGGAAATCCATTTATGACAGGAACCATCAAGCCCCCACCGGAAGCGGCGGTTGAATCGATTCCAGCCGTTCCTCTGACGCTCGAAGGAGCCAGCGTTCTGCATCAGATGATGCGCGTCCGCTGGACCGCGTGGAAGGCTCTTCCCGCCGCGGAACGCTCCGAAATCGCTCGCGAGGCCGCCGCCGTTCTCGCCGCGATGGAGAAAAATACGAGCGGGCAGAGCGCGGCCTTCTCTTTATTGGGTCACAAAGGCGACCTGATCCTGGTGCACTTTCGCCGCTCGTTCGACGAGTTGAACCAGGTGGAACGGCAACTAGCGCAGCTTCGCTTGGCCGACTTTCTGGAACCCGCCACGTCGTATCTCTCGGTGGTTGAGCTGGGACTTTACGATTCGAGCCTTCAGACCTACAATGCCCTCACCGCCCGCGGGATCGCGCCCTTCTCCCCGGAGTGGAAAGCGGCCATCGACGAGGTGCTGGCTCGCCAGCGTGAGGCCATGCATCCGCGCCTCTATCCGGACATGCCGCCTCATAAGTACATCTGCTTTTATCCCATGGACCGCAAGCGCGGGGAACAGAAGAACTGGTATAGCCTGCCCATGGCCGAGCGCAAGCGCCAGATGCATGACCACGGCATGATTGGACGCCGCTACGCCGGTGAGGTCAAGCAGATCATTTCGGGCTCCATCGGATTCGATGACTGGGAGTGGGGAGTAGACCTGTTCGCCGACGATCCGCTGGTGTTCAAGAAGCTTATTTACGAAATGCGCTTTGACGAAGTCAGCGCAGTCTATGCGCTTTTTGGGTCGTTTTACGTAGGTATCAAGTGCCCGGCCGCGGATCTGGCCCAGTGGCTGGCAATTTGATTCTGTGTGGCGGTCCCCCCGGGACGTGGGGCGGACCCCCAGGTCCGCGGCCGATGCCCTCGTCGGCATCATGTTTAACTGGTTGGACCAGGGGTCCAACGCGCACGATGCGTCCCCCTAACGCCCTTTCTGTAAATCCGCCGCCGCGCCCGCTGCGTCCCCCAGCGCTTTCCGCGCCACCGAGCGATTGTGAAAAGCGTTAGCGTAATTCGGATCCAGGCGAATCGCTTCATCGAAGTCCGCCGCGGCACGTTGATAGTCGCGCTTCAGCAGATAGGCGTATCCCCGCGCGTTGAAGGCGCGTGAAAAATCTGGCTTTAGCCGGACCGCCTCGCTCAACTCCGCGATCGCTTCCGGGTATTTTCCCGATGCCGTAAGCGCTCGACCCAAACGATCGTGTTCTTCCGCGGAAACTGACGACTTCGCGATCACCGGTGGCGCTGCCGCCGGTTTGGGCTTCGCCGGCTCGGGTGTTGCAGCGTGGGTCCTAACCGGCTCCGGTGCAATGATCGCCGCGTGGGTCTCGACCGGTGCCGGAATGCTGACCGCTGGCTGAGGCGGCGCGGCAGGTACCGGCGCAACAGTCGGTTCCGGCGCAGGCACCGGGCGAGCGACTTCGGCCGTTACTACCGGCTCACTCTTCTTCGCCTCGGCCAGCTTTTGATCCGTCTTCTTGAGGACTTCAGCCGCTTCCTGATAGCTCGGCCGCAAACGCACCGCCTCTGCCAGATCGGCGCGAGCCTTCGCCAGGTCGCCTAACAAGTAATACGCGCTGCCGCGTGCAAACCAGGCCTCAGGAAGCTCCGGCTGCAACTCGATCGCCTTGCTCCGATCCGCCAGTCCCTTGTCGTGCAGGCCGAGCTGGTGATACGATCCACCGCGCGCCAGGTAGGCTTCGGCCAGGTCAGGCCGCAACTTCACCGCTTGTTCGCGATCATTGAGCGCTTCAGCATGTCGCTCTACTCTGGCTAGTGCCGCCGCGCGCGCCAGATACAGGTAGGGATCGTTGGGAGTGATCTTCAGCCCCTCGGAAAAGTCAGCGATGGCTTTTTCGTTTTGATCGAGCTTGAGATACGCGGCCCCGCGCAGCGTATACGCCTTGGCATCTTTAGGCCGCACTTTAAGCACCGCGTCGAAATCCTGGACCGCGCGGCGGAAATCCCCAATTTGGCCCCAGGCGAAACCGCGATCCAGATGCGCGTCCAGATAATCCGGCTTCAGGCTGATGCTCTGATCGTAATCGTCGATGGCGTCGCGGTAGCGCCCCATGGCCGCGTACACATTCCCGCGTTCCTTGATGGGCGCCGGATCATCCAGCCGCAGCTTGATTCCGGTTGTGTAGTCGGCGATCGCTTCGGCGTTCTCGCCCAACCCGGCGTGCGCGGCGGCGCGACTGTTGTAGATGGTGGGTGAATCCAGCTTCAGTTCGATGGCACGGTTGTAATCGGCCAGCGCGTTGCGCAGATTCGGCAGCTTCCGGTAAACGTCGCCACGAAGCTGATAAGCTTCCGCGCTTCCGGGTTCCAAACGGACCAACTGGTCGGCATCTTCGATGGCATGTGCATAGTCGTCCAAGGCGTACCGCACCTTGGCCCTGTGCTGGTAAGAGGGCGCATCTTCAGAATCGCTCTGGATCGCCTCGGAATACGCTTTCTCAGCTTGCTTCCACTGGCCGGCGGATTCGTAGCGAAGGCCCTCCCGAAACGCTTTTTGCGCTTTCGGATTGGCGGCCGGTAGAACAGCAGCGCCCAAGAAGCAAAGGACGTGCAGCAAACAACAATTGCGCATCGAAATGCTTTGAGTTAAAGGTACCACATGCCGCGGGGCTTTGGCGCGGAGATGTAAAAGATCGATCAGGTTCAGCGCAGGGACGCCATGGCGGCGGTGGGGAACGAAATCAGCGAGAAGTGCGACGCGATGCGCGCCAGGAAGCTATCCCGCTCCGACAGGCTCACCCATTTGAGCACCGACGACTCGCCGTCTTCGGAGAAGAATCCGATGCCGCCCCGGCTCAAGCGATTGTCCGTCCAGGAACTGACCAATTGGCCGTTCACCGAAGTCAGGAAATGATCGCCCCGCACGCTGACACGCACGCGGTAATCCACTCCTCGTTCCAGCGTGAGCGGCAGCGGCAGTTCCACACGCTCGCGTTCGCGGCCATCCAGTACGATGAAACGCACCAGGCCGGCATTGGGCAGCGGGCCTGGCTTGGTGATCACCAGTTTGGTCGCGTAATAGTTGTGAAGGTCCGGGGCGCGAAAAGCCCAGTCCATGCTCTTGCGCTCAATTTGTCCCATGAACTCCATCTCGTAATTGGAAAGCGAAGTCGACGGTTTCCAGACGCTCAGCCCTGCCGGCCGGACATCGCTGCCCGTCACGCTCCAATCGGTTCCGGTCTGTTTCAAGCCCTCCCAATCCACCAAGCCAGTGTGAAAATCCTCCCGCAACGTGCCCGACGTCCTGCTCTGGATCAGGTTCGTCAGCATCTCCCCCACTCCGCCCGGGCTGCGATGCGAATCCGCATCGGGCAGTGGAGAAACGGATCTGTGGCCGGGTGCGCCGGATGGAAGCTGCGAGACCGCCAGCAGCAGAAAGACGACCGCGATCGCAGCAAAGGCTGTGGCTGCGAAACCGGAGCGCCGCTCCGTCTTATCTTCTGGTTTGACCTGCGTGATGCTCCGCCAGGTGGGCAAGCGTGTCTCTTCAAAGCCGTACAAATCTTCGGCTTCACGCAACGCTCGGGCAGATTTGGAGGCGAGCTTCTCGCGATGTTCATCGCAGCAGAATTGCTGATCCTTCAGCCTGCGAACTAGCCCGATCTTCTGGCGGCAATATGAGCAGACCATTGTCCTGCCTATCAAGATGCCCCAGTGTAACAGGTGGGTTGCGGCAAGGGAATGTACTAAGGCAAGAATCGATAAAGGGTTGGACCTCCGCGGCTATCGGACTAGGGGAAGCGCCTTAGAAAGGGGCTCGGAACGCCAGATCGCTGGAACCCGGGGCACGTTGCTTGTCGTATAACCGGGTTAGGGTGATTGTCCTATGCTGAGCGGAACCTGGAGGCGTCCGACCGCACAGCGTCAGTTGACCACCAGCAGTCAATTAGCACACTGGGATGCTTCCTGAAGACTTCGAACTGGCCTAGCCTGCGAACGGTCGGCAAAGTGCTTCCTCCTCAAGATCCGCGCTTGGCGGACAGCATCGCTATTTAACCGAAAGAGGAACATTTGTGTCGAAACGTTGGCTGGTCACTGGTCTCTCAGTGTGCCTTTCGGCTGGGATGCTCTGCGCGCAGGCGCTGCCGCCCGCTACCCTGGCAGCCCCTTATTCATTCGATCTGGGCGCGGGCTTCCTCGACCCGTCGGACGTACCACCGGGCTTCACCGCCACCTTAATCTGTACGCTCGAGGCCGGCTCCCTCCCTCCCGGGCTGACTTTGCAATCGGCTGGATTGTTGAGCGGTATACCGACGGCTTCCGGCAACTACCTGTTTACCATCAATTTCACACTTCATCTCGAGGGTGGAGGGGACAGCCTCGATGTTCCCCTTTATTCCTCGCCGTTGAGTCTGCAGGTGGCCACGTTTTCCGGACCAGCCATTTCTATCGATACAGGTGTTTTGAGCTTCCCCCTTCCGCAGGGATCCACGGCGGTGGTGTCCGGCCCTATCGCGATCTCGAACCGCGGCACGCAGGCGCAGAACTTCACTGCCTCAGCTAGCTCCAACTCCGGCGGCCAGTGGCTCACCGTGTCGCCCTCCAGCGGATCCGTGAGTGCCGTTTCGAGCGGTTCTGTGTTTGTCAGCGTGAATCCTGGCAACCTGACCCCAGGCACGTACAGAGGCACTGTTTCGATATCAGTCTCTCCTGCCGGTCAGAGCGCCACTATTCCGCTGATCGTTACGATCAGCGCCTCGGCCAAACTGATCCGGCTCTCTGACACCGGTCTGCGCTTTCAGACCGTCGCGGCTGGAGGTACGCCCCCCTCACAATCAATCGTGGTACTCAACGGCGGATCTGGCGGTTTGGGTTTCAGCGTATCTGCATCGACGCTCTCGGGCGGGCAGTGGCTTTCCGTATCGCCGTCCGCCGGATCGGCCGGCGTCTCTTCCAGCGTTGCCGTGGTCGTAAGTGTCAATCCAGCCGGTCTGCAACCCGGCGATTATTACGGACAGATCCAGTTCTCATCGCCCAGCGTCGACAATTCTCCACAGACTGCGACTATCGTGCTGAATGTCGCTGCCGCCGGTACCGATCTTGGACCATTCGTCTTTCCCGCCGGCCTGATCTTGGTCGGTGCGGCTGGCGGCGCCGATCCCGGCCCCAAAACGGTACAGATTACCAACCCTTCGCGCTCGGCTCTGACATTCAACGCCGTGTCCTCTTTCGACCAAGGGAAAACTTTCTTTTCGGCGCAGCCACAAAGCGGCAGTGCCAGCGCCACCAGCCCGGTTCAACTTTCGGTGCAGGCTAAAACGGCCGGACTCGCCAGTGGCGTCTACAGCGGCGATCTGGCGCTACGATTCTCCGACAACGTTACCAGGCATGTTTTTATCTTGCTGATCGTAACCCCGGCCGGAACGAGCGCCGGGCTAAGCGCGAATCTAGCCCAGTCCGCTTGCACTCCGACCAAGTTGTTACCCGTCTTCACCCAGCTCGGCCAGGGCTTCTCGACCGTGGCCTCGTGGCCCACAGCAATAGCGGCCACCATAGTTGACGATTGCGGTGCCAGCATGATCTCCGGCAGCGTAGTAGCATCGTTCTCTTCAGGCGATCCTCCGCTCTCTTTGGTATCCCTGCTCGATGGACGCTGGAGCACCACTTGGCAGGCGCGCAGCAGCGCCTCGCAGGTGGTTATTACGATGAAGGCCCAGCAGACCTCGCCCGCCATCCAGGGATCGCAATCAATCGGCGGCGCTCTGCAGACCAACCCGTCGGCGCCCGTGATCTCGGCTGGCGGAGTGGTGAGTGCCGCGAGTTTCGCCGGTCAAGAGGCGCTCGCTCCCGGCAGTTTCATTTCCGTATTCGGAGCACATTTTGGACTGGGGACTAACCTCTCTCGGGCGCTCCCGCTTGAGACCCAGCTCGGTGCGACGCAGGCGATTCTCGGAGGGCGCCAGCTTCCGCTGCAGTTTACCGTGGATGGTCAAATTAACGCCATCATTCCCTACGATGTCCCCGCTAACACCACCCAACAGCTGGTGGTTCTCAATGGTCCTGCCGTCTCGGTGCCGGAGCCGGTGGTCATCGCCGGGGCCCAGCCGGCCGTGTTTTCCCAGAACCAGACGGGCCGGGGCGCGGGAGTCGTAGTTGGTGTCAAGGCCGACGGTACGCAGTTCTCGATCGATGCCAACAATCCGGCTAGCGCGGGCGATGTGCTGGTAATCTATTGCGCGGGTCTGGGCGCGGTGGATCCGCAGGTTGCAGCCGGAAGCGCGACGCCATTAGCTCCGTTATCGAACACGGTAAACCCGGTGTCAGTGACGTTGGGAGGGAAATCCATAGCTGTGTTATTCGCTGGCTTGACTCCGCAATATGCGGGTCTCTATCAGGTGAACGCCATCGTCCCGGCAGGGGTGACGCCGGGCCACGCCGTGCCATTGGTGGTCTCAGCGGCCGGCCAGGACAGCGTCACGGTAACGGTCGCAATCAAGTAGGAAGCAAATCGGTGGAACCTTCACAACATCACCTGTCGTATAACCAGGTTAGGGTGATTATCCTATGCTGACAATCCGCACTGGCGTCCTGGCTGCCGCCACGACGGCAAGCATTTTGACATTTACAGGCTGCACCGAAGATTTTGGGCCGCCCGGTCCTACCCGCACAGACACGCGGTCCATCGATCTTGACAGCTCTGAACTGGTGCGCGCCGAGCTGAAAATGGGCGCCGGCCAGCTCACGGTTCGGGGTGGGGCTCCCAAGCTCATGGAAGCCGAGTTCACCTACAATCGCCCCGCCATGCGGCCTAGCGTGCACTACGACTCCAGTGGATTTCGCGGCCATCTGTTGGTCGAGGAGCCTTCGGGCGTTCACCACGTAAATTCCAATTACCGTTGGGACTTGCGTTTTAACGACGACAAGCCGCTCGACCTCATCGTGCATTTCGGAGCCGGCGAAGGCCGTTTAGACGTAGGTGAACTGAGGCTGCGGAGCCTGGAGATCCACATGGGCGTCGGCGAGCTGCGGGTGGATCTGCGCGGCATGCCCAAGAACGACTACGATGTCTCCATTCATGGCGGCGTCGGCGAGGCGACCATCTACCTGCCCCAAGGCGTCGGAGTTGAGGCGGAGGCCCACGGTGGCATCGGTGGAATCAACGCCCGCGGGCTGGAAAAGCGCGATGGCCGCTACGTGAACGACACCTATGGGCATGCCAGGATCAACGTACGGCTGGATGTGCATGGTGGCATTGGCGCCATCAACCTGGTGGGCGGCTAAACCCAGTACTCAGCGCGCCAGAGGACTACAAACTACCGGGTTAAGAAGTTCCATCTAACGGCTTTAACGTGTATGGCCGATTGGACTAGAAGATAGCCTTGTTTTCGTTTTCTAGTCAGGGCCGATACACGTGTCAGTCGCGCAACAGTTTATCGTATGGTTTCTGTGCTGCGTAGTAGCGGCCATTTTGGTCCGCCACGCCTGGCAATCCTACCAGTTGCGTTCCCGATTTGGAACTCCCGGAGATGGAACCTCGGCCAGCGCCGTCGACAGTCTTTTCGAAACGGCTCCCATCGGCTATCTCGAAATTGACTCCAAGGGCATCGTGCGCCGAGTGAATCGCAAAGAGTGCGAGTTCCGCGGATTGACACGTCGGGAGTTGATTGGAAAACCTTGCTGGAATCTGCTTCCGGCTACCGAGCGGCAACGTTATCGCGAGCAGATCGAGCGGAGAATGTCGGGTCAGGTAGCCCTGATGCCTTATCAGCGCAAGTACCTTCGTCCGGATGGCACCACGATCACGGTCGAGGTCCACGACCAGCTGCTGCGCGATGGCGGCAGCCGGGCGGTCGGGATGCGTCTGGCCGCCATCGACATGACCGAGGGCAAGAAGAGCGAGGACCAGGCCTACGAAGCCGCCACTGAATTACGCGCTCTCTTTCAGACCGTCCCCGATCTGTTTCTTCGCTTGGACCGCAGCGGTAAAGTGCTGGAAGCCACTGGAGGCCAGAGTTCGGATCAGTTTCTGTCGCCCGATAAGTTTCGCGGCAAGAACTTGAAAGATCTCTTGCCGGCCGGGGCTATGGAACAAGTGCAGGAAGCCCAGGAGAAAGCCCGCAAGACTAAGGCTCCCCAGATTGTCGAGTTTAGCGTGGAAAGCCGCGCCGGACAGCAGGTCTACGAAACCCGGCTGCTGCCGCTCGATTGGGAACACTCCATCGCGACGGTCCGCAATATCACGGCCCGCAAGAATGATGAAAAGCGGCTCCAGGAATATGCCCAGGAACTGGAGCGCAAGAATGAAGAGCTCGAGACGGCGCTGGTCACGGCTCGCGACGCCACACAGCTGAAGAGCCGCTTTTTGGCCAACA
>Ga0207664_10002544_pt1 | contig 12054 bp, 10 predicted proteins | sample LARL83metaG_FD_184349 | JGI IMG/M metagenome (GOLD analysis project Ga0207664, IMG submission 184349) | Corn, switchgrass and miscanthus rhizosphere microbial communities from Kellogg Biological Station, Michigan, USA - LAR L8-3 metaG... | ecosystem: Host-associated > Plants > Roots >...
GTGGACGCCGCTCGCGGCGTCCTGGCGCTCGGCCAGCCGGACGGCGCGGCGGCGATCGGGCCACTGCGAGCGGCGCTGGAGCGAAAGCGGCGGCACGGCTACTGCGACGCCAGCACCCATCCGGCGATCGCCCCCGACCTGGTGGAGGCGCTGGTGCGAAGCGGGCAGCGGGACGAGGCGGTAGGCATCCTGGCCCCCTTCGAGGCCGAGGCCGAGCGGCCGTGGGCACGCGGCCAGCTCGCCCGCGCCGAGGCGCTTCTGGCCGAGGACGACGACCGCGCAGACGAGCTCTTTGCCGCCGCCGGGGAGCTGCACGCCGAGGCCGGCGACCGGTTCGGGGCCGCCCGCAGCCGTCTCTGCCGGGGCGAGCGCCTGCGGCGCTCCGGCCGGCGCAAGGCGTCGCGGAGCGAGCTGGAGGCGGCCGCGGAGACGTTCGAGGAGCTGGCCGCAGCGCCCTGGCTCGAGCGCTGCCGGCAGCAGGTGACGCGAAGCGCCCCCCGGCTGCGATCGGCCGCAGCCGACCGGGACGAGCTGACACCGGCCGAGCACCAGGTCGCGGGGCTCGTCTGCCAGGGCCTCGGCAACCGCGCCATCGGCCAGCGGCTGTTCATGAGCGAGAAGACGGTCGAGGCTCACCTGACGCGGATCTACCGCAAGCTGGCGGTCAGCTCGCGGTTCCAGATGATGCAGACGTACAGCCCGGTCGAGTAGCGGTTGCGCTCCCGCGATCGACTGGCGAGGATGCACCGGTGAGCGCCAACACGCCAGTGGGCACCGTGACCATGCTGTTCACGGACATCGAGGGCTCGACGACCCTCCTGCGCAGCCTGGGCACCCGGTACGGCGACCTCGTTCGCGACCACCACAACCTGCTGCGGGCGGTGGCGGCGGCACACGCCGGCCGGGTCGTGGACACCCAGGGGGACGCCTTCTTCTTCGCCTTCCCGAGCGCCAAGGAGGCGCTGGTGGCCGGTGTCGAGGCGCAGCGCAAGCTTTCCGAGCACGTCTGGCCCGACGAGGTGGATCTGCGGGTGCGGATGGGCATGCACACCGGCGAGCCGGCCCTGGGGTCGGAGGGCTACCTGGGGATCGACGTCGTCAACGCCGCCCGCATCTGCGCCGCCGCCCATGGCGGCCAGTTGCTGGCGTCCGAGACCACCCGGGCGCTCGTCCGGTCCGATCCCCCGGACGGGATCGGGTTCCGCGACCTCGGCGAGCACAACCTGAAGGGCCTCGGCCACAGCCAGCGCCTCTACCAGGTCGAGATGGCGGGGCTCCCCGACCGGTTCCCGCCCCTGCGCACGGCCGATCCAGAGCCGGCGGCGGTGGCCGGCATGGAGAAGCGGGCGGACGCCCTGGCCGAGCGGATCAACGCCGCCGTGCTCTCCCACGTCGAGTCGACCCTGCAGCGTGCACTGGCCGGAGAGTCAGGCCCGGGCCGGGGCCAGGTCAAGGCCGAGAGCGAGGGCGAGGAGCCGATGCCGGCAGCGGGCGAGATCATGAAGCTCTCGGTCGTCGGCCTGGCGACGCTCCTGCTCCTCGTGATCGTGGTCGTGCTGTCGATCTGGCTCGTCAAGTCAGTGCTCTGAGCCGCCCAGATCCACGGTCGTGCCGGAGGCGGCGTCAAGACCGCCCAGGACGAGCGAGACCGCCGCGGCGTCCTGGATCGCCACCCCGACCGACTTGTAGAGCGTTATCTGATCGTCGCCGCTGCGCCCGTCGGCCGATCCGGCGGCGATCTCGCCCAGCTCGGCATGCACATGCCCGGTGTCGATCAGCCCATCCCTGATCGCCCACAGAAGGTCGTTCGACCCGGCCGGGTACGGGGCGAGCGCCGCCGACCGCGACTCGACCACCACCAACGCGTCGCGCACCACCTCCCCCGCCACCTCACGGCCGTTCGGGTTCACCCCGACAGAGGTGACGTGCGTGCCCGGGGCCAGCCACTCCCGCTCCACGACCGGCTCCGGAGAATGCGTTGTGGCGGCGACCAGCCCGGCACCGCGCACGGCGTCCTCGTAGCCGCTGCAGGAGCGCGCCGGAACCCCGAGCTCCTCGGTGAGCTCGGCGGCCAGAGCCGCCGCCCGCCCGCGGTTTCGCGAAGCGACCCGGATCTCCGCCAGCGGGCGCACCCGGGCGATCGCCCGGGCGTGGCTGCGCGCCTGAACGCCAGACCCGAGCAGGGCGAGGGTATCGGCGTCGGGACGGGCCAGGAGGCGCACGGAGAGCGCCGATGCGGCGCCGGTGCGGATGGCCGTGATCGCCGTCCCGTCGAGCAGCGCCAGCGGTTCCCCGGTCGCCGGATCGAAGGCGGCGATCACCGCCTGGTGGGTGGGTAGCGGCGAGCCGGCGTTGCCCGGAAACAGGGTCACCAGCTTGGTCGTCAGCACGCCGGCCGAGGGCAGGTACACCGGCATCGCCGCCAGCATGCCGTCACGCTCGCCGACCATCGCAGCGATCCGCGTCGGCATCGACACGCGGCCGGCCGACAGGTCGGCGTGGGCAGCCGCGAGCGCGTCGATCAACCGGTCGAGGTCGAGCCGCTCCTCCACCTCGCGACTCGACATCACGATCATGGTCGCCCTCCGTCCGAAGCCTGCCGGGCAACCGTACCAGCCACGCGCTAGCGTGACCGGCGTGGATTCCAGCCGGGCAGCGAGCGGCGACCAGATCCGCCGAGTGCGGCCTGGCGACGCGGGCCTCCTGCGGGCGCTTCGTCTGCGGGCGCTGGCGGCCGACCCGGGTGCGTTCGGCTCGACCTACGAAGACACCGCGCGACGCGGCGATCGGCAGTGGCAGGCCTGGGCACGGGAGCACTCGGCAGGCGCCGATCATTGCACGCTGATCGCCGTTCGCGCGGGACAGGCCGCAGGCATGGTGCGCGCAGAGCGCGATCCGGCGCGGCCGGAGGTGTTCTGGATCTACTCGCTCTGGGTCGCGCCGGAGGCCCGCCGCCAGGCGCTGGGCCGGCGCCTGCTGGCGCGCGCCGAGGAGTGGATCGGCGCGTCCGGCGGGGGCGAGGTGGAGCTCGACGTGGTCGACCGCGAGACGTCGGCGGTGCGCCTCTACGAGCGTGCCGGCTACCGGCCCGATGGTCGGCGGGGACCGGCGCGCCAGCCGGAGGCGATCGAGGTGGGGATGCGAAAGACACTGGCGCTGCGGCCATGACCGCCGCGGCCCTCCTCCGCCCCCTCGCCCGGAACGACGCCGAGGGCTGTGATGCCGTGATCGCCTCCCTCCCCTACCACTTCGCCGTCGAGGCGGGCCGCCAGGAGTGCGCCCGGGCGGTGCGAACGAGCGACGGCTGGGTCGCCGAGGCCGACGGTCGGGTTGTCGGCTTCCTGACCGTCCGGCCCTGGTACCAGCAGGCGCTCGAGATCACCTGGATGGCCGTGCATGCCGACCACCGTCGCCGCGGCATCGGCCGGGCGCTGATCGCCGAGCTTGCGAAGCGACCGCCTGACCGAGTGCGCTACCTGATCGTGACAACGCTCTCGGAGGCGAGTCCGGAGACCGCCGAGGACAGCTACGAGGGAACGCGCCGCTTCTACCGCCAGAACGGCTTCCAGCCGATCTGGGAGCCCCACGGGTGGTGGGACGACGAGGACCAGGCCGTGCTCATGCTGCGCGACCTGCGCCCCGCTGGCTGACTGGCCGCGCGGCGCCACCGGGAAACCCTCGTTACACCAGGTACAGACAACCCTCAAGTCGCCCCCTCTGGCGGCCGATCACTCGACTCGTGCGGTCATGGCCCCTCGCACTCCTGGCCGTCGCGCTGGCGGCGGCAGTCCTTCTCGGCGGTTGCGCCGGCGGCCGCTCGAGCGCGCCCGCCGGCCGGATCGTGCATGTCAGCGAGCGCGACTTTCGGATCACCGCGCCGCGGACACTGCCTCCCGGCCCGGTGCGGCTGATCGTCCACAACCGGGGGCCGGATACTCACGAGCTGCTCGTCGTGCGGCTGCTCGACCCCAGGCTGCCGCTTCGCGGCGACGGTCTGACGGTCAACGAGGATGCGATCGCCCCGGAGACCGTGGGCAGCCTCGAGCCGGGGCAGCCGGGCGCCACCCGAGAGCTGGACGTCAGCCTGAAACCCGGCACCTATGAGCTGTTCTGCAACATGTCGGGGCACTTCATGGGCGGCATGCACACGCTGATCACGGTCGGCTAGCGGATGCGGCGATCGACGTTCACCCCGTTTGCGCTTCGCGGCCGCAGTCCGGTGATCGCGATCCTGATCACCTTCGCCCTCTCCTCGGCCGTCACGGTCACCCTCTCCACCTGGGCGATCTCCCGCTCCGAGCACCGGGCGACGGTGGTCGAGGTCGCCACCCGCCAGCGAGCACTGGCCGAGAACTACGTGAACGACGTGCTGCTGGTGCAGTCCGGACAGCGGGCCGACCCGGGTACCGACGGCCGCATCCTGGCAGCCAGCGCCCGGGCCCTCCTGAACGGCGGCGAGGCGCCCCAGGTGGAGGGCGACGACGACGCGGCGAGCCTGCCCCAAACGACCGATCCGACCGTCCGGGCACAGCTCGAGCAGGAGGAACGCCTGGTCAACGACCTGACGGCGACTGGCGCGGCCATCCTGCACGGCCGGCCGGTCACGTCGGTGCCGATGACGGCAGACGAGCACCCCGCCACGACGAACCCCGTCACCCGCCTGCGGGTGCTGGCCGCGCTCACCGCCAACGTCTCCCTGAACGCCGCCCGCACGATCGCCGCCCAATCCGACCAGAGCCTCGCCGGGCTGACCCGGATGCAGATCGTGCTGGGCGTCGCCGGACTCCTGGTGACGCTGCTGCTGGCGCTCGGCCTGATCGCAGCCACCCGCCGCCAGACTGCCCACTTCCGGAGCATCGTCACCGCGTCCACCGACCTGGTGCTGGTCTTTGGCGACGGCGTCTGCAGGTACGCCAGCCAGTCCGTCGTCGACATGGTCGGGGAGCCGGAGGCGGCGATCCACGACGGCGGCTTCGAGCGCTTGGTCCATCCGGACGACCGCTCGGCGCTGCGCAGCGCCTGCGCGAACGGCCGGCCGGGCGAGATCGTCTTTCGCGTCAGCAATCGCTTCGGCGAGTGGCGGCAGCTGGAGGCACATGTCACCGACCTGCGGCGGGATCGCCAGATTCGGGGCGTGGTCCTGAATGCCCGCGACGTCTCGGAGCGGATGCGCCTGGAGGAGGAGCTGACCAGGCAGGCCTATCACGACGGCCTGACCGGGCTGCCGAACCGGTCGCTCTTCCGCGACCGTCTCGACCAGGCGCTGGCGCGGGCAGACCGCGCGGGCGAGAACGTGAGCATCGCCCTGGCCGACCTGGACGGGTTCAAGCAGGTGAATGACAGTCTCGGCCACGACGCCGGCGACGACCTGCTGCGGCAGATCTCGGAGCGCTTCGCCGAGGCCGTACGCCCCGGCGACACGGTCGCCCGCTTCGGCGGCGACGAGTTCGCGCTGCTGCTGGAGGAGTGCGACCAGGCCCAGGCTGTGACGATTGCCGGGCGCCTGCTCGAGCGGCTCGCCGAGCCGGTCTCGGTCGCCGGCCACAACATCGCCCTCGGCGCCAGCATCGGGCTCTCGGTGTTCGCCGGCGAGTCCGCCCAGAGCGAGGATCTGATCCGCGAGGCCGACGTCGCCATGTATGCCGCCAAGGAGAGCGGCCGGGGTCGGATCGAGGTCTTCCGGAGCGAGATGGGCCGCGAGCTCGGTGAGTCGCTGGGCCTCGAGCACGAGATGCGGATCGGCATCAGCCGGGGCGAGTTCACGCTCCACTACCAGCCGGAGATCGACCTGGCCACAGGCTCCGTCGTCGGCGTCGAGGCGCTGCTTCGCTGGACATCGCCCACGCGCGGCTCGGTGTCGCCGGCGCGTTTCGTCCCGATCGCCGAGTCGAACGGGCTGATCCTTCCTCTGGGCGAGTTCGTGCTTCGCGAGGCGTGCCGGCAGACGGCCGAATGGCGGCGCGCCGGTGTGCTTCCGGCGCGTTTCGTGACGTGGGTCAACCTGTCCGGCAAGCAGCTCGCCGGCAGCGGCGTCGGCGCGCTCGTGCGCGACGCGCTGGATGCCGCCGGACTTCCTCCGGAGCTGCTCGGGCTGGAGGTGACCGAGACGGCGATCGTCCAGCCCGGCGTGGCCGGAGAGCAGGCCCGGGCGGAGCTGGAGCGGCTGCACGAGACCGGCGTGCGAATCGCCATCGACGACTTCGGCACCGGATTCTCGTCGCTCGGGCAGCTTCGCCACTTCCCGGTCGACGTGATCAAGGTCGATCGCTCCTTCGTCCAGGGCGTCGAGCACGACGCCAAGGACGCCGCCATCACCGCCAACGTGGTCACCCTTGCGCATGCGCTGGGCCTGTTGGCGATCGCCGAGGGGATCGAGTCGGACGGCCAGCTGCGGTCGATGCGAAGCCTCGGCTGCGACCTCGCCCAGGGCTATCTGTTCGCCCGCCCGGTTCCCGCCGACGAGATCACCCGCGGCCTACGCCAGGGCGACCTCGGCGTCGCCCGCGCCGCCTGACGCCGACGCGGCAGACGCGGTAGATTGCGGCCGTGGACTGGCAGCCCATCCCCGAGGCGCGACTCGAGCGCAGCGCGCAGGACGAGCTGGTGCCAACCTCGGCCGGGTGGTTCGTCGTCAACGTCGCCGACGCCAGGGGCGTGACCGGCGAGGAGCTGGGGTCGGCGGCGCTCTTCGAGGGCTCGCACGAGGACGGCAGCGGGTTCGAGGAGTTCGGGCTGAACATCCAGGTGCTGGATCCCGGCCAGCCGAACTGCATGTACCACCGCGAGAACCAGCAGGAGGGCTATCTGGTGCTGTTCGGCGAGTGTCTGCTAATCGTCGAGGAGCAGGAGCGGCGCATGCGGCGCTGGGACTACGCCCATCTGCCGTCGGGCACCGCCCACGTCTGCGTCGGCGCCGGCGACGCCCCGTGCGCGGTGCTCATGGTCGGCACCCGGAAAGGCGAGGACGAGGAGATCCTCTACCCGGTGAGCGAGACCGCGGCCCGCCATGGCGCGTCGGTGGAGACCGAGACGCCGTCGCCCGACGAGGCGTACGCACGGTTCCCGGAGGGCACCCGGCGGCGCCTTCCCTGGCCGCCTGCCTGAGCGGAAAATTCCGCGAACTGGCCTGGGGGCGGTATCCTGGGACTGGAGGGCGAATGAGCGATTCCATGATTCCCAGCGAGGCGGGCTTCATCGCGGCGCCAACGTCGGCGGCCGGCGAAGAGCATCCGACCATCTTCGCGACCACTGTCTGCGCGATCGTCGAGCACGGCGGCGAGCTGCTGATGGTCCGCCAGCTCAACCGCGAGGGCGAGCCGCGCTGGAACTTTCCGACCGGCTGGATGGCCCCGATCGACGAGGACGGGCGCACCCAGCTGCCCGAGCACGCGGTGAACCGGAACCTGCTGATGGAGACCGGATATGCCGCGTCCCAGGCGACGCTGATCGGGCAGACGCTCGTGCAGGAGCACGACGAGTCCGGCCGGCGGATCGGCACCTCGATGCGTCTGGACTACCTGTGCGGCCAGCCCCGCCAGACGAGCTACGCGGTCAACGACCCGGACATCCTGGACGCGCCGGAGTGGCACTCCCCGGAGCAGATCGAGGATCTGATCGCCCGTAACGAGGTGAAGGGGTTCCTCACCACGGCGGCGTTCCGGCACTGGCAGGAGTACCGGCGCAGCGGCCGGCTCTCGGCCGACATCGTCGACATCCCGAACTGACGCTCAGCCGACGCGCTCGAAGAGCGCGGCCTGGCCCTGGCCGACGCCGACGCAGAGCGCGGCCAGCCCGTAGCGGCCGCGCCGCCGGGCGAGCTCGTGGACGAGGCTGACCACAAGCCGGGCGCCGCTCATGCCGAGGGGATGACCGAGGGCGATGGCGCCGCCGTTCACGTTGACGCGGGCCGGATCAAGCCCCAGCTCGCGGATCACCGCCAGGCTCTGCGACGCGAATGCCTCGTTCAGCTCGACCAGGTCGAGGCCGGAGACCGCAAGGCCCGTCCGCTCGAGTAGCCGGCGCACGGCCGGCACTGGCCCCACCCCCATCACCCGCGGGTCGACCCCGGCCACCGCCCCGCCGCAGTAGCGGGCGAGGGGCACGGCGCCGAGCTCGGCGGCGCGCTCGGCCGAGGCGATGACGAGTGCCGCCGCGCCGTCGTTGATTCCGCTCGAGTTGCCGGCGGTCACCGTCCCGCCGGCCCGGAACGCCGGGCGCAGGTCGGCCAGTTGCTGGCCATCCGAGTCCGGCCGCGGGTGCTCGTCGCGCTCCACCTCGCCCACCGCCACCAGTTCGGCGGCGAAGCGGCCCGCCTCCTGGGCCGCCGCCCAGCGTCGCTGGCTCTCGAGCGCGAACGCGTCCTGGTCCTCCCGCGACACCTGCCAGCGCTCGGCCACGTTCTCGCCCGTCTCCCCCATCGACTCGAGCGGAAACATCGCCTCCATGCGCGGGTTGGGGAAGCGCCAGCCAAGCGTGCTGTCATAGAGCGTGCGGTCGCCGCGCGGGTAGCCGCGGGCCGGCTTGGCAGTGACCAGGGGCGCCCGGCTCATCGACTCCACCCCGCCGGCCACGAAGAGGTCGCCATCCCCCGCCTGGACGGCGTTGCAGGCGGAGCTGATCGCCGCCAGGCCGGAGGCGCAGAGCCGGTTCACGGTCACCCCCGCCACCTCCTGCGGCAGCCCGGCCAGGAGCGCGGCCATGCGGGCGACGTTGCGGTTGTCCTCGCCGGCCTGGTTGGCACAGCCCAGGTGAACATCCTCGATCTGCTCCGGCGGCACGCCGGCCCGGCGCACCGACTCGGCGATCACGAGCGCCGCCAGGTCGTCCGGCCGCTCGCCGGCCAGCGCCCCGCCGTAACGGCCGATCGGCGTTCGCACCGCCGACAGGATGACGGCGTCGGTCACCCCGGCGGCCGCTCGTCCGTGACCAGGTGCAGTACCTCGCGGCGGAATCCGTCGGCGAAGTCGAAGGCCACCTCACGGGCCACGTCGGGCGGCAGGAACGGTCCCGGCGTGCCGCCCGGCGGGTGCCACTCGTGCATGCGCGGGTCGGAGGGCGGGCCGGCCTCCCGCCCGGCCACATGTGCCAGGTAGTAGAGGATCGTCTCGTGCCGGTACTCGCCGGACTCCACGAACAGGTTCTCGCTGATGTAGAGCAGGCGGTCGATCTCGACGCGCAGCGACGCCTCCTCGATCAACTCCCGGCGCAGCGCCTCCTGGGAGGTCTCCCCGGGCTCCACGCCGCCGCCCGGCAGCCAGTAGAACGGCGCCCGTTCGAAGTGGTGGGTGCGGTCGAACAGAATGCGCCCGTCGCCGTCCGGAATGACGGCCCGGGCGCGCAGCGACATGACGGGCGGCTCAGCCAGCGAGCACCTGGTCGGCCTGATAGACGGGCAGCACCCGTCGCAGGAAGCGGCCGGTATGGCTGTCCTCCTGCTCGGCGACCTCCTCGGGCGTCCCCTGGGCCACGACCTCGCCACCTGCGTCGCCGCCCTCCGGACCCAGGTCGAGCACCCAGTCGGCCTGCTTGATCACGTCCAGGTTGTGCTCGATCACGAGCACGGTGTTGCCGGCGTCGACAAGCCGCTGCAGCACCTCCAGAAGCTTGGCGATGTCGTAGGTGTGCAGCCCGGTGGTCGGCTCGTCCAGGATGTACAGGGTGCGGCCCGTGGCCACCTTGGACAGCTCCGTCGCCAGCTTCACGCGCTGCGCCTCACCGCCGGAGAGCGTCGTCGCCGGCTGGCCCAGGCGCATGTAGTCGAGGCCGACGTCGTGCAGGGTCTGGAGGCGGCGCCGCACCTTGGGGATCTTGGCGAAGAAGTCGAGCGCCTGCTCGATCGGCATGTCCAGCACGTCGGCGATCGACTTGCCCTTGAACTTGACCTGGAGCGTCTCCTTGTTGTAGCGGCGGCCGTGGCAGACGTCGCAGTTGATGTAGACGTCGGGAAGGAAGTGCATCTCGATCTTGATCGTGCCGTCGCCGCGACAGGTCTCGCAGCGGCCGCCCTTGACGTTGAACGAGAAGCGGCCCGGCTTGTAGCCGCGGGCGCGGGCGTCCGGCGAGCTGGCGTAGAGCGCGCGGATGTGGTCGAAGAGGCCGGTGTAGGTGGCCGGGTTCGATCGCGGCGTGCGCCCGATCGGCGACTGGTCGATGTCGATGACCTTGTCGAACGCCTCGATCCCGTGCACCTGCCGGTGCGCGCCCGGCTTCATCCGAGCCCGGTTCAGGCGGTTGGCCAGCGACTTGAAGATGACCTCGTTGACCAGGGTGCTCTTGCCCGAGCCGGAGACGCCGGTGACGCAGATGAACTTGCCCACCGGCAAGGCGACGTCGATCGCCTTCAGGTTGTGCTCGGACGCGCCGTCGACGCCGAACCAGCCCGCGTCGTGGATGCGCCGGTCGGGCGTCGGGATGACGTTGCGACCGCTCAGGTAGCCGCCGGTCACCGACTCCTTGGAACGCATGATCTGGCTGGGGGTCCCCTGGGCGACCACGTGGCCACCGTGCTCGCCCGCGCCTGGCCCCATGTCGATGATGTGGTCTGCGGCCCGGATGGTTTCCTCGTCGTGCTCGACCACGATGACGGTGTTGCCCAGGCCGCGGAGCCGCTCCAGGGTCGCCAGCAGGCGCGCGTTGTCACGCTGGTGGAGGCCGATCGAGGGCTCGTCCAGGATGTACAGCACGCCCATCAGGCTGGAGCCGATCTGGGTCGCCAGCCGGATCCGCTGCGCCTCGCCGCCGGACAGCGTGCCCGCGGCGCGGCTGAGCGTCAGGTAGCCGACGCCGACGTTGTCCAGGAAGGTCAGACGCTCGCGGATCTCCTTCAGGATGCGGGCCGCGATCGACAGCTCGACCGGCGTCAGCCGAAGGCCGTCGACGAAGGCGATCGCGGCCGCCACCGACATGCGGGCGAAGCTGTCGATGTTGATGTCGCCGACGGTGACGGCCAGCGAGGTGTCCTTGAGCCGGGCGCCGTGGCAGAGCGGGCACGGCTTGAGCGACATGTACTCCTCGAGCCGCTCCTTCTGGTACTCCGAGTCGGTCTCGCGGTAACGCCGATCGAGGCTGGGCAAGATGCCCTCGAAGGCCAGCATGTAGCTGCGCTTGCGGCCCATGCTGTTGCGATAGCTGATGTAGAGCTTGTCGCCGCCGGTGCCGTGCAGGAAGAGCTCCCGCTGCTCCTCGGGGAGCTGCTCCCAGGGCACCTCCAGGTCGATCTCGTAGCGGTCGGCGATGGCCTGGATCACCTGCTCGTAGAAGCTCGCGTTGATGACCGTCCAGGGCACCAGGGCGCCCTCGGAGATGGAGAGCGTCGGATCCGGCACGACCAGCTCGGGGTCGATCTCGCGCTGCATGCCGAGCCCGGTGCAGCGCGGGCAGGCGCCGTGGGGCGAGTTGAAGGAGAAGATCCGCGGCGCCAGCTCCGGCAGTGAGATGCCGTCGTCGGGGCAGGCGAACTTCTCGGAATAGGTGTGGGTGACGCCGTCCACCTCGGCCACCTCGACGAGCCCCTCGGCGAGGCGGAGGGCCGTCTCGACGGAATCGGTCAGGCGCGTCCGCAGGCCCTCCTTCATGACCAGCCGGTCGACGACGACCGAGATCGTGTGCCGGATCTGCTTGTCGAGGTCGATCGGCTCCTCCAGCAGCCGCTGCTCGCCGTCGACGCGGACGCGCGTGTAGCCGTCCGCCCGCAGCTGGTCGAAGAGCTCCTTGTACTCGCCCTTGCGCCCGCGCACGACCGGCGCGTCGATGGTGAACCGCGTCCCCTCGGGCAGCTCCAGCACCTGCTCCACGATCTGCTCGGCCGACTGGCCGGAGATCTCGCGCCCGCACTTGGGGCAGTGGGGATGCCCGACCCGGGCGTACAGGAGCCGCAGGTAGTCGTAGATCTCGGTGACCGTGCCGACCGTCGAGCGCGGGTTGCGAGTGGTCGTCTTCTGGTCGATCGAGATGGCCGGCGAGAGCCCTTCGATGGAGTCGACGTCAGGCTTGTCCATCTGGCCCAGGAACTGCCGGGCATAGGCCGAGAGCGACTCCACATAGCGCCGCTGGCCT
>Ga0207664_10002548_pt1 | contig 12047 bp, 6 predicted proteins | sample LARL83metaG_FD_184349 | JGI IMG/M metagenome (GOLD analysis project Ga0207664, IMG submission 184349) | Corn, switchgrass and miscanthus rhizosphere microbial communities from Kellogg Biological Station, Michigan, USA - LAR L8-3 metaG... | ecosystem: Host-associated > Plants > Roots >...
CCCGCCGTGGTCGGCGTGAAGTTGCCCGAGTCGCAGTTGCCGTTCCCGCTCACGTTGACCGTGGCGGTGAACACGACGCTGCCGCTGCAGTCCGGGGTGTCGCTCGGCCCGTACAGGTTGAACGTGATCGTCCCGCCGGCGTCGGCCGAGGCACCCGACAGCGTCGCGATGTCGTGCACCGCGTCGCCGATCGTGCCGGACGTCGCGGAGGTGACGATGGCGGTCGGCCGCTTCTGGAGCGTCGACGTCTCACCCTCGTCGCCGCATGTCCCGGTCGACGGCTGGTTGTTCACGTCACCGGAGTACGAGGCGATCCAGTAGTACTTGCCCGCCGCGGTCGGCGTGAAGTTGCCGGAGTTGTAGTTGCCCGGCCCGTTCACGTTGACCGTGTTGGTGTAGACCGCCGAGCCGGAGCAGTCCGGCGAGGAGCTCGGCCCGTACAGGTTGAACGTGATCGTCCCACCCGCGTTGGCCGTCGCGCCGGAGAGCGTCGCGATGTCGTGGATCGCGTCGCCCAGCGTGCCCGAGGTGGCGGAGGTGTTGATCGAGGTGGGCTGCTTGCCGACCGTCGAGGTCTCACCGGAGTCGCCACAGGTCCCGCTCGACGGGAGGTTGTTCCCGTCGCCCGAGTACGAGGCGATCCAGTAGTACTTGCCGGCCGTCGACGGCGTGAAGTCGCCCGAGCTGTAGTTGCCGTTGCCGCTCACGTTGACCGTGGCGGTGAACACGACGCTGCCGCTGCAGTCCGGCGTGTCGCTCGGGCCGTACAGGTTGAACGTGATCGTCCCACCCGCGTTGGCCGTCGCGCCGGACAGCGTCGCCACGTCGTGGATCGCGTTCCCGATCGAAGCGTCCGTGGCCGCCGTGACGATCCCGGTCGTGCGCTTGATGAGCGTCGAGGTCTCACCCTGCGAGCCACAGGCCTCGCTGGACGGCAGGTTGTTCGCGTCGCCGGAGTAGGACGCGGTCCAGTAGTAGCTGCCGGCGGTGGTCGGGGTGAAGTCGCCCGAGTTGTAGTCGCCGTTGCCGTTCACGGTGACCGTGTTCGTGTACACCGGGTTGCCCGAGCAGTCCGGTGAGGCGCTCGGCCCGTACAGGTTGAAGGTGATCGTCCCGGTCGGGTTGAGCCCGCCCGAGAGCGTCGCGATGTCGTGCACCGCGTCGCCGATCGTGCCGGACGTCGCGGCCGTGACGAGTCCCGTCGTCTGCTTGCCGATCGTCGACGTCTCGCCCTGGTCACCGCAGCTGCCGGTCGCCGGGAGGTTGTTCACGTCGCCGGAGTACGAGGCGATCCAGTAGTACTTGCCGGCCGTCGACGGCGTGAAGTCGCCGGAGTTGTAGTCGCCGGGCCCGCTCACGTTGACCGTGGCGGTGAACACGACGCTGCCGCTGCAGTCCGGGGTGTCGCTCGGGCCGTACAGGTTGAACGTGATCGTCCCGCCTGCATTGGCCGTCGCACCGGACAGCGTCGCGACGTCGTGGATCGCGGCGCCCACCGTGGCGGACGTCGCTGCCGTGGCGATCCCCGTCGTCTTCTTGTCGATCGTCGAGGTCTCGCCGCTGTCGCCGCACGTGCCGGTCACCGGCTTGTTGTTGGCGTCGCCCGAGTACGAGGCGATCCAGTAGTACTTGCCGGCCGTCGAGGGCGTGAAGTCGCCCGAGCTGTAGTTGCCGTTGCCGCTCACGCTGACGGTCTTCGTGAACACGACGCTGCCGCTGCAGTCCGGCGTGTCGCTCGGCCCGTACAGGTTGAACGTGATCGTCCCGCCTGCGGTCGCGGTCGCACCGGACAGCGTCGCGACGTCGTGGATCGCGGCGCCGATCGTCGCGGACGTCGCCGCGGTGACGATTCCGGTCGTGTTCTTGACCACGACGAAGCACTCGGCGCCTGCCCCGCTCGTGAGCGCGTTCGTCTCGCTTCCGGCGGAGTAGAACTTGCTCCCGTCGGCGTCAGGCGCGTAGACGGCGCGCCAGCAGTACGTGCCGGGCGCGTTGAGCAGCGTCCCGCTCGCGTTCGCCGAGGTCGCAGAGCCCGCGCTGATCGTGATCGCGTTGCCGACCTGGGTGCCGCCCGTCGGGCAGCCTGCACCCGTCACCTGCGACGGGTTGCAGAGGAAGAACGTCATCGCACCGGTCGGGGAGGGGTGCCCGCCCGCCGCGGAGAGAGTCGCGACGTCGTGCTGGGTCGTGTCCCCGAGCGGGACCGACTGGCCACCAGGCGTGGCATTCGTGACGATGGGCGGCGTCACGCAGGTGGTGAGCGTGCCGCCGGCGTAATCCTTCGGCTGGGAGTCGGTCGACTGCGACGCCTGGCTGTCCGCCAGGAAGGTGCTGAAACAGCCGCCCTGGTCGCCCAGCAGGGCCGTCAGGTCGATGCCCGCCTCGACGAACGTGTTCGCCGCCATGGTCGTCGCCGGGGCGCGCCACGGTCCGGCAGTGATCGTCGCGTTGTTCGCGATCGCGCACTGCTGGTCGTTGGTGACGACGCCGCAGACGTTGCCCGTCGCGACCGGAGTCGTTCCGAGCGAGCCGCTGGTGTCGTTGCCGTTCCAGCGGAAGACCTCGACGTCAGAGGCGCCGCCGCCGTTGGTGAACAGGCCGTCGATGAAGAGGTCGCCGTCGGTATGGGCACCAGTGAAGGACCCGCTCCCGCTACAGCCGACGTTGTTGTTCTTGAAGAGCCAGAACCCGAAGGCGTTGTCACCGCCGTTGCCGGCGGCCTGCTTCTCGAGCCCGAGGTAGAGAACGTCGTGTCCAGCATTGTCCGGCGCAGTGAGGGGGATGTGGATGTTCGCGGCGTACACGAAATCCATGGAGGTCTTGTCGTTCGCGGCTGGACCGCCACAAGCCATGTTGTGGACCTGGTCGTCGATCTTCGTGCCGCCCGCGAAGTAGGTCGTGTCGATGGCGTCGGTGTCGTTGACGAACACCGACGCAAGCACCGGTCCATTCACCGGGTCGGGCGTGATCAGCTGGTTCCCGCTCGCGCCGAACAGGCTCGTCCAGTCGTACGGCGGAGTGGTCGCGGCGTTGTGCACGACGTTGCCGTCGAGTTCGAACATGCCCGTGTTGTGGACCGCCTGCGCCGAGCCGATCCACAAGAGACCGGCCACGACCAGGACTGTCAACGTTGCGATGCTGCGGACGCGGCGAAGTCGGCCGCTGCGGAATCCCCTCAGTGCGCTCATCTGTCTACCTGCTCCTCCCACTAGGAAAAATGGGCCGGAGCACGCTCCTAGCCCAGCCTTTTTAGACCTCCAAGAGAAGTCGTAGAGCGAGCGGGATTCCGATGAGCCGCTCGATGGGCTAGCCCGGCCCGGCCTTCGGCCTAGACCCGTTCAGCGCCGTGAACGGCGGAGGAGCGGAAGAGGTGCGGGAGTTTTGCTCCCGCACCCCTTCTCGAGGCGTTAGCTCAGCCGGTGACCGGCGGCGTGAAAACGCCCGTGACTCCGATGCGCTTCGTGTTGCAGCGCTTGCTTGCGATCGGGCTGAAGATCATCGCTCCGGCCTTCTTCAGCTTGACCGTCTGCTTGATCACGCCCTTGGCGTTCGAGGCCTTGGTGCGCTTGAGGTAGTGCGGGCCCCTGATCAGGACATGCACGCCTGCCTTGGCCTTGCCGTGCTGCGTGACCTGGATCGTCAGCGTGGTCTTGCGGCCCACGAAGAGCTGCTTCGGGGTCACCTTGCTGACGGCCACGCAGTAGACGACCGGCGGGGTGATCGGCGCGGTGACCTGCACGGTCGCAGTCGCCTGGTTGTTCCCCGTGTTCGTCTCCGGCCGGTTGCCGGACACGGTGACCGTGTTCGTCTGTGCACCGGCCGCGCTCGGCTTCGTGACCAGGGTGATGGTGACCGTCGCCCCGGCCGCCATGTTCCCGATGTTGCACGTGAGGACGGCGCCACCGGTGCAGCTGCCCTGCGAGCTCGTCGCGGAGACGAACGTGTTCCCGCCGGGCATCGGATCGGTGATCGTGACGCCGGTGTCCGCACTCGGACCGTTGTTCTTGACCAGGATCGTCCAGGTGATGTTCCCCTGTCCGAGATCCTGCGTGGCAGGCGAACCGGCCTTCGAGACCGTGAGGTCGACCAGCGCCTGGACGCAGGTCGATGCGGTCGACTGACCGGAGCCGTCGTTCGTGGTCGTCACGGAGCCGGTGTTGTTGACCGTGCCCGAGCCCGGGCAGTCCCCACCGGTCGCCCCGGTGGTCGACGACGTGATGTGCACCGTGAACGTGCTCGCCGCCTGCGTCGTGCCGCCCGGCACCAGCGCCGGCCCACAGGTCAGGGATCCCGATGCGATCTTGCAGCTGCCGCCCCAGCCGCTGCCCTGGGAAGCGATCGTCCAGGACAGGCCTGCGTTCGTCGGCAGCGTGTCCGACAGGACGACGCCATGGGCATCGCCGGCGCCGGCGTTGTAGACCGTGAGCGTGAAGCCGATCGGGCTGCCGGCGTTGACCTTGGCAGCGTCCGCCGCCTTCACGATCTGGATGTCCGCCGACTCGATGGTCGACGTCTCACCCTCGTCACCACACGACCCGGTGGACGACTGGTTGTTCGCGTCACCCGAGTAGGAGGCGATCCAGTAGTAGGTGCCCGGTGCGGTCGGCGTGAAGTCGGCGGACTGGTAGTCGCCGTTGCCGTCCACGTTCACCGTGTCGGTGAACACCGGGTCGCCGGAGCAGTCCGGCGTGTCGCTCGGCCCGTACAGGCTGAACGTGATCGTCCCCTGCGGGACGTCGACCCCACCGGACAGCGTCGCCACGTCGTGGATGGCGTCGCCGAGGGAGCCCGAGGTGGCGTCGGTCGAGATGGACGTGGGCTGCTTGCCGACGTCCGAGGTCTCGCCGTCGTCGCCACACTGGCCGGTCGACGACTCGTTGTTCACGTCGCCCGAGTACGAGGCGACCCAGTAGTAACTGCCGGCCGTGTCCGGAGTGAAGTCGCCCGAGTTGTAGTTGCCGGGCCCGCTCACGTCCACGGTGTTGGTGTAGACCGGCTCGCCGCTGCAGTCGGGGGTGTCGCTCGGCCCGTACAGGCTGAACGTGATCGTCCCGCCCGCGTCGGCCGTCGCGCCCGAGAGGGTCGCGACGTCGCTCACCGGATCGCCGAACGCGGCCGAGGACGCATCGGTGCTGATGCTGGTCGGCTGCTTGGCGATCGTCGAGGTCTCGCCCTCGTCACCACACGTCCCAGTGGACGCGTCGTTGTTGTCGTCACCCGAGTACGAGGCGACCCAGTAGTAACTGCCCGCCGTCGTCGGTGTGAAGTCGCCAGAGTTGTAGTCGCCGTTGCCGCTCACGTCGACCGTGTTGGTGTACACCGCGTCGCCGCTGCAGTCGGGGGTGTCGCTCGGCCCGTACAGGCTGAACGTGATCGTCCCGCCGGCGTCGTTCGTCGCACCGGACAGCGTCGCGACGTCGTGGATCGCGTCACCGATCGTGCCCGAGGTCGCGGCCGTGGAGATCCCGGTGGGGTTCTTGGCAACGGTGAAGCACTCGCTGCCGTTGTTCGTCTCGCTTGCCGCGGAGTAGAAGTTGCTCGAGTCCGAGTCGGGCGTGTACTCGGCTCGCCAGCAGTAGGTACCGGCCGTCGAGATCAGCGACCCGTCGGCGTTGTCCGACGTCGCCGAACCCGAGTCGATCGTGACCGGGTCGCCGACCTGGGTGCCGCCGGACTCACAGCCGCCGGCCGTCACCTCGGACGGGTTGCAGAGGAAGAACGTGAGCGTGCCGGTCGGGTCCGGCCGGCCCTGGACTCCGCTGATGGTCGCGACGTCGTGCTGCGTCGTGTCACCGATGGACACCGACGAGCCGTTGCCCGACGCCGTCGTGTCGATCGACGGAGGCACGCACGTGCTGAAGCTGCCGCCGGCGAAGTCCTTGAGCGTTGCCGTGATCTCTTGGGAAGAGCGGGTCTCGGCCAGGAACGTCGTGAAGCAGCCGCCCTGCGCACCGAGCAGAGTCGTCAGATCGATGCCCGCCTCCACGAAGGTGTTTGCCGGGTGGCTCGTGGGCGCCCACGGAGTGGTGATCGTTGCGCTGTTCGCGATCGCGCAGGCGTCGTCGTTGGTGAGGGCAACAGTGCACGTCGACCCGCTGAGGGCTGCCACCTCTACCGGCATCCCGGTAGCGTCGTCGCCGGTCCAGCGGTAGACCTGCACATCCTGTGTGCCGCCACCGTTCGTGTAGTTGCTGAGGATCAACAGGTCGCCGTCCTCGTGCTGCCCTGTGAAGGATCCGGAGCCAGAGCAGCCGACGCTGTTGTCCTTCAGCAGCCAGAAGCCGGCGAACGAATCCCCGTTGTTGCTCTTGCGCTCAGACGCGAGGTAGAGCACCTGGTGGCCGGCGTTGTCCGGCGCGTCGGCAGGCACCTGGATCAGCGCGGCATACGCGTTCGCGAGGTCGTCCTTCGGGGTCGGGGTGTTCTGCGTGGTGCAACCCCAACTCGCGATCGGCTGGATGTCCTTGTTCGACGTGAAGTACGTCGGATCCGGAGTGGCGGCGTCCTTCACGAAGACGTCCGCGAGGACCGGTCCGTTGACCGGGTCCGGTGTGATCAGCTGCTGGCCGTTCGCACCGAACAGGTCGTTCCAGTCGTACAACGCCGTCCCGTTGTTGACGGTGTTCCCGTCAAGCTCGAACATGCCGTTGTCATGGACCGCCTGCGCGGAGCCGATCCACAGCAGACCGACCACGATCAAGACTGTGAAAATCGCGATGCTGCGGAGACTGCGAAGTCTGCCGCGGCGGAAACTCCTGAATGCGCTCATCTGGTACTGCTCCTCCCGTCGCTCCGTGGGCCGGAGCACGCTCCTAGCCCAGCCTGAAAGCTGTTCAGACGGAGTCGTAGATCCGGGCGTTCGCCGGGGAGCCCTTCGATGGGCTAGTAGCAGCCGTCCCAATGGCCGAGACCCCTTTCGCGCGTGTGCGGCCCGGTTCGGGACTCGATTCCGCCATTCCTCGAACGAGTCACTCGAACGAGGGACGCTCGACCCCGGCAGCCCGGCCGATTCCTGCCAGCAGAAGCGCGGCCCACTCACCAGATGTCCAAGAGTCTTCGCCTCCTCCTCGTCCTCGCCGTCGCCGCCGTCTCGCTCGGCGGCGCGGCAAGCGCCCTCGCCTGTGGCGGCCAGAGCGGCTACTCGTATGCCGGCCTCGGCGCGCCGAACCGCGCGTTCGGAGTCTCGGCCGTCGTAACCGGGCTCGACGCCTTCGACGTCCTCAACGGTCACGTCGCCGGCTGGGTCGGCGTCGGCGGGCCGGGCCAGGGGCCCGGCGGCACCGACGAGTGGCTGCAGATCGGGCTGAGCGGCTTCCCCGGAGTGACCGGCAGCGACGTCTACTACGAGGTCGCGCTACCGCACCGGTTCCCGACCTACCACCAGGTGGCCACCGCCGTGCCGGCGGGCAAGGCGGTCAAGGTCACCGTGCTCGAGATGCGCAACCGCCCGAACTTCTGGCGGGTGTGGCTGAACCACAAGGCAGTGTCGCGGCCGATCTACCTGCCGCAGAGCCACGACCGCTGGACGCCGATCGCCACCGCCGAGAGCTGGGACGGCGGGACGGGCGGCACTTGCAACACCTTTCTCTATCGCTTCCGCCAGGTCGCCGTCGCGCAGTCGCAGGGGGGCGGCTGGCACCTGCTGAAGCGCGGCTACCCGATCAGCAGCTCAGAGACCCGCGTGCGTCATCCGCGCGGAGCCGCGACCTTCCTCGCGGCGGAGGGCCAGCCGGCCTTCCAGTTCCTGTCGCTGACTACGCCTTGATCCAGATCGGGGTGCCGAGCGGCGCGAGCGTCTTGAGGTGCGACGCCGTGAGATTCGAAACGCGCACGCAGCCGTGCGAGACGGCCTGGCCGAGCAGCTGCGGCTCGCTCGTGCCGTGGATGCCGACGACGCCGCCTCCCGGCCACTCGGTCAGCTTCGAGTAGGCGCTCGTCTCGACGGCGAAGACGCCGAGGAAGGCATCGTGGTACGGGACGAAGCGGGCCGCGACGTAGTAGTGGCCGATTGGCGTCTCGCGTCCCGGCGCCCCGACCGCGACCTTCCCGTGCCAGCGGTGCTTGCCGTGCTGGTAGATGTCGATCGTCCGGCTGCTGATGTCGACCACGATCTGGCCGGTCGTCGGCGCGAGCTTGACGCTCGACGCCGGGATGTAGCCGTACGTGCCGTTCGGCCGCATCGGCAGGCTGATCCGGTACCAGGGCTCACCGTCCGATCCGGTCTGCTCACTCACCGCCAGGATCTCCTGCACCCGGTAGTCGGGGCGGAAGTAGTGCATGACCTTGATCACCTTGGAGTTCGGGTCCGGCGACTTCCGGGCGGCCACGGAGTTGCCGACCAGCTCGCCGGCCGCCGGGAAGACGGTCTCGACCCGCGTCCGTGAGGACGGCGCCCGCGACGTGGTCGTCGTCGAGCCCGTCGTCGTCGTGCCGGTCGAGCCGGCCACGGCTCGCGGCGGGACCACGACGGCGGCGGCGAATCCGGCCACGGCAAGGAGAACTACTGCACTGAGGACTGGGCGTCTCACGAAGTTGCGGCGTAGACCGTAGCGGCCGTCGCGGTCGACGGCCTCCACTGCGGCAACGTGGCCCGGACGGTCGTACCCGAACCCGGGCTCGTCTCGATCTCGACGGCGCCGCCGAGCAGACGGACGCGCTCGGAGATGCCGGCGAGACCGAGGCGCTCGTGGTCGAGGCGTCGCGGATCGAAGCCGTCCCCGTCGTCGGTCACGACGAGGCGGACGAAGGTATGCGTGCTGCGGAGGGACACCGACACTCTCGACGCACCGCTGTGCTTGCGGACGTTCGACAGCGCTTCCTGCACGACGCGGAAGAGCACGATCTTCTGCGAGTCGCTGAGACTCGCGAGCCCACCACCCTGGACGTGGAGGCCCACCTCGATCCCGGCGGAATTCTGAAGTGCGCGGAGCTCGGCTTCGATCGCATCCGCGACCGGGCGTGCGACTGCCGTGGTCGAGCGGATCGAATGCGCGATCTCGCGCAAGCTCTCGTCGAGCGCGCCGAGCCGGGCGTGGACGTCGTTGAACCGGCCGCGCACCCGCTGCCGGTACTCGTCGGGGACGACGGCCGAGATCTGCACGGACGCGGTGCGCAGCTCCTCGGCGAGCGCGACGAGCTCCTGCAGCGGGCCGTCGTGCAGATCGAAGCCGAGGCGCATGAGCCGCCGCTCGCCGGCCGCGACGAGCTCGTTCTCACGCTGCACCCTGCGGTCGAAGAGAGAGGCACGCTCGAGGACCGGCGCGAGCGCGATGGCCGTCTCCGCGAGGTAGTCCTCGAGGTGCTCGGCGTCGGCGCCGCGGCCGCGAACCACGAGCGCGGCGTAGGGCCGGTCCCATCGCTCGACGACGCGGGCGCGGACCTGCGCCGAGCTGAGGATCACGCCGTCGAGGGCCGCCCGCGCTACTTCCCGGATCCGGCGGCTCCGCGGGGCCTTGCCGTGGGAGACGACACAGGTCGTCGAGCCGGCGGCGTCGACGATCCAGAGCGAGCACGCCGCCGCGGGCGCCAGCTCGACAATCAGCGCGAGTGCGAGCTCGGCGGCAGCGGTCGGCGGAAGCTGGTCGAACTCCTTGCCCGACAGCGCGCGCCGGAAGACCGCGAAGGCCGCAGACTCGGCCGGCAGTCCGAGTTGTTCGGCGGCCGTCGTCACCGCGACCCGGATCTCGCCCGGCTCGAACCGGTGCTCGACCGCGACGGCGGAGACCGCGTCGCCGAGGAAGTCCAGCGCCGCGCCCTGCCCCCAGCCGTCGGCCAGGCGCCGGGCCCGTACCTCGCAGGCACGTAGCGCGGCACGCAGGTCGCGTGGAAGGAGGGCTGTGCCGGCGGCACGCGGCTCGCCGGTGCCGATCGCCGCCGCACGGGCGATCAGCTCTGCGGACAGCGTCGCGCCACCGGGCGCGAAACCGTCGACCGCAGCATCCACAGTTTCCACAGCTTCATTCTGCGTTCAATAGACCGGTCCAACAATGGGACACTCGGCCCAATCGACGATCAAGTCACTGAACGCGCCCGAATGCGTGATTGGCTTCGCCATGCGAAGTGTCTCGACGCCGGGGCGCTGGTACATCGCAGCGCTCAACAAAGCGGAACCCGGGTGCTTGAACGGCCATCAACAGGTTGCGCACCGTCGCCTGTGGACGCAAGGACCTCGCCCGCGACGCACGAGCAGGGTCCACGACACGGCGGGGCTATGTTCACTAGTTGAACGCTTTGCGGAAAACCGCCCACGTGTCTCAGTCGGCGAGGTTCTCGAGGACGAGCGCGTCTCCCATCTCGATCCCGGCCTCGGCAGCGGCCCCGGCCGGCAGCTCGAGCGCGGCGACGGCCCGCCGTGCCCCGGCGACGCGCCACGGCCGGAGCCGGTGCCTGACCCCGACCACCGTGCGGTCGCGATCGAGGAAGACGACGTCGATCGGGAAGCGCATGAAGAACATGTGCACCGAGCCGGCCCCGTCGATGAGCATCCCTCCGCCGGGCTCGAGGCCGTCGCGGCCGAGCAGGCCGCGCGCGCGGCCGAACGCGCGCTTGGGCACCTCGCAGCGCTCGCAGACCACCCTCCCGTCGGCGGTGACGACACGACAGAGCGACGACGCGGCCATACGCCGTCCATGGTGACGACGGCTCCGGTCGGGACGCCGACGCAGCCCCGCCAGGCAGACGGCCGCGCGTTTAGCGAGCCGCTCGGAATGGAGATAGCGAGGTCCGCGACCAAGATGGAAGACGACAAAGGGGGAGTACGGATGGACAGGTACTTGCAGGCCGAGGTCAGCGGATGATGAGGAAGCGAGCGACCCGCGTGGCGGCAGTCTCGGCCGGCCTCGTCGTGCTCGCGCTTCTCTCGGTAGGAGGCGCCTCGGCGAAGTCGAGCATCAACGTGCCATGCACCGGACAGGCTGCCCTGGTGGCGGCGGTCGATGCGGCCAACTCGGCCGGTGGGGGCACGATCAACCTCGCCCGCCGGTGCGAATACGACCTGACGAGTGTGGACAACAGCGGCGAGAACGGCCTGCCGGTGATCACGAGTCCGGTCCGGGTGAACGGCCGCGACGCAACGATCGACGGGACGGGCTCGGTCCGTGTCTTCGAGGTCGACGGTCCCGGCGGAAGCCTCGTCCTGGACGACCTGACGATCAAGGGCGGCTCGGCCGACGTCGGCGGCGGGATCGCCAACTTCGGCGGAACCGTGTGGTTGGAGGAAACCGAGGTGACCGACAACGCCGCGGTTCTCGGCGGCGGGGGGATCGCCAGCGCGAGCCTCACACCGACCCTCGGTCCCTCGAGCACCACGGCGACGCTGACGCTGCACCGGAGCTCCGTGAGCGGCAACCAGCAGACCGAAGGGCCGAGCCCGGACCCGAACCAGATGGGTGGCCTCGGCGGCGGCGGAATCCTGAACATCGACGGCACCGCCACCATCGACCACAGCTGGGTGAAGAGCAACGCCGTCCAGGGGTTCGTCGGCGGCGGAATCGCCAGCGGTGACTACATCGGCTCCGGCGGCCAGAGCACGCTGACCGTGAGCCACAGCGAAGTGAACGACAACGTCGCTCCCAACGCCGGCGGCGGAGGCATCCAGAATCTGCTCGGCTCCGCCCACGTGCTGCACAGCGAGGTCGACGACAACACCTCCCTGAACGGCGGCGGCATCTCGAGCGGAAACCAGGGCAGCCCGACCGGAACCGCGCAGCTCCGGGTGAGCCATAGCGAGGTGGACGGAAACACGGCCACCGCCGGCCCGGGTGGAGAAGGCCCTCCCATCGCCGCAGGCGGCATCGCGAACGGCAGCAACGCCGTGATCAGCCACAGCGAGGTCGAGCACAACACGGCACCCAACGGGATCGGAGCCGGGGTCGTCAACCACGGCATGATGGCCATCAGCTACTCCGAGGTGAACCGCAACACGGCTGCCGCGAGCGGCGTCGCCGGTTCCGGGGGCGGCATCGTCAATGCCCAGGGACCGCCCGGCACCACCGCGTCCGTGCTGACCATCGACCACAGCACGGTCAACCACAACAGCGCGGGCGGTT
>Ga0207664_10002549_pt1 | contig 12047 bp, 11 predicted proteins | sample LARL83metaG_FD_184349 | JGI IMG/M metagenome (GOLD analysis project Ga0207664, IMG submission 184349) | Corn, switchgrass and miscanthus rhizosphere microbial communities from Kellogg Biological Station, Michigan, USA - LAR L8-3 metaG... | ecosystem: Host-associated > Plants > Roots >...
CGCCGACCCGGCCGCGCTGTGGCGCTTCCGGCTCGAGCCGAAGGACGGCGGGACCGAGCTGTCCGAATGGGTACAGCTCGGGCCGGGCCGGTCGGGCCTGTCGCTCGCGATCGAGCAGATGCCGGACAAGGAGCAGAAGATCGTGTTCGTCCGGATGCGCGAGTTCGAGCGCAACATGACGTTCACCCTTGACCGGGTCAAGGTGCTGGCCGAGGCCTGACGCCTATTCAACGCCAGCCGCAGGGCTCGAGCTGACAGCGCGCGCCGAGGCCGCTGGCCTGGAAGACCCGGCGGACGATCGGCGCGGGGCAGGCGATGACCGGCTTGACGCCGGGCGGAAGCCAGTCGTCAGTTTCGGCGATGAGCCGGGCCGACGCGCAGTCGATGAACGTGACCCGCGCCGTATCGAAGATGAGGCGGCGCGGCCTCTCCCGGCGAACGTGCGCCAGGCGGCTGGTGAGGAAGTCCGCACTCGTGATGTCAAGTTCGCCGCTGAGCACCACGGTGACCGTCTCCTCGGTCACGGTCACCGTGAAGCCCGGCGGCTCCGCAGGCGGCTCGTTTTGCACGTGACCTTCCAGTGCTGCGCTCAGCCGGCTGCGGCCAGGGGGCGGCTTCGGTACCTTCACGAAAGGCGCGGGGGAGATGGCCGGCATGTCACGAGCCGCGTGGTTCTGGGCGGCACTGCAATCGTTAGCGTACCGGCAAGCGCCAAACCGGTTCAAGGCAGCCGCGCTGCCCCCTGCACGACATCGGCGCAGACGAGGGCGAGCTTGCGGCGCTCGGCCCTGGCCCGCGCCCGGAGCTGCTCGTAGGCCGCGCGCGCCGAGATCCCCTGGGTGCCCATCAGGATGCCCTTGGCCTGCTCGATCACTTGCCGGGAGTTCAGCGCCCCCTGCAGCTGCCCGGCGAGCTCCGACTGCTCTTCCCCCTGGATGATGCTGGCGATCAGCAGGGCGGCCAGGTCGGTGAACGCGAGCAGGGCCAGCTCGTTCGCGGGCGTCCAGGGGCGGCTGCGCTCCGACAGGACCGCGACCACGCCGACCGCCTCCTGGTTGTAAGGCAGCGGGCTGGCGAGGACGGCCCTGACCCCGCGCCGGACCGCGGCCTCGTTGAACAGCGGCCACCGGTCGTCGTGCTCCAGGTCGGTCGCGCTGACCAGTTCCTTGGCATCGAACGCCGCGATGCAGGGGCCCTCCTGGTGCCTTACCTGCAGGTCCTCCAGGTGCGCGAACCGGTCGTCAGACGCTGCCACGCCGCACAGGTGCCCGGCGGCGTTGCACAGCATCAGGCCTGCTCCGTCCACGTCGAACATCGAGTGCGTGGTCTGCACGATCTCCCGCATCGCGTCTTCCACGCTCATCTCACCGAACCGCAGCTTGCCCAGCTCGACGAGGGCGTGCCTGACATCCTCCAGGGAAATCTCCATCGCTCCCCCTCTCCCGGAGCCGGCCGGGTGCGGCCGTCAGTCTCGTCTCAGACGGCGCGCCACCTGGCCTCGCACCACGAGTAGACGCCGAACATCATCAGGCCGATCGCCACGACGACGAGCAGCCACGGTCCCAGCGGCGTGTGCGCGAGCGCCCGCAGTGCCGAGTCGATGCCCTTAGCCTGCCGCGGGTTGGCGTCCTTGGCCGCGATGACAAGGAAGACGCCGATGGTGGCGAAGACGGCGCCGCGGGCGATCCCGCCGATCTGGCCGAGGCGGGTGACGACCTTCCGCGTCCGCGGTGACGCGGATCCCATCCGCAGGTGCTTGAGGAACTTGAGCTTGTACGCGCGGTAGATGACGTAAAGGCCCGCGACCACGATGACGACGCCCGCGAGCGCGACGATTACCTGGCCGCCCTGGTACTTCATGACCGCGGCGGTCAGGTCCTGCGACTGGCTGTCGGTCGAGGACGGCTGGCCGACGCCGAGCGCGTACTTGAGGATCCCGTAGGTGACCGCCGCGTAGAACACGGCGCGGGCCAGGTTCGCCAGCCGCTTACTTGGCTTGCGGCCGTCGGCGTCGCGGCTGCCCCAGGCGGCTTCCGACAGCCGCCAGAGTGTCATGCCGCCGAAGCCGATCACGAGGAGCCACAGCAGCAGCGATCCGAACGCGGTCTGTGCCACCAGGTGGACGGCACCGGTGCGGTCGGCCTGCTGCTGTGATCCGTCGATGGCGACCTTGATGGCGATGATGCCGATCAGGACGTACATCAGGCCGCGCGCGACGAAGCCGGCCTTGGCCAGCCAGGTCATCCACCTCCCCGCCCGCGCGCTCCGGCCAGATCTTGCCCGCGCGCCCCCCCGGCCTCGCCCGCCCCCCCTGCCCCGCCAGGCCGTCCTGCCCCGCCGGGGTGCCTGTCTGCGGGGGCGGCCAGATCTGTGGAACAGCGTGTTCGAGGTCATCATTGCCTCCTGGGTGGTGTGATTGAAATCCTGTGTGAACGCACGGGTCAGTCGCCCGCCAGCCGGCGGTAGACGAGCAGCTTCTTCGGCCGCTTGACGAGGCTGATCTCCTGTTTCGTCTCCGTCGCCTCGCCGTCGAGGCACAACGGCACCGAGCCAGTCGTGGGCGACGCGATCCGGAGCGAGGCGGCCGACCAGGTCTCGTAGACGCGGCACCGGCCGAGCGTGCCGAGCAGCACCGCGACGACGAGCCGCACCCTGGCCAGCGGCTGCGATCCGTCGACCAGGCGAACGTCGAGGGTGCCGTCGGCGAGGTCGGGCCGGTAGGCGGGTGCGGCGCCCGATGGCTCGTACCGGCAGTTGCCGGCGAAGAGCAGCCAGACCTGCCGCTGGCGGCCGTTCACCAGCAGGTCGACCGGCTTGCCCGTGCGCAGCACCCTGACGAGCGCGATCAGCATGGCGGGCCACTTGCCCACGGCAGGCTCAAGCTCCTCCCGCGCCTTCACGAGGTCGACGTAGACCCCGGTGCTCGCGGTGTTGAGGAACGCCGCGCCGTCCGCGGTGGCCACGTCGACCAGCACGCTGTCGCCATCGCGGAGCGCGGCCAGCGCGTCATCCACCGATCCGACGCCGAGGTCAGCGGCGAAATGATTGAAGGTCCCCCCCGGGATCACCAGCAGCGGCAGCCCGGCGTCCGCCGCGATCCCGGCGGCCAGCCTGATCGAGCCGTCGCCGCCCGCGACGCCCAGCATGCGCGCCCGCGCCGCCGCCTTAACGAACAGGCTCTCCAGGTCGTCGTCTGCGTCGGCCAGGATCACGTCGGCCTCCGGCAGCCGCTCACCGAGTGAGTCGGCGAGTTCGGCGGACGCGGTGCCCGCGCTCACGTTGACGATGAGGACAAGGCCGGACCCGTCGGGCGACGCCGGCGCGCCGCGCCGCGGCCGCGCCGCGGCGGCGGGCTCGGCCGGGCGGCGCGGCCACCAGCGCAGCGTCACCAGCCCCGCGGCGGCGCCGAGCGCGAAGCCGGCCAGCACGTCCGACGGGTAGTGCACCCGGGCGATCGCGCGCGACGCGCCGACGGCGGCCGCCAGGGCGCCGACGGGCACGGCGAGGGCCGGCACCTCAAGCGCCACGCCGGTCGCGAACGCGGCGGCGGACGCGGCATGACCGGAAGGGAACGACGTGCTCTGCGGCCGCCGTCCCCCGGGGGGACGACCCCCCGTACCCCCCGTTGCGCGCCCGATGGCTCCGCCACCGTACCGGGCGCGCCGTCCCCCTGGGCTCAGCGGAACGTCGGGGCGCGCCCGGCCGACAAGCCGCTTGGCCAGCACGTTCGCCGACGCGCTGGCGATGGCCATGCCCGCCAGGCCGCGCAGTGCCGCCCGGCGGGTCCACTTGTTCCGCCGCGATCCGAGGCCGGCCGCCACCGCGACCCACAGCATGCCGTGGTCCGCGGCGCGGCCGAGCGCGATCATCGCCTGGTCCAGCGCGCGCCGGTCGCCGGCCGTCATCCGGCCGAGCAGGCGGTGGTCGGCCGCCGCGATCCGCTTGCGTATAGTCACCCGGACGCTCCCTTGGTCGGAGGGAACTCCCGCGGTGGTCGGCCGCGGCGAGCGCTATACGAGGTACCATGCGCGGGCCGATTTACTCATACATCGCTTTACCAGTCCTTATGACATTAGATGCCGACCGTTTGATCGTTTTGCGATGTGATTTCGGGGCAGCGGGCCAGGGATGACTGGTATCAACACGTACGCGGCGCTTCCCGCCCAAGACGAGGTGCGGGCCGCGCGCCGCTGGCCGGTGCTTGTGGCAGCGTGCTGCCTGCTGCTCGCCGCGGCGGCCTTCGCCGGCGTCATGCGCGCCGACAGTGCCCGCCCTCCGGTCACCGGCCTCGACCAGGCCTGGCTGTCAGTCGTCGCCCAGACCAGGGACGCCGGCCTCACCGGCCTGTTCAAGTTGCTGAGCCTGATCGGCGGGCCGGTCGGCGGGACGGTCATCGTCGCCGTCATCTGCCTGGTCCTGCTCGCGGTGCGCCGGTGGCGCACCGCGCTGTACATCGCGCTGGCCGAGGCGGCCGGATCCGGGTGCTCGCAGCTGATCAAGCACATCGTGCTCCGGCACCGGCCGCCGCACCCGCTGGTTACGGCCGACCTCGGCTCGTTCCCCTCGGGGCACGTGATCACCACGCTCGGCGTTGGGCTGGCCCTGGCCGTCGCGTTCGCCAGGCCAGGTCACCGGAGGTGGGCGCTGGCCGGCGTCGCCGCCGCCACGGCGCTGATGATGTTCTGCCGGACCTACCTGGCGGCGCACTGGCTCAGCGACACGGTGGAGGGAGCGCTGGTCGGCGGCGGGGTCGGGCTGCTGCTGTGGTGGGTCTTCACCCCGGCGCTGGCCCGCGACCGAGGCCGGCCGTTCCGGCTGCCCCGGCCCGCCGGGCCTGACGGCGATGACGCTAACGCGCCCGCGCCGGCCAGCCGGGCCAGCTGAGCGTCGTCAAGCTTGAGCTCGGTCGCCGCGATGATCTCGTCGAGCTGCGCCACGCTGCTGGCACCGGGGATGGGGATGACAGGCCGGTCGCCGCTCAGCAGCCAGGCCAGCACCACCTGGTTCGCGCTGGCGCCGAGTTCGGCGGCGACCTCGTAGAGGACGGCCAGCCGCACCTGCGCGGTCGGGTGGTCGTAGGCGGCGGGCAGCGGCTTGCCCGCGTCGCTGTAGGCGCCGCCGAGCAGCGGGGAGTAGGCGAGTAGGGTGAGGTTCTCCGCCGCCGCCAGGTCCTTCAGTTCCTCGGTGATCAGGTTGAGCTGGCCGGGGTCGGGCTGGGCCGGCAGGTACGTGTGCTGCTGCTGTACGCAGCTGTACGACGGACGTCCGTGCGCGAGTCCCCTGGCCCGCTCGATCCGCCAGGTCGCGGTGTTGCTGGCGCCGAGCAGGCCCACTGTGTCCCGCTCGGCGAGGCCGGCGAGCGCGTCCACGGTCTCCTCGAGCGGGGTCGACCGGTCGTCGATGTGGGCGTAGTAGAGATCGAGCCGGTCGACGCCGAGATTCCGGCGGCTGGCATCCGCGTCCGCCCGGATCGCCTGCCCGCCGAGTCCCTGCCAGTGCCGCATGTCCGGGTCTCCGGGAACGGTGGTCCGCGCACCCACCTTGGTGGCGATGACCATCTGGCCGGTGACGCCGCGGGACTTCATCCAGCGCCCGATGACCCGTTCGCTCATCCCGGCCTCGCCGTGCCACTGACCGTAGTTGTTGGCCGTGTCCAGGAAGGTTCCGCCCGCGTCGCGGAACCGGTCGAGAATCGCGAAGGCGACGTCTTCTGGTGTCCGGTAGCCGAAGTACATGGTGCCGAGGCAGAGTTCGCTCACCTGGAGGCTGACCCGGCCGTCGTTGAGGGTGCGTGTGCGCATGCCCTCAAGGTAACGAGGCAAAGGTACGGCTATACGATCCAATTCCATGCGGGATTCCCAGTCCAATTCCCCGGACTCCCACCCCGATTCCCCGGCGAGCATGCTACTCGACCTGGCCGGGCCTGGTCCGCTGCACGCCAGGCTGGCCGCCGCGCTGCGTTCCGCGATCCGCGACGGGCGGCTGCGCCCTGACTCCGCGCTGCCGCCAAGCCGCACGCTCGCTGCCGAACTCGAGTGCTCCCGGTGGGTGGTGACCCAGGCGTACGCGGAGCTGGTGACCGCTGGTTACCTGGAGACGCGCACCGGCTCGGGCACCTGGGTTCGCCCGCTGGCCGGCCAGGACGAAGGCCGGATTGCGACCGCCGTCGCGCAGGCATCACGTGCGGCCGGCATCGACATGGCGCCAGGGCTGCCCGATCTCCGGCTGTTTCCCATGACGCGGTGGACCGGGGCGATCCGCTCCGCCGCCGCCGGACTGAGCACTGCCGACCTCGGGTACCGCGATCCCGCCGGCCATCCCGTGCTGCGCGAGGCGCTTGCCGGATACCTCGCACGGGTGCGCGGCGCCGCCATCCCTCCCGGTGACCTGACCGTATGCGGCAGTGCCACCGACGGCATCGCCCGCGTCTGCCGTGCGCTCGTCCGCGAGGGGACGAAAGCGGTCGCGGTGGAGGACCCCGGCTGGCAGCGGGTCAGGGAGGTGGTGGCGGCCGCCGGGCTGACGGTCGTCCCCGTCCCCGTCGACGAGCAGGGACTGCGGGCGGAACTCCTGGCCGGCCTGCGCGATGTGGGCGCGGTCATCCTCACGCCCGCGCATCAGTTCCCGTCCGGGTCGGTGCTATCCCCGGCCAGGCGGCATGAGCTGCTCGACTGGGCCCGGCGGACCGGGGCGCTCCTTGTCGAGGACGACTACGACGCCGAGTTCCGCTACGACCGCCGGGCCGTGGCGACGCTGCAGGGCGCCGCGCCCTGGGCGGTGACCCTGGTCGGATCGGTCAGCAAGACGCTGTCGCCCGCGGTCGGCATCGGCTGGATGGTCTCACCGCCACGCCTGACGCCCCTGCTCCGCGAGGCCGCTCCGCCACCCGTGCTCGACCAGCTCGCGTTCGCCTCGTTCCTGCGCGCGGGCTCCTACGACCGCCACCTCCGCTCGGCGCGCAAGCGTTACAAGGCACGCAGGGACTCCGTGGTGCGGGAGCTGGCTCGCCGGCTGCCGCAGGCGAAGGTCTCGGGAATCCCGGCCGGGCTGCACGTCGTGCTGGGCTTCGACCGGGTCGTCGACTGCGACGCCCTGCAACGGCACGCGCGCACCCTCGGGGTCCGGGTGGTCAGCCTCTCCAGGTACCAGGTCCAGCCGGGCGAGCCGGGACTCGTGATCGGTTACGGCAACCTGGCCGACCACGAGGTAGCGACGGCGACTGAGTCCCTGGCGGCCGCCGTGGCCCGCGCCGGCTGACGACATCCGGGGTCGTCGTCGGCCATCAGGCACACCCGGCAGGCCATCATGCGTGCCCGGCCGGCCAGCGGGCCCGCCCCCCGCCGACCCGGTGGCACGCCGGCCGGTCAGCCGTTGAGGTACCGGACCACCGCCATGACCCGGCGATGGCGCTGCTCGTCGTCGGCCGGGAGGTCGAGCTTCATGAAGATGCTGGCGACATGCTTCTCGACCGCGCCGGTAGTGACCACGAGCGACTCGGCGATGCCGGCGTTGGACCGCCCCTCCGCCATCAGGCCGAGTACCTCGCGCTCCTTGGGGGTGAGCCGGGCCAGCGGATCGGAATTCCGGCTACGGGCCAGCAGTTGCCGCACGACCTCCGGGTCGAGGGCGGTTCCGCCCGCGGCGACGCGGCGGGCCGCCTCGATGAACTCGTCGATGTCGGCGACGCGGTCCTTGAGCAGGTAGCCGACGGCCCGGGTGTCGCCGGAGAGCAGCTCGGTCGCGTACCGTTCCTCGACGAACTGGGACAGGACGAGCAGGGCCACCTCCGGCCAGCGGCGGCGGATCTCAAGCGCCGCGCGCAGCCCTTCGTCCCGGTACTCGGGCGGCATGCGCACGTCGATGATGGCAAGCTCCGGCCGCAGTTCCCCGACGGCCGCGAGCAGCGCCGCGGCGTCCCCCACGCCCGCGGTGACCTCGATGCCTCCCTCGTCGAGCAGCCGGGTGATGCCCTCGCGCAGCAGTACGCTGTCGTCCGCGATCACGGCCCGCACGGGACCACCGCCTCAATCCTGGTCGGGCCCCCGTCGGGGCTGCTCAGCTGAAAGGTCCCGTCAAGCGAGGCGACCCGGTCGGCGAGGCCCGCGAGGCCGCCGCCGGGATCGAGGCGGGCGCCGCCGCGCCCGTCGTCCTCGATGGTGACCCGCAGCGTGTCGCCTTCGTAGCCGATGCTAACCGCGGCCTTGCGGGCCTGGGAATGCTTAGAGATGTTGGTGACCGCCTCGGCCACCACGTAGTAGGCCGTCGTCTCGGCGGCCTGCGGCGGGCGGCGCGGCAGGCTGACGTTCACCGCGACGGGGACTGAGCAGCTGGCGACGAGCGCGGACAGCGCGGCGTCGAGCCCACGTTCGTCGAGCACCGAGGGGTGGATGCCGCGTACTAGGTTGCGCAGGTCACCGGCGGCCCGCTTAGCCTCCTGGTGCGCGCGGTCGATGATGGACTGGGCCGCGGCCGGGTCGGACCGCAGCCGGGCCCTGGCCAGGCCGAGATCGAGTGCGAGGTTCACCAGCTGCGGCTGGAGCCCGTCGTGAAGGTCGCGTTCGATACGCCTTCGTTCTGCTTCTGCTGAGGCGACCGCGAGCGAGCGGGCCTGGCTCAGCCGGGCGACCTCGGTGGACAGCTGGCTCGCCTGGCTGGGGCCGAGCAGCCACCGGCCGAGCGCGGCCTCGGCGAGCGGGGCCCCGCGGACCACCACCGGCCAGGCGAGCAGCCAGGCCACGCCGGTCACCACCAGCGCGGCCGTTTCGGCGGGCGTCAGGCTGACCGGGCCAATGGCCCAGCCGAGCAGGACCACCGGGTGGGGCGGCTGGGCGGCGAGCACGAAGCAGATGATGCCCGCCCACCACCAGACGACCGCGAGGTAGGCGAGCACGCAGGCCATGAGCAGCCGCAGCGGCTGGTAGCCGACCAGTCGCCACAGCCACCGGGACCGCGTCCAGGCCAGCCAGCGGGCATGGAAGCTCGCACCAGGCTCGGCCTGGGGCAGCGCCGGCGGTTCGATCGCGACCCCCGAGAGCCACCGGATCCGTCGGCGGTCCACCCGGGCCAGTTGCACCGCGAACCACAGGGCGCCGGCCCGGACCATGGTGCCGAGGCCGACGATCCAGGTGGTGGCGAGCGTGAGCAGCATCGTGAAGGCAACGGCATAGGTGAACACTCCGCCGAGCACGAGGGAGATCCCCAGGTTGGCGGTCGCCCGCCAGGTGTCAGCGGACACCCACCCGCCCATCACCCGCAGGCCAGCCGCCCCCGGGCCGCCCGCCCCTAGGCCGGTACCGGCCCCTAGGCCGGTACCCGCCCCTAGGCCGGTACCCGCCCCTAGGCCGGTACCCGCCCCTAGGCCGCCGCCCGCCCGCGGGCCGCCGCCCGCCCGCGGGCCGGCAGGCATCGCGCGCCCGGCGGCATCGCCCCCCGGCGCGTCCCGCGCGCCCACGGGAGGCTGCTGCTCGGCCGGGAAATCGCCCACCAGGCAAGCCTACGCAGCCTTGGCGCGCCGGGAGTAGGGCTGGCCGGTGTCTTGAGGGGAGGGCGCACCCCACCACCATCCCGGCCCGGGTCCCATTGATCACCTTCCGGCACCGGCCGGCCCCGTCGATCACCTTTCCGGCCCGGGCCAGCCCTATCGACCACCTTTCCGCCGCCGAACCCATGGGCACTTTCCTGGTACCGACCCCATTGATCGCCTTTCCGGCACGGAGCCCATCGGCCCCTTATCTGTCACCGGCCCCTTGATCCCCTAATCAGAGTTGTCGGGTCCGGCCCCATTGCCCCCACCCGAAGCCAGCGGCTGCACCTGCGGAACCGCCGAACCGAACCGTCTTGACTTGCTGTATCGACATAAAAATGTCCTAGCTCTTGCTGTTTCGGCAGTAAGGCTTATGATCGTGGCGTTGCCGCCAAGGCTTCGGCTGCTTCTTTGCTGCTTACGAACGGAGAGCGACATGACGGCGGATCAGGCTCAGGGCGAGACGGTTCCCGTGCCAGGGGACGCGCGGTTGTTCATCGGCGGCGAGTACGTCGCGTCCCGCGGCGAGCGGTTCGAAGTTGTCTCGCCGGTGACCGGCGCGGTCATCGGAACCGTTCCTGTGCCCGGCCCGGACGAGGTCGACGCGGCGGTCGCCGCGGCGCGGGCCGCGCAGCGCGCGTGGGCGCGGGTGAACGTGTGGGAGCGCGCGAAGGCCTGCCACGCGATCGGGGACGGGATCACCGCCCGGCGCGAGGCGCTGGCCCGGCTGCAGACCCTGGAGCAGGGCAAGCCGCTCGCCGAGTCGCTTGCCGACATCGACGAGGCCGCCACCCTCTTCCACCTGCACGCCGAGGACGCGGTGCGGCTGACCGGGGAGACGATCTCCTCGACCGACTCCGGCAAGCGGATGTGGACTTTCTACAAGCCGGTGGGCACCTGGGCGATCATCACGCCGTGGAATTTCCCGCTGCTGATGTTCGCGGAGTTCGTCGCGCCGGGCCTGGCCACCGGAAACGCGCACGTGGTCAAGCCGCCCGCGCACACCGCGTTCACGGTGCTCGCCGCGATGGAGATCCTCCAGGCGGCAGGGGTGCCGGCCGGTCTGGTCAGCATCCTGCCGGGTGAGGGCCGGGTGGGGCAGCTGCTCGTCGAGCACCCGGGCACCGACGCGATCGGGTTCATCGGCTCCTCCGCGACGGGCGCGAAGATCCAGGCGAGTGCCGGGCTCAAGCGCTCGATGATGGAGTGCTCAGGCAACGGGCCGCTGGTCGTGCTCGACGACGCGGACCTGGAGGCCGCCGCGCGCGCGGCGGTATACGGCGCGTACCTGTGCGCCGGGCAGGTGTGCTGCGCAACCGAGCGGGTGCTGGTGGACGAGGCCGTTCACGGCGCCTTCGTGGAGGCGGTGCTCGCCGAGGCGGACGCGGTGGTGCGGCTTGGCGACCCGTTCGACCCTAAGACGAACCTCGGGCCGCTGAACAACCAGGGCGTGGCCGCGAAGATGGACGCTCACGTCGCCGACGCCCGGGGGCGCGGCGCCCGGGTGCTGCGCGGCGGGCGGCGCGCCGAGGGGTACCCGACCGACCTGTACTACGAGTTCAGCGTCGTCGACGACGTGCCGGTCGGCAGCCTGCTGTCGAAGTTCGAGTCCTTCGGCCCCGTGGTCCCGGTGATCTCCGGCCGGGGCGACGACGAACTGCTCGAGCTCGCCAACGCCGACGCGCTCGGCCTGCAGGGCGCGGTGTTCACGAACAACCTCGCGCGCGCCTACCGGTTCGTGGAGGAGCTTGCCACCGGCCAGGTCGTGGTCAACGACAGCACCTGCTGGTGGGACATCAACATGCCGTTCGGCGGGGCCGGCGGCCGCAATACCGGCTGGGGCCGGATCGGCGGCAAGCACACCCTGCTCGGCATGACCGACCTGCGCACCGGCGCCATCTCGCTGTAGGCGCCGGGTTGAGGGGCCAGGTCATGCAGCCCGTGGCATTCGACGCCGTCGACCTGAAGATCATCGCGATTCTTCAGGCCGACGGCAGGCGCTCCTACAGCGCGATCGCCGAGGAACTCGACCTGCCGCCCTCCTCGGCGCGCTACCGCGTCCAGCGGCTGATCGACTCCGGCTTCCTGCAGATCGTCGGCATCGCCGACCCGCTGGCCATCGGGTTCGAGCACCTGGCGATGATCGGCATCCGCACTCAGCCCGCCACCGCTCGCGCGGTGTGCGCCGCCTTGAAGGAACTGCCGGAGACCAGCTACGTCATCATGACCGCCGGCCACTACGACGTGATGGCCGAGGTCATCTGCCGCGACGTGCGCCACTTCAGCGAGCTGATGGCCGAGCGCCTGCAGACGATCCCGGGGATCGTCTCAACCGAGTCCTTCTTTGCCCTCGAGGTACACAAGCTCGCCTACGGCTGGGGAGTCGGCAACGTCGAAACCGCCTTCCCCGAACGCCGCCCGACCGAGGACCAGTGAGACCCGAGAGACCCGTGTAACAGCAGCCGCGCGAATATACGTGCCGGGGCGAGATTTACAGGGAAATTCCGCGTATCAGGGCAATTCC
>Ga0207664_10002553_pt1 | contig 12031 bp, 8 predicted proteins | sample LARL83metaG_FD_184349 | JGI IMG/M metagenome (GOLD analysis project Ga0207664, IMG submission 184349) | Corn, switchgrass and miscanthus rhizosphere microbial communities from Kellogg Biological Station, Michigan, USA - LAR L8-3 metaG... | ecosystem: Host-associated > Plants > Roots >...
GGCGTCTCTTTAGGAAAGAGCCGGCCATTGCGCAAAAATTTATCCTTTTGCTGATGAAAGGAGCGACCGTGCTCGCGCTCGTTGTGTCGGCGCTGGATTATCGGTTTGGGTGGTCGGCGAAGTTTGTTGCGCCAGTGCCGTTATGGCTAAATGTGCTGGCGCTGGTGGCGATATTCGCCTGCCAGGTGCTGGTTTTTCGGGTGATGCAGAGCAATTCGTTCGCGGCAAGCATTGTTCGGGTGGAAACCGGGCAGACGGTAGTTGCGGAGGGGCCTTACCGCCTCGTGCGGCATCCGATGTATGCGGGCGGGGCGGCGACGTGGGCATTTACGCCGGTGGCGTTGGGCTCGTTTGTGGCGTTGCCGTTCGGGCTGCTGGTAACACCGATTTTAATCGCTCGGCTGTTGCATGAAGAAAAAATGCTGCGGCGGGATTTGCCTGGTTATGCGGAGTATTGTCAGCGGGTGAGGTATCGGCTGGTGCCGGGGGTTTGGTGAGGCGGATGAAGTTGAGAGCTGGGAGTTGAGAGTTGAGAGTCGGCGGAAACGCGAATAAGCGAAAGTTGGGGTTATTTCAGTTGCCAGATGCCGGAGGCGAGATGGGTGAGAAATCCGGTGTCGCGGAGGACCTGGAGTTGCTGGCGGATCTTATCGCGGATGTGGCGGTTGTCGGGATGCAGTTTTTCCAGTTCCGGGGCGAAGGCGTAGACGTCTTCGTTGGTGAATTGAGGTTTGCCGAGCCGATGAACGACGTTTAAAACGTCGAGGGTCCAGCCGCGTTGTTTGGTAGAGATTTCTTTGAGCGGTTTTATCTTTCGGAATTTTTCGCGCACCTGTTCCGGGGTGGACACGAATTGCACGAATGAACACGAATTCTTTTCACCGCCCAGACGCGGAGACGCAGAGGTGGTGACGATAGGAATGCGAGCTTCCGGTGGAATTCTATTCAGGGCGATGCTGCAGCCGATCCATCCGGCGCGGCGGGCGGTTGCGGACAAGGGCGGACGTTTGACGATGGCGCTGGGTGGAAAAGCGAAATGCGGAACGAGCAGCAGATTACGAATGGTCCAGGTGGCCAAGTCGTAATGCATGAAATAAAAATTTGGAGTCTCGTCATTCCGAATCGCCGACATCATGGATTCATAAGCGCCGTCGGTGATAGAATTGCCGAAACGGGTTTTCTGACCTTTGAGCTGATACCAGAAGCCGCAGATGGAACAGGTGAAATCGCTGGCTTTGGTATTGGCAACGAGGCGATTGAGTTTCGGGGAAGAGCAGTTTGGGCAATAGAGATTGTGTTCGGCCCAGAACTCCGTGACGACTCGCGCGCGTTGGGAGCCGCTGGTGTATGCGACAGCCAGATCGCCGGTCATGGATAGATTCACGCGCCGAGTAGATCAGCTTGCCGAAGGTAATTCAAGCAACGCGGTTACCTTGCGCAAATGCTTTCAATCCTTCGATAGCTTTGGCAACTACCCGTTTTTGGAAAAAGCTAAAGAGCTAATAGCTCTTAACCCTTAAAATCTCCGTTTCGCAGCGCACGATGTGCGTGGTTTCGCGTTTTTTGCCGCTGGGGGTTTTGGCCCAGGCTTCCTGGAGGCTGATGTCGACGGTGGTATGGACGACGGATCCATGCGTGACTTCGGCGCACGAGAGGAAAACGAATTTCGTCTCGTGGAAGATGCGCTCGGTTTGAATTTCCGGTTTGTCGTCCATCGCGCGTGATCCATTGATCGAATTCGGAAACAGATCAAGATCATTTTGCTGATAGGTGGCAAAAGGGGAAGCTTCGCGGAGATTGGGGCGGCGCGGCAACGCCGCCCTACCAGCGATGGAGATATTTATACGCACCTGGAAATTCTTGAGCCCGATTTCGATGATTTCGCGGTCGGCGCGGTTTCTCGCGAGGGTTATGTGATTTATATCCAATTCGATTCCGATGAAGCGGCGATTCAGGCGGATGCACGCAACTGCCGTTGTTCCACCACCGAGAAATGGGTCGAGAATAAGGTCGTTTTCTTTTGTGGAGGCGAGGATGCAACGTTCGACCAGTGCGATTGGTTTTTGGGTCGGGTGTTTGCCGAATGCTTTCTCTTCATTTTTCGGGGCGCTCATCGTCCACACGGTTTTCATCTGCTTGCCGCCGGCAATCTGCCGGATGACATGATAATTGAACGTGTGCCGAGACTCTCGGCTTTTGGCGGCCCACAGGATTGTTTCCGTTGAATGCGTGAAGTAGCGGCAGCTTAGGTTGGGCGGTGGGTTGGGTTTTTCCCAGGCGATGTCATTCAGGATTTTGAAGCCGAGTTCCTGCATGGCGTAGCCGATGCTGAAAATGACGTGGTGGGTGCCGCTGATCCAGATGGTGCCGTTGGGTTTCAGGACGCGCTGGCAGCGCTTCAACCATTCTTTATTGAATTCGTGGTTGAGTTCCGGTCCGCGGGATTTGTCCCAATCGCCTTTGTCCACTTTCACCATTTTGCCGGCGTGGCAGGTGATGCCGCCGTTGGAGAGGAAATAGGGCGGGTCAGCAAAGATGCAGTCGAAGCGGCCTTCGTCGCCGTAGCGGGCATATATGGCGTCCAGGAGTTCGAGGCTGTTGCCCTGGTAGAGGCGGACGAAGGGAGTGTCCGAGGAATAAACGAGGCGGGGAGTTTGTCCGCTGATTTCGCTGATTTGCGCAGATTTGTTTTTTGAATCGGCGGAGTTCGACGGAATCTGCGGATTTATTTCGATGGCGCCGTCTTCGCGGAGTTCGAAATGGGCGGGCGCGATCGGGTGGGCGCGGGGAAGGTCCGCGGGAGCGCTGAGGGCCGGAGATTCGGCGTTGAGGGCGGATTTTTGGCGGTAAAGGGGCTTTTCCTTTTTCGACGGGCGCGTGTCTGATTTCGACGGTTTCGGCACGCAGGATCAATTGATCAGATCAGAGGGGCGGATCAAGGGAAAAGAAGAAGACAAGTGATGAGTGATATGTGATGTGTGACGAGTGGACGGGAAATACGGCGCGCGCGCGGGAGTTTGTCCGCAGATTTCGCTGATTTGCGCAGAGTTACTGAGGAGTGACGGGTGATTTGTGACGAGTGACGAGCGGGCGGTGGTGGGAATTTCAAATTGGAGATTTCAGATTTGAAAAGGAGTGATATGTGACGAGTGGCGAGGGAACGGCGCGCACGGGAGTGACGCGCCCTACCACAACGGGTTTCGTCGGGCTTTCTCGGCGGCTCGGCGACTCTGCGGTGAAAATCTGTGCATGGCCAGGGGGCAAAAATAAATTGGTGATATGTGATTACGGCTTTTCGGCGAGACGCCGAAAAGAACCCGCGAGACGCGGGTGCTCCCCAGCAGAACAAACCAAACTTTCGGCAGGATGCCGAAAGCACGTTGCCCGCGAGGCGCTCCCCGTTGGTCGTCAGGGAGTTTGTCGGCTGATTACGCCGATTTGCGCGGATTTGTTTTTGAATCGGCGGAGTTCTGCGGAATCTGCGGATTTATTTCTATCATCGTGGGTTGCGCCGCTGAACGCGGCGCGGACGGCGCAAGCGCACCGTCCCTACCGCTCACCTCCGCCCGTCGTACCAGGTGTGGCAGGCTTCGCGGCTGGTCAGGGTTTTGCCGCCGGCGAGGATGGTGCGGGCGAGGAAGGAAAAATGTTCGCGGGCGGTGTACAGGTGCAGCTTGCGCGCGGAGGTGGTGATGGGGTGGCGATGGAGGATGGCAATTTTCTTGCGCTCGACGTGGGCGAGTTGTTTGAGGCGTTTGCTCAATTCGATTTCTTCGCTGGCGAAGAGGTTGATGTTGAATCCGCCGAGTTTGCGGAACGCGGCGGTTTCGCAAAAGATGAACGAGCCGGCGACCCAGCGCGTGGCGCGGCTGGTGGCGTTCCAAAGGCCGGTGATGAGGTTGCCGACGGGGTAGCCGTCTTCGAGCCGGATGGTGCAGCCGCCGGCGAGGCAGCGGTCGGTGGCGATTTGCGCGGCGACGTCGTCGAAGAGTTCGGCGCTGGGGTGGGAATCGGCGTCGATGAAAATGAGCCAATCGCCAGTGGCGGCTTCGGCGCCGCGATTGCGGGCGCGGCCGATCTGGTTGACGGGTTCGAAGACGACGGTGGCGCCGGCGGCGCGGGCGATTTCCGCGGTGCGATCGGTGGAGTTGTTGTCGCACACGATGAGCTCGGTCCGCCATTGGCGTCGGGCGAAGGCGGCCAGGGCGGCGTTAACGCGGCGGAGGGATTCGCCCAGGAGCCGTTCTTCATTGAACGCCGGGATGATGACGGAAATCAGCATGGGGAAGGAGTTAGGAGTTAGGAGTTAGGAGTTCGAGTTAGGAGCTGGGGGGCTCGTCGGTTTTGTTTTTGCCGCGGACGACGGCCAGGGTTTCGATGGTTTTGCTGGTGACGGCGTGGATGGCGTCGAGGCGCTGGGTGAGCAGGGCCTGGAGGTCCTTGGGCTCGGTGACTTTGGCTTTGTCGGGCGGGGTGGAAAGGATGTGCACGGCTTCGACGACTTTTTCGTAGAGCTCGAGCCATTCGCCGTTGCGCGCGGCGGTTTGCTTGAGGGATTGATCGACGATGCCGGCGAGCTGGTCGAGATTGGCGGTGCAGCCCTGGAGGTCATCGCCGTAAATGGCGCGCAAAACTTCTTCGGCGGTGACGAAGGCCAAGGCGTCGGGCTGGGCGTTGGAGCTCATGCGTTTAAGCTATGCCAAAGAGGTGAAAGATGAAAGTTGAGAGTTGAGGCAGACACAGTTGAGAGGTGAGAGGTGAGAGGTGAGAGGCGAAACGGCGCGAAAGGTGCGACTGGGGAACGTGTTGAGATTGGGCGGAGGGTGATCGGGTTTTTTCCGGTAGTGACAGTTTGGCTTTCTAATCTATATTGCACGACGAGGCTGGCGTCACAAGACCACTTAAACGAACGCAGTCTGAATTTATATGGCTGACGAAAAATCTGTCGAACCGAAACCGGAACCGCGCAAACGCTTCCATTGGCTACGTTTTCTTCTTTGGTTGGTGGTGGCGATCGTGGTGATCCTGGTGGTGGTTTATTTCGTGGCGACGAGTTCGGGATTTCTCAAGAGCACGATTCTGCCGCGGGTCAGCCGGTCGATTCATGCGAATTTGACGGTGAGTTCGGCGGAGATCCATCCGTTCTCGCTGGTGGTGTTGCATGACTTGAAGGTGCAGCCGACGAATCAGCCGGCGATTTTGACGGCGCAGGAGGTGCGGTTGAAGTACAGCCTGCTGGATATCATTGGCGGCAACATTCGCGTGGACGAGGTGTCGATGGCGTCGCCGGTGATCCAGGTGGTGGAAAATCCGGATGGCACGAGCAACCTGGATCCGTTGTTGAAGTCGGAGCAGAAGGAGGGAAAAGCGAAAAGCGAGAAAGCGAAAAGCGGAAATGAGGCGAAGCCGCCGAAGGTGGATATCCGGCGGTTGACGATTTCGAACGCGAGTGTGTTGCGGATCCAGAATCATCCGAACGGCACGCGGGACCTGGTGGAGTTGACGAACGTGAACGTGACGCTGACGGGGGTGAAGAACGGGAGCACGGGGAAACTGGAGCTGTCGGCGCTCATTCGGGATGAGAATAATCCGCCGGCGCCGGCGATGTATGGATTGCTGCAGGCGAAGGTGGACGGGGCGTTTAACTTTTCGCTGACGCAGGAGCTCAAGGCGGGGACGGTGTTGGGCGACGCGCACCTGGACATCCAGCAGGCGGCGGGGTCGTTCAGCGATTTTGCGAAGTTGACGGGGGTGCTGCATTGCGACGTCACGCCGCAGGAAATCAAGGCGGTGAGTTTGAATTTCGAGAAGGACGGGGTGCACCTGGGCGAGTTGCGGGCGCGCGGGCCGTTTGACGCGGAAAAATCCGAGGGGCGGCTGAACGTGGAGTTGTTGTCGGTGGACAAGCAGGTGTTGAATTTGTTTGGGGCGAAGAGCGGGTTTGATTTCGGCTCGACGAAGATCACGTTGACGAACCAGGTGGAGCTGGCGAAGGGCGGGGCGGCGATTTCCGCGATTGGGGAATTGAGCGCGAATAAGTTTCAGTTGAGCCGGACGAACGAATCGACGCCGCAGATCGATTTGCGCGCGAATTACGATGTGTCGCTGGACAAGACGGAAAAGACGGCGCTGTTGCGGACGTTGAATGTGACGGGGACGCAGGACGGGCACACGCTGTTGCGCGGGGAATTGACGAGCCCGATGACGCTGGCGTGGGGGAGCAGCACGAACGCGGTGGGCGATTCGGCGTTCAGCCTGGGGGTGACGAAGTTGAACCTGGCGGATTGGAAGATGTTTTTTGGCAATCTGGTTTCGGCGGGGACGCTGGATTTGAATTTGAAATTGCTCTCGCAACAAAGCGGCAGGCAATTGACGTTCGACCTGACGAACAGCATCGAGAACCTGGCGGCCAATATCGGCGGGCAGCGTCTCAGCCAGGCGACGATCGGCCTGGAGACGCACGGGCAGGCGACGGATTTCAAACAGTTTAATTTGAGCAGTTACGGGTTCCAATTCGCGCGGTCGAATCACCAGGTGCTTTCGATTTCGGGTTCGGGCAAGTACGACCAGGCGAGCGGCAGCGCGGATTTGCAGGTGGCGTTGAAGGCGTCGATTGCGCGGGCGCTGGAATTGCTCGGGCAAACGAACATGGTGGCGTCGGCGGGGACGGCGGAACTGGACGCGCATGTGACGCAACAGGGCGGGACGCAAAATGTGAACGGCACGCTGACGGTAACAAATTTTACGGGGCGATTGGCGGGAACGGAGTTGACGAGTTTTGGCACCACGATGGCTTTGGACGTGAACAAAACGCCGGAGCAAATTGAAATCAAGAAGGCGGGGGGATCGTTGAGTGAAAACGGGAAGCCGGGCGGGAGCTTTGACGTGTCGGGGACCTACAGCCTGACCAATAAGCCGTCGCAATTGACGGTGAAGCTTTCGGATTTGAACGAGAACGGGCTGCGACCGTTCCTCGCGCCGATGTTGGCGGGGAAGAAATTGGTTTCGGTGTCGCTCGACGGCACGGCGTCGGCCCAGCGGAGCGCCAATGGCGATTCAGCGATCAAAACGGATTTGCAGGTGACGAACCTGGTGGTGAGCGATCCGGCACGCAACATTCCGGCGACGCCGCTGGAGGCAAAAGTGCAATTGGATGCGTCGCTGGTGAAGCAGGTCGCAGACGTGCGCCAGCTTCAAATCACACTCACGCCGACAGACCGCGCGAAGAATCAATTTCAGCTCCAGGGCCGGGTGGACGTATCGAAGACGAACGCAATCCAGGGCAAGCTGACGCTGTCGGCGGATTCGCTGGATTTGACGAGTTACTACGATTTGTTCGCGGCGACGAACAAGACGGCGAGCGCGGCGAGTTCGCGAAGCAAATCGCCAGGCGCGCCGGCGGCCCCGGCGTCGCAGCCGGCAGCAGCGCCGGCGGCGAGCACGAACCAATTGCCGTTCCGGAACTTCACGGTGGAGGCGAAGGTGGGGGCATTTTATTTACGGGAAATTGCCGCGACGAATTTCCAGACAACGATCAAGGTGGATGGCAGCCATGTTGTGCTGAAGCCTTTCGAATTAACGCTGAACGGTTCGCCCATCCTGGTCACGGCAGACGTGGATATGAGTGTGCCGGGCTACAAGTATGCGGTGACGTTCAATGCGACGAATGTGCCGTTCGCGCCGCTTTGGAACACGTTTGAGGCACAGGACAAGGGTGAGGTGGCGGGGACGTTGAGCGCGCATTTGGATTTGAGCGGAGTGGGGACGGGTGGCGAGAGCTTGCAGAAGACGCTGAAGGGCAGCTTCAACATCGGCACGACGAACCTCAATCTGGACGTTTCAAAAACGCACAGCGCGATTTTGAGAGATGTCGCGGCGGTGGTCGCGAAATTGCCCGAGTTGTTTGGCGACAATCCTGCCGGGGCGGTGGAGAGCCTGGCGGGCGGGGTCGTGAACAAGGGGTTGGGCAAACCCAGTGGCAGCCTTTCGGAAGATGTGTCGAAATCGCCGATCGATGTCATCACGGCGCGGGGCACGGCGGGCGACGGGCGGGTGACGGTCGAGCAGGCGCTGGCGCGGAGCACGGTGTTTGAGGCAGATATCGCGAACGGGACGGTGACGCTGGCGCCGGTGTTGACGAATTCGCCGATTAATTTTCCTGTCAGCATCCTGTTAAGCCAGGCGATTGCGCAGCGCATCCCCTATTTGAGTTCGGCGAACGCGGCGACGAACGGCGGTTACGTGAAGCTGCCGGATTTCTACGTGGAAAAAGGCACGTTGGGCCAACCCAAGCCCAGCCTGAGCGTGACCTCGCTGGGCAAGGGCGTGCTCCAGCGGTTTATTCCGGGGCTCGGCGGGGCGGCTGGCACCAATGGCAATTCGGGCAACTTGCTTAATAACCTGGGTGGTTTGCTGAACCGCGGGAACAAGACAAATCAGGGCGCGCCAAACCAACCCGCGACCAATCAATCGCCCGTGAATAATTTATTCAATCGATTTCTGGGGAAGTAGGGAGGGCGGAGGGAACATTCAACGTTCAACATTCGACTCTCAACATTCAATTGTGTGAGGGTAACACCGCACGCGAATTTTTTCCCTGATTGAATGAAGTTGGCGGGTGCCGAAAGAAAAGGAAAAACGCGACAAATGGCTGGTGCTGATCGGGTTTTTCAAAGTCCTGAAGGCCGTGTTGCTGGTGGCGCTGGCAGTGGGCGCGATCAAGTTGCTCGACGGCAGCCTGGGCGGCACGCTGGAACGCTGGATCCAGCGGCTGAACACGGACGCGAAGAATCCTCTTTTAGACGCGTTGCTGTCAAAACTCCAATCGGTATCGCCGCGGAAATTATCTTTTCTGTGCGCCGGCGCCTTCGTCTATGCGGGGTTGTTCTCGACGGAGGGCATCGGGCTGCTTTTACAGAAACGCTGGGCGGAATATTTCACGATCATCATTACGGGTTCGTTTCTGCCGTTTGAAATCTATGAACTGGTGGCCAAGGAATTCAATGTCTTCAAACTCGCTCTCCTGTTGGGCAACGTGGCGGTGGTCATTTATCTGATTTGGCACTTGAAGCACCGGAAGAAACAGCGTTGAATCAATTTTGGTGAATGGATTGAGGAATCATCCTTTTTAGCCGTTTAATTGCAACATTGGTGGATTGCAGATTGGTATTAAGTAATGCTTAATGGTCGTGAATAGTAATCGGAAATGGGAGGAACCTTGAAAGCCCCAGTTCGAAATTGTTTGGCGGTCGCGCTGATGATGGTCGCGGGTATTTTTGGCGCGCGCGGGGATGTGTTGGTTAATTCCACGTCGGACGTTTCCGCGCTGCAGGCCTCCCTGAACGCCACGAACCTCACGGTCACTTCGGTCGCCATACTGTCGGGAGGGGACGGGCAACTGGGAACTTACTCCGGATTTACCAACCCGCCGATTACGATCGCGGACGGCGTGGTGCTTTCGAGTGGGAACGTTGCTTTTGTGGGGCCGCCGGCGGACCCGGCGATTGACTATCCGATGCCGGATTGGGATATGTACGGCGCAGGAACGCCCGAGTTCGATGCTTACGGTCCGAACCATATCGAAAATTTTGCTGGGTCGTACGACGTCGCGGCGTTGCAGGTGAATTTTCACCTGAACTCCAGCAATTCGGTGAAATTCGATTTCATTTTTGGTTCCGTGGAATTTCCGTATTGGACGAGTGAATACACGGACGCGCTGCTGGTGTTTCTCGACGGGACGGATCCGACGAATCAAATTGCATTCGACAAGAATCTCCAGCCGGTGCAGGTGGGCGACTCGTTTGCCGGGTTGGTGGCGACGGGCGACGTGAACACGGCGTTTGGCTATCCGCACGGCGTGCTGCTCAAATTGACCACGACCACGGCCCGCCTGGCGCCGGGCGACCACACGCTCATCTTCGAGGTGGGCGATGTGAACGATGCGGATTTGGACAGCGCGGCGTTTATTGCCAATCTGCGGGCCGAGGACGGAGAGCCGGGAACCGAGCCGACGGAGCCGCCGCCATCGTTGTGCGTTAAGGGGTGCCAGTTGCGGAATAACACGAACACCGTCGATTTGACCTGGCGCGACACGGGCGTTTCGTCGGTGTTGGAGCGGTCAACCAGCTTGACGGGAAACTGGTCGACGGTTGTTTCGCCGTGGACGACGAACGGGTTCTGGCTGGAAACGTCGATCGACACGACCAATGCCACGGAGTTTTATCGGTTGAGGAGGGATTGAGGGAAATGGGAACATTCAACATTCAACATTCAACATTCAACGCTCAACATTCAACACGACGGAGCGCCATTGCAGTCGCTTCATCGAATGAGTCCGCCCAGGCATAAGCCGATTGTAAATCGGCGCTCCAGCTGCGACTTCGTGTCCCATCGATAAAGTTTTCAGAGCAAGGGCGGCTTCGCGCTGCCAGCTCACACTTCAATCAGCATGCGCGCGGGGTTTTCGATGGTTTCCTTGATGCGCTTGAGGAAGGTGACGGCTTCGCGGCCATCAACGATGCGGTGATCGTAGGTGAGCGCGACATACATCATGGGACGAATGACGACCTGGCCTTCGCGCGCGATGGGGCGGTCCTGGATGCCGTGCATGCCGAGGACGCCGCTCTGGGGCGGATTCACGATGGGCGTGGAAAGCAAGGAGCCGTAAACGCCGCCGTTGCTGATGGTGAAGGTGCCGCCCTGGAGTTCATCGGGTTTTAATTTGTTTTCCTGGGCGCGCCGGCCGAAATCGCCGATGGCCATTTCAATTTCCGCGAAGCTCAAGCGCTCGGCGTTGCGCAGCACGGGAACCACCAGTCCTTTGCCGCTGCCGATGGCGACGCCGATGTCGAAGAAGTTATGGTAGATGACGTCGGTGCCGCGCACTTCGGCGTTGATGGCCGGGAATTGTTTGAGGCCGTCAATCGCCGCCTTCACGAAGAAGGACATGAAGCCGAGTTTGACGTTATATTTTTTCTGGAACGCTTCGCCGTGTTCCTTGCGCAGGGCCATCACGCTCGACATGTCGATCTCGTTGAAGGTGGTGAGTAGCGCGGCGTTGCGTTGGGCTTCGACCAGCCGTTCGGCAACGGTCCGGCGCAATTTGCTCATGGGGACGACTTCCTCGTGGCGTTCGCCCGGAGGGACGGGCGCGGGAGCAGTGGGATGAGCGGCGGATTTGGCTGACGGCGCCGGGGACGCTGCGCGGCGTTCGGGCGGAGCGGGTTCTGCGGTCGGTTCCTGGTGCAGCCGTTCGCTGCGGGTTTTTTCCTGCGGAGACTTTACCTGCGTGGGGCGCGGCGAACCCAATTCCTCCTCTGTTTCGCGAGCCTGGGATTCGGACGGCGCTTTTTGCAGGCCTGGTTTCTCGGTCGGTTTCGTTTCGGGAGCTTTTGCCTCGGGGGTTTTTGGCTCGGCTTTTTTCTCAGCAGCGGCTTTGCCGTCTTCGAGGTGGGCGATGACTTCGCCGACTTTGGCGATCTCGCCTTTCTGTTTCAACACTTTTCCGATGGTGCCCGCGCCGGGCGAGGGGAGTTCGACGGTGGCTTTTTCGCTTTCGAGAGTGACGAGCGGTTCGTCTTTATTGACCGAGTCGCCCGGCTTCTTGAGCCATTCGCCAATTTCCACTTCCGTGATGGATTCGCCAATTTCCGGAACTTTTAGTTCAATGGACATAATTATTTCTCCCCGAATGCGCGTTGAATGATTTCCGATTGCTCCTGTTTGTGGCGCTTGGCCGAACCGGTCGCGGGCGTGGCCGAGACGGGCCGGGAAATTCCCTCGAGCGGGAAGCGCCCGAACAATTTTTCGCCGAGATGGATTTTGATGAAATTCCACGCGCCCATGTTCGCCGGTTCCTCCTGCACCCAGAAAGCGGGGGTGCCTTCGGCGTAAGCCTCCATCGCGCGCTGCAGCGATTCGTGGCGCAACGGATACAGTTGCTCGAGCCGAATGAGGGCGACGTCATTGCGTTTGGCTTCTTCGCGATGTTCGGCGAGATCGTAATAAATTTTGCCGGTGCAAAGCAGGACGC
>Ga0207664_10002555_pt1 | contig 12030 bp, 10 predicted proteins | sample LARL83metaG_FD_184349 | JGI IMG/M metagenome (GOLD analysis project Ga0207664, IMG submission 184349) | Corn, switchgrass and miscanthus rhizosphere microbial communities from Kellogg Biological Station, Michigan, USA - LAR L8-3 metaG... | ecosystem: Host-associated > Plants > Roots >...
CAGCGGTACCGGCACCTCAGATAGATCCGCGATCCTGCGCAGGTCCTCATCCGATGTCAGCTCCGCTACTTCCCGGAGGTCATCGCGCATCCGAGGGTCCAGGGGCAACGTTGTTTCGTAGACGCCCCCGGTGCGCTGGAGGATGTCTGCGAGGATCAGGCCCGGCGGTCCGCAAGTAAGACCTGCCTCATACGCCTTCACCTGCACATGGTCGGGTCTGAGAACCTCGGCGTAGGTCCTGAACGTTGCCATCCTTCTCCCTAAGGCTCGGCGGACAAGCTGGTTAGCGCGCCACGCGGTAGTGGAGGTAGACGACTCTCGAGCTGGAGGTGCGGTTCTCGACGAGTTCGAGATCCACCCGGCGCCCGCTGCGCATGAGCAGTCCTCCTCGGTAACGGGTTCGACAGTACGACCGCCGGACGCCGCTGAACTCATCGCGGCTCGCTGGTCCGCCGACATGACCCACTACCGGCCAGCGTGCACGGCCCACTGACTGGCCTCCGCCGGCAGTCCTGGCGGCGGAGCTCCCCGTGGATAAGTTAGCGACTTCACTGTGGACAACGGTGTGTACCACCTGTGTAAAACCGGGCCTAGCCTGTGCACATACTGGGGAAATTATGGGGACTCGATTGCTGAGTCACCGCGTAACGACCCACTTGACATGGCGTAACGCGCTCCGCGCCCTGTGCATATGTAAATGACTGGAATTTTCCACACGCCACGCCGCGACATCTAATAAATAAGCCGGAAATTTATCTTAGGTATATCCAGTCGTGATTAGCAGCCGGGACTGTCGATTTATGAAACCGCAGGTGGTGAGCCCGGCGCCTTGCTAAGGGGAGGGCGGGGCCGCAACGGTGGCGCGGACCCAGCGGGCTTGACGCTCGCTGACGGTAGGCCGCTATCCCCGGCCCGCCAGTAAAAAGTCGAGCGCACGCGCTCATCACTGACTCGACGGGAGGGGCCGACATGAAGATCAAGATCCGGTCGCACGACGCCCAAATGCTCCAGGACAACGACTGGCGCCAGACAGGCGATTGGCTCACCACCCTCCGGGACGATGACCACGCCGACCCGATGAGCGACGGCTACGCCGAGCCGGCTCGTGCCGACCATGTGTCGCAGGAAGTCCATGGCGAAACCTATCGGGGCGTAGCTGCCGCGAGAGCTGAGGCGGAGGCCCGGGCTGAGGCTGCTTACCGGGCTGAGGCTCTTTACCGGGCTCAGGCTGCCGCGAGTTACCGGGCTCAGGCTGCCGCGAGGGCTCAGGCTGCCGCGAGAGCCGAGGCTGCCGCGAGGGCTGAAGCCGCCTACCGGGCTGAGGCTGCCGCCAGGGCTGAAGCTGCCCGGGCTGAGGCTGCCGCGAGGGCTGAGGCTGCCACGAGGGCTGAAGCTGCCGCGAGGGCTGAGGCTGCCCGCACCGCAAGTACCGAACGCGCGGTGATCGGTGATGAGCTGCGGATACCGATCATGTGGTGTGAGATGGGGTCGTGCATCGTCTGGCACGCCGATCCCGCGGCGCTTGGGGAGGCCGACGCCCGCGTCCGCGCGATCAAAGCCGGATGGCGCATCGACGCCCTAGGCCGGCTGGCGTGCCCCCGGTGCCAGCAGTCTGATGCCGGCTTCTGGGCCACTCACTCGGTCGTGGCGTGGGACCGCTACACGGCCATCGCCAGGGCAGCCGGCGCACCCGGCTACAACGCTGCCGCCACCGGACGTGGCTATGACCCTGGCCCACCCGTCAGGGGGCGCCCCTACATCGAGCCGCCAAGGCCTCCCTGGCACCGGTCGGCACCGCCGATCCCGGCGCCACGCCGTGACAGCGGTCCGATCCTGGCGAACTATCCGCCGCGGGCGATCCGGTAGAAGACCGCCGTTCCCGCACGGCCTTGCAGGTCAGCCCCGCTTGAGCTATGAGAGGGGCGGCGGCTTCAGTACCGTGTCGCAGTATGTGGAATCGGGCCCGTAAGGGCCGCCGCACTGCATGGTGACCGGGAACTGCGATCCCTGCCCGTAGTCGGACTTCGTACCTGGGTAGTCGGCGCCGTAGGTGATCGCGCCATAGGCGGAATTCGACGCATACCACGGGTAGGTGCAGTAGGGGCCGCCGTAAGCCGGACAGTACGAGGAGACCTCCGCCGTCCCGCCGAGGTCGCTTGTCACCGCCCACTCACTGGGCGCGGACCCGTTGGCGAAGGTGACAGAAAGGATCTTCAACGGCGTGATCCCCAGCCAGCTCGCGGTGTTGTAAGAAGCGCAGTCGGTCTGCCCTGGATAGCAGAGCTGGCCGGCTGGGGTGCTGAAGTTCGACGTGTGCCCGATCTCCCAGACGAAGGCGTTGGGCGTGTCGTCCACGAGTCCCCAGCCGAGCGCGTTGCCGATCTGCTGAGTGCTGTACAGCGGGAGAAGCGGTCCGTACTTGCTGTTCAGGACGATCGTGCCGGAATGACCGGTGGTCACGTCGGTCACCGTGACATTCCACCCTTGGCCCGCCGCGCCGAGGTGGAAGTGGATGCGTACGGTGTCACCCGCGCTCATCACCAGCGGAGACTTGCTCGTGCCGTCGTAGAGCTCCGCGTTGAATGCGGCGTCCTCCGCTCCGCTCTGCGTGCTGACCTGCCAGACCGGCGAGCAGACTGTGAACTTGTCGGGCGCGGACGTCACGTGGTAGCCGCCGTCGGAGGAGCACGTGTTGACCACGGAATCCGGATAGAACTGCAACTCAAGAAATGCCTGCCCGAACAGTGCGTGCGGGTTCGGGTCTGACACCGCGCCGCCCCACCAGAAGGTTGGCCCGACCGCGGAGACGGGCACGGTCCCGTCGGCAGGCAGGACCGCGGTCCAGGTCAGGTCCTGCGCCGAGCCGTACAGCGATGACACCGGGTCGAGCTCAGGCTCGTCGTGGCCTGAGCAGGCACCGGTGTACCAGGCCGCAGGGTTCGGGTGGTGTCCAATGCAAACGCCGCCGCTTTGATCCTGCGAAGAGGCTGCCTGCGCGGCGGCCGCGGGCAGTGACGTGCCGGCGGTGAGCAGAACAACAGCCGCCGTTCCCAAAAGCCCGCCTGTAATTCGTGCCATGCCGTGCTTGCCCACGCGGGCCTCCCGGTAACGAGGAGCTTTACGGACGCGAGTTTAAGGCGAGCATAATTTGAATCGCAAACTAACGGCAACGTTAATGCGCTGCCGGCCTTAATCGGCGACATGAGTTATAAACCGTCCGATTATTTATTTCATGCGATTTACAAGCCGTCCGATTTTTATTTCAGATACCCGTTGCGCCTGAAGCGCCGTCTGGCCGGGTGGCCGTGCGGCGGAGGGCCGCGAGCGTCGATCGGCCCGGCACGGCGGCCAAGAGCGGAATTTAGCCAGGCGCTCTAGGCAACCAGCCAGCCGTCCGCGACCATCAAGTGGGTATGGAGCATTCGGGGAACACAAGGTGAGACCTTCGCGAGACGCCGAATACACCGACTACATCAGGGGCCGCCTGCCCTCGCTGCGTCGGGTGGCTTACCTGCTGTGCCAGGACTGGCAGCGCGCGGACGACCTCGTGCAGACGGCCATCACCCGGCTGTACACCCACTGGGGCCGCGCGCGGAACGCCGCCAGCATCGACGCCTACGCGAGGACGATCCTCATCCGCGCGTTCCTCACCGAGCGCCGCTCCGCCTGGACCCGCCGAGTGACGCTCTTTTCCGCGTACCCCGAGATGCCTGCCGCTGCGGACGCCGACCCCGACACGCGCCTCGACGTGCGCGCCGCGCTGGCGAGCCTGCCGCCAAGGCAGCGCGCGACGCTGGTGCTCCGCTTCTACTGCGACCTGCCCGTCGAGGAGACCGCGGCGGAGCTCGGCTGCACGCCGGGCACCGTGAAGAGCCAGACCGCCAAGGGCCTGAGCGCGCTGCGCCGCGCGCTCGACCCGGTACCGGCCGAGGAGAACTGACGATGGACACCATGGATGAACGCGCCGTCCGCACCCTGCTGCACGAGGCGGCCCGGACACCCGAGCCTCCGTCCGCCGTGGACGTGGACGCGGCCCGCCGCCGCGGCAGCCGCCGGCTCCGGGCCCGGCGCGCTGCCCTTCCCGTCTTCGCGGTGGTCGCGCTGGCTGCCGCGCTGACCGTCCCTGGCGGCCTTCTTTCCCGTCATCCAGAACGTACGGTGGCGTCTCCGGTCGTCAACGCGCCGTGGCAGTTCAATCCGCTGGTGCCCTATGCCTCGTTCGGCTGGCTGCCGCCTGGCTACTCGGAAAGCAACGCAGACTTCGACGTCAACCAGGGGGTCACCGCGGCCACCGTCTTCGTGAGCCGCGAAGCCGCCGCGCCCGCGGCCGGGCGGCTGCTCTACTTGCAAGTGGAGGCCCGGGACATGTGCGCGGTCAACACCGTCACGGACCTGCGGGCGATTATCCGCGCCCACGGGCAGGATCAGGTCGCCTGCATCGACGCCGCGTTCACGGTGACCGGCACCGCCCCGAACATCAACGGACGGCCGGCGTTCTGGACGGATCACGGCTCTGGAGTCGCCTGGGAGTACGCGCCGGATGCGTGGGCAGAGCTTTCCCTTTCCGGGATCGCCGACAGCGGCGGTAAGCCCGTGCCGCCAACGGCGGCGACACAGGCGCTGCTGCAGAAGGTGGCCGCCCACGTGGCGTACGGCGACACGACGCCGCTGACCTTCGCGTTCCGGCTCAGCGGGAAACTTCCGGCTGGCTGGCAGGTGTGGCGGGCATCGTTCGGCATGTCCGGCGGCCGGATGTTCGGCACCGGCATTACGGTCGGCCCTAGCATCGACACCTCGGCGCTGACCATCAGCGCGTCGACCGTGACCGGGCCGGCCGCCTGCGACGCCGGCGCCGGCCAGCCGGCCCACGTGAACCGCCTCGGCGTGTCGTGGGCATACATCGTGGACAACCTGCCGCGCGATACATGGCAACGGCTGTGCGCGACCGCGCCGGTCGCCGGGCTGGCCGGCGTGAACATAGCCATGGACATGAACAACCCGGCATCCGGCGCCCCGCTGCCCGGCAGCACGCAACTTGGCGGCGCGCTCGGCGTGCTCTCCCGCCTGCTTCTCCTCGGCCCCGACCCCGCCGCGTGGATCACCAACCCGGTGAATTAGGCGTTCACGGCTCGTGCAGGAACGTGCCCTGCCGGCGGAGCTCCTTGCGGAGTTCGTTGACGTCGAGTGCGCGGGGCGCGAGACCGGTGCCGGCCGCGAGGCCGGCGGCGGTTCCCGCCGCCTGCCCGGTCATCCAGCACTGCGGGATCTCGCGCATGAAGGCCTGGGTGGCGGCGTCGCTGGCCACGTGGCGGCCGCCAACGACCACGCCGTCGAGTCGTTCCGGCACCAGGGCGCGGTACGGCACCGAGATCGTCGGGAACTTCTGCGACGGGGAAGGAGAGACGCCTACCTCGTCGGCGTGGCGCACCCCTGCCTTCCAGTCGTCGGTCGTCATCGGATGCAGGCCCGCCAGGCGGCGGGTCATCCGCACGCCCATCTGCGGCGCGGCGAGCATGATCCACGCGTTCTCGAAGCCGGGGGCCTCTCTGCGGAAGAACTCCAGGTGGGCGACCATGCGACGGCGGGACTCGAGCTCGACCGCGCTGAGGTGCTCGACGTTGAGCCCGCTGTAGCCGGACAGGCGGGGGCCCATGAACACCACGACATCGTCGCGCCAGCCGACATGCGGTGTGTCCACGTAGCCGAGGAGTTCGCGGCCGCGGTTCATCAGGGCGTGGTGGGCTGCCGGGTCGTCGTGCTTGAACGCCAGCCACCGCTGCATGTCGACGCCCGTCCACGTGAAGGCGGTGTTGATGGTGTGCTGGACGTTGCCGCCCGTGCCGTCCTTCTCGGCGTCGGTGACGAACGCGCCGCCGGCCTGCGCGATAACGTCGAGGTCACCGGTTGCGTCCACGACGACCTTGGCGAGGATCGCGCGGCGTCCCTGCTTGCTCTCGAAGATCACGCCGCGGACGGTGCCTTCGTCGTTGATCGCGGCGACGACCCAGGAGTGCAGCAGCACTCGCACTCCCTCGCCGACGAGGAGCTCGTGGGAGGTGATCTTCAGCCACTCCGGGTCGATCATCGGGGAGCGGCATACGGTCTCACGGAACGCGGACAGGCGCTCGCGCCAGTACGCCACCTGCTCAGGGTCGGTCGAGCCCCACAGCTCAGGGCCCGGCCCGGCGAGGGCTCCCTCGGGCAGCCGGTCCAGCAGCTCGGCGCCGATGCCGGCGATGACCGGGGTGCCTTCCCAATCGGTCATCCGGTCGATCCAGATCACCAGTCCGCCCGCCGAGAGGCCACCGAGGTCGCCGTACCGCTCGACGAGGGTCACCCGCTGACCGAGGCGCCGCGCCGCGACCGCGGCCGCCGTGCCGGCCGGACCGCCGCCGACCACGAGTACGTCGGTCTCCTCGTGTACGGGGATCTCACGGGCGGGCTCGGTAACCGTGGCGACCGACGGCGCGGCGGGCGCCGGGAAGTGCGACCCATCCGACGTGCTTCCCGCGGTGAACAGTCCACTTCCGCCGCCGATCCCGGCGCCGAAGTAGCTCTCTGGGTCGCGCTCGCGCTGTGGCTCGTCCATTGCTCCTTGATACAAAGCCGGACACTTGCGGTCAACGGCGGCGAAAGCGAGCTGCGAGTTTGAAGTTAATTAACATCGGTAACGGCATGACCTGACTGCCGGCGGGGAAGCTCCCCTTTAGTCCGCCATAGAGCCCTTTGAACAGCGTGGTGACGAATGGGCAGTGTGCTCCCGCCCGGTGAGCCGGACGACGGGCCGGATGCCCCCGCCACCGCGGCCGCCGACCCGTCGCAGGCGGACGAGCCCGCCGGGGCGCCGGCGTCCCCGCCGGGCGGCCGGTGGCGGCGCCGCCGCAGGCGGATCCTTATCTGGGGGTCGGCCAGCCTCGCGGTGCTGCTCGTCGCCGTCCTGGGGACCGGCTACACGCTACTGCGGCACTTCAACGCGAACATTCAGCAGGAGGACATCAAGGGCCTGCTCGGCAGGCAGCCGGTCAACCTGCACCCGCAGGCGGAGAACATCCTGGTCCTCGGCTCCGACACCCGCAACGGCCAGGGCAGCGGCTACGGCACCGGCCTGGTCACCGACCAGTCCGACACGCTGATGATCATGCACATCCCGGCCGACAGGAAGTGGGCCGAGATCATGTCCATCCCCCGCGACTCCTGGGTGAACATCCCGGCCTGCAGGATGGGCGACGGCCAGCTCTCCGCGCCGGCTCAGTTCAAGATCAATGATGCGTTCGCGATCGGCAACCTGGGCGGGAACCACACCGCGCTCGGCGTCGCGTGCACGGTGAAGACCGTCGAGCAGGACACCGGCATTTACATCAACCATTTCGTGGTGGTCAACTTCTCCGGGTTCAAGGACATGGTCGCCGCCCTTGGCGGCGTCGAGGAATGCAACCCGACGCCGATCAACGACCCGCTGTCCAACCTGCACCTGTCCGCCGGGCACCACATGCTCACCCCGACCCAGGCGCTCGGCTACGTGCGGGCCAGGTACACGCTGGGCGACGGCAGTGACCTGGAGCGGATCGGCCGCCAGCAGGCGTTCATGTCGTCGCTCGTCAGCCGGGTGAAAAGCCAGCTGCTCAACCCGCTGGCGATCTACCGGTTCCTTGACGCGGCCACCCGCTCGCTGACCATCGACAGCGAGCTCGGCGGCATCACCGGGCTGTACGACCTCGGGCAGTCGCTGCGGGACCTGCCGCAAGACAAGATCGCGTTCTTCACGCTGCCTACCTTCCCGCGCAGCGACGTGGTCCCTTCTGACACCGCCAACGTCATGTGGACGGAGCCGGAAGACAACCAGATCTTCGCTTCCTTCCGCGACGACGTGCCCGCGAGCAGCTCGCTCTTCGGCGCTCAGCCCGCGAGCCCGCCAGCGGACCTCTCTGTCGGCGCGCACCCCAAGGCCGCTACCCCGGGTTCCGCCGCGACGCCCACGGCGCCGGCGGCAAGCGGCAGCCCCGCGACGAGCCCGGGCGCCACGGCGAGTTCCGTCGACCTTCAGGCACGCACCGCGAACCAGAACATCTGCGCCGGCTGAGACCGCACCGCGCCGCGCCACCTGGCGGATACCGTTGACCGGGTGAAGAAGGCGTTGCGAGCGGCGTGCGTGCCGGCCGCCTGCGCCGCGCTGTGCGCGGCGCTCGGCTCGGTGCTGCTCGCGGCACGCCCGTCCGCCGCGCTGGCGGACACTCGCCCCGTCCGGCACGTCGTCATCGTCGGCATATCCGGCCTGCGATGGACATTCGCCACCCCGGCCACGACTCCCACGCTGTGGCAGCTGGCGAACGCCGGCTCGGTCGGCTCGCTCGTCGACTACGCACAGCAGCCAGTGGCCTGCCCGGACGACGGCTGGCTGACCCTCAACGGCGGCGCCCGCGCGGAAGGCCCGCGCCCCTGCGCGGCGCTGCCCCCGGTGCTCAGCGACGGGACCGGCGCCCGTATCCCCGCGATACCGGGGATCATCCGCTACAACGAGCAGTTCCACGAAAGCCCCGACTGGGGGCTGCTCGGCAGCCTGGCCGGCTGCGTGACGGCCGCCGGCCCCGGCGCCGCGCTCGCGGTCGCCGGACCGTCAGGCAACGTCGCCCGGTACCTCCCGTCTGCCAGCCAGCTCACTGCCGCGGTGCTGGCTCGCTGTCCGCTGACCGTAGTCGATCTCGGCGCGCTCAGTTTTCCTGAACGGGCCTCGGCCTTCGCCGCGGACCAGCAGCTCACCCGCATCGTCGCGAACCTTCCCGCGGACACCATGCTGCTGGTCACCGCGCCAGGCGCTGCCCTCGGCGGCCAGCCGCACCTGCGATCCGTGGTGGTCAGCGGACCGGGGTTCGGCGACGGCCTGCTGCGCGCCGCGTCCACCAGGCAGCCGGGGATCGTGACGCTGACCGACCTCACGCCGTCCGTCGCCCGCTGGCTCGGCCACCCGGTGCCGCCCGGGCTCAGCGGCTCACAGCTGACCCGCGGTGACCGCGGCAGCCTCGCCGCGGCGGTCCGGGTGCTCATCGGCAGGGACACCGCGGAACAGGTCTGGATAAGCACCCACGGCTGGTTCTTCACCGCATACGGGGTGGCCGCCGCGGCGCTGCTCACCGTGCCGGCGCTGCTCTTCTGGGGCAGCGATGCCGAACGCACGCGGCGCCGTGCACGCTGGTGGCGGACGGCCGGGGTTTTGGCCGCCGCCGTTCCGGTCGGCACGTTCCTGGCCAACCTGGTGCCGTGGTGGCTGCACACCCACCCGGCGGTATGGCTGTACGCGATGGCGGCCGGCTGGACGCTGGTCGTGGCGGCAGCGGCCCTGGCGGGCCCGTGGCGGCGGCAGTCCCTAGGGCCGCTTGGCGCGCTGTGCCTGTGCACGCTGGCCGTGCTCGGCATCGACGTGATGACCGGCTCCCGGCTGCAGCTCGAGGTGCCGTTCGGGCTCTCGCTGCTCGAAGGCGGCCGGTTCTACGGGATCGGCAACGAGGCGCTCGGCGTCTACTGCGTGAGCACGCTGGTCGCCGCCGCGTGGCTGGGGCTGCTCGCGACGCGCCGGTTCCCCGGGCGGCGGGAAGCGCCGGTGCTCGCCGTCGGCCTTGTCGGGCTGTTCGCCGTCGTGGCGTCCGGCTGGCCGGGGTTCGGCGCCAAGGTCGGCGGGACGATCGCGCTGGTGCCGTGCCTGCTGCTGCTGATGGCGTGGCTGGCGGGAGTGCAGTTCCGGTGGCGGTGGGCGGTGCCGGTCGCGGCCAGCGGGCTCGTGCTGTTCTTCGTGTTCGCCCTGATCAGCTACTTCTTCCCGGCGACGGGTGTGTCCGACATGGGGACGTTCGCCGGCAACCTGCTGCACGGCCGCGGCGGCGACCTGCTCGAGCGGAAGGTCAGCTCCAATGTGGGCACGCTCACCGTGACCGTCTTCAGCTGGCTGATCCCGGTCGTCGCCGTGGCGGCCGCCGCCGCGCTGTGGCGGCCCGCGGCGCTGCGGCTGCGGCTCCTAGCGGGGGCGTTCGCGGCGGAGCCGCTGGTGCGGGTCGTCGCGTGGCTGGTCTGGCTGGTCCTCGTCATCGGCTGGTTCGCCGACGACTCCGGGGTGATTGTGCCAGCGGCGGCCCTGCCGTTCGCGGTGCCGTTGGTGATCTCGATGGCCGCCTCCGTTTCCGGCGCGGTCGGCGGGGCACGCTATTTTAGTACCGCCTTCGCCGGGTCTTCCGTCGCAGGCCAGACCCCGAGGTAAGGCAGAGGACACCTGAGTGCAGTACCGGCTTTCGCGTGTCGTGATAGGACCCGCCCTGCACGTGATGGGGCGGCCGAAGGTCGTCGGCCTCGAGAACATCCCGCCGGCCGGGCCGGCGATCCTCGCGTCCAACCACCTGTCGTTCATTGACTCGATGTACCTGCCGCTCATGATCGACCGGCCGGTGGTGTTCCCCGCTAAGGCCGAGTACTTCGCGGCCAGGGGCCCGCTCGGCCGGCTCTGGGCGGCCTACCTGCGGTCTACCAACCAGCTTCAGATGGACCGGGAGGGCGCGCGATCCGCGCAGGCGACCCTCGAGGCGGCGCTTGACCTGCTGCGCGCGGGCGAGCTGTTCGGGTTCTACCCGGAAGGCACCAGGTCGCCCGACGGCCGGCTCTACCGGGGCAGGTCGGGGATCGGCTATCTGGCGCTCAACTCCGGCGCGCCCGTGATCCCGGTGGCGATGATGGGCACGAGGAAGATGCTGCCGCCGGGCTCGCCGCTGCCCAGGCCGACCCGTATCGAGGTCAGGATCGGCAAGCGGATGGAATTCGGTGCCCTGGCGGGCGAGCCGCCCGCCAGGGCGCGGCGCACCGTCGCGGACGACGTGATGCGCGCGATCGGCGAGCTCTCCGGACAGGAGTACGTGCACCAGTACGCGTCTGACGTGAAGGCCAGGCTCTCCGCGGAAGACGGCGGGCCCGGCGAGGAACCACGGGCCCGTTCCGAATAACTGCTCTTTCTCTTCCTCGTCGTCGCGGAAGACGGGCAGCGGGCCGGACGCCGACGGGTTCCACACGTACATCGGGCCCGTATTCGCCTTCGGCAACTCGGGAAGCTCCGTCGAAACCGGCGCCGCGGCCAGGCCTGTCGACAGCTCCCACGGCGGCAGCAGCGCGTCAGCGGCCCTCGCCGGCGCCACGGTGCCCGGCGGCCTGGCGGGTTCCCACGGCGGTTCACCGGTCGCGCCCCGCCTCGCGCGCGGCGCGGGGTTCGGGATGCCGAGCGAGCCGGGGGGCGGCGGCGGGGCGAGACGCGGGCCGACGCTGCCCGGCGGGCGGGGCCTGCCCCACGGGTCGTCGAGTGGCGGCCGGGCGGTCGGCGCGGCCGGGAGTGCTGCCCGGGGCCGCCTGGCGTGGGTGCCGCCCGGCCCGATGGCGCGCGGCTGGCGGGCAGCCGCCGCCGCCCTGCGCCGTCGGCTGCTATGCAGCAGGAGCGCCGCGGCGGCGAGGACCGCGATCAGCACGGCGAGCACTATGACCGCGTCCCGCAGCAGCGAGCCGGCCAGGATTCCCGCGCCGGAATGCGCCGCGGTGGACGTGGCGTTAATTCGCGGCGCTTGCGTCACGGAAGGCGAGGGTGAGGGCGAGGGCGCCGCCGTGGCCGGAGGGGCCAGCCGCGCGGCGAGGGCGGCGGCCGCGGTCAGCGAGCCCGCCGCGTCCAGGGCGCCATGGCCCGCGCCGGCTGCCGCGTGGCCGGTGACCCCCCGCTCCATAGCCTGCACCACCGCGGCGGCGGTGAGGCCGGGGAACCGGGAGCGGATCAGCGCGGCGACCCCGGCGGCCAGCGCCGCGGACATGTCGGTGCTCGCCAGCGTGCCGTACCCGTCGCTGTCCGGTGCGGCCACCGTCAGGCCGGCGCCTGGCGCGGTCAGCGCCACGTATGAGCCGGTGTTCGTGAACGAGGCGAGCTGACCGCCCTTGGCGGTGGCGCCCACCGCGAGCACGCCGGGATAGGCCGCCGGGTAGTTGACCGTGCCGGTGCCCATGCCGTTGTCCCCGGCG
>Ga0207664_10002557_pt1 | contig 12026 bp, 10 predicted proteins | sample LARL83metaG_FD_184349 | JGI IMG/M metagenome (GOLD analysis project Ga0207664, IMG submission 184349) | Corn, switchgrass and miscanthus rhizosphere microbial communities from Kellogg Biological Station, Michigan, USA - LAR L8-3 metaG... | ecosystem: Host-associated > Plants > Roots >...
ACGCGAGCGCGACCGCCTCGGCCGCGACCTGGCTCTTCATGTCGAGGGCTCCGCGCCCCCAGACCTCGCCGTTGCGCACCTCGCCCGAGAAGGGCGGGACGCTCCACTCCGCGGGATCGGCGAGGACGACGTCGGTGTGGCCGAGCAGCAGGAGCGAGGGCCCGTCGCCCGTGCCCGGGATGCGCGCGACGAGGTTGGCGCGCTCGGGCACGCGGGCGTACAGCTCGCAGGCGACCCCGTTCGCCTCGAGGTAGTCGCGCAGCAGGTGCGCCGCTGCGGTCTCGTTCCCCGGCGGATTGGTCGTGTCGACCTGGATCAGCCGGCTGAGGAGATCGGTGACCTCGGACACGCGCCGAGCATACTTCTCCCATGTCCGATCTCTTTTCCGATGCGGCGTCGCAGCGGGCGAGCGAGATCGCGCCGCTCGCGCAGCGGCTGCGCCCGCGGACGCTGGACGAGCTCGTCGGGCAGAAGCACGTGCTCGGCGAAGGCTCGGCGCTGCGGCAGGCGATCGCCGAGGACCGCGTCCGGTCGTCGATCTTCCACGGGCCGCCGGGGTCCGGGAAGACGACGCTCGCGCGCATCGTCGCCGCCTCGACGGGCGCAGCCTTCGAGGAGCTGTCGGCCGTGTCCGCGACGGTGAAGGACGTGCGCGAGGTGCTCGCGCGCGCGCGCGAGCGCCTGGGAGGCAACGGCCGGCGCACGATCCTCTTCCTCGACGAGATCCACCGCTTCAACAAGGCGCAGCAGGACGCGCTCCTGCCCGCGGTGGAGGACGGGCTCGTCACGCTCATCGGCGCGACGACGGAGAACCCCTACTACGAGGTGAACTCGGCGCTGCTCTCGCGCGTGCAGGTGTACGAGCTCGAGACGCTGTCGCCGGAGGAGATGGCGATCGTGGTGCGGCGCGGTCTCGGCGAGATCGGCGGGGAGGCGCCCGACGAGATCGTCGATCTCATCGTCCGGCGTGCGGGTGGCGACGCGCGCAACGCGCTCAACATCGTCGAGCTCGCCACCGAGACCGCGAGCGGCTCGATCTCGGAGGAGAACGTCGAGGACGCGGCCCGCAAGCGCCCCATCGTCTACGACAAGGCATCGGACGCGCACTACGACTTCACGTCGGCGTTCATCAAGTCGATGCGCGGATCCGATCCGGACGCGGCCGTCTACTACCTCGCCGCGATGCTCGAGGGCGGCGAGGACGCCCGCTTCATCGCGCGGCGGATGATCGTGCTCGCCTCCGAGGACGTCGGCAACGCAGATCCGCAGGCGCTCGTCGTCGCGGTCGCCGCCGCACAGGCGGTCGAGCACGTCGGGCTGCCGGAGGCGCGGCTCAACCTCGCGCAGGCGGCGATCTACCTCGCCCTCGCCCCGAAGTCGAACGCGAGCTACGTCGCCATCAAGGAGGCCACCGCGGACGTGCGCGAGCACGGGACGGTGAAGCCGCCGAAGTCGCTGCGCGACGGAAGCTGGTACGGCCGCCAGCTCGGTCACGGCGAGGGCTACGTCTACCCGCACGACGACCCGCAGGGATTCGAGGTCGACCACCTGCCGGACGAGCTCAAGGGCAAGACGTACTACAGGCCGGACTGATGCGCCTGCACGTGCACGAGTGGGGCGAGCCGGACGCGGCGCCGGTCGTGTGCGTGCACGGTGTCGCGGGACACACCGGCCGCTGGGCGCAGCTTGCCGAGGAGCGGTGGGCCGAGCGCTTCCGCGTCATCGCGGTCGACCTGCGCGGCCACGGCCACTCGGGCTGGGAGCCGCCGTGGACGTTCGAGACGCACGTCGCCGACCTGATCGAGACGATCGACGGCCTGGGTCTCGCGCAGCCGGACTGGGTCGGCCACTCGTTCGGCGGTCGGCTCCTGCTCGAGCTCGCGGCTCGGCACCCGGAGCGGATGCGCCGCGCAGCGCTTCTCGACCCTGCGATCCACGTCCTGCCGGACGTGGCGGAATGGGTGGCGTCGACGGAGCTCGAGCCGCCCGAGTGGACGTCGGTCGAGGCCTGGCTCGGCACGCGCGACGACGCGGACGGCATCGACATGACGCGCGCGGCGGCCGACGTCGCGCTGCAGGTGGAGGCGCTCCCGGACGGGCGCGTTCGCCGCCGGACGTCGCAGGAGGCCGTCGTCTCGATCTACCGCGAGCTCGCCACCGAGCCGCCGCCGCCGGAGGTCCTGACGATGCCGGCGCTGCTCCTGTACGCGCCCGCGTACGGTCTCGTACGGCCCGAGCACGTCGATGCATACGGCCGCCGGGCGAAGATCGTGACCGTGCCCGGCATGCACATGGTCATGTGGGCCGCCTTCGACGAGACGGCCGACGCCGTCGAACGCTTCCTCTCAGAGGATCCTGGCGCCGAGCGCTGAGGCGATCAGCTCCACCGCGAGCTTGCCGGTGGCGTTCTCACGGTCGAGCACCGGGTTCACCTCGACGACGTCGAACGAGCTCGCGTTCGCCGACTCGGCGACGACTTCCATCGCGAGGTGCGCCTCGCGATAGGAGAGCCCGCCGCGCACGGGCGTCCCCACTCCCGGCGCCGTCTCCGGGTCGACGACGTCCAGGTCGAGGCTGACGTGGAGGAATCCCGCGCCGGAGGCGTGCGCGATCGCGTCCCGCATGCAGGGCTCGACGCCGATGCGGTCGACGTCGGCCATCGTGAAGACCTTCGCATCGAGCTTCTTCAGCAGCTCGCGCTCGCCCTGGTCGAGCGAGCGCACGCCGACGAGGGAGAGGCGGCCGGCCTCGATCGCCGGCAGCGTCCAGCCGTCGTGGGCGAACGCGCTCCCGCCGAGACCGAGCGCGGCAGCGAGCACCATGCCGTGGACGTTCCCGCTCGGAGAGGTCTCCGGCGTGTTCAGGTCGCCGTGCGCGTCGATCCACAACACACCACCCGGGCCGTGCACCGACGCCATGCCGACGAGACTTCCGAGTGCGATCGAGTGGTCGCCGCCGAGCACGAGGGGCGTTCGGCCGCCGCGGGTCGCAGCGGCGACGAGCTTCGACACCTCGTCGCAGAGCGCGAGGATCTCGTGCAGGAAGCGCGCCCGCTCGTCGCCCGACTCGGTCGACTCGGCGACCGGGGCGAGGACGTTCCCGAGGTCGACCGTGCGGATGCCGAGCGCATCGTGCAAATGCTGCTCCAGGCCGGCGTACCGGATCGCCGACGGCCCCATGTCGACGCCCCGGCGTCCCGCCCCGAGGTCGAGGGGCGCGCCGATCAGGGCGATCTCCCGGTCACCCGGTTGCACGCTCACGCCGGCAAGGCTAACGTCCGCCCGTGGACCAGCCGGATGGGACGGTCGCGGTGCCGGTTCGCGTCCTCCTCGTGGACGACGACCGCGACTTCCTGGAGTCGCTCCGGCCCCTGATCGAGCACCAGCCGGTGCTGACCGTGGCCGGGACCGCGGACAACGGCCTCGACGCGATCGAGCTCGCGGACGAGCTCGATCCGGACGCCGTCGTCATCGACCTGCACATGCCGGTCGTGGACGGCGTCACCGCGGTTGCACGCCTGCGGAAGGACCATCCGAATCTCTGCCTCATCGCGCTCACCGGCGACTCGGCGCCCGAGCTCCACCGGGCGGTGACCGAGGCCGGCGCCGACGCCGTGCTCATGAAGGGCGACCTCGTCGACAGCCTCGTCCAGCGCCTGCGTGCCGTACGGGCCGCGCAGGAAGCAAGCTAGACTCCGCCGCGCGGCGAGGTAGCTCAGCTGGTAGAGCACTCGGCTGAAAACCGGGGTGTCGCCGGTTCGAGTCCGGCCCTCGCCATTCGCCTGCGCGCGTCAGCGTTCTTCGCGCACGTACGGCAGGCCGAGGCTCGCGGGTGCGCCGAGCCTGCGGCGCGCCCCGCTCGCCGAGACGAAGACGAGCACGACCACCGTCATCACGTACGGGAGCGAGTTCGTCCACAGCTCGGTCGGCCCGAGATGGATCTGCCGCGCCTGCAGCTGCGGCGACAACGCCTGCAGGGCGCCGAAGAAGTACGCGCCGACGAGGCACAGCGCCGGGCGCCAGAAGGCGAAGATGACGAGGGCGATCGCGATCCAGCCCGCGCCGCCCGTGATCCCGCTCACCCACTGCGGCGTGATGGCGAGCGTGAACGTCGCGCCGGCGATGCCCGCGAACGCACCGCCCGCGAGCGTGTGTGCGTAGCGGTAGACCGTGACGTTGATCCCCATCGCGTCGGCCGAGGCCGGCGCTTCGCCGACCGCCCGCACGTTCAGGCCGAGCCGCGTCCGCGAGAGGTAGAGCGATACGGCGAGGACGCACACCCACGACGCGTAGACGAGGACGTTCTGCCCGAAGAGGATCGGCCCGGCGACCGGCCACCGCTGCATCGACGCGGGAAAGACTGCGTTGAACGAATGCCGCGCCGGGTTGTCGGCGAGGTTGAGGTCGTTGCCGAGGTACGACGACAGGCCGGCGGCGCCGGCGAAGATGGTCAGCGCCAGGCCGGAGACGATCTGGCTCGCGCGCAGGGTGATGACGAGGAACGCGTGGATCGCGGCCATCGCCGTGCCGGCGAGGGCGGCCACGCCGATCGCCGCCGCGAGCGAGATCCCCGTGTTCGCGTGCAGGCGCTGCACCGTCCAGAACCCCATGACGGCGCCGACGAGCATCATCCCCTCGACGCCGAGGTTGAGCACCCCGGAGCGTTCCGCCAGGAGCTCGCCGAGCGCGCCGTAGAGAAGCGGCGTCCCGTACGCGACTCCCGAGGCGAGCACGACGACGAGCAGCGAGTTGTTCATGCCGCCTCGGCCTCCACCGCGGGAAGCGCGCGGCGGACACGGACGCGATAGCGGACGAGCAGCTCGCCGCCGAGCGCCGAGAACAGGATGATTCCCTGCATCACGCCGACGAGCCCGGACGGAAAGTCCGCGCCCTGCAGCGTGTTGCCCGCGTTCTGGAGCGCTCCGATGAGGAATGCGACGATGACGCAGGCGAGCGGGTTGTAGCGCGCGAGCGCGGCGACGACGATTCCGGTGTAGCCATAGTACTGCTTCTGCAGGCCGTTCGGGTCGGCGTCGAGCGTGTGGCTGAAGTCGCCGACCTGGCTCGCGCCGCCGATCCCGGCGACCGCGCCGGAGATCGCCATCACCGCGAGGATCTTGCGCCGCGTACGCATGCCGGCATAGCGCGCCGCGCGCGGCGAGTCGCCGAGCACCTGCGCCTCGAAGCCGAAGCGCGTGCGCGTGTACAGGAACCAGAGCAGGATCGCGACGAGCACGGCGATCCCGGCGCCGAGCGGGAGCGCGATGCCGCCGCGCGCATGAATCGTCGCGCTTGGCCAGAACGCCGGATCGGGCAGCGCCTTCGACGTCGGGAAGACGCTCGCGTTGAACCCTTTCGTCTCCCGCCAGTACGACTCGGTGTTGAAGATGAGATACGTCAGCACATACGCGGCGACGTAGTTGAGCATCAACGACGTGATGATCTCGTTCGTCTTGAAGAACGCGCGCAGCAGGCCCGGGATCGACGCCCAGGCCGCTCCGCCTGCGCAGCCGGCGACGACCATCGCGAAGATCACGACCGCCGTCGGCCACCCGTGGTCGCCGAGGAAGAGCCCGGCGGCGTCGGCGGCGATCGCCCCCATGAAGAGCTGCCCCTCGGCGCCGATGTTGAACAGGCGCATCCGGAAGGCGGCCGCGGCCGCGAGTCCCGTGAATGCGAGCGGCGTCGCCTGGGTGAGCGTCTGCCCGAGCGCGCCGCTGTTCAGGAACGCGGCGTCGACGATCTGGCGGTAGCTCGAGACGGCGTCGTGGCCCGTGGCGAGCAGGACGAGGCCCGACGCGAAGAACGCGAACACGAGCGAGCCGGCCGGAACGGCGACGAGGAGCCAGCGGGGCTGCCGCAGCCTGCGCTCAATCCGCACGGGGATCCTGTCCGCCGGCCATGAGCAGGCCGATCTCCTCGACGTCGGCCTCCGCGCGGGCGGTCTCGCCGACGACTGCGCCCTCGTACATGACGGCGATGCGGTCGGCGAGCGTGAGGATCTCGTCGAGGTCCTCGCTGATGAGGAGCACGCCGACGCCGTCCGCCGCGGCTTCGCGCACGTATGCGTGCACCGTCTCGATCGCGCCGACGTCGAGCCCGCGCGTCGGGGCCGCGGCGATGAGCAGCCGCGGCCGGCCGGAGAACTCGCGCGCGAGGACGACCTTCTGCAGGTTCCCGCCCGAGAGGAGGCGCGCCGGGGCGCTCGGGCCCGGAGCCGCGATCCGGTAGTGAGCGATCAGCTCGAGCGCGCGTTCCCGCATGCGCCGGAGGCGCAGCAGGGGGCCGCGCGATGCGTGCGGCTCGCGGTATCCCTTCAGGGCGAGGTTCGCGGCGATGCTCAGGCTCGGCGCAACGCCGGTGCCGAGGCGGTCCTCGGGGACGTACGCGACGCCCGCCGCGATCGCCGCGCGCGGATCGCCGCCGCGGATCGCCTTGCCGGCGATGCGGATCGCCCCGCGCGTCGCCGGGCGCATGCCGGCCACGGTCTCGGCGAGCTCGCGCTGCCCGTTGCCGGCGACGCCGGCGACCGCGACGATCTCGCCGCCGCGCACCACGAGCGACGCTCCTCGCACCGCCGAGCCTCCGCGGTCGCTGTCGGCCCAGACGTCCTCGAGCTCGAGCACGGGATCGCCTGCGGTGCGCGCCCGCGGCGCGGCGGCGGTGTCCAGCTCGCGGCCGACCATCAGGGACGCGAGCGAGCGCAGCGTCGCCTCGGCCGCCGGGACGGTCGCGATCGAACGGCCCCCGCGCAGGACGGTGACGCGGTCGGCGACCGCTTTCACCTCGTGCAGCTTGTGCGAGATGAAGACGACCGTCCGCCCCTCCGACGCCATCTCGCGGAGCGTCTCGAACAGCGCATCGGCTTCCTGAGGCGTCAGCACCGCGGTGGGCTCGTCGAGGATCAGGATGCGCGCCTCCCGATAGAGCGCCTTCAGGATCTCGACCCGCTGCTGCTCGCCGAGCGAGAGCTGCCACACGCGGGCACGCGGGTCGACGGCGAGCCCGTAGCGCTTCGACAGTTCGGCGACCCGCTCCTCGATGGCGCGATGCCTGAGCCGGAACGTGCGGCCCTCGCCGCGATGGTCGCCGAGCACGACGTTCTCCGCGACGGTGAACGGCTCGACGAGGCGGAAGTGCTGGTGCACCATGAAGATCCGCGCGTCGAGCGCGTCCCGCGGCGAGTGGAACTGCACCGGCTCGCCGTCCAGGAAGATCTCGCCCGCGTCCGGCCGGTAGAGGCCGGTGAGGATGTTCGAGAGCGTGCTCTTGCCGGCGCCGTTCTCGCCCAGCAGCGCGTGCACCTCGCCGGCGGCGGCGTCGAAGTCGACGCGGTCGTTCGCAAGCACTCCCGGGAAGCGCTTGACGATCCCGCGCATGACGACCGCAGCGGGCGGAGGGGCGCCCGGGGCGCCCCTCCGGTCCTTCTCGCTCTCGACTTCCACTAGCCCTTCGGGCTGCCGATCACGCCCTTCACGAGCCAGTTCATGCCGTACAGGCTGTTCGTGCCGCCCTTGAGGACCTGCATCCGCTGGCCCTTCGGGACGCGCAGCTTGCCGGCCTGGTCGTACAGCGGGCCGGCGAACTCGTAGAACGAGCCGCTCTCGATCGCCTTCTTCTTCGCCGCGATCGCCGCCTTCGTCTTCGCCGAGACGCCCGGCCCGTAGGCCGCGAGGCCGGTGAAGCCGTCCTTGATGCTCCCGTAGTAGAAGCCCGACTTCCACGTGCCGGCCATCGCTGCCTTGACGCGGCTGAGGTAGTACGGGCCCCAGTTGTACGTCGAGGCGGTCAGCCACGACTTGGGCGCGAAGTTCTTCGCGTCGGAGTCGTAGCCCACCCACGGGATGCCCTTCGACTCGGCGTACTGGCCGGTGGCCGGCGAGTCGACGTTCTGCCCGAGCACGTCCGCGCCCGCGGCGACGAGGCTCTCCGCCGCCTTCTTCTCCTTCGCCGGGTCGTACCAGGAGTTCGTCCAGACGAGGTGCACCTTCGCGCCTGGGTGCATCAGCTGCGCGCCGAGCGCGAACGCGTTCGCGTGCCGGATGACTTCCGGGATCGGGAACGCGACGACGTAGCCGATGTTCCCGCTCTTCGTCGCGGCGCCTGCTGCCATTCCGGACAGGAAGACCGTGTCCTCGGCAGCGCCGAAGTACTCGGACAAGTTCTTCGCCGTGTCGGTGCCCGTCGCCTGCTCGAAGTCCACCTGCGGGTACTTCGCCGCGAGCGCCTTGTCGAAGAAGCCGTACGACGTGCCGAAGATCATCTTGTAGCCCTGGTTGACGAGGCTGGCCACCGTCTGCTTCAGCTGCGCGCCGACCGCGATGTTCTCCTTGTACGTCGTCTGCACCTTGCTGCCGAGCATCTTCTGCACGTACAGCCTGCCCGCGTCGTGCGCCTGCGACCAGCCGCCGTCGTTGTGCGGCCCGACGTAGATCCAGGCCACCTTGAAGGCGGCGTTCGACTTTGCCGAGCCGGCCCCCACACCGGCCGCGAGCACGACCGCAGTCGCTGCGATCGCCACCACGAGGGCGGCGAACGCGTGCTTCCTCTTCCTCATGATTCCCCTCTCGATTCGCAGACCTCCCAACCGAGTTCGATCATAGGGAGCGTTTCCGCCGGTGCCTAGGCCAGCCCGACGATGTCGTCCGGGCGCACGGGTACCCGCGCGAGCTCCCTGCCGGTCGCGTGCCGCAGGGCGGCGGCGACGGCGGCCGTGGAGACGACCGTCGGCGGCTCTCCGACCCCCTTGACGCCGTACGGAGCATCCGGCTCCGGATCCTCGACGAGCTCGGACACGATCGGCGGGACGTCGAGCGCGGTCGGGATGAGGTAGTCCGTGAAGCTCGCGTTCGTGATCACGCCGTCCCGCGTCTGGATCTCCTCCATCAAGGCGAGGCCGATCCCCTGGGCGGTTCCGCCCTCGATCTGACCCTCGACCGCCTGCGGGTTGATCGCCTTCCCGACGTCCTGCGCCGTTCCGATCCAGACGATCCGGGTCAGCCCCAGCTCGACGTCGACCTCGGCGACGACCTTCATCGCGGCACAGGCGAACGCGACGTGGGCGGGAAGGTCGCCGACCTGGCCGGTCTCGGGATGGAGCGGCGCCGTCGGGCGGTGCCGGTAGATGCGCTCGACGTCGACCTCCCCGCTGCCGCCGCGGGCCTCTCGCTCCGCGAGGGCGGCCCGGCAGGCGTCCCGCACGGCGCCCGCGGCCATCCACGTCATGCGCGACGCGGACGCGGAGCCGGACGAGCCGACGGCCGCGGTCGTGCCGGGAGCGAGCCGGACGTCGTCCGTGCCGAGCTCGGTGCGCGCGACCTGGAGGATGACGTTCGTCACGCCCTGCCCGACCTCGGCGGCGGCGCAGTGCACCTCGGCCGAGCCGTCGGCGAAGAGGCGGACGCGTGCCGCGCACGAGTCGTCGAAGCCCTCCGAGTACGCGAGGTTCTTGAAGCCGACGGCGAAGCCACGGCCAAGCCGAACGCCCTCGCCGCGGGTCGTGTTGCCGGCGCCGCCGGGAAGGCGGATCGCCGGCCGCGGCAGCTCCTCGGGCGGCGGCTCGGGGAGCGCCGCGCAGCGCCGGATGACCTCGGCCACCGGAAGCGCGCCGTCGATCACCTGGCCGGTCGGGAGCGTGTCCCCCGGCGCGAGCGCGTTCACCAGCCGCAGCTCGACGGGATCGAGGTCGAGCGCGCGCGCGAGCTTGTCCATCTGCGCCTCGGCTGCGAAGCACGTCTGGACGGCGCCGAAGCCGCGCATCGCGCCGCACGGAGGATTGTTCGTGAACACGCACGTCGTCTCGATGAGCGCGTTCGGGACATCGTACGGGCCGCACGCGAACGACGTCGCGTTCGCGGTGACCGCGGTCGAGCTCGAGGCGTACGCGCCGCCGTCGAGGAGGATCTGCATCTGCACGCAGACGAGCCGGCCGTCGCGCGTCGCGTGATGCTCCGCGCGGATTCGCGCCGGGTGCCGGTGAACGTGGCCGGTGAACGACTCCTGCCGGTTGTAGACCATCTTCACCGGCCGGCTCGTGTGCAGCGCGAGCAGCGCCGCGTGGATCTGGATGGAGAGATCCTCGCGCCCACCGAATGCGCCGCCGACTCCGGCGAGGTGGATGCGCACCTGCTCCTCCGGCAGCGCGAGGCAGGGCGCGACCTGCTCGCGGTCGACGTGCAGCCACTGCGTCGCGACGTAGATGTCCACGCCGCCCTCGCCGTCGGGGACGGCGAGCCCGGACTCGGGCCCGAGGAACGCCTGGTCCTGCGTTCCGAGCTCGTAGGTCCCCTCGACGACGACGTCACCACGCGCCTCGGGGTCGCCGTGCACGATCCGCATCGAGCGCACGACGTTCGGGCGCGGATCGTCGAGGTAGTGCCCGATGGTGTGCGTCTCCCGGTCGGGGTGGAGCGGCTCAGACTCGGTGGCGCGCTCCGGGTCCGCGATCGAGGGAAGCGGCTCATAGTCGACGACGATGCGCTCGGCTGCGCGGCGGCCCTGCTCCGGATGCTCGGCGGCCACGACGGCGACCGGCTCGCCGAAGTAGCGGACGCGATCGATGGCGAGCACCGGCTGGTCGTGGAACTCGCGGCCGTACGTCTTCCGCCCGGGGACGTCGTCGTGCGTCAGCACCGCGTGCACGCCGGGCATCGTCAGCGCGGCGGAGAGGTCGATCGAGCGGACGAGCGCGTGCGCGTGCGGGGAACGGAGCGTGTGGCCCCACAGCATCCCGGCCGCCTGCAGGTCGCTCGCGTACTCGAACTCGCCGGTCGTCTTCGGCGTGCCGTCGGAGCGGCGCACGCTCTCGCCGATCCAGCCCAGCACCGTCTTGGAGGCGGCGCTCATGCCCGCTCCGCGGCGAGCCGCACGGCGTCGAAGATCTTCGCGTAGCCGGTGCAGCGGCAGAGGTTGCCGGAGAGCGCCTCGCGGATCTCGTCGTCGCTCGGGACGGGGACACGCTCGAGCAGCGCGGCCGTGGCGACGACGAGCCCCGGCGTGCAGAAGCCGCACTGCACCGCTCCCGCCTCGACGAACGCCTCCTGCACGTGCTCCAGCCCGGGCCCTTCCACGGTGGCGACCTCGTGGCCGTCCGCCTGCGCGGCGAGCACGAGACATGCGCACACGAGCTGCCCGTCGAGGATGACCGAGCACGATCCGCACTCGCCCTGCTCGCATGCGTTCTTCGACCCGGGCAGCCCGAGGCGCTCACGCAGCGCGAAGAGGAGGCTCTCGCCCTCCCACACGTCGGCCTCGCGTCGCTCCCCGTTGATCGTCAGCGTGATCTTCACGCGACCGTGCACCTCTCGATTGCGCGCGTCGCGAGCACCCGTAGCGCGTGCCGTCGATACGCGGCCGTGCCGCGTACGTCGTCGATCGGGCTCGCCGCCGCGACGACGCGCTCGGCGAATCCGTCCAGCCCGCCGGTGACGAGCGCGGCAACGGGGCCGGACGAGCCGAAGGCGGCGCGAGCCTCGTTGCGCTCGCGGTCGACGCTGAGCGCGAGCGAGCACACCGCGATCACCATCGCGTTCCGCGGTCCGACCTTCATGAACGTCTGCGCTGCTCCGCTCGGCTCGACGTGCACCGCGAGGATGAGCTCGTCCTCGGCGAGCGCGTTGCGCTTGGGCCCGACGAGGAACTCGGCGAGCGGCAGGCGGCGCGTGCCTCGCACGCTCGCGAGCTCGACCTCGGCTGCCTCGATCAGCAGCGGAGGGAGCGCGTCGCCGGCGGGGGACGCGGTGCCGAGGTTGCCGCCGATCGTGCCGCGGTTGCGGATCTGCGGGGACCCGACGGTGCGCGCCGCCTCGGCGAGGGCCGGCAGGAGGGACGCCAGCTCGGACTGCTCGATCTCCGTGAACGTCAGCCCGGCGCCGAGCCGCAACGACCCGTTCTCGCTCGACCAGCCGCGCAGCTCCTGCACCTCGTTCAGGTTGAGCATCGCCTCGGGCCGGCGCCGGTCGAAGTTCAGGTCGACCATCAGGTCGGTTCCCCCTTCGATCGGGACCGCTCCGGGCACGTCGGCCCGCA
>Ga0207664_10002558_pt1 | contig 12024 bp, 8 predicted proteins | sample LARL83metaG_FD_184349 | JGI IMG/M metagenome (GOLD analysis project Ga0207664, IMG submission 184349) | Corn, switchgrass and miscanthus rhizosphere microbial communities from Kellogg Biological Station, Michigan, USA - LAR L8-3 metaG... | ecosystem: Host-associated > Plants > Roots >...
AGCGCTACGCCGTCGCGCTCACCACGGCGACCCGCACGTCGCCCGACCTGCTGCTCGGCGCTTCGCCGCGCGCGACGCTGCACCTGGTCCGCGCGGCCAAGGCGTCCGCCGCCATCCAGGGCCGCGACTACGTGATCCCCGACGACGTCCAACAGCTGGCCGAACAGGTGCTGGCGCACCGGTTGCTGCCCACCGTGGAGGCGTCGATGAGCGGGCGCACCGCGGAGTCGGCGCTCGCCCACATCGTCGCGGCGGTGGCGATGCCCGAGAGCCGCCGCACGTCGGCGTAGGCGCGGCCGGCATGCGCGAGGCGCTGTCCGCGATGACCACCCGGGGCCGGGCGTTCCTGGCCGCCGGGGGCACCGCCGCACTCTGCGCCCTGCTGCTCGGTCAGAAGGAGCTGCTGCGCGTGGGCGTGCTGCTGCTCCTGCTTCCCGTGGTGACCGCGTTCTTCCTCGGCCGCAGCCGGTACCGGTTGGGCCTGGTCCGCTCCGTCAACCCGCTTCAGGTCACGGCCGGCCAGCCGGCGCGGGTGCAGCTCGAGCTGACCAATGACGGCAAGATGCCGACCGGCGTGCTGCTGCTCGAGGACCAGGTGCCCTACACGCTCGGCACCCGGCCCCGGTTCGTGGTCGACCGGATGGGGCACCACTGGAAGCGCACCATCGAGTACGTCGTGCGCTCCGACGTCCGCGGCCGCTACGAGCTCGGCCCGATGGTCGTCCGGCTCACCGACCCGTTCGGGATGGTGGAGCTGGTCCGCACGTTCCAGAGCACCAGCACCCTGGTGGTCACCCCGCGCGTCGTACCGCTCCCGATCATCCCGTTGTCTGGCGCCTGGACCGGGTCCGGGGACAACCGGCCGCGGGCGTTCGCCAGCGGCAGCGCGGAGGACGTGACCGTGCGGGAGTACCGCCGCGGCGACGATCTGCGGCGCGTGCACTGGCGAAGCTCCGCCCACGCCGGCGAGCTCATGGTGCGCCGCGAGGAGCAGCCGTGGCAGTCGCGGGCGACCCTGCTCCTGGACAACCGCCGGATCGCCCATCGCGGCACCGGGGCGGCCTCCTCCCTGGAGCATGCCGTCTCGCTGACCGCGTCGATCGCGGTGCACCTCGCCCAGCGCGGGTTCCAGGTGCGGATGCTCACCGCCGCCGGCGAGGAGCACGGGGCCGCCTGGCACGAGCGGAGCGCACTGGCCGCCGAGACCGGCCCGCTGCTCGAGGCGCTCGCGGTGGTCGGCGAGGCGTCGGCCGCCCACCTCGACGTGTCGTGGCTGCAGGAGATCGGGCACACCGGGCTGCTGGTGGCGGTGCTCGGGCGCGTCACCGACTACGACAAGCCGGCGCTGTCCCGGATCCGCCACTCGGCGACCACCGCGATGGCGGTCTCGCTCGAGGTCGGCGACCAGGCCGCCGACGCCGACAGCGGCGCCGGCTGGCTGAAGGCGCACGGCTGGAAGGCGGTTGCCGCCGGGCTGCACGACCCGCAGCCCACGGTGTGGGAGACGCTGGGCCGCAGCGCGCGCGGCAGCAACGGTCGACGGGACCTCGCCGCCCCGGAGGCGGTCCGGTGACCCGCGGCGCACTGCGCTGGCCGGGCACCGGAACGGTGTCGCTGCTGGCCGCGCTGACCACCTGGGTGTCGCTGCTGAGCTGGACCGGCTTCTCCGAGCGCCCCAGTGGTTTCCTGGTCCCGCTGTTCGCCGGCTGCCTGCTGGTGGCCGTGGTCGGCATGCTGCTGCGCACCCTCCGGCTGCACCCGGCCGTGGTCTGTCTCGGGCAGGTCGTGGTCCTGCTGCTGTGGATGGATCACCTGTGGGCCGGGTCGCTGGCGCTGGGTGGCTGGCTGCCCACCAGCGGCTCCTTCGGCCAGATGCTGGCGACCCTCGGCCACAGCATGGCGGTCTCCCAGCAGTACGCCGCGCCGGTGCCGCGCGAGGTGGTCGGCCTGTTTCCCGCACTCATCCTGGCCGGCGCGGCCGCCGCGGTCCTGGTCGACCTGCTCTCCTGCGGGCTGCGCCGGGTGCCGCTCGCGGGTCTCCCGCTGCTCGCCGTCTACACCGCGCCGATCAGCATCGTGGACGGTGGAGTGTCCTGGGTGAAGTTCGCGGCCAGCGCGCTGTGCTTCCTGGTGCTGCTTGCTGCGGAGGAGTCGCGGCGGCTCGGCCACTGGGGACGGCAGCTCTCCTCGAGCCTGGTCCTGGACTCGCAGGCGACCGCGGTGAGCAGCCAGTCGGTGCGCGCGTCGGCCCGCAGGATCGGGTTGACGGTCACCGGCCTGGCCGTGATCGTGCCGCTGCTGGTGCCCACGCTCGGCGCCGGCTGGCTGGCCAGGACGGGGAACGGCCCCGGGAACGGCAACGGCACGGTGTCGATCTCGAACCCGATGGTGTCGCTGCGGCGCGACCTGGTGCAGGGCCGGGACATGAACCTGGTCTACGTGACCACGCCCGACCCGGACCCGTCGTACCTGCGGATCGCGGTGCTCGACCAGTTCGACGGCAGCGCGTGGCTCCCCGGCGGCCGGGCGATCCCGGTGCAGCAGCGCACGGAGGGCAAGCTGCCACCGCCGCCGGGCCTGAACCCCACGGTGCCCCGCCGCACGTATCCCTACCAGATCCGGATCGCCTCCGACTTCGCGTCCAAGTGGCTGCCGGCGCCGTACCCGGTCTCCTGGATCAAGGCGCCGGGTGACTGGCGGTACGACACCACCACGATGGACTTCATCAGCGCCGCGGACGGCCAGACCACGGCCGGGATGCACTACACCCTGCATGCGGTGGACCCGGCCTACAACGTCAACCGGATGGAGAATGCTCCCCCGCCGCCGTTCGGGCTGGCGGCGAAGTACACCCGGCTCCCCAAGGACCTCCCGGACTCGGTGCGCCGGTTGGCCGAGCAGGTCACGGCGAAGCAGACCAGCGACTTCGCGCGGGCGGTGCGGCTGCAGGAGTGGTTCCAGTCCGACGGCGGGTTCACCTATTCACTGGGACGCGCCTCCGGTGACAGCACCGAGCAGCTGGTCCGCTTCCTCGGCACCGGTCCGGGCAGCCGCACCGGCTACTGCCAGCAGTTCGCCGCCGCGATGGCGCTGATGGGTCGCGCCCTCGGCATCCCGTCCCGGGTGGCCGTCGGGTTCTTGAACCCCGAGCACGTCTCCGGGAACACCTGGGTGTTCAGCAGCCACGACCTGCACGCCTGGCCGGAGATGTTCATCGACGGCACCGGCTGGGTCCGCTTCGAGCCGACCCCGTCGCCCCGGGTCACCAGCCTGCCGCCCTACAGCGTGGCGCCGTTGGGCAAGCCCGGGGGCGTCAGCCAGCCGATCCCGACCCCGACGGTGGCCCCGCACAACAGGTTCAACCTGCCGCCCGGCATGAAGGTCGCCCCCAACGGCGGCACGGTCAGCGCGGCCGGTCACGGGCACGGGCGGCTGCCGCTCACCCTGCTGCTGGTGCTGCTCGTGGTGGTGCTGCTGGCCGGCACGCCGCGGCTGCTGCGCGGCTGGCGGCGGCGGCGCCGCTGGAGCACGGCACGCACGTTGCCCGGGCTGGCCGAAGCGGCCTGGGCGGAGCTGCGCGACGTGGCGCTGGACCTGCGGTTGGGCTGGGACGACACGGTGAGTCCGCGGGCGCGGGCCCGGGCGGTGGCCGCACGCTTCGGCTCGGCCGACAGTGCGGAGGCCGGGTCACCGGGCCGGGCGGGGCACGGCCCCCTGGTGGCTCCGGAGGCCGCGGCCGCCCTGGACCGGTTGGTGGAGCTGGTGGAGCAGGCCCGGTTCGCGAGGCCGCGTACCGGCGCACGGCCCGAGCAGTCGATGGTGGCCGAGGTCGCCGGCGACGTCGCGCTGTGCGGGCAGGCCCTGGGCCGCGGCCTCGGGCGGGGCCGCCGCGTGGCCGCCCGCTGGCTGCCAGTGTCGCTGCTGCGGGGGCTGGTCAGGACCCCGACCCTCGGGACGGCCGGGGTCGGCGTCGACCACGCCACCTGAGACCACCTGGGTCCACGTGAGGCGGAGAACCCGGAGAACCCGGCGCTAGAAGCCGTTCTGCTCGCGCCGGCGCTGCCAGCGCTCCTCGAACCGCTCCATGAGCGGGCGGCGCGGGCCCCGGCCGCGGACCTTGCGGCTCCGGCCGCCGCCGTGGATCAGGTGCAGGCCCCGCTTGCCCGGGCGGACGGTTATCGGCCCGGCCGCGGTGGATCGGCTTTGCCCCCTCCACGAGACCAGGGCGATGTAGGCGGAGCCGAGCATGACCACGAAGCCGACGATGCCGACGATGGTCAGACGCATGATGGCGCCCGCCATCAGCACCCCGACTCCGACCAGGAACGCCGCCGCGGCCACGTAGGCCCGACGACGGGCGTTGCGACGGAAGGCCGTTCCGCGAAGGGTCGACGCGAGCTTGGGGTCCTCTGCGACCAGCGCGCGTTCCATCTGCTCGAGCAGACGCAACTCTTCTTCGGAGAGCGGCACGGTTCCTCCCGCGAGCGATCTGTGGTTCAAGTCTATGCAGCCCTTGGTCTAGGTGGTACCCGCCGGTGGGAATTTCATATCGGGAGACAGCGCTCACGCCGAGGCGCGCGGGCCGTCGAGCAGGCTGGCCGGTCGGACCGCGGCACCACCGAAGCGGGACGCGGCCCGGTCCACCGCCCGGTCCGCGTCGGACCAGCCGCGTTCCCGGGCGCCGAGCACCAGCTGCCGGTGCACCTCGGCGCGGGGTCGCAGTCCTTCCACTCGGACGCCGACCAACCTGATCCGGGCGCGTTGCAGGCCAAGCCCGTGGAACAGCGCGGCCGCGGTGCGGTAGACCTCCTGCGTCACGTCCGTGGCGTCGGCCAGGGTCTTCGACCGGGTGATCGTGGTGAAGTCGGCGAAGCGCACCTTCACGGTGACCGTGCGGCCGGTCACCGCGGCCGTCCGCATCCGGGTGGTGACCTTGGCCGACAGCCGCAGCAGCTCCCGCAGCACCACCGCGGGGTCGTCGGTGTCCCGGCCGAACGTCTCGTCCGCGCCCATGCTCTTGTCCGGCTCGTCGGGGCCGCGGCGGGGAGTGACCGTGCGCCGGTCCTCCCCCCAGGCGAGCCGGTGCAGCTGGGCGCCGAGACCCGGGCCGACCGCCCGTTGCAGGGTGGCCACCGGGGTGTGCGCGAGGTCGCCGACGGTGTGCAGGCCGAACCGGGTCAGCAGCTGCGCGGTCTTCTCCCCCACCCCCCACAGCTCGCCGACCGCGAGCGGGTGCAAGAAGGCGAGCACCGACTGGGGCGGCACCACCACCACCCCGTCGGGCTTGGCGCGCCGGCTGGCCAGCTTGGCGATCGTCACCGTGCTCGCGACGCCGACCGAGCAGGTGATCTGCTGCTCGTCGTGGATCCGGGCGCGCAGCTGCTCGGCGATGAGGTACGGCGAGCCGAGCCGGCGCATCGCCCCGGACACGTCCAGGAACGCCTCGTCCAGGGAGAGCACCTCCACCACCGGGGTGATCTGCCGGAAGTTCTCCATCACCGACGCAGAGACGGCGGTGAAGGCCTCGAAGTCGGGTGGCACCACCACCGCTTCGGGACACAGCCGCCGCGCCCGGGTCATCGGCATCGCCGAACCGACCCCGTGCGCCCGAGCCGGGTAGTTCGCCGACAGCACCACCCCGCGCTGCCCGCCTCCCACGATCACCGGGACGTCGCGCAGGTCCGGCCGGTCCCGGGTCGCCACCGAGGCGTAGAACGCGTCCATGTCCACGTGCAGCACCGGGCACTCCCACGACGGGTCCTCCGGCGGCCGGCTCGGCCCGGTCATGACCGGGCCCTCCGGTCAGGGGCGGCGCAGCGCCAGCACGTGCAGCTGGGTGGCCAGGGGAAGGTACTCCGGCCGCGACGCGACCGCCTTCTCCAGCTCCACCAGAGCGGCCGCGGAGCCCGGCTCCAGCTCGACCAGTGAGCTCGGCACCAGGTCCGCGAAGACCCGGACCGCGTGCAGGGCCGTGGTGTCGAAGCCGGTGCTGCCCAGCAGGGTGGCCACCTCCTCGGCGGTGAACCGCCGCGGTGTGTCCCGAGGGTCCCGGGACGTGGCTCTGGACGTGTCTTTGGACTTGTCCTGGGGCATGCCCTGGGGCGTGTCCTGGCCCGGGTCGAGCAGCGCCCGGGCCTGCCCGAAGTGGCCAGCCATCGCCCGGGCGACCACCGCGGCGTGCCGCTGGTTGACCAGCAGGCTGAGCACGCCGTGCGGCCGGAGCACCTGGGCGAGGATGCGCAGCGTGGCGGCGGGGTCGTCGACGATCTCGAGCACCCCGTGGCACAGCAGCACGTCGGCGCTGCCGGCGGGGACCAGCTCGAGCAGGCTGGCGAGGTCGCCCTGGCGGCCCGACACCAGGTCGGCCACCCCGCTCTCCTCGGCGCGGCGGGCCAGGATGGCCAGCGCGTCCGGGTTCGGGTCGATGACCGTGACCCGGTGCCCGAGCTCGGCGACCCGGACCGCGAAGCCGCCGGTGCCGCCGCCGAAGTCCACGACGGACGCGCGGTCCGGCCCGGCGGCCAGCACGTCTCGCAGCGCGTCCCAGACCACGGCCGTCCGAGCCGCGCTGGGACGAGCGACGCTGGGTCCTGTCCGGTCCGCCGACATGCCGCACACCCTAGTGCCCCGGCGCTCATCCTCCCGAGCTCCCCGGCGAGGAGTGCCACAGCTTGCGGGGCGCGGACTTGGCGTCCTCCCCCGCGGGGCGGACATCGGAGTACGGCGACATCGCGAAGCCGCTGGAGTGCACGAGCACCCGGCGGCGGCCCATGCCACCGGCGGTCGACCCGGCCCCGGACCGACCGGCCCCGGATCGATCTGCCGAGGGCGGGTCGGCCATCACCGGCCTGGTGGACCGGCTCTCGGCGGCCCCCTCGATCGCGGCCTGTCCGTCGAAGCCGCGCGGGGCCCCGGCCATGAACTCCCGCACCGCGGCCATCCCTCGATCCCCCGCACCGTGGTCGCGCCAGATCCGGTGCAGCTCCGGCAGCTCCCAGCAGCCGGTGGCCCGCAGCGAGACCCCGAGGCGGCCGGTGCGGCGCAGCTCACCGCGCACCACCAGCAGCCAGGAGTGGAACACCGTGGCCGCGTAGGGGCCCTGCACGTCCTCGAAGAACGTCGCGTCCACCGGCCCGGTCGCGTCATCCAGGGTCAGGAACACCACTCGTCGACCGGACCGGATCGGAGGGGTCTGGGTGGCCACCTTCACCCCGGCGACCAGCAGCTCGGACCTGCTGCGCCGGCGCAGCAGGTCCACCGACCTGGTCACCTCGAGCGCGTCGAGGAACGGCACGTAGAAGTCGACCACGTGCCGGCTGACGTCCAGGCCGAGGATCTCCAGCTCGGCACGGACCCGCTCGGCGTCGTCCATCTCCGGCAGTCCGCTGACCTCCCCGTCGGCCGGGGTGTCACCCAGGTCCAGAGCCAGCTGCACCGACGTGACCGGTCGCGGTGTCCCGGTGGCCCGGGACTGCCGGGCCGCCTGCTCCCAGACCCCGGGGGCGCGCTCCTGGGCGTCGGAGCTGTTGCGGGCTGCTGCCGCACCGGCCCGGGCGGCGGCCTCGGTGCCGGCGGGGCGGCTCCGCCCGGACAGGCTCCGCCCGGACAGGCCGCGACCTCCACTCGCCCGGTCCACGGCCCGGCCGTGCCGGTCCAGGTCGGCGACCTGGAGCAGCAGGTCCCGCCGGGTCACCCGCCCGCGTCGGCGTACCCCCAGCCCCTCGACCGTGCCGCCGATCCCGTAGACGGCGTCGAAGCCGCCGGCTAGCACCAGCCGCTCCACCACCGGCCGGGACACCCGGGCGCGGTGCCAGAAGTCGGTGAGCGAGTGGTAGGGCCGGGCCGCGATGATCCGGTCCACCTCCGCCTCGGAGATGCCCTTGACCTCCGACAGCGCCAACCGAATCCCATACCCACCCGCGTCCGCCGGGTCGACCTGTTCGACGACGTAGGTCTTCTCCGACGCGTTCACGTCCAGCCCGAGCACCGCGACCCCGAACTGGCGGGCGTCGTCGAGGATCAGCCGCTTCGGGTACATGCCGGGGTCGTGGGTGAGCACCCCGGCCAGGAAGTGCGCGGGATAGTGCGCCTTGAGCCAGGCGGACTGGTAGGTGGGCAGCGCGAACGCCGCCGCGTGCGCCTTGCAGAACCCGAAGGAGGCGAACGCCTCCAGCACCTTCCAGGCCTCCTCGACCACCCCGCGGGGGTAGCCGTTGCCCATCGCCCGCGGGAAGAACCACAGCTTGGCCTGGGCCATCCCCTCGGTGTCGCCGAGCGCCCGCCGCGCCTCGTCGGCCTCCGCGAGGGTGCAGCCGGTGAACGTGGCGATGATCTCGATGACCTGCTCGTGGAAGACCACCACCCCGTGGGTCTGCTCGAGGATCGGACGCAGGTCCTCGTGCAGGTACCGCGGCATCCGCCAGCCCTGCTTGGCCGACAGGTACGGCGTGACCATGTCGCTCTTCACCGGCCCCGGCCGGAACAGCGAGATGTCGGTGATGATGTCCTCGAAGGTCTCCAGCCCGGACTTGCCGACCAGCTCGCGCTGGCCCGGCGACTCGATCTGGAAGCAGCCGAGGGTCCTGGCCTGGCTGATCAGCGAGAACGTGGCCGGGTCGTCGACGGGCACCTGCGTCTCGTCGTCGAGGTCCAGGTCGACCCCGTCGACCCGACGGATCTCGGTGACCGCGTGCGCCATCGCCGACTGCATCCGGATGCCCAGCACGTCCAGCTTCAGCAGCCCGAGGTCCTCCACGTCGTCCTTGTCGAACTGGCTCATCGGGAACCCGGCGTACGACGCCTCCACCGGGGTGCGGTCCAGCAGCGTCGCGTCGGACAGCAGCACCCCGCACGGGTGCACGGCGACGTGCCGCGGCAACCCGTCGAGCCGCTCCACGAGCCGGAACAGCAGGTCGAGCCGCGCCTCGCCCAGCCCGGAGGCGCGCAGCTCCGGCAGCTCCCGCAGCGCCAGCCGGGCGTCCCGGGCGCGGATGTGCGGGAACGCCTTGGCGATCGCGTCCACCTCACCCATCGGCATGCCCAGCGCCGCTCCGACGTCGCGCACCGCGTGCCGCACCCGGTAGGTGTCCATCATCGAGACGCACACGCACCGCTCTCCGCCGTACCGGTCCAGGACCGCCTCGTAGACCTCCAGCCGGCGCGCGGACTCCACGTCCACGTCGATGTCGGGCAGCGCCTGTCGCAGCGGCGAGAGGAACCGCTCCATCAGCAGGCCGTAGCGCAGCGGGTCAACACCGGAGATGCCGAGCAGGTAGTTGACCAGGCTGCCCGCGCCGGACCCGCGGGCCGCGCAGCGCACGCCCATGTCCTTGATCAGGTCGGTGACGTCGGCGACGGTCAGGAAGTACGGCGCGTAGCCGAGCGTCCCGATGGTCTGCAGCTCGTCGTCGAGCCGCTTCCAGATCCGCTGCCGCGGTGCGCTGCCGTACCGCGATCCGATGGCGCCCTCGCAGCGGGCCCGCAGCACCTGGTCGGCGGTGGCGGTGGCCTGCGCGGCCCCGCCGACCACCTCGAGCTCGGGGAAGTGCACCTCCCCGAGTCCGAGGTCGGCGGCCGGGTCGACCGCACACCGGTCCGCCACCGTCCGGGTCCGGGCCAGCAGACGGCGGGCGGCCCGGCCGTCGTGGCCGAGCCCGGCGAACCGACAGATCTCCTCGGCCACCTCGACCATCTGCTTCCCGGACTTCAAGAACCCCTCGGCGTTGCCGCGATCGAGGTGGCGCACGTCGAGGGGGACCAGCCGGCGGGCGGCGTCGAGCACGTCGACGGTCGGCGCGTCCGCGCGGTCGGCGTAGCGGACCGCGTTGCTGAGCACCGTCTCGAGGTTCTCCGACGCGGCGAGGGCGGCCATCCGCGCGGCGTGCGGGGAGGTGCCCGGGCCGGACCCGGCGAGCCGGTGCGAGACCACCTCGACCAGCAGGTCGGCGGGATCGACCACCTCCCGCCAGCGACGGACCACCGCGTGCGCCAGGTCCTGCCGCCGCAGGGTGGCCGCCCGCCCGAGCTCGGAGGCGGGGCCGAGCAGGACCAGGGCGTCACCGCCGGCGACGTGCTCGGCCACCAGCTCCAGGGTGGTCACCGGGCTGCCGCGTTCTCCGGCCAGGTGGGTCGCCGAGATCAGCCGGCACAGCGCCGCCCAGCCCCGCTTGCTGGCGGCCAGGAAGGTGACCCGGGGCAGCCGTGGGTCCCGGAACGTCCCACCCCGGACCGGCGTCCGGGTGGCCGCCGGGCCGCTCGGCGTCCGGGTGGACGGGCCGGACGCCGGGACCAGCCCGGGCACCGGGACCAGCCCGGGCACCGGGACCAGCCCGGAGGGCGCGACGGCCAGGTCAACGCCGAGGATCGGCCGGATCCCCGCCTGCACGCAGGCCTTCGCGAACCGCACCGCACCGTAGGCGCCGTCCCGGTCGGTCAGGGCGAGGGTGTCCATCTCCAGCTCCTGGGCCCGCTCGACGAGCACGTGCGGGTGCGAGGCGCCGTACTGCAGCGAGTAGCCGGAGGCGACGTGCAGGTGGACGAACGGGTCAGGCGACACGGCCAGGCCCTCCCTGGCAGCACGGCAGCACGTCGTCGAAGGGAGCGTGTCGGGTCATGCCGAGCGCCTGCTCCACCAGGCCGAGGAACCGGTCGGCGTCCCGGACCAGGTCGTCGGCCTCCCGCTCGGTCACCGCCCGCTGGGACCCGGCCTCGGCCGCGGCGCGCTTGGCGGCGCCGGCGGCGAAGAAGGCGGCCCACTCCCCCAGCTCGGGCGCCACCTCGGCGAGCAGCACCCAGGCGTTCCGCTGCGCGGCCCGGCCCCGCTTCGGCCGGCCGGCGCTCGGCGTCGCCCGGGCGGCGAGCAGCGCGGCCGTGGCCTGCAAGGCGCTGACGTGCGCCTGGGCGTACCGCTGGGGCACCTCGGTGGTGGTGATCGCCTCGCGCAGCGAGCGCGCCGCCCGCTGGAGATAGGTGGAGCTCGCCGGGGGCAGGTCGAGCGGGATCCCGGTGGAAGTGATGGTCATCGGCTCGCCCCCTTCAGTCCGCGCACCGGACGAGCTGCCAGGTGCCGTCGGCCCAGTCGAAGACCAGGTCGAAGACCCCCCGACCGGTCGTGCTCGCCAGGGTCCGTCCGCGGGCCGCCTCGACCCGCCACACCTCCCGCTCGGCAAGCAGGTCGAGCGGCGCACCGGTGGCCGCTGCCCCGGCTTCCGCACCGGGGCCGCCGGCTGCTGCCCCGGCTTCCGCGGGGTCGGCCTCGGCCGTCCGCCACCACGGCCCGGTCTCCACCCAGTGCCCGACCACGTCGCACACCTTCCACAGTCGTCCCCGCCACACGAACTGCTCCGGGGCCTCGAGACGAGCACCTCCCGCGCCCGTCACCATTCCCTTGCGCACGTCCACGGGGTCGTCGTACCGTCGCATCTTCCCCAAGCCTCCGAGCTCGTCGCGGATGATCAGCTCGACCCCTTCGACCCCTGTGGTCTCCCGGCAGGGCCTCCCACCGGAGGCCCTGGCGGAGGTGGGGGTCGAGGTCACCTCCGCCAGGAGATGTCGAACACGTGTTCGAACGCCTCCACGTTACCCCGGCCCTCCGACGGACCGCAAGAGAAACCGGCACGACCGGGGACGGCGGCCCGCGGCCACGGTGGCCGCGGCCGCCCGGGACCTCCGGCTCTGGCCGCGCATCCCAGCCCGGAGCACCGTCGAGCCATGACGGCCTCATCGACGGACGAGCGCGACACCGGCCACCCGCAGCAGCGGCGCGGCCTCGCGGTGGGCAGCGGGCTGGTGGCCGGCTCGCCGTACCTCGGCACGCTCGGGCTGGCCGGCGCGAGCGGACGGGCCGGCGGCCGCCTCGACGCCCAGCTCCCGTTCGGGAGCCGGCGGCTGGCCTGCGCCGGCGCAGCCCGGAGAGGGGTCACTACAGTCGGGCCCATGACCTCCGAGCACCCCTCGATCACGCGGTTCCGCGCCGAGCTGGAGTCCCGCGGCGGGCGCGGCCGCATCGTCGTACTGCCGGACTCC
>Ga0207664_10002560_pt1 | contig 12018 bp, 10 predicted proteins | sample LARL83metaG_FD_184349 | JGI IMG/M metagenome (GOLD analysis project Ga0207664, IMG submission 184349) | Corn, switchgrass and miscanthus rhizosphere microbial communities from Kellogg Biological Station, Michigan, USA - LAR L8-3 metaG... | ecosystem: Host-associated > Plants > Roots >...
CGATCCAGCAGGTGCCAGCGGCGGGCGGCCCTGGCGAAGCCTCCGGCCGCGTTCGGGCCCCGGAACCGCAGCGTCGGCTCACCCATGATGATCGGGTCGTTCCGGTGATAGATGGCAGTGATGCGCACTGGAGGCTGCGGGAACCCGGCCGCGTAGTAGCCGAGCCCCTCACCCCACGGTCCTTCGACCCGCTTTGGTTCCACGTCGGGCCGCAGGATCTCGCCCTCCAGAACCACCTCGGCGGCGGCCAGCATGGGCAGTCCGGTTCGCGGCCCGGCGATGACCTCGTACGGGGCACCGCGCAGGAAGCCGCCGTACTCGAACTCGCTTTGACCGAAGCCGAGGTTCTCCGCGCCCGCCAAGGTGAACGAGACGTCGTGGCCCAGGCTGACCAGGACGGGGCAGTTCTGCCCGCGTTCGAAGTACTTGTCCCGGATCACCTGGCCATGGTGGCCGGCCGCGAGGTGGTGGCCGAGGGTGTTCCGGTCGTAGACCATCCCCCGGTAGCACCCGACGTTCAGGTCACCGGTCTCCGGATCCCGCAGCACCGAGGCGCCCCCGGTGGCCAGGTACGGGGCCGCGTCCTGCTGGTGCCAGAGCGGGGCGGGAAATCGGGTCAGGTCGACGTCGTCGCCCTCCTGGACGTTCTCCATCACAGGGCCGCGATCCACCTGGACCGGGGGGACCGGCTCGTAGTGGTCAAGGCGGTCTTTCCACCACCTCACCAGTTCCTTCCTGCCGGCGCCGTCAGGGAAGCCATACAGCAGCCGCGTGCGCTGGTAGGAGGCGTAGCTGTGGACGGCGATGCGATAGCCGCGCGCCACGCCGGGGATGTCCTCGAACAGCACCATGGGCGGCTCGGGACTCCACGCGGTGATCTCGGTGATGGCCCCGACCTCGGTCTTCAGGTCGGCACCTGACACGGTTTTCAGCTCATCGATCTCGTCCACGGCCCGCAGGAACGCGCGGAGGTCAGCGAATGCCATGATCATTCCCCCTTCTGGTGCTGCGTCCACCCGACGAGCGTGACGCCGGAAGCCACGTCATCGAAGGTGGCCAGGACAGGGCCGTCCAGCACGAGCGCCGCTGGGTCGCCGTCGATCCGCCCGTACATCCGCGGCCCGTCGTCCAGTTCGACCAGGGCCACCGTGTACGGCACGTCGTCCGTGAAGGCCGGATCGAGCGCACGGTGGTAGGTGGCGATGCTCCACAGTGTGCCGGTGGGACGGACCTCGGTCCAGTCTCCGCCCTCGGTCTGGCATTCCGGGCAGAGCGGGCCCGGCGGCCAGCGCAGGTACCCGCAGTGGGCACACTTCTGCACCATTAGCTTCCGGTCTGCCGTGGCCGCCCAGAACGGCGCGGTCAGCGGATCCGCGATGCCGGGCAGCGGCTTCTCAGCGCTCACCGTGTACTCCTCACTGCTCATAGACTCACTGCCGGCGGGCCAGCCGGCCGGCGTGCCGGTCAAGCGCGGCCCGGAACTCCCGCGGCCGCTCCAGCGGCAGCATGTGCGGACCATCGATGACCTCGAACACCCCTCGGGGGACCGCCTCGGCCATCTGCTCCAGCGTCTCGGCCGACGACGCGCGGTCGGTCTTCCCGGCGATGAACGTGGCGGGCACCGGAATCGACGGCAGCTGGGCGGTCACGTCGTGCTCGGCCATGGCCTCCCAGTACTGGGCGAAGACCTCGGGATCGTCGTCCAGCAGGCGCTGCCTCGCGTACGCCACGCCCGGATGGCCCGGGGTGGCAAGCGCCTCCGGGGTAAACCAGCGCTCCAGCGTGGTGTCAAGCACCCCGGCCATGCCGCCCGCCCGGGTGGCCGCGGCCCGCTCGGCCATGGTGTGCGGGTGGCTGGCCGCGTTGGAGCAGGCCACCACCAGCGACGCCACCGCGTCCGGCTCCCGGACCGCGACCTGCTGGGCGACCATGCCGCCCAGGGATACACCGACCAGGGTCACCGGCTGCTTGATGTGGCCGAGCACGTAGTCGGCGAGCCCGGCCAGCGTGACCCGGTCCACCGCCTGCGCCGCCCCGAAGCCGGGAAAGTCAAGGGCGAGCTCACCGTCCCGGCGCACGTCCGCGTAGATCCGCTGGTCAAGGCCGATCGGGTGCAGGAAGATCAGCTCGGGCCCGCTGTCCGTATCCGACATCCCGCCTCCTACAGGAACCACTTGAGGGCCATCGACCGGCGGACGGCCGGGTCACGGGGGGCGGAGCTCATGGCCTTCGCGGCGGTCTTGCCGTCGCGCAGCGCCTTGCCCGACAACGACTCCAGCCCGGCGATGGTCTCGTCTGTGCGGTCGGCCAGCTCGCCGACGGGGATCACCGTCGACGCGAGGCCGAAGTGGTAGGCGTCCGCCACGGTGAACCTGGCCCCGGTGACCGTCCAGAACAGCGCCTGCTTGTACGGCACCAGGTCGAACAGCCAGGAGGCGACGATGGCAGGGTAGGAGCCGCCGCCGAGAATCTCCGGGAACTGGAACCAGGCCCGTTCGCTGGCCAGGCTGATGTCGGCCAGTGCGAACAGGCCGACAGCGAACCCCACGCAGCCGCCGTCGGCCGCGGCTACCGTCATCGGCTCCAGGGACTGCCAGCGCTGGACGAAGCCGCTGAGCGCCTTCCTGGTGTCCTCACCACCGGGACCCGGTGCTCGCCCCAGGCAGAAGTCCCGGCCCTGCTGGCGAAAGAGAATCCAGCGGCGGCCGGCCTCCTCAGCTTTGTCAAGCACCGAGGTCAGCCTGGCGAGTTCCTCGACGCCGAGGTAGTTGCCGGTGTCCCCGCTCAGCAGGGTGATGGTGACACCCTCATCCCGTTCCTCAACGTCGATCTTCGCTCGTTCGACAGCCATGCTCTCCTCCTCTGGGCCAGTTCTCTGTCAGGCCGGGCCGCGGGCCGCGGCCTCCTCGTCCACGCGGCGCCGCACAGGCGCCGCCGTCCGCTCAAGGTTCAGCCGTGGCCGCAGGTACTTGTTGATGGTCAGGTCCAGGATGACCAGCAGGATGGGGCCGGTGAACAGCGGCTGGGTGATGATCTCTCTGGCGATCAGCGGGTACCCGGCGATGACAGTGGGGCTGACAAACAGGCCGCCGATCGAGAGCATGAACGGGAGGCCGACCACCAGCATGTTCAGCTGATCCCACTGCACCCGGCTGACCGCGGCCACGCCGGCCATGAACAAGATGCCGAACAGCACGACCGCGGCCGCGCCGATCACATTGCTCGGGATGGCGGTGAACAGGGCGTCGAACTTGGTGATGAACCCGGCGATGATCAGCAGGCCGCCCGCGGCCGCCGTGACCCAGCGGCTTCCCACCCGGCTGGACCGGACGATGGCGAGGTTGTCGGGGTAGACAGAGAGGGTGAACGTGCCAAGCGCGGCGGACAGCACGCCGGCGAGCGACAGGCCGAACACGCCCCAAGCCATCCGGTGCCCCGTCAGCCTCACGTCCGCCCACTCGGCCAGTACGTTGTAGTAGCCGAGGCTGGTGATCACCGCGGGTGCCAGCAGCAGGAAGAACAGGATGACCAGCATCCAGTTGACGCTGAATCCGTACGAGAACGCGGTGGGGACGGTCACCCACTTGGTGTGGGTCACGCCCGCGAACGAGATGGGCGTGAAGATGGCGTAGACCAGGGCGCCGGCGATGATCCCGAACAGCATGGCCGCGGACCGGATAAAGCCGCGGGTCAGCACGATCAGGGCAGTGATGACCAAGATGGCGGCCAGGCCGCCGAACCAGTTGGCCGCGCCGAAGCCCGGCTGCTTCGGGTTGCCGATCCAGTTGACCACGGTGATGTTGGTCAGGCTGGCGATACCGATGATGACGATCCCGCCGTACAGGATCGGCGCGCGGAAGGCCCGGGCGATGTAGCCGATCGGCGAGTAGTGCGGGATCGGCAGCGCCAGCACCGTCCAGATCAGACCGGCGACGAACAGCGAGCCGAACGCGGCGCCGAGCCCGTAGCCCTTGGCGACGGCTAGGAGCCCGGCCAGGGTGGCGGCCCACGGCCCGATGACGATCGGCATTTTCAGGCCGATCGTGGACTGCAGGAGCGTACCGAACCCGGTCGCGATGAACGTGACCCCGTACAGTTCGGCGACCTGCTCGGGCTTCAGGCCGATGGTGGCGCCGAGCACGGCGGGGAACAGGAACATGCCCACGATGGCGAAGCAGTTCTGCAGCGTCATCAGGGTGCCCTGCACCCATGGAACCCGGCCGTCGAACGGGACGAGGAGCAGGCCGCGATCGGGTGGAATCTCGGTCTCGCCGTCTGTCCGCGCGGATTCCTCTAGTACTCGCTCCGTTTGTCTGCCGTTAACGTCGCCGGCCATGGTTGAACCACTCCACTCCTTGATCTGGTGGTGCTATGAACCAACTCGCTCTGTCTCGGATGATCCGGATTCTGATCGGTCCCGCCGCCGGTGAGCGGCCGCGGCGGGGTCCCGTTAGCTGCTCTTATCGCCTGGACCTCGGTCGTCGTCCGCGGCGGCGCGGGTCCGCGCCTCATCCACCAAGTCGCCGATGAACCCCGGCGACAGGGGGCAGTCCCTGATCTGGATCCCGAACGGCCGCAGCGCGTCCTCAACCGCGGCCGCGATCACGGCGGGCACCCCGAGCGTGCCGGCCTCGCCCGCGCCCTTGACTCCGAGCGGGTTCAGCGGGCTGAGCGTCTCCTGGTTGTACAGCTTGATCCAGGGCATCTCCCTGGCCGACGGGATCGGGTAGTCCAGGTAGCTGACGGTCAGCGGTGTGCCGTCGTCTTCGTAGAGCGCTTCCTCGTAGAGCGCGTTGCTGAGCCCGTGCGCGATGCCGCCCAGCACCTGGCCCTCTACCAGCAGCGGGTTAATGATCCTGCCGCAGTCGTGCCCGACCGCCCAGTCGACGATCTCCACCTCGCCGGTCTCCGGGTCGACCTCCACCACGCAGACCTGGACGCTGCTTGAGTACCCGGCACGTTCGGGGTTGAAATACGCACTGGCGGTCAGGCCCGGCACCATGTCCTTAGCCATCGACATCCCAGGGCGGCCAACGTTCGAAGCCTGGGCGACCTCCGCTAGGGACACGCCTTGCTGCATGCCGCGCACCCGGACCTGTCCCGCAGAGACCTCGAGGTCCTCAGGCGCCGCCTCGAGCAGGGAAGCGGCCGACTCCAGCAGCTTGGTCTTGACCTCGGTGGCCGCCGTAGCCAGGGCGGGGCCAGCGTTGGCCATCACCCGGCTGGCGAAGGTGCCGGTGCCGTAGGGAATCAGCGACGTGTCGCCGGTGACCACGTCGATCTGGTCGACGTCAAGGCCGAGGAACTCGGCGCAGATCTGCGCGTACGTGGTCTGGAAGCCCTGCCCCTGAGGGGGGGCGCCGAGCACCACCGTGGCCCGGCCGGTGGTCTCGAGCCGGACCGTGGCCCCCTCGAACGGCCCGAGGCCAACACCCTCCAGGCCCACGGATATGCCGATCCCGCGGTACGCGCCGGCCGCGCGCCGTTCGGCCTGCAGCTTCCGCTGAGCCGGGTAGTCGATCAGGTCCAGCCCTTTCTGCAGCAGTTCGGGAAAGTTGCCGCTGTCGTAGGTCAGCGGGCTGCCATCCCGGAAGGTCAGGCCCACCGGGTAGGGGAACTGGTCCGCCCGGATCAGGTTGCGGAACCGGACCTCGGCCGGGTCCAGTCCCAGGTAGTCGGCGATGCGGTCGATTGTCCGGTCCATCACGTAGACGCCCTGCGGCCGCCCGGCGCCCCGAACGGCGCTCTGCGGCACCTTGTTGGTGAAGACCGCGGTGAACTCGATGTGCAGGTTTGGGATGCGGTACGGCCCGGGCACCGTGCAGCCCGCGATGGTCGGCACGATCAGCGACGTCCCGTACGCGCCCATGTCGCTGACGAAGACGTCCTTTAGGCCGAGCAGCACGCCGTCGTCGTCGAAAGCCACGTCGACGACATGCTCCTGCGGGTGCTCCATGCAGGACGTCAGGAAGTGCTCATAGCGGTCCTCGATGAACTTGACCGGCCGTCCCAGCTGCTTGGACAGCCACGGCACCGCCATCTCCTCGGGGTAGCGCTGGCCCTTGGGGCCGAACCCGCCGCCCACGTCGGGCGGAGCGATGACCCGGAACCGCTCCTCGGGGATCCCGTAGCAGGTGGCCAGAAAGCGGCGCGCCCCGTGCGGGGTCTGCGTCGCGTCCCAGACGATATAGGTGTCCAGCGACGCGTCGTACCGGGCCGCGGTGGCCCGGCCCTCCATGGAGTGACCGCCGCCGCGGCGGATGTGATACGTCTCGTGCAGGACGTGCGGCGCGGACCGGAGCGCGGCCTCCACGTCTCCGGTGGTCTGGGTCACGTGCGCCGCCACGTTATCCGGGTTGCCCTCGTGGATGGCCTCGCCCAGATTCAGCGCTCTCTGCCAGGTGCCCGCTCCAGGCAACGGCTCGTACTCCACCTCGACCTGAGCGCAAGCGTCTTCGCCCAGGTACCGGCTCTCCGCGACCACGAAGGCGACTGGCTCGCCGACGTACCGGGTCTTGTCGGTGGGCAGGATCCGCTCCACCGCGGCACGCAGGCCCTTGTGCGGCAGGTGCACCGGCCAGCGGCCGTTGATCGGCTCGATATCGGCGGCCGTGTACACGCCGAGGACTCCGGGCATCCGTTTGGCTTCGTCGGTCCGGATGGCCAGGATACGGGCATGCGGGTGCGGGCTGCGCACCACCGCCAGGTGGGCCACCCCGGGCAGGTCGATGTCGTCCACGTACTGGCCGAGGCCGCGCAGCAGGCGCAGGTCTTCCCGCCGGACCAGCGGTTCGCCGATCACCGGGCGCTCCCGGCGTGCTCGCTCACGTCGAGGGCCGCCTCGACCATCTGCTGGTAGCCGGTGCAGCGGCAGATGTGCCCCTGGATGAACTCCCTGATCTGATCCTCCGAGGGATGCTGCGTGGTCCGGAACAGGGCGGTCAGCGACATCAGGATCCCGGGAGTGCAGAATCCGCACTGCAGGCCGTGGTGCTTCTGAAAGGCGCCCTGCAACTCGTTGAGTGACCCGTCCGGCTCGGCCAGCGACTCCACTGTCTCCACCCGATGGCCAGCCGCCTGCGCGGCGAGCGTAAGGCAGGACCGGACCGGCTCACCGTCGAGCAGCACCGTGCAGGCGCCGCAGACGCCGTGCTCGCAGCCGAGGTGGGTGCCCTTGGCGGAGAACTTCTCCCGCAGTACGTCCGCCAGCAGGGTGCGGGGCTCGATCTCCACCTGCTGGCGGGTCCCGTTGACCTCTAGGGTTACTTCGACGACCGGGTTCACGACATCCTCCGTAGTGCTGACTGCGAGGCCTTCTCGACGGCACGCCGGGCCAGGACCGCCGCGGTGCGGCGCTTGTACCCGGCGGAGACCTTCGGCTGCGGGGCCGGATCCAGGGTGCGGGCCACCGCGGCCTCCACTTCGCCGAGCACCGCGGCGACGGCCTCCTGGCCGCGCAGCACGTCCTCGGCCTCGGGGACGCGCTTCGGCGTCCCGGCCACTGATGAGCACACGATGCGGGCGTCCTCGACCTTGCCGTCCTCGCCGAGGCGGACGACCGCGGCCGCCCCCGCCATCGCGAAGTCGCCGAAACGGGCCGCGACCTCGCCGAACGCGGACCCCTGGCGCGGACCCGCCACGGGGAAGTCCACCGCTACCACCAGCTCGTCCTCATCCAGGTCGGTCGTCAGGTGGTAGGTGAAGAAGTCGGCGGCGCTCACCCGGCGTTCACCGCGCACGCTGCGGACCACGAGGGTCGCGTCCAGGGCGACAGCCACCGCGGGCAGTTCGGCTGACGGGTCAGCGTGCGCCAGGCTGCCGCCGAGCGTGCCGCGAGTCCGGATCTGCGGATGACCGATGTACACCGCCGCCTCCGGCAGCAGCGGGCAGCAGTCGGCGATGTCGGCGCGCCGGCCAAGGTCCTGATGCCTGGTTGTGGCGCCGAGGCGCAGCGTGCCGTTCATGCGCGCCGATTCCCGCAGCTCAGGGATGCGATTGATGTCGATCAGGTGTCCAGGCGCGGTCAGTCGCAGGTTCAGCAGCGGCATCAGGCTCTGGCCGCCCGCCAGAACCTTTGCGTCCGCGCCGAGTTCGCCGAGCAAACCGAGAGCTTCCTCGGTGGTCTCCGGCGAGTGGTACTCGAATACCGAAGGCTTCAAGGGCAGCCGTCACCCCCTAGGGCGATGTAGTCCGGTGAATGACAAAGACCAAACCTAGGTGTTTCGTTGAACGAAACATGTGTTGCCTACATTTAATAAGTGAGTATTACCCTGGTAACTTCGGATGTCAACAGCCTGATGATGCAGGCCAGCGGCGCGGGGCTACGCCACCGGCAGCGCTGGTTGTCGACGCGAACGCGGCTGGGCACCCGGTTCCGGCGTGCTCAGCCCCGCGATCACCGCGGCCAGTTCTCGCAGCGCGGCCACGGAATGCCCGGCGACGAAGTCGTCCACTTCCGGCAGCGCGGCCGCCATGCCGCGAGCCAGCGGCGCGAATCCTGGCGAGGCCTTGAGCGGGTTCACCCACACCAGCCGGTGAGCGAGCCGGTGCAGCCGGGCCATCTCAGCACCCAGGGTGGCAGGGTCGCCCCGATCCCAGCCGTCAGAGAACACCACGGTCACCGACCCCCGCGCCATGCCGCGGGCGCCCCAGCGGTCATTGAATTCGCGGAGGCAGTCGCCCAGCCGGGTGCCGCCGGACCAGTCCCTGACCGAGCTGGCCGCGGCGGCAAGGGCCGAGTCCGGGTCGCGCTGGGATAGCTCCCGGGTCAGCCGGGTCAGCCGGGTGCCCAGCGTGAACACTTCCACTTGCAGGCCGTTGCGGGCGCGCATCGCGGCGTGCGCCAGACGCATCAGCGCCCTGGCGTAGCTCTCCATCGAGCCGGACACGTCGACCAGCAGGACCAGACGACGGGGCCGGGTAGTCCTGGTGCGCCAGGCCAGCTGGAGCGGCTCGCCGCCGGAGCGCAGCGCGCGCCGTACGGTGCGGCGCAGGTCCGGGTGGTCGCCCCGCCGCGGGGCCGGGCGCCGCCGGCGGGCCCGGCGCAGCTGAGTAGTTAGCCGGAGCTGGGCGATGAGCTGCTCGGCTTCCGCCCACTCCTCCGGGCTGAGCTGGGCGAAGTCGCGGTGCAGCAGCACCTCGGTCCGGCTGTACCGGACCTCGAGCACCTGGTCCGCGTCGCCCTCGCCGTCGTCCGGGTCCCCGTCGTCCGTAGCGTCGTCGTCCACAGCCACGGCAATAGGCTGGGCCACCGCGGACCAGGCCGGGCTGAGCTGGCTTAGCCAGAACGCGTCGAAGATCCGGTCGTAGACCGGGCGGTCCTCTGGCCGACTCAGCAATGTGGCGTGCCCGGCCCAGTAGACGGTGCTGCGCCGGTCCAGGCCGACGTGGCTCAGCGCCTCGACGAAGGTCAGTACCTTGCCGGGCGGGACGGTCACGCCCGCCGCCCGCAATGCCCGGCCGAAGCCCACCGCGATCCGCTCGGCTTGGCCCGCCGGCACCTGGCTCAGGTTCGGCGACGTCCGGGCGGGCAGGTCAGGCACTGCGTTGTGCCGCCAGCCGGGCCAGCTCGGCCAGCCCGTGCTCGCGCGCCCTGGCCTGATCCTCCTGGTACTTCAGCACGGTGCCCAGAGTCCTGTCCAGGCTGCGCTCGTCCAGCTCAGTGCAGCCAAGTGCAGCTAGGGCGGCCGTCCAGTCGATCGTCTCGGCTACGCCAGGCGGCTTGTACAGGTGCAGGCTGCGCAGCGTCTGCACGGCAGCGGTGACCTGCGCTGCCAGTGCGGGCAGCGCGTCGGGCGCCCGCATCCGCACGATGGCGACCTCGCGCTCGAAGTCGGGGTGCTCGACCCAGTGGTAAAGGCAGCGCCGCTTGAGCGCGTCGTGCAGGTCCCTGGTGCGGTTGGACGTGATGATCACACGCGGCGGCACGGCCGCGGTGAACGTGCCGAGCTCCGGCACGGTGATCGCATAGTCGGACAGGAACTCGAGCAGGAACGCCTCGAACTCGTCGTCGGCCCGGTCCAGCTCGTCGATCAGCAGCACCGGCGGCGGCCCGTCCCCGTGATCGATGGCGGACAGCAGCACCCGGCGCACGAGGAAGCGCTCGGAGTACAGGTCGTCCTCGGCTGCCGCGCCCCGCCCGGCGGCTTCGGCCGCCCGCAGGTGCAGCAGCTGACGGGCGTAGTCCCACTCGTACACCGCCTGGGAGGCGTCGATGCCCTCATAGCACTGCAGCCGGAGCAGCGTCCCTCCCGTCCAGCGGGCCAGCACCCGGGCCAGCTCCGTCTTGCCGACCCCGGCGTCACCTTCGAGCAGCAGCGGTCGGCGGAGCCGCAGGGCCAGGAACACCGCGGTGGCCAGGCCCTCGTCGGCCAGGTAGCCGTGCCGGGTGAGCGCGTCCGTAATGCCCGCGACCGTCAGATCCTCATCCACTGAAACCCTCATCCGCTGAATACCCCTCAGTTGCCGCTGGTGTGCGCGGCCGCCCGGTAGCCGACGGCCTTCAGTTCGGCAGTGACCTGCGCGGCCGCCGTCATGAGCATGGCGGCCAGCGAGTCGGCGAACTCGCCGGCCTGGAATCGCTGCAGGGGCAGGGTGATGCACATGTCGCCGCAGACCATGCCGCTGCTGTCGAACACCGGCGCGGCGAAGCCGACGGCGCCCTGCACGCGCTGGTTCATGGACAGGGCGTAACCCCGGAGCCGGACCTGCTCAAGTTCCTTCTCCAACTCGGTGACGGACACGATCGTGGCCGGTGTCGCCGGTTCCAGGCCGGCGGCGTAGATCCGCTGTCGCTCCTCTTCCGGCAGGTAGGCGAGGATGGCCAGGCCAGTCGCGCCCGCGTGCAGTGGCAGCCACTGGTGCAGGTCAACCACGTAGCGCAGTGGATGGAGGGCCTCTACCCGGTCGATGAACATCATCTGCCCGCGGCCGCTGTCATAGGTCCCGAACAGCGTGGTCTCGTTGCACTCCTTGGTCAGCCGCTGCAGGTGGGTGCGGGCGATCCGGCCCAGGGACAGCTCGCTGGCGATCACCGCGCAGATCCGGTACAGCTCCAGGCCGAGCACGTACTCGCCGCTGTCGCCACGGGCGACCAGATGGCGGTCCTGGAAGGTGGCCAGGATGCGGTGGATGGTGCTGGGTGTGGTGTCCAGGTCGCGGGCGATCTGCCGCACGCCCAGCGGCTGGGACTGGTGATCAGCCATCCAGGCCAGCACGTCGAGGGCACGGCCGACCGGTTCTCTAGAGGTGGTCACGCCAACCATCCCTTCGCCGCGCTTTGACCGGCAACCCGGGAGCGGGCATGCTTCTGTGGAACGGCCGTTCCAGATCCGATAGTCAGATGAAAGAATAACGCATGGCAGCCCACCAGCCCGCACGTCTAATCGTCGCCATGTCTGGGTCCAGCGCCCCGCATCTGGGCGTCGCATTCCTGGCCGCGTTGCGGCGCCACGGCGACGTGGAATCCCATCTCGTCCTGTCGGCCGGCGCGCGGCGCAGCATCGAACTTGAGATGCGGGTGGATCCGGCTGAGGTAGAGCGGCAAGCCGACGTGGTCTACGACGCGTCGGACGTCGGCGCGCCGCTCGCGGCCGGCTCGTTCCCGGCCATGGGAATGGTCATCATCCCCTGCTCGATGCGCACGCTGGCCGCGGTGGCTAGCGGAGACTCCGACAACCTGGTCTCCCGCGCGGCCAGCGTCACGCTGGCCGAACGTCGGCGCCTGGTCCTGGTGACCAGGGAGACACCGCTCAGCTACATTCACGTGCGGAACATGGCGGCCGCGACAGAGGCAGGCGCCACTGTGCTGCCGCCCATCCCGGAATTCCCGGCGGATTCCCCGTGCATCACCAAACTGCTGTCCGGCTTGTCCGGAAAAGTGCTGGACCAGTTTTCGCTATCGCCGGTCTTCTTATCTCACGACCCGTCGTGGACGGAAAGAATCGACGCGGCCCCCTTGAAGAAATCGTGGGTCTGGGCGTGCAGGGCCACCTCGGCCCCGCTGATCTGTCGGTCACC
>Ga0207664_10002561_pt1 | contig 12017 bp, 13 predicted proteins | sample LARL83metaG_FD_184349 | JGI IMG/M metagenome (GOLD analysis project Ga0207664, IMG submission 184349) | Corn, switchgrass and miscanthus rhizosphere microbial communities from Kellogg Biological Station, Michigan, USA - LAR L8-3 metaG... | ecosystem: Host-associated > Plants > Roots >...
GCTCTGACCACTTTCTCGACGGTGCAGCTGGAGCTCTACCGGATGGCGCAGGCGCATGAGTGGGCGTTGGCCGTGGGCTACGCCGCGGCGACGATCCTGGCCAGCTTCGCCGCGGTCACCCTCGGGACGGCGCTGGTGCGGCGCGTGCGGACGGTCCTGTGACAGTCGGGACGTGGTTGCTGGTGGCGCTCCTGGGCGGCGCCGGCGCGATTGCCCGGTTCGTCGTGGACGGAGTGGTGGGCGAACGCCTCTCTGGGCCATTTCCGTGGGGAACGTTTGCCATCAACATCTCGGGCGCGGCCCTGCTCGGCGGGCTGGCCGGGGCGGCCGTGTCGGGCAACGCCGGCATCCTGGCCGGGACCGCCACGCTGGGGTCCTACACCACCCTGTCCACCTGGATGCTGGAGAGCCATCGGCTGGGTCAGGACGATCAGCTCGGCGTGGGAATGGTCAATCTCCTCGGCTCGCTGGTCATCGGCTTTGGCGCCGTTGCGCTCGGGCACGCCGTGGGAGTAGCGCTGTGAACGAGGACTGCCTGAAGCTCACGGCGTACTTCGCCGAGCGCGACCGCTCCGGCGGGGCGTTCCTGGGCGACGCCCTCCTGTCGATCTGCGAGCGCCACGGCCTGGCCACCAGCGTCCTGCTCCGCGGGGCCGAGGGCTTTGGCCGCCACCAGGTCCTCCAGACCGACCGCTTCCTCAGCCTGTCCGAGGACCTGCCGATGGTCCTCGCCGCCGTGGACGCGCGATCGCGGATCGAAGCGGCGCTGCCGGAGATCGGTGCCGCCGCCGGGCACGGGCTGATCACGCTCGAGCGCGCCCGGCTGCTCAGCGGCCGCGTGGGCCCGGTCACCCTCCCGGAGGACCTGCACGAGGCCAGCAAGCTCACCGTCTACTGCGGGCGCCACGAGCGCGTGGGCCGCCGCCCCGCGTTCATCGCCATCGTTGACCTGTTGCGCCGCCGGGGGCTGCTCAGCGCCACCGTCCTTCTGGGCGTCGACGGGACAGCCCACGGCGTCCGCGAGCGGGCGCGCTTCTTCGCCGCCAACGCCCAGGTGCCACTGATGATCATCGCCGTCGGCCCCGGGAACGAGCTGAGCCCGGTCCTCCCCGAGGTGGCCGGCCTCCTGGACCGGCCGCTGCTCACGCTGGAGCGCGTGCGCATCTGCAAGGTCGACGGGGAGCGCCTGGCCGACCCCCACGTGTCCCGGGGCACCGACGACGAGGGCCTGAAGACCTGGGTCAAGCTGATGGTCCACGCCGACCACGACACCTTGCACGCCGGCCGGCCGCTGTTCTTCGAGATCGTGCGGCGCCTGCGCGCGGCGCGGGCCGGCGGCGCGACGGTGCTGCCCGGGATCTGGGGCTATCACGGGGACCGGCCGCCGCAGGGCGATCGCCTGCTCTCGCTGCGCCGCCACGTCCCCGCGACGACGATCGTCGTCGACGAGCCAGAGCGGATCGGCGCCTGGTTTGAGATCATCGACGAGCTCACCGATCAGGGCGGCGTGGTCACCTCGGAGCTGGTCCCGGCGTTTCACGCGCGCGGGGAGTGGGGCGAGGCGGGCGGATTAGCCCTGGCGGAACGCTCGCCGGTAGGCGGTGGGGGTGGTGGCCAGCCGCCGCCCGAAGTGGGTGCGTAGCGTCGTCGCGCTCCCGAAGCCGGTTCGCGCGGCCACGTGCTCGACCGGAAGATCGGTCGTCTCCAGCAGCCCCTGGGCGACGCGAGTGCGCTGATCGAGCACCCACTGGGCGGGCGTGGTCCCCGTCTCCTGGCGAAAGCGCCGCGCGAAGCTGCGCGGCGACATGCAGGCCCGGCGGGCCAGCGTCGTGACGTCCAGCGGCTGGTTGAGGCGATCCAGCGCCCATGCGCGTGTGGCCTCGAGCGACGCGCCCTCGTCGGCCTCGTCGGCGATCGGCCGCGCCACGAACTGGGCCTGACCGCCGTCACGATGCGGGGCGACCACGGTGCGCCGGGCGATCCGGGCGGCCTCGGCTGCGCCATGGTCGCGGCGGATGACGTGCAGGCACAGATCCAGGCCGGCGGCGACGCCCGCGCTGGTGAGCACCTTCCCCTCGTCGACGTAGAGGACCGACGGGTCGACTGACACCTTGGGATAGCGGCGCGCCAGGCGCTCGGTCGAGTCCCAGTGGGTGGTGGCGCGCCGGCCGTCCAGCACGCCCGCCTCGGCGAGCACGAACGCCCCGGTGCAGATCGACATCACCCGCGCGCCGGTGCCATGGGCCTGTGCCACCGCGTCGGCGGCGATGGCGAACGTCTCAGGCTCGACGTCGGCGTCCATGCCGGGAACGATGATCGTGTCGGCGTCCCACAGCGCCTCGATCCCGGCCGGCGCCACCACGTCGATTCCGGTTGAGCTGCGGACGGGCCCGGGACGCACGCCGGCCAGCGAGAAGGTGTAGTGCGGCGCGCCGCAGTGGCCGAAGAGATGCGTCGGCGCCGCGAGATCCAGCAGGATCACTCCGTCGAGGGCCAACGCAACCACCCGGTGCGCGCGATTTGGCATGAATCTTACGATACATGGCGTTTCTGCCACTTGCCAGTGCCGCCTGCCGGCCTCACGATGGCGGCATGACCGAGCACAGCACTTCCCCACGCCACTCCCTCCCTGCCACCGAGGTGGTCGTCTTCGACGGTTTTGACGACCTGGATGCCATCGGGCCCCTCGAGACCCTGACCGAGGCCGGGTTCCCCACACGCGTCGTGCGCCCGGCCGGGCACCCCACGGCTGTCCACTCCGCCCACGGACTCGTCATGGAGGTGCCGGCCGAGCTGGGCACCGCCTCCGACGCCTCCGACGCGGCCCCGGTACTGATCATCGTCCCCGGTGGGGGCTGGCTCGACGCCGGTCCCGGCGTGCGCGACCAGTGCGAGGGCCCGCTCCCGGGGGCGCTCGCTGCGCTGCACGAAGCGGGCGCCGTGCTGGCCTCGGTGTGCACCGGGGCGATGCTGTTGGCGCGCGCCGGCGTGCTCACCGGACGCCCGGCGGTCACCAACCGCAAGGCACTCGACGACCTGACGGCGGCCGGGGCGCAGGTGCGCGGCGACGCCCGCGTGGTCGACGACGGCAGCGTCGTCACCGGCGGCGGGCCGGCGGCCGGGCTCGACGTGGCCATCCGGCTCGTCGCGCGGTTCGCGGGCGAGGAGGCGGGCCGCCAGGCCGCGGCGCGGCTGGAGCACGAGCCGGTCGGACCGGTGCTGGTGGGGGTGGGCACCGCGTAGCGCGACACCTCCGCACGCATTTGTGTGGGCGTAGTGTCCCCTCCGGGCCGCCGCGTTCGTCTCAGTCACGACATAGGCCCACTTCCCACGGAGGTCCACATGAAGTACGCACTGCTCATCTACACCACGCCCGGCATGGTCGATCACTTCAGCAACGGCGAGCTCGAGGCGATGAGTGCCGAGTACTTTGCCCTGCGCGACGAGCCGGGCTGCCTCGACGGCGGGCAGCTGGAGGATGTGGCCAACGCGACCACGGTACGCGTGAACGATGGCACGACGCTCACCACCGACGGCCCCTTCGCGGAGACCAAGGAGGTGTTCGCCGGCTACTACATCTTCGAGCTGGACAACCTCGACGCGGCGATCGAGCTGGCGGGGCGTATCCCGGCGGCCCGCCTCGGCGGCTCGGTCGAGGTTCGGCCACTGGTGTACGGCTAAGCCCCGAGTCGTGCTGGACAGCGTCTTTCGGCGCCATTGGGGCCGCGTGGTTGCGTCCCTGGTCGGCTACCTCGGCGACTTCGAGCTCGCCGAGGACGCCGCCCAGGAGGCGTTTGCCATCGCGGCCGAGCGCTGGCCCCGCCAGGGCGAGCCGGACAACCCGGTGGCCTGGCTGATCACCACGGCCCGCAACCGTGCGATCGACCGGGTTCGCCGCGAGCGCACCCTGGCGGCCAAGACGCGTCTGCTCGAACGCGAAGAAGCCGTGGAGGACGATGTGAACGAGCTTGGATCCGATCAGATCGGCGACGAGCGGCTCGAGCTGCTCTTCACCTGCTGTCACCCGGCTCTCGCGACCGAGGCCCAGGTGGCGCTGACCCTGCGCACCCTCGGCGGGCTCACCAACGACGAGATCGCCCGCGCGTTCCTGGTCACGCCCGAGACGATGAAGCGCCGCCTCTCTCGTGCGCGCACGAAGATCAAGCTCGCCGGGATCCCCTTCACCGTCCCGCCGGACCGCCTGCTGCCCGAGCGGCTCGGCGCCGTCCTGGCGATCATCTATCTCATCTTCAACGAGGGCTACGGCGGCCGCATCGACCTCGCCGCAGAGGCCATCGTCCTGGGCACCGTGCTGGCTGAGCTCATGCCCGACGAGGCCGAGGTCCACGCCCTGCTCGCGCTGATGCGCCTGCACCACGCGCGCCAACGCGCCCGCTTCGTCGACGGCGAGCTCATCCGCCTCGCCGACCAGGACCGCACCCTGTGGGACGCCGATCAGATCGCCTCCGGCCGTGCCCACCTCGATCGTGCCCTGGCGCTCCACGGCCGCGGCCCGTACGTGCTCCAGGCCGCGATCGCCTCGCTGCAGCTTGACGACCCCATCGATTGGCTCGAGATCTCCGCGCTGTATGAGCAGCTCTCTCGCGTCACCGGCTCGCCGGTCATCGAGCTCAACCGCGCGGTCGCGGTCGCCGAGGCCGGCTCGCCCGACGAGGCCCTGGCGATCGTGGACGGCCTCAGCCTCGACGGCTACCGCTACCTGCACTCCACCCGGGCCGAGCTGCTGCGCCGCCTGGGCCGGCCGGAGGAGGCCGCGGTCGCCTACCGCCGCGCCCTGGAGCTGACCGAGGCCGACGCCGAGGTCCGGTTCCTGAACGAGCGCCTCGCCAGCCTCTGACTCCGCCCGCGCCTCTCAGTCCGGCAACAGCGGGACCCATATGTCCACCTCCTGTCCCACGAGGGTTCCTCGGGAGATCACGCCTGACCCGAAGCGATCACGCAGCTCGTCGATCGTGCGGTCCAACCCCGCGGTGCGATCGAAGGGCAGCGCCAGCTGGATGGCCTTGGCGTCGCACAGGTTGGTGAGGGCGATCCCGATGAGGGTCAGCCCCCGCTGCGCGATCACCGCACCCGACGCCGCCAGCAGCCCGCGGGCGATGCGCAGCAACGTGGTGGTCCGCGTCGTCGCCTCGGCCATCGTGTGTGAGCGCGTCGCGCGTGAGAAGTCGTCGAAGCGCAGCCGCAACACCACCGTCCGGCATGCCCGCCCTGCCGTGCGCATCCGCCGCGCGACGCGGTCCACCAGGGTCATCAGCGACGCATCCAGCTCCGCGGCCGTCCGCCGCCGGCGCCCGAGCGCCCGTTGGGCCCCGATCGATCGTCGCCGACGCCGCGCGGTCACCCGCCGCGGATCCCGGTTATGCGACAGCGCGTAGAGCTGCCGCCCCGCTGCCCGCCCCAGCATGGAGACCAGGGTCTCCTCGCCCAGGCGCGCCACCTGCCCCACCGAGCTCAGCCCGTGGGCATGCAGCTTGGCCGCCGTCACCCGGCCCACGCCCCACAGCCGCTCGACCGGCAACGGATGCAGGAAGCCCAGCTCGCCGCCGGCGGGAATCACGAGCAGACCATCGGGCTTGGCGACTCCGCTCGCCACCTTGGCCAGGAACTTCGTGCACGCCAGGCCGACCGTGATGGCCAGCCCCACCTCCTCGCGGATCTCCTGGCGTAATCGCACCGCGATCTCCGTCGGCGTGCCCGAGATGTGGCGCATCCCGCGCACGTCGAGGAACGCCTCATCGATCGAGAGGGCCTCCACGAGAGGCGAGGTGCGCTCGAACACTGCGAACACGTCCTTGCTCGCCTCCGTGTATGCCGAGAACCGCGGGGGCACGACCACCGCGCGCGGGCACAGCGCCCGCGCCTGAGAACCGCCCATGGCCGTTCGCACCCCGCACGCCTTGGCCTCATAGCTGGCGGCGAGGACCACTCCGCCGCCCACGATGACCGGCCGTCCGCGCAGCGACGGGTCATCGCGCTGCTCCACCGAGGCATAGAAGGCGTCGAGGTCCGCATGCAGTATCGTGGGCTCTTCCGGCACGAACATATGTTCGCATCGGCTGCGGACGTCACACTGTGAGGGGCACTGCGAGGAATCGAGAGAAGGAGAGGGAGATGGCAGCGACAGACGGGATGGTCAAGGGCGTCGATTTCGTCGCCTTCCAGACCGCGGACTTCGACCGCGCGATGACCTTCTACGGAGAGACGCTGGGGCTGCCGCGCGCGGTCTGCATGCCCGAGCGCGGCTTCGCCGAGTTCGAGACCGGCAACCTCACGCTCAGCATCATCGACTCCGAGAAGATGGGGATGGAGCACCACCCGTCGCTCGGCCCGGTGGCGCTGCACGTGGATGACGTCGCGCAGGCGCGCTCGCGCCTCGAGGGCGCCGGGGTTGAGTTCCGCGGGGACGTCATGGACACCGGCGTGTGCCATATGGCGTTCTTTCACGACCCGGACGGCAACGCCCTCATGCTCCATCACCGCTACGCACCGCGCCACACCGACCTGTGAGGGGGGAGAGGGGTCGCGGCTCCGCGCCGGGGTGACGTGAGGGGCGGGCGTCGCGGCCCCGGCGGTCAGGTGACGAGCGACGGGTGGCGCCTCAGGGCGCGCCGACGCGCGTGAGCATCTCCGCTCCCCACCGCGCGCCCAGCGCGCACGCCTCCGCGACGGCGGTGCCGGCGGCCAGCCCGTAGGTGAACCCGGCGGCGAAGGCATCACCGCAGCCGTAGGCGTCGCACACGGGACCCGGTGGCGGCACCGCCGTCCAGCGCCCCTCGGACGCTCCCCACCAGCGCCCGCCTCGGGCGCCCTCGGTGGCCACCATCAGGTGGGTGTCGGACCGCAGCCGCTCGGCCCACTGCACCTCGATGTCATCGGTGGCGCTGTAGACGAGGGCATCGAGTTGGACGCCGGGAGCGTCGACGCGCTCGCGCAGCCGCGGTGTGGCCACCAGCACGCGCGCGGCGCGGGCCCGGCGCAGCGCGCCCTGGTCACCCGCGGTGATGTAGGCCGCGTCGACGCCGGCAAGGCGGTCCCAGTCGAGATCGTCCTGCCCCTCGGGCTGCAGGCGCTCGCCGATGGGCAGGATCGTGCGCTCTCCCCTGCCGTCCAGGAGGGTCAGCACCTCGCGCGTGGGGCCCGGGCGGCGTGCGGAGTGCACGGTCATACCGCGCTCCCTGAGCTCGCCGACGGCGGCGTCCCCGATCGCGTCGGTGCCGACCGCGCCGTAGAAGTCCACCTCGGCGCCAAGCTCGGTGAGCACTGCCGCCGCCACCACCGCGCCGCCACCGGCGTGGGTCGATTCGCGCTGCGCGCGCTGGATCTCCCCGGGAACGGGGAAGCGCTCCACGCGCAGGAACTGGACCCACTCGACGTGGCCGACGACGGCAACGCTGGTCATCCGTCGCGGACCGTCGTCACGCGGCCCGCCGCGCCGCCGGCGTCTGGCGAATCCCGGCGGGCAGGACCGGCAGCACCCCGCGGCGGACGTACGCCGCGCCCGCGCCCACCAGTGCCCTGCGCACCGCCTGGGGCGGCAGCGGGAAGAAGCCGTACTGCGTGCGGATCTCGTCGGGCAGCAGCGCGATGGTGATGAAGTTGACCGTCTCTACCAGTGGCCGCGCGAGGGGCCGGACGGGCGGCTCGAGCACGATCTCACGCGCGCGGCGGCGCGCCCAGTCACCGACGAATAGCGTGCCGCCCGACAGCATGTCGCGGCCGTAGTCCTCCAGGTCGGACACCGTCGCGGGCATCTGCGCGCGCCGCAGCCCGAACAGCCGGCCGACCACCTTGTAGTCCTCCCACAGCCTCGCATGATCGGCCGCGTCCAGTCCTCCGACGTAGGCGCGATAGACCACCACCGCCGAGTCGACCAGGCTGTAGAGGATCCACATCAGCAGCTCGGGGTCATCGGCGCGATACGGCGTCCCCGCCCGATAGGGGCCGACCGCCTCGGGCAGACGGCCGCTCACGGCGCGGTGCAGCGTCCGGACCCGTCGCGTCGCCCGGTCGGCGTCGGCGCGGGAGCCGAAGGTGATCAGGCTCATGATCTTCGCGGTCCGCGCCAGCCGGATATAGGGGTCCTCCAGCGCGTCGGAGTGGGCCAGCAGTCCGGCGACGGCCAGCGGGTGCGCCGCCTGCATCAACAGGGCCCGCGGGCCGGACAGGCCCAACGCCCGCTCGCGCAGCACCCGACGGATCACCGAATCGTCGTCGAAGTAGCCAGGAGCCGCAGCCATGCCTTCAGCTCACGTTAGCTCGACGGCCTCGACGGCACGCTGCATTCGCTCCGGGCCGTCGCCCGTCGGCGCGGAGGTCCAGTCCTCGGTGTCGTAGTGGTGGAGGGCGGGGAAGGCGAGCGCGATCACCACCACGCCCAGCATGCACAGCAGGCCACCGGAGACCACCGAGAAACGGACACCGGCGGCGCCCGCCACGCTCCCGGACTCGATGTCCCCCAGGCGGGGCCCGCCGGTCACCACCAGCGAGAACGCCGCCGACATCCGCCCGCGCATGTGGTCGGGCGTCACGGTCTGGTTGATCGTGGAGCGACAGACGGCGGAGATCGAGTCGGCCGCGCCGGCGATGGCCAGCAGGGCCACGGCGGGCCACAGAGAGCGCATCAGGCCCGCCAGCGAGACCGCGGCACCCCAGACGGTCACCGCCCAGATGACCACCAGCCCCAGACGCCGGGCATGATTGATCCAGCCGGTCAACAGTGCGGCCACGGTCGCCCCGGCCGGGACCGCCGCGTACAGCGCGCCCGTTCCCGCCGCGCCGGCGTGAAACACGCTGACTGCCAGCACCGCGAACAGGGCGCGCGGCATCCCGAACGTCATCGCCACCAGGTCGATGGCGAACGAGCCGACCAGCGCGCGGTTGCGCCGCACGTACCGTAGGCCCTCCCCGATCGACGCCATCACCCGGGCGTGCTGGCCCACGACGATCGGGGGCTGGGCGGCGATGTAGAGCACGGTGAACACGATGGCCAGGCAGCTCACCGCGTCCACCACGTAGGCCGCCTGAACCCCGACGGCGGCGATGAGCAGCCCGCCCAGCGCCGGCCCCATCACCATCGACAGCGCCGAGAGCCCGTAGCTGACGGCCAGGACCCGGGGCAGCCGCGGGCGGTCGATGAGGCTGGGCACCAGCGCGGAGATGGCGACGTTCTGGAGGGCGTTGAAGCCCGCCAGCAGGCCGCCCAGCGCGTACAGCGCCGCTACCGGCGGGGCTCCCAAGGCCGGTAGGAGCGCGAGCCCGCCCGAGGTCGCCACCAGCCCGATCTGCGTCCACAGCAGCAGACGGCGGCGATCCATGCGATCGGCGATGGCTCCGCCCAGCAGCGACAGCGACACCAGGGGAACGATCTCGACGGCGCCCAGCAGCCCGACCACGAGCGCCGAGTGTGTGAGCACGTAGAGCTGGAACGGCAGCGCGACGAGCGTCGCCTGTGCGCCCAGGTTCGACACGAAGCTGCCGAGGACGACCAGCCGCAGATCACGGCTGTCGCGAAACGGCGAGAGGTCCGGGCGCAGACGGGGGAGACGCAACCGGAATGAGGCTATCCAGCGCGTCCCCCCGGTCTACGCGCCGCCCTGACCCGGTCCGGGCGCACCCGCCGGGCGCAGGTCAGACGCGCAGGCGCGGGCCGCCGCCTGGAACTTCTTGTCGCGCGCGACCGCGGCCGGGAAGATCGAGCCCTTGCCCGAGAAGTTCGGGGTGGGCAGGTTGTAGCCGTGCTGCTTGACGCAGGCGACGAACTTGGTGACCGCGGCCTTGGTGGGCGTGAACCGCCGCTGCGTGAAGCGACCGCCGCCGCATGCCTGCAGCGCGGCGCGGAAGTTCGGGTTGGCAGAGCGCGACGCGCCCGGTCCGCCCCCGGTGCCCCCGCCGCCGCCGAAGAACCCGCCGCCGCCGAACCCGCCGCCATAACCACCACCCGGAGGCCGTCTGCGCGCGCCGGCGGGTCGGTTGGGCAGGGTGACGCCATGGGCCTTCAGGCAGGCGACGAACTTGGAGCGGGCGGCCGAGTTGGCTCCGCCCGCCGCCCTGGCGGCGCTGCCCGAACTGGCCGAGCTGGAGGACGTGTTGGAGCTCGAGCCGCAGGCGGCGAGCACGATCGCGGTGGCCACGACGGTCCCCGCCAGCATCGCGAGCCGGACTGTGCGCAAGTGATTCATGGTGGTGCTGCTTCCTTTCGTAATGCTCATCCGCCGGACGAGAACAGCGAGCCGAGGGCGGAATTCCCGTTGCCGCCAGAGCCAGAGCCAGAGCCAGAGCCAGAGCCGGAGCCGGAGCCGCCGGATCCCGATCCCGACCCGCCCCGGTTGCCCGAGTCCGTGATCGTGGCCGCGTTCGTGGTCTGACCGGAACCGGTCGCCCCGGTGACGACGACGGTGTCGCCGGGCCGGATGGCGTGGCGCGAGACCGATTGGTTCTTGGAGATCTTGGTCGAGGAGGTGATCTTGACCTTGACCGTGTTGCCCGAGGTGTCGGTGACGAGGATGGTCTTCCCCTTCACGCCGGCCACCGTCCCGAACGAGGCGTTGGCGCCGCCGGCTCCGCCAAAGCCGCCGCCCGGGGCGCCCGTGGCGGGGCCGCGACCAGAACCGGATGCGCCAGTGGCGCTGGAGCCCGTGGCCCTGCCGCGCCCGGCCAGCGCCGCAAACGCCGCCGCCCGACCGCCGCCGCCGGCACCGGAACCGACCGCCGAGCTGGAAGTTGACAGCTGCCCCTTCTCCACGCGAATGCCCGCGTAGAACCCGATCGCGCAGGTGACCAGCGCGGCGAGCGCCGCGGAGCGGCGGTTGAAGAACTGGCGTCGCACGCGGCGTGGCAGGGGCGCGTCGTCCTGGGTCGTGGGCGTCTCCTGGTCGGCGTCCGAGCCCTCCTTGCGCTGTTCCGGGGTGTAGGTGTCCATGGTCGTCTTCCTGGGTCTGATGGGCAGGGGCCTGCGGCGGGGTGACGGCGCCGGGCTCATTCGAACCTCAGCGCCTCGATGGGCCGCATCGCGGCGGCGCGCCCGGCGGGATAGGTCCCGAAGAACAGCCCGATCAGCACCGACGCACCGAACGCCAGGCCAATCGAGTACGGGGCGATCACGGGGTGGACGCCGGCGATCTTGAACTGGCTGCCGACGACGCCGAAGATCACGCCGGCGATCCCGCCGAACAGCGAGACCAGCACCGCCTCGACGAGAAACTGAACGAGGATGTCCGAGCGCCGCGCGCCGACGGCCTTGCGGATGCCGATCTCCCGAGTCCGCTCGGTCACCGACACGAGCATGATGTTCATGACGCCGATCCCGCCCACCAACAGCGAGATCGCGGCCACCTCGCCCAGCAGCGTCGTGAACACGCTGCTGGTGGAGCTCGACGCCTGCAGGATCGAGCCCTGGTTGATGACGTTGAAGCTCGACGAGGTCGAGCCCGGCGCCTGCGGCAGGAGCGGGGTGAGGATGTCGGTGACCTCGGTCTGGGCGGCCGACAGCTGGTCGCGGGACTTGGCCTGGACGACGATGGAGTTGACGTCGCCGTAGCCGGTCAGCGTGTCCTGGACCGCCGTGAGCGGCGCCATGGCCACGTCGTCCTGATCGGTGGCACCGTTGGACCCCTTGGCGTTGGTCACCCCGATCACCTGGAAGTTCGTGCCGTTGACCCCGATCGTGGCGCCGATGGGACTGGCGCCGCCGAACAGCTCCGAGACGACGGTGGGGCCCACCACCACCACGCGGGCGTGGTCGCTCTCCTGGGCCTTGGTCCACCACGATCCGGCGGCCAAGGTGTAGTCGCGCGCGCCCTGGTATGTCGGGGTCGACCCGACGAAGGAGGACGGGGAGTACGTCGTCCCGCCGTAGGTCAGCGTCACCCCGTTGGCGTTGACCACGGGAGAGGCGCTCAAGACGTCGGGCGCGGTGAAGCGATTCACCAGCGCGTCGGCGTCGGCGACGGTGAGCGGGTCCGCGGTGACGCCTCCGCCACGGCCGAGCCCGCCCAACG